>Ga0078972_1002124_pt1 | contig 68061 bp, 59 predicted proteins | sample YelNatPaOPGAMG01_FD_67568 | JGI IMG/M metagenome (GOLD analysis project Ga0078972, IMG submission 67568) | Hot spring thermophilic microbial communities from Obsidian Pool, Yellowstone National Park, USA - OP-RAMG-01 (SPADES assembly) (version 2) | ecosystem: Environmental > Aquatic > Thermal...
AAGCCCTCCTTTGTCTTGAGCGATTACGAAGGGATTGCTCAAAGCTCTTGTGCCCAAATAACTTACTGGCAATCGCAAACCAGGCTTTGTTCTTAGCGGATGGAGAGGTGTGAGATGTCAGAGCGGCGGCTTCTCAGGCGAACCAGGGCAAAGCCGTCTCTCTCAAAAACAACCGAGTCGGACAGAGCGGGCGCTGGCGCACCGCGAGGCAGGGCAATGAAACGAACCGCACGCGACAAAAGGAGAGGTTCGGGGATCTCCTCAAGGGATGACCAATGCCTTCCGAGGGGCTCGTAGAAATCCCGGGCCTTGCCGTATATCTGCTCAGAAGGATAACGGGGTATCCCTGCGCCAACGAGGACGATGTAAAGCCTCTCAGCAACTTGGGGATCAAGCCCTTGATACTCCACCGTATCCCCCGATAAACTCAAATATTTTACGGGGGGTTGGAGGGTCAAAACCCCGCCCTTTCTCCCCAAGACCTTCTGGGCGACGATGATATCGGGCCTCAAGAGCTCATACTTCGCCAGCCTCCTGCTCCTGGCGGATGTGATCCCGAACCCCAGGATCGGTGAAACTAGGCTTGGGATAAGAATAGAAACCAATAACCCTTTCCAAAATCCGGATCTCTTCCAGAGTTGTTCCACGCTCATCAGGGCCGCCGGCATTCCCAAGACACCCCACAGCATCAGAAGCTTGAACATGTGCCCGCCCTGAGAGTGAGCAACAAAGTGAGGAACAATAAAGCAGAGGAGGCTGACGGCCAAAAGCGGCAACGCGCCGGCGCGCCGGGGGGCTCTGAGCGCCAGGAGCATCCCGTGTAGGTAAAGGGGAAGAAGGGGGAAGAAGAAAAGTATGTAATTGAGAAGCGCAGGAAGGTTCTTCGCGGCGAGAAGGGTTGAGAGCGGGAATCCGAAAACAAACGAGGGGGGATCGGCTATCTGGCGGCCTCCGGCCAGGCTCGGCAAGAAAGGGATGCAGGCTATCAGGCTAGTCAGCAGAGCAAGCCAGAAGCGTTTGCGGAAAAGACAGTAGCCGAGCCACGCTCCAAAAAGAACCTGATTCGCAAGAAGAAGCGCTCCGGCCGATACCCCAGCCCTCAGGTTCCGCCCCTCCTCGGCCAGGCAAAGGGCAGAAATGAGGATGGGCATCCCGAAGACCATGGGGGGCTGGATGAAGTAGGAGAAGAATGTTGGGCTTATGGCGTTCATGAGTATGGCTACAAGGGACCTCCCTCTCACTATGTCCCACAATCCGAGAAGGGAATACCAGTTGCCAAGCCAGAAGGCAAAGAACGGGGCGAAGGAGGCCAGGCTTTCTGAGATGAACCTCCTGAAGAAAGCGTAAAAAAGCACATAAACAGCCGCAGAGCTCCACAGGGCGATCGCATTTAGGGGGACCCACTGCCTGAAAGGGAAGGCGAACCATGTCCAGAAAGCGGCCAGGTAGTCAACGCCGAAGTGGTATGACCTTATGTAGCCGTTTGTCCCGTTCGGCACGAAAAGAGGATGATCCCCTAGTAGGATGCTCGCCACCTTGGAGAAGTGAAGCCCCTCATCGTGCACCACTCCTTTAAGAAGGCGCGGAAGGATGAGGATCACGGTGATAAGTAGCCCGAAAAGGAGGGCTCTCGGGGCCGAGCTCCAAGGCCTCCTCAGAAGGATTACGATGCCCCAGGCCCACAGTGGAAACACGAGGGCGATAACCAGAAATCCGAGAAGCGGGAACCTAAAGCCCAACAAGTATAGGATATATGTCGCGGCCGAAATAACGAGTTGGCCCAGGGCCAAGGAAGCGGCGAGGACAGGAGGGTTAACCTCTTGGTCTTTACAGCCAGCCAAAAGCGCTGGCGCGCCAGCCGGAATGTGGGCAAGAGGCCAAAGGGCGAGAGCGAGGAAAACCTGGGGGATTCCGGTTAAAGAAAGACCTATATCCACATTAATATTCTTATCTAGAGCCGCGGCGCCACGCAAGTAGTTCTTAACTGGCCGCTCGGATATTGCCGAAGGGGTTGAAGGGGCATCTGTGATTATCTTAAAATTTCCCTGAGGATGGCCAACAAGTTTCAAACGGTCATGGGATTTCTAAAGTCCTTGCGGAATATGGGCCTCCTAGACCCCATCTACAGGCTCGCCGCGATGAGCACCCAGATACCCTTCTTCGGGGAGCTGCTCCATCCATGGTTCAGGGACTATAACCTGAACATGACCGTTGTCCCCGTGAACGTAAGGCTACCGGTCCCACAGAGCACCCCCTTGCCCATGGCCTTGCTGGAATACCTTATAACCGAGGCAAGCTTCAGGTTCATATTCTACAGGTGTCCTTGCAGGGAGATGTTTGAGTGCGAGAATTATCCGCGGGACATCGGGTGCATATTTCTGGGCAGGGATGCCCGCAGAATAGACAGGACATGGGGCAGGGAGGCGAGCGCGGCCGAGTGCCTCGCGCACGCTGAGCGCGCGGTGAGCCTGGGCCTCGTGCCCATGTTCGGCAAGTTCAGGGTAGATAATATCGGCCTCGGAATCCCGGATCGCAAGCGCCTCATCAGCGTCTGCTTCTGTTGCGAGTGCTGTTGTCTGTTCCGCTATACTCCACTTTTTGCGCCGCAGATCCGGGAGAGAATAAGGAAACTTGAGGGAGTAAGGGTAAGGGTCAACGGCGAATGCAGTTCCTGCGGGGAATGCCTTGATGTCTGCGCTATGGGCGCGATATCCTTGGAGAACGGGGTGGCTGAGATAGACGAGCGGCTCTGCAAAGGTTGCGGAAGGTGCGCCGCAGTCTGTCCTACAGGGGCAATAGATGTGGTAATTGAGGGCGCCGTGGCCAAGGAGGAAATCCTGGCAAAGCTGAGGGGCGTTGCGGATATAAGGTAATCCTCCGGTTACCGAACCGTAAGGGTTCCCATCCTGCCGTTCAGTGTGTAGAGATAAACGCCTTTCTTCAGGCGAAGGCTGACCTGCCCCACAAATTCCTTCCTTATAATAAGCCTGCCCCCGGCGTCATAGACCCTGAGGGAGCCGAGAAGCCCTGGGCCGAGGAAGAAATTAACCTCGCCGGCTGACGGGTTCGGAAACACTCCTGGTATGCCACTCGGCTCTCCTTCCTCCTCTACCCCTATGGTCTCAAGGATGGCCCTGACCATATAGTCTCCGGGGGTAAGGGTGTCCTGGATCCAGGCTGTGTCCTGAATGCTGAAGGTATAGTTGTGGCCGTCGGGGGCCGAATCATACCAGTTCTGATACCACAGAAGGGGGTTGAGGGATGTATCAGTCATCCAACCAACATAGACATAGCCGGGGTTCACCACGATGTATTGGCTGGCGACATTCACCGGATACCAACTATCGTAGGAAAGGTTGGTCTCGGTTCCGAAACCCAACGGGGTTCCCGGCAGTCCGCCGGGGCCATCGTCGTTGAAGACGACCCAGTGGAGGATGGGGGTCTCAAATCCGAGTAGCCTTCCGGGCCGGTAGAGGAGGGTCATCAGCCTGCCCCACTTGGGCACGGGCAGTCTGACCAGCTCAATGTCTCCCGGAATAGGCAAACCGGCAACCCCGGTTGGGGCGCCGTCGTCAACCCGCAGGGTCTCTACTGCCTGGGGGGAAGGAAATCCGCCAGAACTCATCAAAAAGAACAGAAAACTCATGCTGATATTATCCACCAAGCGCTATCCTGTTTCAAGCTAAGGTCCGGGTTCTATTGTTCTGCTGTCTTTGCTTCATTTCACGAAATCCCTCCAGGCCTCAGATGAGATTACGGTTTTCGCGATCCGGTATCCGCTCTCCGCGGCCTCATCTGCCCTGTGAAACTCCATGTAGCCGACCTCTATCGGAAGGTCCAAGACGAGCTCCGGCGCGCCCGGGCCCGTAAGGCTCCACTCCACTATAGCGGATTCCATCGTGAGGACCGCTTTTTCGGTGAGCCTGAATATGTTGAATTCCCTGAGGCGCTCTATCTCCTGGATTATCTCCGCGAGGAGCTTCGTTTTCCGTTCAACCTCAAGGGGCCTTTTGAGGGCAAGCCTCTTGAGATTGTGTTTCCTCCGGGGTATGACATTCACCGCCAGCACCCTTTTGGCGCCCATATCCCTGGCAACCCTCACAGGAACAGGGTCCAAAAGCCCGCCATCAACGAGGATCATCTTGCCCCTTCTCAGCGGAGGGAATACACCTGGTATGGAGATGGAGGCCCTCACGGCCGGGGCTATGAGTCCGGCATCAAACACCAGCTCCTCCCCCTCCGCTATGTCAACCGCTACGCAAGCGAACCGAAGCGGAAGCTCCTCTATCCTCCTCTCCCCGAAGAAATCCACCAGAAACTCCTCTATCTTTGAGGCATCAAAGAGCGCTGAGGACGAGAGCTTTGCCGGAATGAAATCAGAGGCCTTTTTCTTCGTGCCCGAAACCATTCTGGCTATTCCGCGCATTATGTGGGGTTTGACCCCGTCCGAGTAAAAAGCGCCCACCAGCGCGCCCATTGAGCAACCGACAACAAGATCGGGCCTGAAGCCGGCCTCCTCAAGGGCCTTCACTACCCCTATGTGAGCGAACCCCTTGGCCGCGCCGCCACCCAGCACGAGGGCGTTTTCGTATTCCGCCACGAGAAAATTATGTAGCAGGTTCAGGGAGGGGGGCAATCCGAAAGCCGGGCCCAAACATACCCTTCCTTCACGAGGCGTGAGATATCAGCCTCTAGGCCGAAGGCCTCGGAGAAAAGCGCCGGGAAACTGCCGGAGCCGATTCTATGAATGAGCTTTCTGCCGCTGATCACCAGTCCATCAACGGGCTTTTTCGGAATCATGCCTTCGGGCAGTTCGTAGACCACCCCAGTTATCTCGCGCCAGCGGGGTTTTTCGCTTTCCTCGCACGAGAGCACGGCAAAACCTTCAGGCAAAGCCCTCCTGAGGCGTTGTGAGAGGGTCTCAGGGTCATCCGCGTCCAGCTCCAGGTAAAACATCTCCGCCCTGGACTCCACGCCCAGAGGAGCCGGCGGGCCAGCGCTGATGCCAGGCCTTTTCACATATCCCTGGGTGTGCCTCGTGAAAAAACCGGCCCTCGCTATTGACCTGAGCAGAACCCTCATCGTGTCGGTGCCCGATAAGAAACGGGCAATCCCCTCCTTTGAAAGCGTGATCGTGAACCCCCTAAGCTTTCGGTTTTGCATCGGGCGCGGGGGGGCTATAGCTGGAGCATTCTGGGGTTTCGGAAGGCCAAAGCAGTTCGGCCAACCCTCCGCCCGGTAGGGCCCGCAGTTAGCGCAGAGGCCCCCGCGGCACGAAGGGGTCATCTCCCCGCCGAGGGCCCTTGCCCTTTCGGCAAGGAGAAAATCTCGGCTAATGCCCTGATCAATCGCATCGTAAGGGAGGGGGGAACGGGGGTCCTTGGGCTCAGCGTAATTCTCAGGGGTTATCCCGGTCGCTTCGCACGCTCTGAGCCAGAGCTCCGGCCTCATTCCCTCTGTCCAGTCATCAAAGAGCGCTCCTCGTGAGTAGGCCTCAAACAAAAGATCGCCCATCTCCACCCCGCCCCTGGCAAAAATCCCCTCGAGGAGCGAGGCAAACGGGTCTTTCAGGGTCAGGGAGAGGTTCCTCGCCCTCGCTTTTGCCCTTATCAATCCGAAACGCCTCCGGGCTTCGTCGGGGCTGATCTGGGCCTCCCACTGGAAAGGCGTAAAAGGCCTCGGGACAAAAGTGGCAAAAGAGGCCTTGATATCCAGGGATGGAAAAGCCTTTGCCAGCTCCGCGAGGAAGCGGCCCGTTTCCAGGAGATCGGATTCGCTTTCGGTAGGGAGGCCGATCATAAAGTAAAGCTTTATGTGCTTTACGCGGAAACGCCGCGCCGCTTCCAGGCTTTTCTCAACCGTCTCCGGCGGCACTGATTTGTTTATGACCCGCGAAAGCCTCTCAGACGCGGTCTCCGGCGCGAGGGTGAAGGATGATGTCCTGGAGCCTTCAAGAAGGGGAAGGATTTCATCAAGGGCGTCTGCCGGCAAAGAAGGCAGGGATACCCTCGTTCCTGGGAAATCCTCACGGACCGCGGATATGACCTCCCCGAGCCAAGGGTATTCTGAAAGCGAAAAACCTGAAAGCCCAACCTCCTCCCAACCCGTTGCGGCGAGCCCCTGCCTGATCATAGAGATAGCCTCGTCCGGCGGCCTCGTCCTGAGGGGCCTTGAGCAGAACCCACCTTGGCAGAACCTGCACCCAGAAAGACAACCCCGGCTAAGCTCCACAGTTAGCCTGTCGTGGGTTATGGCGATGTTTGGGACAACTGGCCTCGTCGGCAAGCGGGGGAGCTCCGCTATCCTCCTTCTGGCGGTGGTGTTATAACCAGGCACATAAACCCCCTCAATCCGAGAGAGCTCTCGGAGGGCCTCGTCCCGGCGCAGTTCCCTCCTTGCCCAGGAGAGCAAAGGCCCCTCCATCTCATAAACAACATCCTCGCCATCGCCTATCACGAAAGCGTCAATGAACCGGGAAAGCGGGAAAGGGTTTCCGGCGCACGGCCCGCCCGCGATGACCAGGGGGTGGTCATCCTCCCTCAGGGAGGAGAGAACCGGTATTCCCGAAAGCTCAAGGACCTTGAGGACATTGGTATATGTGAGCTCAGTCTGCAATGTAATGCCTATCACATGAAAATCCGAAAGCGGAGTCCTCGTCTCCAGGCTAAAGAGAGGAATCCCTTCCCTCTCCATGAGCTCTATAGCATCAAGCCAGGGCAAAAAGGCCCTCTCCGCCTGGACGCCGGGCCTCGCGTTGAGAAGCTCGTAGAGGATTGCGAGGCCCAGGTTGCTCATGCCCATTTCGTAGACATCGGGATAAACCAGGCACCAGCGGAGGAGAGGGCTTTCCTTCAGGACAGAATTGACCTCCCCGCCAGTGTAGCGGCCGGGCTTCTGGAGCCTGAGAAGATGGGGAGAGAGAGGATGGGTCAAGTTAGGGTTTGGGGCACTCCTGGCATTCCACAACCCTCAGAAATCGCTGGGCAAGTTTCTGCTTTTCTACCAGATCAATGTTTCCGCTTGATTGAGCCAGATAAGGAATGTCCCTTTTTCTGGGTTTTGGGATACCTAAGGCTTTGGCAAACCAGTCTTCTATGTTTTCCGGGACTATTACAACACAACCTTTATCCTTAACCTCCTGCTTTACATGGAAGGCTTCCTTTAATTTATCCGCCGCTAGGCCCTCTTCATCCGCCAACAGGATGATTTTCCTCCACTCTTCCTTTGAACATGTTTCCACGAAAAGTTCAATAGCACCCGTGATCCCGTCGTTGGCTACCTCATAGGAGATTTTTTGGCTGGGCGTTGGTGAGTATTTTCTATCGGTAAGTCTTTTGAATACTATCTTGAGATTTCTATCCTCAGCTATTACCCGGACCATCCAAAAGACCTCCAAAATAAGCGGTGCCCAGGAGCTTGTCTATCTTTCTGAGATAGTTTTTATCCCTTTCGGTAATTCTGGCGGCCTTTCCCTTGTCCATCATAATTAGGGAATCGGGCATATCCGAAAGTAGGTTCACCAGCACGGGCGAATGGGTTGTCATTATAACCTGTAAACCTTCTTTAACCCTTTCATTTACCAGCTCCATAAAGTAATTAATCAATCCCGGGTGAAGATAGTTCTCCGGCTCCTCAATTACAAAAAGGCTTTCCGCTGTTTCAAGGGCTACTATAAGGGCGAGAAACTTTTTCCAGCCGTCGGGCCAGTCTCGGTAGGGAAGTGTTAAAGAGTCATTAAATACGGAAAGGCCCATAAATACAATATCCCCGACATCAAAAACAAGATCCCCATCGGTTGCCTGATCCGCTACAGCCTCAAGGAAAATCCCCTTTATTACGCGAAATGTTTTCTCATCTCTTATCTTAAGGCCTAAAAGAACTTGAGGGAGATTATCCCCTGCATCAAATAAGTATCTGTCATTTTCGCCAGGAGCGTATGCCAAATCTTTGAAATCTCTTCCCAGATTGTAGACATCTTTAAATTTGTGAATCCGCCACCCCCTTACAAATCTTGCGATCTCCTGACGATCCGACAAAAGTGAAGCACTCGCGGGCTTTGGGTTACCCTTTTCGTCCAACATAAAGTTGACCGAGAAATCGTTTCCCTGATTATCCGAAAATCCTAAGATCATATCTTTTGTGTTTAATCGGATTGCGCTCCTAAAGCCTCCGGCCGATACCCATCTGAATACCCTCGGCAGATCCTCCTCAAGAGAAAACCCGGGCCTGGCCATATTTCTGAATATCTGAAGCACTTCAACGATCGCGGTTTTGCCGGCGCCGTTTGGCCCAACAAGAACATTAAGGGGGCCCAGAATGAGCTCTAGCTTCTCTATGACCTTATAATTCTCTATCCTGAGAAGGCTTATCACTTCTTCTCTTTCTCAAAACCCACAAGGGAAAGGAGAACCCTCTCGGCGCAATCGCCGCGCCGGGGGCCAATCTTGATTATACGGGTGTAGCCGCCAGGCCTCTCCCTGTAAAACGGAGCTATATCGGCGAAGAGCTTGTTGGTCAAAACCCTGTCCACGAGGAAGCGCCTTACCTCCCTCCTGTTGTGGACGGTATCCTCCTTAGCTCTGGTTATCAAGCGCTCCGCCACCTGCCTCGCGGCCCTGGCCCTTGCGAGGGTTGTCTCCACCTTGCCGGAAAGGAAAAGCCCCCTCACTATGTTTCTGATGATGGCCTTCCGGTGCTCAGGCTCCCTGTTCAGCTTTATGACTCGCTTCCTGTGCCTCACAGTTCCTCCTCCTCTTTCAGGACCTCGGAAAGGTCCATTCCAAAGTCCATATCAAACTTCTCAAGGACCTCCCTTATCTCCTTCAGGGATTTTTCGCCGAAGTTCTTTATCTTGAGCATCTCCTTGGGCGTCTTTGTGACGAGGTCGCCTATGGTCACGAAGCCTGCCTCCTTGAGACAGGTGAGCGTCCTCTTCTGGAGCTCAAGGGATTCAATGGGCTGGGATATTATGGCCTTGATGCGCTGGCGCTGTTCAAACCTGAGCCTGCGCTCCTCGTATGAGGGCAGGGGCGGGGCCTCCAGCTTCACCCGCAGTCTCTCCGCAAGTTGGCCGAATATGCCTACGGCCTCAGCGAATACCTCATCGGGCTTCCTGGTGCCGTCAGTCCATATCTCCAGGTTAAGCTTCTCCTTGTCCATCGCGGCCTTCACACGGACATTCTCCACCGAGTAGTTGACCCTCTTGACCGGGCTGAATAGCCCATCAAGGAATATGGTGCCGGCCGGGAATCCTTCCCTGATGGAATCCGGGTAGCTTTCTGCGGGAACAAACCCTATGCCGCGCATAGCGGTCATCTCGGCATATATCTCGCCATCCTTTAGATCGCCTGTGACCGAAAAGAGATACTCCTCCGGGTTAACTATCTCAACGCCTGGCGGAGCCTCTATGGCGGAGGCTCTCACCTCGCCCTTTTCCCTCACCCTGAGGTAGAGCTCCTGCCTGTCATCAGCCTGAGGATCAAATGCCAGGCGGACGCGTTTCAGATTAAGGATAATGATCGGAACCTCCTCAAGCACTCCGGGTATGGTTGAGAATTCGTGCAGGACATCCTTTATACGGACGGCAATCAGCGCCGTTCCCTTTATGGAAGAAAGAAGGATTCGCCTTAGGGAGTTGCCAACGGTGTCGCCGTATCCCCTTTCAAGAGGGGATATGACGAATTTGCCGTAGCTTCGTTCAAGGCGCTCTGCGTGAAAACCAACGGGAAGAACCAGCTCAAACATCTTTAACTCTCCTTATCTGGAGTAAAACTCCACTATGTGCCTCTCGTTTATCGGATGGGTTATATCTATCCTGGTGGGCAACTCTACAACCGTGCCCGAAAAGGGTTCAGTCCTGGAAAGCCAAGGAGGCACGGCCGAGGAAGAAACCGACTCAACCGCGGCAACGAGCTCCGGATTAGAAATGAAATCCTCATCTACGGATACCCTATCACCCTTCTTGATTAGGTAAGAAGGGATGTTGATCCTTCTGCCGTTAACCCTGATGTGGCCGTGAGAGACAAATTGCCTGGCCTGGGCTCTTGACTTCGCGAAACCCAGTCGGAACACAACATTATCAAGGCGCCTTTCTAGAAGGGAAAGGAGGTTTTCCCCGGTATTGCCCGGCATCCGCAAGGCCATCTGATAGTATCGGCGAAACTGACGCTCGCCAACCCCGTATATCCTCCTAACCTTTTGCTTTTCGCGCAGTTGTATCCCGTATATGGATAGCTTGCGGCCCTTTTTGCGGAGGCCGTGCATCCCTGGGGGATAAGGCCTTCTGTCGTAAGCGCATTTGCCGCTGGTGCACCTTTCACCCCTGAGGAAAAGTTTCTCTCCCTCCCTTCTACAAAGCCTGCACTTGGGTCCGGTATATCGTGCCATTTACATACGCCTCCTCTTTGGCGGCCTACAGCCATTGTGGGGGATGGGAGTCACATCCCTTATGGCGAAAACTGAAAGGCCGGAAGCCCCGACTGCCCTTATCGCGGCCTCACGGCCCGGGCCGGGGCCTTTTACCCTAATCTCCACCTTCTCTATGCCGAGGTTCTTGGCCTCTCGGGCCGCCGATTCGGCCGCCTTGGAAGCCGCGAACGGGGTTCCCTTCCTCGTTCCAGTGAATCCCAGGGTTCCGGCAGAGGACCAAGTGATAACATTGCCTTCGGTGTCGGTAACGGTCACTATGGTGTTGTTAAAGGTGGAGTGTATGTGAACTATGCCGACATTGTCAACCCTTCTGGCTTTTTTCTTCCGGGCCATCGCGCGGGCCCTGTCTCTTTTGGCCATTTTTACCTCTTCTTGGTCTTCTTAAACATGTTGCCGCGCGGGCCTTTCCGGGTCCTGGCATTTGATCTGGTTCTCTGGCCCCGCACAGGCAGGCCCTGTTTGTGCCTGAGACCTCTATAACAGCCGATGTCTACCAGACGCTTGATGTTCTGATTGATCTCGGTCCTGAGCGCGCCCTCTATCTTGTAGGATTCTATAGCCTTACGTAGGGCCTGAACCTCATCATCCGTGAGGTCTTTCACGCGCTTAGCCGGGTCTATTCCCTCCCCGGCAAGAAGCCTGATCGCGGTTGCGCGGCCTATGCCGAATATGTGGGTCAAGCCCACATCAACCCGCTTATTCTTTGGAAGATCAACGCCTCCTATTCTCGCCATACGCTAGCCCTGTCTTTGCTTGTGCTTGGGGTTATCGCAGATAACCCTCACCCTTCCGCGGCGGCGGATGATCCTGCACCGCGGACACATCTTCTTTACCGATGCCCTTACTTTCATAAAAATACTCCCAACCCGTCAGCAGAGAGAAAATTATACGGCCAACCGCGGGAAGCGATCAACCCTTTCACGCGGCCATCCGTAAGACTCTTAGCCACGAGGTATCGCCTTTGATCCGGGGCTTTCCTGTGCCTTATAATCTCAATCGTGCCCGAACACATACTGCCCTCTTCCATAACCGACGAGATGCGCACCTCCTACCTGGATTACGCCATGAGCGTGATAGTGGGGCGCGCCTTGCCAGATGTGCGCGATGGTCTCAAGCCTGTGCAGAGGCGAATCCTCTTCGCGCTCCGGGAGCTCGGCCTCACCCCTGATAAGCCCTTCAGGAAGTCGGCGACCGTTGTAGGGGAGGTCATAGGAAAGTATCACCCGCACGGGGATGCCGCTGTCTACGACGCGCTCGTCAGGATGGCGCAGGAGTTTTCCCTCAGATACCCGCTAGTTCAGGGCCAGGGGAACTTTGGAAGCATTGACGGTGATCCTCCAGCGGCATACCGCTACACGGAGGCGAGGCTCTCCAGGGTCGCTGTTGAGCTCCTCGCGGATATAGACCAGGATACCGTTGACTTCATCCCAAACTTTGACGGAAGGCTTCAGGAACCGGTTGTTCTGCCTTCGGCTTTCCCGAACCTCCTCGCGAACGGCTCGTCCGGCATCGCGGTTGGCATGGCAACTAATATACCTCCCCACAATATTTCCGAGATCATTGAAGGACTAGTAGCCCTTATAGATAACCCCGAGCTTTCCGACGAGACCCTGTTTTCCCTGGTAAAAGGCCCTGATTTTCCCACCGGAGGAGTCATACTCGGCGAGAGGGGCATAAAGGAAGCCTATTCCACGGGCAAAGGCAGGATAGTCGTGAGGGCCCGCTACAGGATAGAGGAAAAACCCAAAAAGCCCCCGGCGATCGTTTTCACTGAGATACCCTATATGGTTAGCAAGGCCGCTATCATAGAACAGATAGCGGCGCTCGTTCGTGAAAAGAAGCTGGAGGGTATCTCTGACCTCAGGGACGAGTCTGACAGGGAGGGGATGAGGATCGTGGTGGAAATGAGGAAAGGTTTTGACCCTGAGGTCCTAGTAAGGCAACTTTTCAAGCACACCGCGCTTCAAACCACATTCGGCGCGATAATGCTCGCGCTTGACGGCCTCCAGCCAAGGCTCATGTCCTTGCGGGAAATGATGATGAAATTCCTCGCTCACAGAGAGGAGGTCGTCACGAGGCGCACCAGGTTCCGGCTCGCAAAGGCCCGCGCCAGGGCGCACATCCTTGAAGGGTTCCTAAAAGCCCTGGATGTAATAGACGAGATCATCGCCGCGATAAAGTCCTCAGAGGAGGTCTCTGAGGCGAAAGAAGCCCTGATGAGCAGGTTCGGCTTCTCGGAGGCTCAGGCAAAGGCCATCCTTGAGATGAGGTTCTCGCAGTTGACCCGTCTTGAGGGGGACAAGATAAAATCAGAGCACAAAGGGCTTCTGAAGGATATAGAGTATTACGAATCCCTGCTGGCGGACAGGCGCCTCCTTCTCTCAGCCATAAAGGATGAGCTCCTTGAGATAAAGAGGAGGTTCGGGGACGAGAGGAGGACGACGATAGCCCCCGAGGAGGGGGACTTTGAGGCAGAAGAGCTCATTCAGGAGGAGGATATGGTGGTCCTCGTTACGAAGGAGGGCTACATAAAGCGCATCCCTCTCAGGCAATACAGGACCTACAAGCGCCGCGTCCAGGGAAGGAGCGCGCTCTCCACATACGAGGACGACTGGCCCATAGCTACTAGGATAGCGTCCACCCACTCCTACACAATGTGGATAATGAACAACGGAGCGGTCTACTGGATGAAGACATACAGGATTCCTCAGGCCGGTTTCGGCGCGAAGGGCAAACCCCTTTCCCTCTTCTTTAAGACGAGGGAAGAGGAGTTCGTCGTTGACGCGCTTGTCTTTGACCCTGAGGTTGACGCGGAGAAGTTCCTGGTTATCGGGACCGCTAACGGTTTCATCAAAAAGGTAAGGTTCGCTGATGTGCTCAAAGGACGCAAGGGCACGCCCGTCATAACCCTCAAGGAGAACGATTCTGTCGCTGACGCTATTTTGGTTTCGGATGAGGATGTGGCTATGGCAAAGCAGGACGGCAGGGCCGTCCGTCTCAGGCTTAAGGATATACCCGAAAGGTCAAGGAGAGCGGGCGCGGTCAAGGGGACAACGGGCGCGAAAGTTGTCTCGCTTGTGCCGGTTGGGCCAGAGACCATCCTCTTCACCATAACCCAGCAGGGCTACGGCAAGCGTTTTGACCCCAATAAGGAGGAGGACGGCAGAAAGCAACTGCACCCCCTCGGAAGGGGTTCAAGGGGCGTTGTTGTCCAGAGGGTAAACGAGAAAACTGGGAAGCTCGTTAAACTTCTCGCTTGCGACGAGGCCGAGGTCCAGATGGTCATCCTCACAGAGGGCGGCGTTTCCGCTCGCATAGATGTTTCCGGAGTGCCGGAATACCGGAGGGATTCCCAGGGCGTGAGGATAATGAGCGTATCGGAGAATGACGCCGTTGTTGACGCCTCGCTGGTCCCAAAGGAAGAGGAGTAGGTGAATCCCATATTTCCTCCCTGCCAAACAACGCATATCACAGGGAATTTTTCCCCTGTCGGACTAGAAACCGATCTTGGGAAGGCGGAGAACTATGGGGGACAGCGAAACCGCAGGCTGGAACCCGGAACCTCGCCATTCGGATGATTCCCGGAAATTCGTTCAAAATCTCATTTATGCACTTCGTCCAGCCCCTACCCGAGCCATCTCATAGACCTCAAGATACTCCGATAATTTCCCCGGCCCCCAAGCGAACCGCTTCCCGAACTCCGCTATTCGCTCCCTGTTCCACTGCCTGCCGAGGGCATCGGTTATTCCCCTGGCTATATCCGCTGGGTCTCTTGAGTTCACGAGGACACAATTCTCAGGGCCTACAAGCTCGGCAGGTATACTCCTGTCAGCGAGAAAAGGCGTGCCGCAGAGCATTGCCTCCATGTAGGAGAGCGCGAAGCCCTCGGAGTGGCTCGGCAGGGCAAAGAGGTCGGCCGCGTTGTAATAGAGGGCCATCCTCTCCCTCGGAACCGGCCCCAGGAGCGAAACCCTTTCCCATAGGCCGAGCTCGCGGACAAGCGCCCTGGCATCAGGTTCCTTGGGGCCGTAGCCTATCATTAGGAGGAGCGCGTTTTCCTTTATGAGCGAGAACGCCCTTATCAGCTCTTGCTCTCCTTTGCGTCCGGTCATTACCCCGGAGAATAGGATGATCCTCTCGTCCGGAGGAAGGCCGAGCCTTGTCCTCGCCTCACATCTCGGCATCAGGCTGAAGGATTCCGGATTAACGGCATTTATTATAACCCTTTCGGGCGTATCCCACGATATCCCTAGGCCCCTCGCCTCATCAAGGACATGCGGATGAACCGCTATGATAACCTCCGAAAGCCTCATGCTGTCCTGAAAGAGCGCCCTCATCCGCGCCCGGTCCCTACGCTTGCTCGTTCCGTATGTGATGTCGTGGACTGAGTGGACCGTGAGGACAACAGGGCCGCGGTATCCCAGCGCTCTAGCGACCGGAACGAAGAAGAAAGACGGGATGTGCGAATGGATGAGGTCTGGCCTCGCGGAGTTCAGAACCTCCCTGACCCAGTATGCCTTTCCCAGTCCCTTGAGCCAGTTTCCCCTTGAGGCAAGGGCGGCCTTCATTACGCTCAAAGAAGGCCTCGCCCTCAGGGAGATGAGAAAGGCCTCTCTGCCTCCGGCAAGGTGGCGAACCCTTATCCGGTCTGAAACCGTATCCTTGCCGCGCCTGTTGTGAGCCAGGATTTCAACATGGTGGCCTGAGTCCCGCAGGGCCGCTGAAAGCTCCCAGATGTGCGTTGCTATTCCGCCGGCGGAATCCCCGCCCTTTTCCAGAGGGACATAGCCTATCTGAAGAATTCTCAAGGCTCTTTTCTTGCTCGCTGACAAATGATAAACCATACGGATGCCCCAGTGCCCTAAGAGGGTGCGCCCTGACCCCCTGTAGCTTTAGAATTTCTGCCTATGCGAGGGAAAAGAGGGTTTTCCGCTCTTTTCGTTGACGGAAACGAAACTTCCAAAGGAGGCGTGTCTTGATACTTGTTATCATAGCACAAGTCTATACGGTCAGCAAGATAGACCTGCCGGAGCTGAAATACGGCCTTACTGAGAACGAGGTCATGTCTCAGCTCGGCATAAAGGTTGGGGACCAGGTCCGCTACAAGGACATAGACAGCGCTGTCATCAGGATGTTCTCAACCGGACTATACGATGATGTGAGGATATACGGGACGGTTCTGGGCCAAGGCCAGCTGGCCCTGAGGCTTGAGCTGGATCAGGCCCCCAGAATATCCGGCTGGGATTTCAAGTTCGTCAGGAAGGTCAAGACCAAGCAGATTGAGGATAGCCTCAGGGTCCACAAGGGAAAGGGGGCAACAAAATACCGCCTCTCCGCGATAAAGACAAAGGTGGAGAAGATTTATCATGACAAGGGCTACCTCAAGGCAAAGGTGGAGGTTCAGGTCCTTGAGCCCGACCAGAATGGCGAGGTGAAGGTGAGGATAATTGTTGACGAGGGCGAGAAATACAAAATAGGCAAGATAGAGATAGAGGGCAACAAGGCGTTCACGGATCACCAGCTCGCCGGCCACTTCCAGAACAAGGAGCAAAACTGGTGGAGGAGGATGTTCCGGCAGGGCAAGTTCAACGAGGATAAGTGGTATGAGGATATGGCGAATCTTGAGAAATTCTACAAGGACCACGGTTACCCCAGAGCAAAGGTGGACTCCTTCAGGACAGAATACATGAAGGAAGGGCTTATGAGGCTTATCGTGTATGTCAGCGAAGGCCCGCACTACCGCTTCGGGAAGGTGAGCTTTGAGGGCGCTACCGTTTTTCCGGACTCAATCCTGATGAGAACAGCGGGCCTGACGAGAAGAAGGAGCTGGGCTGAGAGGCTCAAATACAACCTCCTTTGGAGAACCCCTTACTCTGACAGCGACTACAACAAATCAAGGGTGGACATGGCAGTTGTCAACATCGCCGGCATTTACGCGGACTCCGGCTACCTCTACGGGCAGGCAATCCCCCAGGAACACGCCTCTGACAGCTTCATAGATATTAATTTTCTCATTAGGGAAAACTGGAAGGTAAAGGTTCGTAAGATAGAAATAGCTGGAAACACCAGGACATACGACTATGTAATAAGGCGCGAGCTTGACCTTATGCCAGGCGAATATTTCAACAGGGAAAAAGCCGTGAAATCCATTCGTGACCTATATTACTTGAACTACTTTGAATCGGTTGATCTCCAGTTCAGGCCGGTCCCTGACTCGGAGTGGGTGGATGTGGTTTTCGTGGTGAAGGAAAAGCCCACAGGCCAGATAGGGGCGGGGGCCTCATACTCAGGCATTGAGGGATTTTTCCTCAACGCTTCTGTTACCGAGCCAAACTTCATGGGCAGGGGCCAGCAGGTATCCCTCATGCTTGACTGGGGCGGAAGGCGCCAGAACTTCTCCATCGGGTTCACCGAACCCTGGCTCTTCGGGAAGCCCAGGTCCCTCGGCGGCACGATTTACAGCCTCACCAGGTATTACCCATACCAGTATAACCAGAACTCAATCGGCGCGAACGCAACCTATTCCCAGTGGCTCTGGTCAGACCTATGGCGAATCTCCCTTTCATACAGGTTGGAGTGGATCAAGGTCTACAACATATCCTCGGCCTACCAGGGCTTTCCCCTCTACGAGTTCTGGCAGAAGAGGGACAGGCTTCTTTCCTCAAACCTCACGACCGGCATAACCTATGACTGCCGCAACAGAATATTCAACGCCTTCAGGGGATACAACGTGGGCTACACCTTTGGGCTCACCGGCGGCCCGCTCGGCGGCGATGTCAGCTACACTGAGCACACGATAAACACCTCTTTTTACAAGGCCTTCACCAGATCCGAGAAGCTCGTTTCTGTTCTAGCTCTCAAGTGGGGAAGTCTTTTCGGCATAACCACGGGGACAGATGTTCCGTTCTACGAGTATTACGCCCTCGGCGACATAGGCCCATACGGTCTAAGGGGATACCCATACAGGTCTGTTGGGGTTGAGGCCAGCGGCACTGTCATAGGAGGAAGGCACTTCTTCATAGGAACATTTGAGGAACGCTACAGGATCTCTGAGCAGATGTATGTCCTCGCCTTCTTTGACGCCGGCCAAAGCTGGTGGCGGCTAAACATGGTTGATTTCAGGGATCTCAAGAAGGGTGCCGGCGTCGGCGTTAGGGTTGAGGTTCCTCTGCTTGGGATCATAGGCCTTGACATAGCTTACGGGTTTGATAATGACGGCGGAAAATGGGTCCCGCACATCCAGTTCGGGCCAGGGTTCTGAGGGTTAGTTTCCTTTTAGCTTCCTGACGAATTCCTTCCTGTCCTCGGCCTTAAAGAACGCCGAGCCAACCGCCAGGAACTCGGCGCCGGCCCGGATGCACCTTGGGCCTGTCTCAAGGTTAATGCCGCCGTCCACAGCGATCGTGAAATCAAGCCCTTCTTTCTCCTTTATGTCTCGCAATGCCTCTATCTTTGGGAGCATATCCTCCATGAACTTTTGGCCCGCGAAACCCGGCTCAACCGTCATCACCATAACCATATCCAGGGCCTCAAGGTGTCTCTTTACAGCATCCACAGGCGTCCCTGGCTTGAGAACAAGCCCTGTGCAAAGCCCCCTTGATTCAGCGAGAAAAAGCGCCTCTTCAACGCCCTGGGACTCAATATGAATGTTTATCCAGCTTGCCCCCGCTTCCGCGAAGGGGGAAACAAAACTGGCTGGGTGGGTTATCATGAGGTGGGCCTCAATCGGAAGGTCTGTTGACCTTGATACCGCTGAGCAGAAAGCTGGTCCAAAGGTTATATTGGGGACAAAGTGCCCGTCCATTACATCAAGGTGGATAAAGTCAACGCCGGATTCCTTGCAGGAGCGGAGTTCGTCGGCAAGCCGGGAGAGATCAGCCGCCAGCACGGAGGGCGCTATCCTGATCACGCTAAATTATAGCCTGTAATCAATTCGCGGCTCAAACTGAAGCGTTAAGGGGTCCGAAACGGCACTATACTCTTTGAAAACTACCACCACCTTACCCTGTATTTGGCCAGGGTCCTATCCTTCCAGGTGGCCTTGCCTGTTATGGCAAATATCATGGAACGAAGGGCTATCCAGAATATAATGGCTATAGTAACAGGATACATGATAGCAAAGTAGACTGGGATACCCGAACGCCAGTAGGAAATGCCCCAAGTGAAGACCGCAAACATGATTGCCAGAAAGTTAAAGCCCGCCGCTGATCCCAGTTGGACGAGGCCAAGCGCCCCCCCTATAAAGGAAAGGATGGGGAACCAGAATACAACAGCAAATAAGAAATAGGTAAGGAAAAACGGGACCAGGGCGTAGTCAAAGGCCGCGAAAACATTCTTAGTGAAACCCTCATACGCCTCCCTGAAGTTCCAATACATCCTGCAAGAGACCCTGTCCGCGGCGTCGGCCATCCGCCAGTTCATCCGGTGGGCCTTTATGAGCCTTCCGAGGATAACATCGTCAACCGCGTGCTTCCTCACGGCGGCGTGTCCTCCTATCTTCTCATAGGCCTGCTTTCTAAAGAGCATGAATTGACCTATGGTAAGCGAGAGAACGGGAAGCCTCAGGGCGTGGCAAAGCCCAACCGGCAGAAGCGAGAAAACCGCCCAGGGTATTATGGGGACGATTATCCTCTCTCCGAATGTCCTCGTCTCCTCCCTAGGTATGGCGGTAAGCAGGTCGGCATCCTCATAGAGAAGAGCTGAGACAGCATCACGGAGGGCATAAGGGTGATGCCTGGTGTCGGCATCCGTGAAGAGCAGGAGTTCGCCCCCGGCCGCCTCAGCGAGCTGGTGGCAGGCCCAGTGTTTGCCTATCCAGCCCTCTGGAAGAGGCTTTCCCTTGATTACCTTTAGCCTCTCATCGCCCCTGGCGAGGCTCTGAAGCAGTTCCCAGGTTCTGTCCGTTGATTCATCGTCAAGGACGATTACCTGATAATCAGGGTAATCCTGCGCCAGGAGTGAGTGAACGCACTGGACTATGTTCCTCTCCTCGTTCCTGGCGGGCACAAGCACAGAAACGCTCGGAAAGCGAGGAGGTTCGGGATACGATGAGAGGCGTCTCAGAAACCAGAAGTTGGTCAGGGCTATTAGCAGAGCCGCACCGAGAAAGATCGCGATAGCAATCTCCGGGTGCCATAACAGTCTTATCATTTGAACCTCTTACCGAAAACCTTCTTAAAGGCTCTGACTATAACTGGCCTCACGCGCAGGGGTTCCCGGAGCTCAGCCAAATGCTTCCAGGTTACGATGGCCGAGTTCCCAGCCCAAACTGCGAGGGTATAGGGATCTGGACGCCTGAGAAGGAGATAGAGAAGGAAACCGGTCATACCTATTACAACGGTCCAGGCGTTGTTTTTTTGCCAGATGTGTATCGCACCCATTGACACGCCGAGGGCGAGCGGACCTTCAAGGAGGGTGAAGCCTCCCCAGATGCCGAAAGTGGCCGCGATGGCTTTTCCGCCCTTGAAGCGAAGGAAGGGCGAGAAGGCGTGGCCCAGGACAGGGGCGAGCGCGACCGCGACGAGGGAGGGGCCGGATACACCCCTCCAGTAGGTAGCCAAGAAAACTGGAACGAAGCCCTTTGAGAGGTCAAGGAGCACAGCGAGCATGCCCAAGAGGGTTCCTCCTCCGGCCCTCCAGACATTGGCCGCACCGGGGTTCCTGTCCCCAAAGTCTCTTATGTCCTTTGAGAGGAAGACCTTTCCAATAATAACCGAAAATGGGATTGATCCGAGGAGAAATCCCAATCCTGTCCACAACAATGCGCTCAACATCCCGCTATTACCGCTTTCGCGATATATTATGGCGGAAAAGGCCGGGGCCGATCAACTAGGGAGGGCCCGCGCGGGTTTGCCGGGCCGCTCTTATATCATGTATGCGGGGTTCCCCCAAGCACCCTCGTGAAGATCTCGTCCACCTCAGAAAGGTAATCGTGGCCAAGGGCCTCAATGACCCCCTCCTCCCCGAGAACCTCCGCTATCTGCGGGTGGCCGAGCGCGGAGTCGGCAAGGCTTATTCCCTCATCCATTGCCTTCTGGGATGCCTCCTTTACCCACGCGTATGCCTCTGACCGCGATATCCCTGCCCTCACGAGCGCGAGGAGGAGAAGTTGAGACCTGTAGAAATCCCCGAACCTCTCCATGTTCTCTTCCATACGGTCAGCGTTTATCTCAAGCCCCCTGATCACCTCGGTCATCTTTCTGGTCATGTAGAAGAGCAAGCTGGTCGCATCCGGCAAAGATACCCGCTCAACAGAGGAGTTTGATATGTCCCTCTCGTGCCACAGCGCGATGCTCTCAAGCCCAGCGAGAGCGTATCCTCTGAGAAGCCTGGCCATGCCGCATATCCTCTCGCACACGATGGGGTTTCTCTTGTGGGGCATGGCCGAAGAACCTCGCTGGGACCTTCCGAACGGCTCCCCCATCTCGCCGGTCTCCGTTCTGGAAAGGAGCCTTATCTCTGTAGCGAGCCTTTCAAGCCCCGCCCCGGCTATGGCTACGGTAGCGAGAAGCTGGGCATACCTGTCCCTCGGCACAACCTGGGTTGAAACAGGCTCCGGATAAAGCCCCAGCTTCTCCATGACCCTCCTTTCAAGCTCAACGCCGAGAATGGAGCAGTTGCCAACGGTTCCGGAGAGCTTTCCGAATGAGATTGCATCCATCGCGGCCAGAAGGCGGTCGCGGTTCCTCGCGGACTCGGCGTAAAATCCGAGGAACTTCAGGCCGAGCGAGGTGGGCTCAGCGAAGACCCCGTGGGTTCGGCCCATCACGGGGGTGCGCCTGTGCTCCTCTGCCCTTTGGCCAAGGGCTTTCATCAGGGCTTCTGTCTCGCTAACAAGAAGCCTGCAAGCGTCCTTGAGGAGGAGCGCGTTAGCGGTATCAACGACATCGTAGGATGTGAGTCCGTAGTGTAGCCAGCGACCCGGCTCCCCGGAGAGATTCTCAAGACAGGCAACGAACGCCACGACATCGTGGTCAAACTGCCTTTCCAGCTCGTCTTGGCATTGAGCCAGCTTAGCGTAGTCCAGCTTCTCAAGGGCTTTCCTGATTTCCAGAGGCACATCCGCGGGTATGATCCCCATCTCGGCTTCGGCCTCCGCAACCGCAAATTCAACCTTAACCCACTGCCGAAGCCTGTTTTCCCTTGACCACAGGTCCTTCATCTCCGGGAGCCAGTATCTCTCTATCATGCCCATATTATAGGGTAGAGACGGGTTCGGCTTCAGTAATTGCTGAGCCTCTGTCTGAGGGATCTTAGCCCTGTATCCTCCGGATATGAGGCGAGCAGGGCATCCAAGTAATACAGTGCCCTCTGCCTGTCGCCGCGGCGAAGGTGTATCTGAACGAGGTCCCTGTAGACCCCGGAGAAATCAGCCCCCCTCTCCCTCGCCTCCCTGAAGAGCTCCGGGTTCTGGTATATGTCAGCGAGATAAACCAGGCCATCCGGATCGCCGAGGAGAAACTGGCTGAAGAATGCCTGCGCCCCCTCAGTGTATTTTCCGGAGAGGATGTATCCCTTGCCAAGGGCCCGTAGGACGAGCGGATTCACGATCCCAGAAAGAAGCGCCTTCCGCGACCAGAGTATGAGCTGGCCCTCGTGGCCCTTGGTATAAATATATCTTATATAGGATAAATAAAGTTCCTTGTTCCCCGGAAAGCGCGAGAGCCCCTTTTCATAAAGGAAAGAGGGGTCTTGACCGCAGGCCGTCGCGGACCTGGCCGCGAGAATGTAATCATAAGGGCCAATCTGTGATTTGGAGAGCGCTTCCAGGGCCTCAGGGTAATAGCCTGCCCGGCAATACTCCCGGCCAGCGAGCGCGGTTTCAAGCCCACTTGGCCTTTCCCTGAAGCTCCAGGGCGAGAAAAAGCTGAGACACGAGAGGGCGAGGGTGAATAGCCACATGAACCACCACATCAGCCTCGGTCTGAGGAGCGCAGTGATGAACCCGAGCGTTGCGCCGGAAAGAGCGAAAATAAATATCGGCCAGTTCCTCAGGAGAAGGGCAAGACTCAGGTATCCGGCCCCAGCAAGCGCCGCCCTGGCCCAGGGGTTCTCCACAGGCCTGGAAAATGCCACCAGGAAGAACGCTACCGAGAGGCCTATTGCTAATCCCGGCGGAATAAACCCGATTACCCCATCCTTGGCCCAGGCCAACGCGCCCAAATAGACGAAAAGCCCCGCGCTGAGGCCGAAAGCCGCCGAGAGCCCTCTTTCCCTTCCTAGAATGAGGCCGAGGGACCCCGTAGCCAAACCGAGCCCTGTTGGCCCCATGACTCCAGCCCAAGCCAATGATAGGGCGAGGTGAACGGGGTTTCTCGTTCTCGCTGATGCCCCAGCGAAAACAGCCGAAAGCACAGGAGCTATGAGGGCCAGGGAATCAAACGACCTCAGCGAGATGTATATATCGGAGAGGAACCTGTAGCCAAGCGAGAAACCCAGAAGAACGACGCCGGCCAGCGCAATTCCCCTCGGATCCAAGAGCAGAGCGGCCTCATCCCCTTGGGCCAGAAGTAGGATGGTGGCTTCGGCCGCCAGGACAGCGATACGGAGCGCGGAGGCCTCCGGCAAAAGGCTCACCTGCACGGGAGGAACAAGGAGGGGCAGAACCCACGCTAGGATAGCAAAAAAGCAGGATACGAGGGCTAACGGGAGTGCCTTTTTCCATCCTCCCTCAATGCTATCAAGGAAAACCACCACGAGAAACCCAAAAAGCGCGAGGAGGCCGAACCAGCTGAACCCAAGCTTTCCTGAGGGCGAAAAGAACCCCGGCCAAACCAGGAGCGGCACCACACAAAACGGGTCCGCCCTTCCTCCTATCCTAAAAATCCGCCTCGCGAGCGCGATGGCGGCAAAAACCGTAAGGAAGAAGAGAGCCGCGGGGAAAACTGTTCCGAAAGCGAAAGAACCGGAAAGCAGTCCGCCCACCAGGCCCAACACGATCAGGAGGCCGAGGTCAGTAAATCTCATACCTGAATGCCCTTTCCCTCAGGCTGTCCAGAAAGCCATCCCCATCAAACCATTCCAGATAACAGAGCAGTTCAATCGCTCTCTCGTGTTCCCTGGCGTGGGCGAAGGCCGCGTCAAGGCGTTCCGGCGGGAGCCAATCGGCCCTTTCTGCCCACTCCATAAAGATAAAGCCATCCCTCCGGGCCAGCGCCTCAGTCAATCCTATGTCCTCAACATCAACCTGGCCCTCGGCCCTGTAGAGATCAAAGTGATAAAGCCTTATGCCGTCCCTTTCGTAGATGTTCACAAAGGTGAAGGATGGGCTTTTTACCCCTCTGATCCCAAGGGATTCAGCGAATCCCCTTACGAACTCGGTCTTCCCCGTTCCCAGGGGACCAAAGAGGGCGATAAATGTTCCGGGGACAACAAACCCCGAGAGCAATCCGCCCAGCTCGCGGGTCTTCTCAGGGGAGGAGGATATAACTCTAATCGCCCAGAAGGATTCTCGCGATAACCCTTGGGTAGAGCTCATGTTCGGCCTCGTGTATCTTTTTCTCTAGGCTTTCCAGCGTGTCCCCTTCCTCTATCCTCACAGGAACCTGGTCTATTATGGGCCCCGTGTCCACCCCCTCGTCCACAAAGTGCACTGTAACGCCTGTGACCTTCACTCCGTATGACCACGCCTGTTCTATGGCGTGAAGGCCGGGGAACGATGGCAGGAGAGCGGGGTGAATGTTAACTATCCTGCCGCTGAATGCATTTACTATATCAGGCGGAAGGATGCGCATGTAGCCGGCGAGGACAATGAGGTCCGGCTTCAATTCCTTTAGGAGTTCAAGGAGCATCTTGTTGTATAGCTCTTTATCCCCGATGGCCTTGTAGTCCAGAACCCTTGCTGGGATGCCCAGGCTCTTCGCCCTCTCTATGATGAAAGCCTTTGGGTTGTCGGTTATCATAGCGGCTATCTCTATGGGGAGGCCATTGTCCCTGATATACTTAGCTATGGCCTGGAAATTTGAGCCGTTTCCTGAACCCATCACGACGATCCTCTTCATAGAGGATAAAGGATAAGGCCGGCGAGCATCTTTGAGCAAACACGAAGGCAAGCGGCTATAGCCTCCCCTTCTGCTTGATCGTCCCCGGCGCGCGCTTTATAATTTTCTGGAAGTGAAAGCATACAGGGAGGTCAGTTAGATGAAAAGGTTGATCGCGCTTGCCCTTTCTGTGGCTCCGGTCTTCGCGGACGCCATAGTAAGGGTCTACGGCACAGAGCAGGACATCTTGCTCGCCATGGCGAGCAGGGAAATAAAGAGCCTTGACCGTGTAGGCGGCAAGCTCGGCCAGTATACGGACTTCTGGATCCACAACGACGGACAAATGATTGCGGTTCGTAGCCTCGGCCTGCCAGTGGAGATAATTGACCCCGACCCCAAGGCAACCATGGATAAGGCAAATGTCAGCTACATGACATGGGCCCAGACCGTTACCTTCCTGCAGAACAAGGCAACGAGCTACCCCAATATATGCGTTCTAGATACAATAGGCTGGTCATACGAGGGAAGGCCCATCCTCATGCTAAAGCTATCGGACAATCCGGGTCAGGACGAGGACGAGCCGGAGGTTCTCATCATGGGACTCCACCACGCGAGGGAATGGCCTGCCCTCGTGACGCCTATTTTCATAATAGATACAATGACAAAGGCCTACGGCTCTGTCTCAAGCATAACGGATGTGGTCAACAACCGCGAGATTTACTTCATACCATGCGTCAACCCCGACGGTTATTACTACTCACATGACCAGGGGCACGACTGGCGCAAGAACAGGCACTACTTCCCTCAATACAGCGCCTACGGCACCGATCCCAACAGGAACTACGACGGCGCGGAGGACGGAAACGCCTATGGGGCGTGGGGAGCAGTTGACCAGAGCAAGGCAAGCCACAACCCAAGCGACGAAACCCACCTGGGGCTCATGCCCGGTGACTCCGAGATAGCTGCCGTAATGCGCTTCGTCAAGTCCAGGAACCTGGACGCATCCCTGAGCTATCACACCTACTCTGAGCTCGTGCTCTGGCCACTTGGCTACATCAACGCCCCCGCGCCGGACGACACCCTCCTGAGCAGGGTTGGCCAGGCCATAGCCTCGCAGATAGGCGGCTACCAGCCGATCCAGAGCGTCCAGCTTTACCCAACATCCGGCGACTCCGACGATTGGATATACGGCTGGTTCTATTATACTGGCGGCAGGATCACGCCCGCTTACACCGTTGAGGAGGCCTCAAGCTTCCAGCCTGATGAGAACGCGCTTGACACCATCGTTGTTGAGAACTTCCGCGGGGCCTTTTACCTGATGCAGGAGGCCGGCAACATAAGGAACAACACGACCCCATATCCCATAATAGGGACGATCTCGGCGCCGGAGACTTCCCACACGGACACATTCACGGTTTCATGGACAATAAAGAACCCCAAATCAAACCCGTTGAAATACCAGATCCAGCAACTCCGCGGCTACAACGAGTTCACTGATGACTGCGAGTCCGATTACGGTTACCTTGACCTCCACTCGGGCGACTGGACGAGGAGCACGGACAGGGCGCACTCCGGAAGCTACTCATACAAGGCCACGAATACCTCTAACGACAAGTGCCGCATGCTCTCAACCAAGTGGCCTTATTATGTCAAGAGCCCTAACGACTCCCTCACATTCTGGGTATGGTATAACACCGAGAACTACTACGACGCTGTTGAGGTAGCTGTGTCGGAGAACGGAAGGGATTGGGAGTTTCTGGACAAGTGGTTCGGTGCTAGCAACAACTGGGTCAGAAAGGCCTACTCGCTATCGCGCTGGACAGGGAAGTGGCTTTACTTCGCCATCTACTACATGCTGGACCCCGGCACGCGCGGCCAGGGAGTCTATGTTGACGACATAAAGATAGGCTACTTCACGGAGGCCACTGTCCTGGACACGAACATCACCGCCACCAACTACAAGATCACGGCTCCGGGAAATGGCGTCTACTACCACAGGGTAAAGCCGAAGAACATCAGGGGCTGGGCTGATTGGTCAAGCCCAGTGAAGACTGTCGTTGACATAACCGAGGTCGCTGAGGGGCCGGCCTCGCAGGCGAGCTTCCTCAAGCCGGCCGCGGAGGGCTTCTCCTTCATGGTCCCGGAGGGCACGAGCTTCAGGCTCTCGGTCTACGATGTATCCGGCAGGGCCGTCAAGGCGGCTGAGGGAACCGGAACGGGCAGACCGGAAATCCTCAAAGGCCTTGCCCCAGGGGTTTATTTCGGGATACTCACGGTAGGAGAGAGCCGGCTGGAGGCAAAGAGCGTTGTGAGATAAAAGCGGCGAAAATTTTAAGGTTTTAGCCCCCGGCTCCGGGGGCTTTTTATAAGCCCAGAATCCGCCTCCTGGCAAGATCAAGCGCTGTCTTTGCTACACACATCTTAACCTGATCCCTGGTTCCCCTGAAACGAAAGCCAAAGGCCTCGGTTTTGCGTCCAATATCAAGCCCGATGAAGGCCTCGCCGGCCGGGTGCTCCCCGTCTGGGCCTGGCCCGGCCACGCAGGTTGAGGACAGAGCGATATCTGAGCCGAAAAGCCTCCCTGCACCCTGGGCCATTGCCTCAGCTACCTCGGGCGAATAGACGCTGTGCTTCTTTATGACATCGGCCGGAACCCCAAGGATCCGGCTCTTGATCTCAGGGGTGTATGCAACAACCCCTCCCCTCATGTAATCGGAGGAGCCGGGAACCTGGGTAATAAGGTGGGCGATTAGGCCGCCCGTGCAGCTTTCCGCAGTGGAGACCGTAAGGGCCCGTTGTCTCAGGAGCCTGCCGAGTGCGGACTCAAGCCCCTCATCCTCCAGGCTGTAGACAGCATTACCAAGGCTTTCGCGCGCCAAACTGACAGCCCTCGCAAGCTCCTCCTCGTCCGATGCCTTTATCTTGATTATAACCTCAACAAGCCTGGGGTAATAGGCTATCCTGCCCGCGAGACGGGGTATCCTTTCAAGACGTTCGGCTATCTCCGCCTCCTTCATTCCGGCAACAGCTATCGTGCCAAGAAAAACGGGTTCCTGAGCCAGGTCGCGAAGCCTTTCCGTAACAGCGGGAAGGAGGGCACATACCTCAGCGGGGACACCCGGCAACGCGAGGACAAATCTCTCTCCATTACGCCAGATAAGGCCTGGCGCAATGCCAATGGGGTTCTCAATGGCAAGAAAGCCCTCCGGCACTAGCGCGTAGTTCCTGTGGATCGCGAGCTCCTCGTGGCCGAGTGCAGAAAGCCTCTCCCTTATTTTCTCATATATAAATTCATCAAAACGAAGCTCTACTCCCAAAGCCTCGGCTAGGCTCTGCCTCGTCCTGTCATCATCCGTGGGGCCAAGGCCGCCGGAAAGAACGACCTGGCCGTCCTCAGCGAGCGCGGCCTTTACTGATGAGGTTATCGCGGCTTCATCATCCGGAATGATCTCGGCGCGCTTCACGGAAATAGCTAGCTGGGCAAAAGCCTTGGCTATTGCGCTCAGGTTCGCGTCCGCGACGCGGCCGGAGAGAAGTTCATCGCCAATGAGGATAACGCGCACGGGAAGATTATAAAACCTTCCTTGCGCGCGGCGCCATGAGCATCCCCTCCTCCCCTATCCTTAATGAACCCTTAACCTTTCTTGGATTATAATTTGTCCGTGGTCAAGCTGGCCATCAGGAATCTGTCATTCTGGTATGGCGAAACACAGGCGCTATTTGACATCTCAATGGACATAGAGGAGAAAAGGGTTACCGCGATAATCGGCCCTTCGGGTTGTGGCAAGAGCACCCTTCTCAGGACCCTGAACCGGCTCCAGGAGCTCCTGCCTAAGACGAGGGTTGAGGGGCAGGTTCTCCTTGACGGAAAGGATATCTTCCAGGAGGACCCGGTTGAGGTAAGAAGGAGGGTCGGCATGGTTTTCCAGAAGCCGAACCCATTTCCCATGAGCATATACGATAATGTGGCATACGGCCTCCGGGTCAACGGAATAAGGAGCAGGGCCGAGATAGAGGAGAGGGTTGAGAGGGCGCTGAGGGACTCCGCTCTCTGGGAGGAGGTGAAGGACATCCTCAGGAGAAACGCCCTTGAGCTTTCCGGAGGGCAACAGCAAAGGCTTTGTATAGCCAGGGCACTGGCAGTAGGACCTGAGGTGCTCCTTTTTGATGAACCCACATCCGCGCTGGACCCCATAGCCACGAGCAAGATAGAGGAGCTGATAAGGGAGCTGGCCAAGCAGGTCACCATAGTCATAGTCACGCACAACATGCAGCAGGCCGCAAGGGTATCCCACAAAACAGCGTTCATGTTTCTCGGAAAGCTCATTGAATTTGGGGATACGCCGGAACTCTTTACGGTGCCGAAGAACCGGCTGACCGAGGAGTATATAACGGGCAGGTTCGGATGAGGCAAAAATTGAACCGGGGCGTTGGAGTATGAGCCAGGATGTAACCAGCAAGGAAGAGGCCCTTGAGAACCTGAAGAAGCTGATAACCGAGATGGCAATATCCGTCAGGGAGATGATCGCTCTGGCGGTAGGCGGCCTTCGGGAGAAGGACCCGGCGTCCCTGGCAAGGGTCCAGGAGCTGGAAAAGGAGGTCAACGCGCGCGAGGTGGTCATAGACGACGCCGCAGTGAAGTTCATCGCTTTGTTCCAGCCGAGCGCGAGCGACCTCCGGGCCGCCATGATGATCATGCGCATGAACAGCAACCTTGAGCGCATGGGCGATCACGCCTACAACATCGCCCGGGATGCTGAGTTTCTCATTGCCCGGCCGCAGATAAAACCTCTCATAGACATCCCGAGAATGGCGGATCTGGTAATGGGAATGATGGGGGACATAATGCTGGCGCTCCGGGAGGAGAACCCGGAAACGGCCCGCGCGGTTTGCAGGAGGGACGACGAGGTTGATGATCTCAGGGATCAGGTGATCCGTGAGCTCCTCCTGTTCATGATGTCCGATCCATCCACAATAGAGAGAGCGATGAAGCTAATAGAAGTAGTGCAGAACCTTGAGCGCATAGGCGACCTAACTACTAACCTAGCCGAGGACATAGTCTACATGACAACCGGCAAGATCATAAAACACCACATTGAGGAGGAGGAGCGGCAAGAGGGGAAGATGCCCTAGCTTTTTATCCTCGTTGCCCAGTCCACGGCCTTATCAACGGCCTCAGCGTCATCAGCGGCATCTACTATGGTCATGGCCTTCATCATCCAGGTGCGGAAGAAAAGCCACCTCTGGCGGTGAAAAAGCCTTACCCTGTAGCGTTTTTCGCCGTAGCGCTCTATAACGAGCCTCTTTGATCCGGCAAAATCATAAATAACCTTCCTTACATCATCAAGCGGCATAGTAAAATTATAACCCATTTCTTTCTAAGAATTCACCCATTATCCTCGAACATTATCCTCGTGCCAGGATCAGGTTCCGGCTCAAATGATTCTATCAACCGCCGAAATATGAGCCGAAGGCTCATCGTGGATATCGGAGCGATGCAGGGGCTATAATTTCTTCTTGATATCCGCACTACTTTTCACTGCGAAACCCTCTTTTTCCGAGAGAAGGACCCTGCTGGCCCGCGAGCCCCTGGAGGTCTATTCGGGGCCGGATTTCTCTTGGTCCAGCCTGCGTTCTCTCTCAAAAAAGGGGTTCCTGGTCGGTTACCTCTCCTACGATCTGGCTGAGGATATCCTCGGCCTCGCAAGGGGCCGGGGGCCAGTGCCCCTTTTCTGGTTCGGCCTATACGAGACCCTTGTCGCGAAGGACGAAATGAGCGGGAGGTGGTTCACTTGGGGCTCGGATGGGACGAGGCTCTTTTGCCCTGAGCCAGAATTGCCATCCGGCAGGGATTTCGCCCTATCCTTCCGCGGATTTGACCAGCCGGAATCCCGATACATAAGGACCATAGAAAATGTCAAAGAGGAAATAGCGCAAGGCCACTACTACCAAGCCAACTATACGATCCGGGCGCGCTTCGGGTTCTCAGGGGACCCGTGGGGGCTTTTTCGGGCCCTCCTCAAGAAACAGCCGATTCCATACGGCGCCTTCATTGACACTGGGGCAGGGCTTGTGATTAGCGGCTCGCCCGAGCTTTTTCTGCGCGTTAGGAATGGGCTTGCCATAACAAAACCCATGAAAGGCACAGTGGCCTTCGGCCCCGGAGCAAGGGGAAGGCTCTTCCGTTCGGAAAAGGACAGGGCCGAGAACCTCATGATAGCGGATATGGCCCGGAACGAGCTCGGAAGGGTTTCTGAAGATGTCAGGGTAAGGAGGCTTTTCAGGGTAGAGCGCTACGCGACAGTGTATCAGATGGTCTCGGTGATCACAGCTAGGCTTCTGCCGGGCAAGGATATCTGGTCGGCGATTGAATCGTCTTTTCCCCCAGCTTCGGTGACGGGCGCTCCAAAATCATCGGCCACCGAGGCAATAGCTAGGCACGAGGCCAGCCCCAGGGGCGTTTATACGGGGATAATCGGCTACACGACGCCATGGGGAGATGGATGTTTCTCCGTTGCAATAAGGACATGCGAGCTCCTGGGTGAAGAACTTCTATACGGAACGGGCGGCGGCATAACCTTTGCCTCTGACCCAAAAGGAGAATGGAAGGAATGCATGGCGAAGATGGCGGCGCTGGAGGGGTTATGAAGCCTTACGGGCTACCAATGGAATACTGCGGAAACCTTAAGTTCTCTCGCGAGAACTGGCAGAGACTTTTATCCGATTTAATGAGGGCGGGATGAATTCCCTCATACACGGCCTCGGACTTTTTGAGACCCTTCGGGTTTCCGGGGGCGTGCCGGAGTTCCTCGGCTACCACATTGAGAGGATGGCCGGATCGGCCCGGTTCCTCGGGCTGGAATTCTCGGAAAGAGGTTTTCTAGAAGCGCTTGCCGAGGCGCTGGCTGACCGGTCCCCGGACCTTGAGTGGCGAGTCCGGATAACCCTTTTCGTGGACCGAGGGCCGCGCTACCTGGGCTCTGCTGAACCTCTAGGGCCGGTCCCTGACTCGGTCGCCCTCCGCTTATCAAGGTATCGGGTCTTTTCGGAGAATCCGCTTTGCCTTCACAAGACCACATCTCGGCTAATTTATTACCTTGTCCAGCGAGAGGCAGAGGCAAGAGGGTTCTGGGACGGGCTTATGCTGAACGAAAAGGGGGAGATAGCCGAGGCAGGAAGGGCTAACCTTTTCTTCGTCCTGGACGGGGAGCTCGTGACCCCGCCTCTGTCCTCAGGCGTTTTGCCGGGGGTAATAAGGCGCGTTCTCCTGGAAGCTGGCCTGGCAACCAAGCGGGTTCTGTGCCCTGAGGATATCCGCCGTGCGAGCGCTGGGTTCACCACGGGTTCCCTGATACGCGCGGCGGCCCTCTCAGAGATAAAGGGCCTTGAATACGAGCCCGATCCTGAGGAGCTTGAGGCGTGGCTAACGGAAATAAGGAGCGCCGTGGAAGTGTCCGGAGCCCGGGTTTAGCCTTATCATATCGGGGTGATTGAACGCGGCCAGCCCGTTCTGCTCTGGGAACCGAGAGCGTCTTTTCTCGTAGCATTTGAGCCAGGGAGGAGACTTGATACCCACAGGGGGTCCGTGATTCTGCCGGAGGGGCTTTCTTTCGGGGATCCTGTTGAAACCTCAACTGGCCATAGATTCTGGGCGCTCATTCCATCATTATCCGAGCTCTCCATGAAGGTAAGGAGGACAACCACCATCCTTTACCCAAAGGATATCGGCTACCTGATAATGGAAACAGGGCTTTCGGAGGGACAGCGGGTCCTTGAGGTTGGGACGGGCTCAGGCGCGCTTACCCTTGTCCTCGCGAGGATCGTCGGGGGTTCGGGGAGGGTCTATTCGTTTGAGCGCAGGCCTGAGTTTCTTGAGAACGCCAAGAAAAACCTTGAGAAGTGGGGGCTCGCCGATAGGGTTGAGTTCATCCTGAAGGACCCGGCCGAAGAGGGTTTCGGCATCAGGGATGTCCATGTTGCATTTGTTGATGTGCCTGAGCCGTGGAGGATGGTGAGGCCCGCTCACGAGGCTATAATGGGAGGGGGCTTCTGGGCATCGCTTTCCCCGTGCGTTGAGCAGGTTCTCCGTGTCGTTGAGGAGCTGGAAGGATCGCGGTTCGTCGCGGTTAAGACCGTTGAGCTATTGGAGAGAGAGCTCCTAGTGAGGCCTGGGAAAACCAGACCCCGCGAGCGCATGGTCTCTCACACAGGCTACCTTACGGTTGCGAGAAAAATCTCCTGAATGCACCGTTCCTGACCCCCTGAAACCCTTGTATTGAACCTTAGGGCCGGAGCGGCTCTTGATCTCACTTGACACTTTACATTATAATTTTGGGCCAAACAAATCAAGAGGAAGGGCGAGTGAGGTTGTAGGGAGTTGTAATACTAATTCTTGATCCGGTAGGACCGGGAGTGAAATGCCTCACACCCTTCCAACTGGAGACAAGGTTAGGACCAAACGATCAAGGCCAACTAAATGAGAAAGAAGGAGGAACAGATATGAAGCTCAAGCCTCTGCGCGACAGGGTGATTATTCGGCGGATAGAGGAAGAAGAAGTGGTAGAGGGAGGCATAGTCATTCCCGATACCGCGAGAGAAAAGCCCATCAAGGGCGAGGTCATTGCTGTTGGCCCTGGCAGAAGGGACGATAGCGGCAAGATAATACCCATGAGTGTAAAAGAGGGCGATCTCGTTGTCTTCAGGAAATACGCGGGCAACGAGATCGTCATAGACGATGAGGAACTGCTCATCGTTGATGAGGACGACATCCTGGCCATATTGGAGAAATAAAGGAGGACAGACATGGCGGCAAAGGAAATCAGATACGACGAGGAAGCGAGGAAGGCTCTCCTTGCGGGCGTTGAAACCCTCGCAAAAGCGGTTAAAGCCACACTTGGCCCGGCTGGCAGGAACGCCATACTTGAGCGCAAGTTTGGGTCCCCCCTGACCACGAAGGATGGCGTTACGGTGGCGAAGGAGATAGAGCTTCCGGATGCCCCCGAAAATGTCGGTGCCCAGCTGGTCAGGGAGGTGGCCTCAAAGACCTCTGATGTGGCCGGCGATGGCACAACAACCGCTACGGTGCTCGCGGAGGCAATATTCCGCGAAGGGATAAAGGCTGTCTCTGCCGGCGCTAACGCCATAATGGTAAAGCGCGGCATAGACAGGGCCGTTGCTGTGGTTGTTGAGGAGCTTAAGAAGTTCTCAAAGAAGGTGGAGAAGAAGGAGGAGAAGGTGCAGGTCGCGACCATCTCCGCCAACAACGACAGGGAAATAGGTGAGAAGATAGCCGAGGCCATGGAGAAGGTTGGGGATGAGGGAGTCATCACGGTTGAAGAGGGTAAGGGAACCCAGATAGAGGTCAAGGTTGTTGAGGGCATGCAGTTTGACAGGGGCTATATCTCGCCCTATTTCATAACCGACCCGGAGAAGATGGAGGTGGTCTACGAGGATGTCAATATCCTCATAGTTCAGAAGAAGCTCTCCTCCATCAAAGAGTTCAGGCCCATACTTACAAAGGCCGTTCAGCTTGGAAACCCGCTTCTGGTTATAGCGGAGGATGTTGAGGGCGAGGCCCTCGCAACCCTCGTCTACAACAGGATAAGGTCAGGCCTCCAGGTTGTCGCGGTAAAGGCTCCCGGTTATGGCGACAGACGCAAGGCCATGCTTGAGGATATAGCCATTCTCACCGGCGGCAAGGTCATCACTGAGGAGGCCGGAATGAAGCTTGAGAACGCCCAGACCGAGGACCTCGGCCACGCCAAAAAGATAATAGTGACCAAGGACGACACCACCATAATTGAGGGGGCTGGCTCTCCTGAGGCCATAGAAGCTCGCAAGAAGCAGATAAGGGTCCAGATAGAGGAGACCAAATCCGACTACGACAGGGAGAAGCTGGAGGAGAGGCTCGCGAAGCTCTCGGGCGGCGTGGCGATAATATATGCCGGCGCGCCCACCGAGACCGAGATGAAAGAGCGCAAGGCCCGTATAGAGGACGCTGTGCACGCCACAAAGGCCGCTGTGGAGGAAGGAATAGTTCCTGGCGGAGGCGTAGCTTATCTCAGGGCGATAGGTGCTCTAGAGCAGCTTGAGAAGCAGGTAGCCGACGATCACGACATCCTCCAGGGCGTGAGGATAGTGAAGAGGGCGCTTGAGGAGCCTCTGCGCCAGATAGCCTACAACGCCGGCTATGAGGGCGGCCTCGTAGTGGAAGAGGTAAAGAAGATGGAGTTCTCTAAGGGATTCAACGCTCTCACGGGAGAGTATGTGGACATGTTTGAGGCCGGGATCATTGATCCCACAAAGGTCGAGCGCGTCGCCCTTGAGAACGCCGCTTCAATAGCGGGCCTACTCCTGACCACCGATGTCCTGGTCACCGAGAAGAAGGAAAAGGAGAAGATGCCCCCTGTGCCTGGAGGTGGCGGAGACTACGACTTCTAGCTGACACCTAGCTGAAAAACTGCCCCCGGCATCCTGCCGGGGGCTTTGTTTTCGCCTCGCGTTCTTCTATTCTGGGTTCCCGTAATACCAGATTGCCCAGTAATACTTATAGTCATCAGCTCCCGCGTTCGCTGTATCCACCTCCGCGGCGTTGAAGTATATGCCCTTCCCGTCGTCCGACCAGGCCACCCCGCCTTCCAGTTCCGTTCCCTTGTCGTAGGGATTGGTGTGAAGGTGGGTCTGGACACCTGTCTCCACATCAAGAATGAGAAGGGGGCTTACGAGGAGCCTCCCTCCGTCAGGCGCTAGATCAAGCCGGACATTGTAGAGAAAGACATCCGGCGCGCTCGGCTTTCCGGTCCAAAAGGAAATACATGAGGTGTCGCGGAGCTTGCAGACGAAAACCCTGCCCTCGTCCGGCGAGAAGTAAAACGCCTCATCAGAGCCAACCGCGAACTCCTCCCCCACCCTTGGGAAGACCGTGTCCACAGTGCCGGAGTCCGGGTTTAGCCTGATCAGCGGCCCAGCGTCCCCCTCGGTCAGAACCACTGCATAAAGCTCGTCGTTGTTGCCGTATCTCGCTCTTATAGGGTTTGGGCCGTGGAGGAGCGCGGAGTGCAAGAGGTTTCCGGAAAGATCATAAACATCAAGCCTGTTTTCGCCCTGGAAAGAAACAACAGCGAGCCCGGCGCCTGATACATCAAACTGGTAGCCGGAGGGCCCCACCTTGACCGCACCGCCATCTTCAGCGTTAACCCGCCATATCTGGCCCGTTCCTGAGTCCAGGAAATATATGTAGCCATCGTGATAGCGTATATTGACAGGATTGACCTGAGGAGAAGAGAAGATATACTTGAAATAAGGATATGGTATCTCCGATTGCCCGCACGAGAGGACAAGTAAGCCCGCGATTGCCAGAACCCGTTTCATGCTTTTGCCTCCATAATGAGGGGCAGGTTCTTAGTCCTGCCCCAAAGCCTTTTGTCCAGCATCAGACTACCGTGCTTTTGCCTCTATTCGCTGGGCCTCGTAACCAGTGACCTGGATCCCGAGAACCTTCTCGTTCTCCCTTATAGCATCCAGGACTTCCTGAGGATTTGTTTCAGCTACAACCTCAAGAATCGCGTATCCCTCAACCATTCCCCTGTCCAGGACCTCCGAGACCCCTCGGATGTTTTCCTTTATCGCGGCCTTTATCTTGCCAATTTTGGCCGAGGTTGCTCCTTTGATGACGAGATGTATAACATTCCTGCGCAGGGTCCATTTCTTCACTATCTCCGAAGAGAGCTCCTTTGCCGCGGAATCGCCAACCAGCTTTATGACCTCTTCCTCGGAGAAGGGAAGGCTCCGCTTCAGCGATGAAACCGCTATGACCTCTCCCGTGAGCGCCTCAACTGCCTTAACCCGAAGCTTGGCGGTGTATATTTCTTTTCTCTCGTCCGTGTAGGGCAGTTTCTTCATCTCGGAGCTGACCTCGGCCCTGCCAATAATAAGTATCTCGGCTCCGGTTAATGCAGCAACCTTCTGCGCTGTGCGCTTGTCCCCTTCAATAAGAAGGTCCTCCTCGCCAGCCTTCAGGGCCTTCTTCACGGTCGGCAGGTCAACCAGGGGGAAGCCCTGGGCCTGGAAATAATCCTCAAGGGTGTATGAGAGGTCCTCGTTATCAACAACAATAGCCAGCCGAGGCCTTCCCATTTCCGAGACAAGGATGCCCATCGCCACGAGGTCGTTCTGGATTACGCCCGTCTTCACCTTCGCTTTTATCCAAACCCTGTAAAGCCCAGCGTCCTTGTCAGGCTTCTCCCTTATCACTTCGTATGAGGCAACATAGCCCTGAGCGTGGGAGTATATCTTGTCATAGAGGAGCTCGTAGTTGTCAACAGCTGTCTTTGAGTCTATGTATGTTCCGACGCCCTGCTCAACAGCCTTCCTCAGAGCGTCCTTTATGGCGTTATCCCTGGCTATATCGGTTGATGAACCCAGCGCGGCCGCGCCCTCAGCCGTGACCTCAACCGAGGCGGTGTCCTGGGCTTCGGCCGCCGGCAGGGTCAAAAGCAGGAGAATCCCCATCATTTTTAACCTCCTCAGAATAGCATAAGTATAGTTTTGCCGGCCTCCCATACGAACTTGCCGGCCTTCTTCAGCCAGGCGAGCTTGTCTTTGGAGCTCTCGCTCACAACCATATCGGTCTTGCCTTTGCCAACCGCTCCAACGGCTTCTATGACCCAGGACTGATCCCCGCACTGGAGAACATCGCCGAGGTTCTTGACATACTTTATCCCCTGAGGGTTCTTGGGGTCCACAATCTGGGAGAAGTCAAGGATGAGGTTTCCCTTCTGGTCAAAAAAGCGGGGCATGAGGCCCGGCTGGACCTGACCTTTGGCGTCTATGACTATGCAGGGAGCATCGCCTACAGCCTTAAGGGCCTGAGAATCGGGCTTGGTGGTTTGGGGATTGCTTGGCGCCACGGCCGAGAGCAGGCTGTTCTGCCCGTAGAGGGGCATTTCCATCTCAACCATGACAACGCCGTCAGGGAGCCAATGGGGCTGTCCAACCATTCTGGCGTCTTTGACCACGCCTTCAACCCTGGAAACAACCACATCGGACGAGAGCATCATATCCTCAACAACGGTCTCGGAGTTTATGTAGACGCCCTTGGCTATCTCTAGGAGATTCCTCTGGGCTATAACGGTCGCGGCCCGTTCGGCGCCCAAGCGTGCTTTCGCCTTGTTCTTTTCCTTCTCAGATGGGACGGCGTAGCCCCTGGCCCTGATGTAGCCTTCTGTCCAGTTTATCAGGCCGTTCTCAACAGGTTGGATGTAAGCCTTCTGGGTGTCCGGCTCTGCCACGCTGAGGGGAGATTTGCCGCCATCGGGCTTCGTGCCGGTCTTGGTCTGTTGCCCCACAAGGGGCACAACCAGTGCCACTGCTGTGATAAGGAGCCTTTTCATGATTGAACCTCCTTTGGTTTCTTTTGAGATTATAAGGTTTAGCCTCCTGCTGAACCCACTTTTGTTTTTTGTTTCGGTCATGCTCATATAGACCCTACGAGGGCGAATAATGTTTCACAGACGCGTCGCTCGCTGGAGGATGGCTTTTGCCCCTCTGGCCCCACGGAGCGTATAATTTCCAGCAGTATGAAATTCGCCAAGCTCTCCGCTACGGGAAACCACTTCATAGCGCTCTGGCCAGAGGACGCTCAGAGCCTCCGGCTTTCCGATTTTGCGAGAAAATACTCAAGGCCAGATGAAATAGGGGCCGACGGGGTTATCGCACCCCTGCCATCCCAGGAGTCTGATTTCACCTTCAGCTATTACAATTACATGGGAGACCCCGTTCCCTTTTGCGGCAACGCGGCCCGTGCCCTGCCGTTTTTCGCGAGGATGATCGGCCTCGCGAATGATGATAGGATAAGGTTTTCGGCCGCGGGAGGAATATATACCGCAAGGGTTGAGAAGCGCGGGGTTTGGGTCAACCTCGGAGGGATCAGGGAGTTTGTCCCCCCATCAACCCAGGATGCCCTCGGCGGAAAGCCCTGGGCACTCGTTGACATTGGGGTAAGGCACGCTGTCTTCTTCATCTTTGACCTGAGGGAAAAGGACATATTTCGGGTTAGGGACGAGATGGCCAGGTTCTTCAAGCTTCCCGAGGTCCACATGAACTTCGCGGAGGTCAAAGCTCCGGGGAGGATATTCGTGAGGACCCTTGAGCACGGATATCCGGCTGAGCCGTTGTCTTGTGCGACCGGCGCCGCGGCCGCGGCCGCGGTCCACGCCGTTGCCCAGGGCGTAAAAGAGGTTGAGGTTGAAACGAGAGGAGGAACACTCATGGTTCGTTTCAACGATGACCTTTCGGAGATATGGCTCTGGGGAGAGGTAAGGCTTGTCTACATCGGGTGGTTGAACCTTTGAGGGATACCGGAATCCTTGATTTTCCTTGCCTGGCCGCGTTAAAATATGCAGGTGAACTGGCCGTCTAGTAGGATTAGGAGTGAGTTTTTGCGATTTTTCTCTGAGCGCGGGCACGAGGTAGTGCCTTCTTCATCCCTCCTTCCGCCGGATGAGACCCTGCTCTTCACGAATGCCGGCATGAACCAGTTCAAATCATTTTTCATGGGCATAGCATCCCCTCCGTTTCTGAGGGCTGTATCCGTCCAGAAGTGCATGAGGGCCGGAGGGAAGCTCAATGACCTTGACCAGGTGGGTTTTACCCCTCGCCACCACACATTCTTTGAGATGCTCGGCAACTTCTCCTTTGGGGATTACTTCAAGCGCGAGGCGATAACCTGGGCCTGGAAGCTGGTGAACGAGGTCTACGGGATTCCTGCCGAAAGGCTGGTAGCAACAGTTTTCAGGGATGACGAGGAGGCCTACCTGATATGGACAGAAGAGGTTGGCCTGCCGCGTGAGAGGGTTTTCAGGATGGGCGAGAAGGATAACTTTTGGGAAATGGGGGATGTGGGGCCCGTGGGCTACTGTTCCGAAATCCACTACGATTTCGGGCCTGATGCGGACCCATTCCAAACCGACCCCGGCCAGGAGGGCAACCGCTTCCTTGAGCTGTGGAACCTCGTCTTCATGCAATTCTTCAAGGACGAGTCCGGGGCGCTAACGCCCCTGCCAAAAAAGAACATAGACACGGGGGCTGGGCTTGAGCGTTTGGCCTCGGTTCTGCAGGGCGTCCGCTCAAACTACGAAACTGATCTCTTCGTCCCAATCATTGAGGCCGTAGAGGGGATTACTGGCGTCAAGCGTTCGGTCGCGCACCAGGTAATGGCTGATCACGCAAGGGCGCTTGTGTTCTGCATAGCTGACGGCATATACCCATCAAACTACGGGCGTGGCTATGTCCTGAGGCGCATCCTCAGGAGGGCGCACTCCTTCGCGCAGAGGATAGGGGTTTCCGAACCGGTCCTTTACAGGCTCGTCCCCGTGATCGTTGATGTGATGGGAGAGACTTACCCTGAGATATCCGATAAGTCCGGCGAGATAAGCGATGTGATAAAGGCGGAGGAAGAAAGGTTCCTCAGGGGTATAGTCAGGGCAATGCCTCGGATAATTGAGGTTCTTGATGGCTCCAGGGAGGCTGGAATCGTTTCCGGCCGCGATGCCTTTCTCCTCTACGACACATACGGGGTTCCTCTTGATCTCATTGAGGACTACGCTAAACAATCAGGCCTTTCCGTTGATTGGAAAGCATTCCACGAGCACCTTGGGGAACAGAGGGCGCGGGCAAGGGGGGCTTCTGGCTTCAAACTTCAACTCCCTAGGTGGGATTTCTCAACCGAAAAGCCCCAGCTCTTCGTGGGATATGAGAAGCTTGAGCTGGAAACCGAGCCCCTTGCCTTTTCCAGGGGGGAAAAGAGGGATTTCCTAGCCCTCGCCGAAAACCCCTTTTACCCGGAGGCGGGCGGCCAGCTTCCGGACCGTGGAGTTGTTTCAGGCAACGGGTTTCTCTTCAGGGTAGAGGATGTCCAGAAGATAGGCGACCTGGCTGTGCTGATAGGAAAGGCTGAGGGGAAGCTCTCGCCCGGCGCGAGGCTCAAAGCCACGGTGGATAGGGAGAGAAGAAGAGCTCTTGCACGAGCCCACACCGCGACCCACCTGCTCCACGCCGCCCTCCGGGAGATCGTGAGCGAATCCGCTCTACAAAGAGGGAGCCTTGTGGACGAGGACAGGCTCAGGTTTGACTTCTCCTGCCCGAAGGCGCTCGGACCGGACGAGCTCGTGGCAGTGGAGAGGCTGGTCAACGAGAAGATACTCGCCAACATCCCGGTAGTTATCAGGCAAATGGACTACGAGCAGGCGAGGCAGGAGGGCGCAATAGCGCTCTTTGAGGGAAAATACGGGGGGAGGGTGAGGGTGGTTGAGATATCCGGGTTCTCACGCGAGCTCTGCGGCGGCACCCACCTCGCTTCAACGGCTGAGGCTGGGGTCTTCCGGATAATCTCTGAGGAGGCGGTCGCGGCCGGGGTGAGGAGAATAGAGGCCCTCGTTGGTATAAGGGCTTGGGAGCTCGCCAGGCAGGATGCTGAGCTTCTCTCGGCAATATCCAGGCTCGTCGGCGCTACGGGGCGTGATTCTCTCCTAAAAACCTTATCGGATACGCGGGAAAGACTTGCGGAGCTTGAGGAGGAGCTCCGGGCGACCAATGAGCGCTTTGCTAGCCAGATAGGCGCCATGCTTTCGGAGGAGCTCAGCCTGGGCAGGGCCGCGAGGTTTGAGTTCATGGGAGTTGATGTGGCCGGGGAAGCAAGCAATCTCGGAAATACGCCGGTGGCGTTTATCCTCGTATCGGGCGCCGGAATGGATACCCTCAGGCTCATCGCTGATGCCGTCCGAAACAGGCTCAGGCACATCGGCGCTGTTCTGCTTTTCGGAACTGAAGGCGAGGACATCCGCGTCTTCGCGAGAAGCGACGACGAGAGGATTGACGCGGGTCGCCTTGCCCGCGAGGCCTCGGCCATCGCTGGCGGCAAGGGTGGCGGAAACAGGACAACGGGCCAGGGCGGAGCCAAGCTGAAGCCCGGAATGAGCCGAGATGCCCTTTTCAAGGCCTGGAAGGCCTGGATAGAGGGAATAAAGGCTGATTTTGAGAGGAGCTGATATGCCCAATTTTATGGCTATGCTGATAAATTCAATAAAGAACGAGGAGACCGTGAAGCACCTTTTTATGGGCGAATACGGGGTGGTCATAGCCATATTCAAAAAGGGCAGGCTTGAGTGGGTTGAGAGCACCTGGGGAATGGGGTTTGCGGAGCTCAAGAGGGCTGTAGCCTGGGGCGGAGGTCGCTGTGCCTCCAAGCCAACCCCTCTTGAGGACATGAACAAGAAGAATGTAGATATAGAGCCGAAGGAGCTCATCAAGACCCTGCTGACTTGGGAAACGGAATTTCTCCGCCTGCCATCCTTCCAGGAACAGGATACCTACGATCTGCCTCCTGGCCTCCTTGAATCAATATACACCTTCGCGCCGGGCGAGGTCAGCTCGGTTGAGGGGCCTTCGGGCGGGCCGGGCGTCATCCACGCTTTAAAAGAGATTTCTGAGACCAGGTTTACGGGCTACATTCGCCTTGTTGGCACTCACAGGGGGCTCCTCTTTCTCGTGGGAGGAAAGACCGTGGCTTGCGCGATCTTGGCGAATAATTCCTCCTTTCTGTTCGGCAAAAGGTCAATTGAATGGCTATCCCAGCAGGTTGGCATCCAATATGAGAGGGTAAAGTGCGACCTTTTTACGGTGGCGTGCCTAATGACCCCTCTGCTTCCTCACACTGAAGGTCAGATCAACCCTGACGGCCTTGAGGACTTCATAAAGAAAACCCAGGCCGACATATCCGGAAACTACCTGATCCACCTCCGCGTGAACGAGGCCCACGCTCTAGGCCTCGTCTACAGGGGCATCTATGTTGGGACGCTCGCCAAAAAGAAGGGTGAGGAAAGAGGTTCACTGATGCCCCTCGCTGTTATCCTTCGCCTCGCGATGCTTCCGGGCGCGCAGATTGATTATCACAGATACGAGGTGCCGCGCTCCAGCTAGGCCAAAGCTTATTTTGCCACGGCCTTGAGAACCCTCCTGTATCCGCCGGCCTCTGCCTCAAGGAAATAGACACCTGGTTTTGCCGGGATGAAGGCACGGTGCTCTCCTGGGCCAAGCCTTCCCATGTCGTTCATGAGGACGAGCCTTCCGGTGGGGTCGTATAGCCTCAGGATAACATCGGACTCAGCAGGAAGGATAAGAGTGAGGCCTATGCCTCCCGTGCCCGGATTGGGGCTTGAGGTGGCGGTGAAAGGCTTGTTCGCAAGGCCCTCGGATGCCCTTGTAGTCTGGCAGAACTCAACCATGACCGGTTGCCAGGTGAGCACGAGCTCAACCGAATCTGAGAAGGTGAGATCCCCCACCGGCCTGCCGAGATAGTTATACAGGGTTATCCACTGGGTTCCAGGAGGAACAGGAACCTTTATAGTGTCCGTTATCCCGGAGTCTGCCCAAGCTGAGAGGAGGATGAATGATGTGAGCGTGTCAGATTTGAACCAGAAGAGATAGGAATGCGATATGGTATCGGAGCCCGAAAACCTGAAGCCGGTTTCCTCGTTTATCTTGCTTGCTAGGAAAGCGAATGAGAATTTGGAGTCCTGAGCGTAAAGCTGATTGGGATCCCACGGGACACTCGCGTAAAGGGGCAAGATTAACGCTGGCTGAAGCATAACGGAGTAGCACATCCATTCAACACCCGATGAGAACCCGTTTATGATCTTTTTCCAGGTCCGGGCCGCGGCCTCAGGCTGGGGAATGCTGGTCCACCATCTGTAATCAAAGTGTCCAAGCTCTGTCCACCAAAGAGGCCGCGAATACCCATAGTGTGCCATCCACCTTTTCTCATAATCAATAAGGATTGGGCTTGTCCTCCAGCTCTCGTAGTCGTGGAAGCCTCGTTTGTCGTAAAGGGATGAGTCCTTGTATGAGTATTGGACAAACCTTATTGCCCAGCGATTCGTGTAATCATTCAGCTTGGCCTGAACAGTATCCCAGTTTACTGGTTTAGGGTTTCCCCACGCATCATGCCCTTCCGGATCGTATTCCAGGTGTGTCCTATAGAAATCAATGATGACCGAGGTGTCAATCCCTGAGTCAACCATCTCTTGGATGGCGGCCAGGGCTATTCCGTATCCTGTGAATGAGGGCCCTATTATTACCGCGTTCGGATTAGCGTCCCTCACGGCCCGGACAAAGGTCGGAACGAACAGGTCAAAATATGCCTCCTTTGTGCCATACCAGTATCCCCAGTCAGGCTCTGCCTGGGTCTCGTAGTAACGGACCTCAGGGAGGAATTTACCTGGCCTCAGGGGATCAGGCGTGTTCCCATCGTAACGCGAGGCCACCGCGTAGACAAAGTTATACCAATCCTGATAGTTTTTCGGCGGATATGAAACATCCCCGAAAGCAAAGTTCAACGAATCAAGCTCGGGTATGTGCGTGGTATCAACCCATTTGCATTTGTTCGTTCTTACTGTGAGCATGATGTTGAAACCGCAGGAATCGGCCCATCTTATCCATCTGTCCTGGTCGTCCCACACGAAGCTGTCCAGGGATACAGGTTGTATATCTCCCCAGACAGCGCCGCCGTCCCCTCGCCACATACGGAGCCACTTCGCTCCTGTGGAACGAGCTGAGTCCGCATACCACCAGTGGCCGCCCACCGCATAGGGGTTGGCCTCCGTCTCAGGGATAAAAAGAAAAAGCGAAAGGATCATAATGGCAAAATTCTACTGCGCGGTCAGTCAGACGATCAAGTTTCCGCGCTAGCTCATAATTATAGCTACCCAAAGCCCCCCGTCTTATGCGCAAGGCGATGAAACTGAAGTCCAGGAAACACTCTATAAGGCTACTATCAGGCAGAAAGAAGCAAATGGGAAAGGGAAGAGGAGCTCCTCAATTACCCCTCCTCCGCCCACCTAAAGGCCTCCCTGAGCGGGATCATCCCCCTCAAGGAACTGCACGGCCACAGGTTTGATCCAAAGATAAAGGAACTCACGGCCTTCGCTTCTCGCTCAACCACAGAAGGGTATGAAGAACAACAAGGCCCATGTTGAGGGAAGCAGGTATGAGACCCACGAGGCCCTTGAGATAATGATGATCTCATTCCTGGATTTTGGACAGCTTTGTATTTTGAGCTCGCGCGACCGCTCCGGTAATGCCTATATTTCTATCTGTTCTCCCCTCTCAGCCGCACGGGCGCTTATCCCTCTTTCTGCGAGCCGCTGTGCCAGCTCCTCCTGCGCATCGGGCTCCCCGTGGACCAGAACCACCGCTCCTGGCTCGGCGGCCGCGCACCACTCGGTTAGGCCCGTTTGGTCAGCGTGGGCAGAAAACCCTTCAAGCATGTGAATCTGCGCCCTCACGGCGACTCTTTCCCAATATATCTCAACCTCCTCCGCGCCGTCGGCTATTTTTCTGCCCAAGGTTCCCTTTGCCTGATAGCCCGTGAAGACCAGAGAGTTCTTCTCGTTCCAGATGTGATGCTTGAGGTGGTGCTTTATCCTTCCTCCAACACACATCCCTCCCGAGGCTATAATGAGCGCCCTTCCCCTTATTGAGTTCAGGGATTTTGACTCCTCAACTGTCCTGATAAAACGGAGGCCGGGGAAGGAGAAGAGGTCCTTTCCCTCAAGGAAGAGGGCCCTCGCTTCCTGGTCATAGCACTCAGGGTGCGCCCTGAATATCTCAGTGGCCTCAATGGCAAGAGGGCTGTCCAGGAAGAACCTGCCCTCCGGAAGATTCCCCTCCTCGTAAAGTTCACGGAGGTAGTAGAGGATATCCTGCGAGCGCTCCAGCGCGAATGAGGGAACGATTACATTACCCCCGCGCTCAAAGGTTTCAGCGATGATCTTTCTAAATTGTTCTACCGTGTCCCTTACGGAAGCGTGGAGCCTGTTGCCGTAGGTTGATTCCATTACAACTAGGTCCGCTTTCCTGGGGGTGGCCGGATCGCGGATTATGGGCTTGCCAAGGTTTCCAATATCTCCGGAGAAGATCGCCCTTCTTTCTCCCCGGTTCAGCTCCACAAACGCGGAACCGAGTATGTGTCCAGCGTCGTGTAGGATGATGGTCGTGCCTCCCCCAAGCTCAATCTCTTCCCCGTAGTTCACGCCCCTCCTGAAGAGACCCATCGCCTTCCTGAGATCCTCTTCATCGTAGAGAAGCCCGAGCTCAGGCAGGCCGCGGCGGGCCCTCCTGCGGTTTTCGGTAAGGATGTCCTCCTTTTGAACCTCAATTGAATCCTCCAACATGATCCGGGCGAGCTCAATGTTCGCCCTGTGGGTTATCACTTCTCCCCTGAAACCCTCCTTCACCAGCCTGGGCAGAAGCCCGATGTGATCCAGGTGCGCGTGGGTGAGGATGATGATGTCAATGCTTCCGGGATCAAACGGGAGCTCCTGCCAATTGAGTTCCTCGTTCTCCCCCTGGAACATTCCTGCGTCAACGAGGACCTTTCTGCCCCCGGCTTCAACCAGGTGCATTGAGCCGGTCACGGTTTTACAAGCTCCAAGAAAGGTTATCCTCATCCCTACATCCTCTCAGGCGCAGATACGCCCATCAATGAAAGACCTTCCCTTATTACCGTTTTCACGGCAGACGCGAGCGCGAGCCTCGCTCCGGAAAGGGCGCGATCCTCGGTGATGATCCTGTGGCGCTGATAGTATCCGTGGAAAAGCCCGGCAAGGGACAGGAGGTAGTGAGGGATTATGTGAGGCTCCTCGGTTTTGGAGACGCTTTCAATTATATCAGGAAAATAGAGGAGCTTTCTGAGAAGGCTCCGCTCCTCCGGCTCAGTGAGGAGGCCGAACCTCTCAGGATCTGGCTGAACGCCTTGGGCATTGGCGAACCCCTCTAGGGAACAGCACCTGGCGTGGAGATACTGGACATAGTAGACGGGATTATCGGAAGCAAGCGTCTTAGCGAGGTCAAGGTCAAATTCTAGCGGTTGGGATGAGGAGCGCATTAGGAGGAAAAACCTCGCGGCATCAACCCCGACCTCGTCAATGAGCTCATCCATGGTGTAGAACTCGCCCTTTCTCTTGGACATCTTTACCTTTTGGCCGCCCCTCACCAGGTGGACCTGCTGGATTATCTTTACCCTGATGTTTCTCACCCCTATCTCCCTCATAGCGGAGATCAGGGTCTGAGCCTCTGTCTGGTGATCTGGGCCGAGGAGGTTGACCATCTCGTCGTATCCCCTCTCGGTTTTGTGCAGATGATACGCCATATCCCAGAAAAGGTATGTGGGTTCCCCGTTGCTCCTTACCAAAACCCTGTCGCTATCGGAAAGGTAAATAGCGCCATCCCTTTCCTCAATTTTCCCTTCAAGGAGGCACATCAGCCTTTCGCCGTAGCCTGATGCCCTTATCTCGCTCTCCCTGACCACCCTGTCAAACCGCACGCGGAACCTGGCCAGGGTTTCCATTTGTTTCTCCAGAAAGATTTTAGCGGCCTCGGCGCCGTAATCCTTTTCTGGAACCCCTCGCCTCCCTATGTCTTCGGCAACCGGGATCAGATAATCCCCGAGGTAGCCATCCTGAGGGGGCTCGCTCCTTTTGCCCAGCCTCCAAGCAATACTCTCTCCCAAAGCCCTGATCTGGCCGCCGGCATCGTTGGCGTAGAACTCCGATTCTGCCCGGAGGCCGCAACTTTTCGCAACCCTTACCAGGCAATCTCCAAAGGCCGCGGCCCTCGCTGAGACGACATTCAGAGGGCCTGTTGGGTTAGCGGAAACGAATTCATAGAGCACCCTTCTTCCCCTGCCGGCATCTGGCGAGGCGTATACTATGGGGGCCGCTATTATATCCCTTGCGGCGCGGAAAAGGGCTTCCCTATTGAGCCAGATGTTCACAAATCCGCCGCTTACGGAACACCTTTCAACATCCGGATGCCCTTCCAAAAATCTGGCTATCTCCTCGGCTATCCTTTCTGGCTCACGCCTCTCCAGCCTTGCGAGACGGAAGGCCAGGTTCGTGGTATAGTCACCGAATTCCTCTGACCGGGGCTCTTCAAGGCGAACCCCTTCTACCCCGAACCTCGCGCCCAGAAGCCTTTCAAGATCAGCTCTTATCCCCATATCTCTCTATCCGTGCGTCCCCCCAGAGGGATTCTATAGCGTAGAACTCCCTTGCCTCACGGGTCATTATGTGCACGACAACCTCATCAGCGTCAACCAGAACCCATCTTGCCATCCCGTAGCCCTCGGTGTGGTGGGGTGCGATGCTATTTTCCAGGAGCAACTCGGCCACAGCGTCAGCGAGAGCCCTCGCGTGGTCGCGCGTCAAGGCGGTTGCCAGGACGAAGAAATCCGCTATGAAGGGCGCCACTTCCCTCAGGTCCATGACAAGGACATCCTCACCCTTTCTGTTCAGGAGGGCAAGGGCTATTTCTCTCGCGAGGTCTTTCGGCTTCTTCAAGGGGGAAATTATAATGGTTATCGCTTATCCCACGCCCATTTTAGCCCTTGAAAGGGTTGAATTTTCCCCGGCGAGCTCCTTATACTTTTTGCTACGAGGAGGTTTTTATGTTCGGTTTCTTTGTTAGCGTCTTTCTGCAGATTCCCACCTTTGCAAAGGCCTACAGTGGGACAGGAGCGGATTACACCTACTCTATAGCGCGGACCAGCGAAGGCGGCTTTGCTTTGGCGGGCGAAACCCATTCGGGCGGCGCGGGGGGCGCGGATGTGCTCCTCATCAGGCTTGACTCTGTTGGGAACATTATTTGGGCAAAGGCCTACGGCGGCGCCGGGGATGATTTTGCTTATTCCATTGCCGAGACCTACGATCGTGGCTTTGTGATTGCAGGCGAGACTAAGAGCTACGGCGCTGGCGGTTCTGACATCCTGATCCTGAGAACAGATTCTATGGGAACCCTTCTCTGGGCAAGAACCTACGGTGGTTCTCTTGACGATTACGCCCAATCTGTCGTTCAGACCCAGGACAGTGGGTTTGGGCTTGTGGGTGTATCAAGGAGCTACGGCAGTGGAAACGGCGACTGCATCCTTCTCAGACTCACCTCAAGCGGCGCGCTTTCGTGGGGAAGGACTTATGGCGGGACGAACTTTGACCTCGCCTCCGATCTTGTCGTTGTCCCTGATGGAGGCTTCCTTGTGGCGGGATACTCCTTCAGCTTCTCAGCAACGGACAAAGCGGACTTCATGGTCATAAGGACGAACTCCTCAGGCGGGCTTTCCTGGGCGAAGGTGTTCGGCGGCCCAAGCAGTGATTATGCCCAAGGAATCGCGGCAAGTTCTGATGGGAACTACATAATCGTCGGCTCCACTTACAGCTTCGGTTTCGGTGAATATGACTTTATGATCCTGAAAATAGGTCCTGCCGGGAACCTCATTTGGGCTAAGACCTTCGGTGACCTGGACATGGAATACGCTCATGATGCGGTTCCAACATTCCAGGGCGGCTGTGTAGTAATCGGCCAGACACAGGATTACGGCGCAGGGCTTCACGATTTTATGCTCCTGAACATGGGCCCAGCCGGAGACCTCCTGTGGGCGAAAACATTCGGCGGAACAAATGGGGATTACCCCAGGTGCATAGCGCAAACAGCGGACGGCGGTTATGCGGTTGCCGGATACTCCTACAGCTTCGGAGCCGGATCCTACGACGCACTCGTTCTCAGGGTGGACACTGATGGTAACTACAAGGATTGCACCCAGGATTGCGTGCCCCAGGTCTCTTCCCCTTCCCCCATGACCTCAACGGTTTCCGTGGGCGTGATTTGCAATCCCGGAACAACCTCTCCTTCACCCGTGTCCTCCTCTCTTTCCCTTACAACCACCGTGGCCTGCGAACCGTTCGGCACCGAGGAGGGCCTCCCGGCCAGAAGGTCAGCGCCCATATGCTACCCTGTTTCAGGAGGGGTGGGTTTCATTGCGCCGCGGAGCATGCCCCTCAGGGTATTCTCCGTTGACGGCAAGCTCGTTCGTTCCGCGGCGCTGAAGGAGGGGGATAATCTCATCCGGCTTGATCCAGGCGTCTACTTCTGGGAGGCAGGGGAAATTTTTGGTAAGGCAGTTGTAAGGTAAATCCGGGAACAGCGCTTATTGATCCGCAATGCCCGTCCGGAATATACTTGCTTCATGTCGGATATTTTGTTGAATTTTGTCGGCCTCGTTCTCTCCGTTTTTTTCGGCATACTCCTGACCTTCTTCTACTGGCTGGTTATATGGTGGTTGGATAGGTTTGAAAAAGAACCAGTTTGGCTTCTTTCGGTCCTGTTTCTGTGGGGAGCAGTAATCGTTCCCCTGCTGGCCATCATTTTTGAGCTGGCGGCCGAGGGCGTTGCGAGTATCGTAATAGGAGGCACCCCTCTTGAATTCGCCTCGGTTTCGGTGATAGCGCCAATAGTTGAGGAAGTGTTCAAGGGCATGGGTGTCCTCGCGATAGTTGGCTTCAGGGAGTTTGACGACGCACTGGACGGCCTTGTCTACGGTGCGACCGTTGGCCTCGGCTTTGCCCTTACTGAGAACATCCTCTATTTCTTCGCGAACTTCGCGGGCGGCGTTCCGGTCTTCTTCGTGTTCCTCATGAGGAGCATTGTCTTCGGACTAAACCACGCTTTGTTCACCGGGGTCTTCGGGATTTTCCTCGGCCTCGCAAAGGTCTCCAGAAACGCTTTGCTCAAATGGGTCTTGGGGATATTCGGCTTCGCGCTTGCGCTTTCAATGCACGCGTCCCACAACGCTTTGGTCTCATTCTTTGACATCCAGGGGGTTGCGGCGTCGGCCGGATTCCACGCATTGACCGTCGCCATAATAATCCTGGGGGCCTTCCTTCTGCTCTACTTTGAGAGGAAATGGATACGGGAATACCTTTGGGAAGAGGTCCAGGCCGGTCTTATAACCGAGGAGCTCTACAAAAGGGTTTACTCATGGTCTTGCCTCACAAAGGAGGCGCACATTCTTTTCGCCCGCGGCTGGCGCGCGTATGCCAGGGCGAAGAACGCCAGGCACCTCCTTGCCAGGCTAGCGCTTAGAAAAAAAGCATACCGGAGGACAGGCAACCCTGCTTACTTGAAGGACATTGAGGACATAAGGGCAAGGATAAGGACCTTGGCATGATCGCGATGGTTCTGGCCGCGACGAACCCGGACTCCCTCCTGGCCCTGGCCATCCTCCACCACCAGAAGGGGGAATACGCGCAGGCCCTCTCGCTCTACAGGGAGGCCGTGGCCGCGGATCCAAATAGGGTGACGCCCTGGTTCGCCCTTGGCCTGATTTATCACGATATGGACAGCTTCCCTCAGGCAAGGCTCGCATACGAGAGGGCCTTTGCCCTTGATCCTCGCGATCCTAAGCCGCTATTCAACATAGGCATAACCTACGAGGAGGAGGGGAATCTTCCCTCTGCCATAGAAAGCTACAGGAGGGCGCTTTCGGTGAACCCCGGCTACGCCAAAGCGGCTTTCAACGCCGGCCTTGATTTTGCAGAGATGGGAACGCGGGATTCCGCGGAGATATACCTTAAGAGGTCCGTCATAGCGGACCCCAACTATCACGAGGCCTGGTATAGGTTAGCCAGGTTCTACGCGGAAGAGAGCAGAACGACCGACGCGCTCATGGCGCTCTCCAAGGCCATGGAGATTGATCCGGGCTACGCCCTTCTCGCGAGGGAGGACAGCGCCTTCTCCGGCCTCTGGGACGACGCTAGGTTCAGGAGATTAACGGGGCAGTAAAAACCCCGGCCGGGGAAGGGAGGTGCGATTTATTTTACCCGGCGGGAGCTGATGGATTAGCGGTTATTTCACTATCTTAAGGCTTCTCATCCCTCCCTGATACCTCAGAACTACCATATAAACCCTTTTGGCCTCAAGCGTTGGATTGAATGTATGGCCCCCTGAGCTCAGGACCCCATCGTATAGCCTCTGGACTACTCTTCCCTGAGCGTCGTATAGCGTCAGGGATACCTGGGCAGACTTTGGCATGAAGAGATATATGCCCTGGCGCGTAGCCCTGAAGTCAAACCCCTTGCCGAGGCTCTCCTCAACATCCTCATAGAGAGGCCCGCAACCCTGAGTGTTCCAAGGGTCATCTATGGCAAAGACGCGGTATCCTTGGGCATCAACCCCATAGGTTCCAACAATTATCTCAGAGCACTCATCCCCATCTATGTCCCCGGCAAACGGGGAGTGAACATCCTCGGCCAAGTCTATCTGCCAGGCCACGCTTCCGTTCTCAGCGTTGAGGCAGTAGAGGGTTGATGATCCACCTTGTGGTACAAGGTATTCAAGCCTCCCATCTCCGTCTATGTCAACTAGAGCACCAGGGGTGTGCACCGCGGTGCCAGTTGTAAACGCCCACTTCTGGGTCCCGTCTGAGCCGCGGAGGCAATAGACCTTGTGGTCGTCAGAGCCTACCACAACCTCCATCTTGCCGTCCCCATCAACATCGGCTATTGCGGGGGAGGACGACACATAGCTGCCAGTTGTAAACGCCCACTTCTGGGCCCCGTCTGAGCCGCGGAGGCAATAGACCTTGTGGTCCTCAGAGCCTACCACGACCTCCATCTTGCCGTCGCCATCGCAATCGGCCACCGCGGGGGAGGAGTAGTCCACCCAGCCGCCAGTTGTAAACGCCCACTTCTGGGTCCCGTCTGAGCCGCGGAGGCAGTAGACCTTGTTGTCATAAGAGCCTACTACTACCTCCATCTTGCCGTCGCCGTCAACATCGGCTATGGCAGAATACTGCCACTCAACATCGGCTCCGGTCGCGAATCTCCACTTTATCACTGGGCTCGTTATGGCGCCTTTCATGAGCTGGACGGATTGGTGGGTAGGTTCGCCTCCCCACATGGGCCAGGTGCCCATGACCGCTCCTATGCACATCGTCAGGATATGTTCTATCATTATAAAATCTCCTATAAGGTTTTAGGCAGAGCTATATTATTATACGAGGGGCAGCTCAAGGATTTCAAGCGAACACGATAGCCCCGGCCAGGAGGAACCGTCCACGGTTCAGGGCAAAGACAAGGAGGGTATAAAGGCTTATCTTATCGGAAAATGCAGGGTTATGGTAGACGGGAATGAGATTACGCTCAGCGGATGGAGAAGGAACAAGACCATAAAAGCCCTCCTGTATCTTCTTCTTTCTCCTCACCACAGGATCCCCACGGATCACCTTTTCTATCTGCTCTGGCCCAGGAGATCGTATAACAAAAAAAGCAGGTGGGGCCTATACAAGGCCATTGATACTGTCAGGAAGCACCTGGGCCGCCGCGAACTACTCACCAAAAGGCGCGACTTCTACCAGCTTGAGGATGTCTGGACAGACCTCGGAGAGCTTGAAAACCTGGTCCGCCTCGCCGACGCTACGACTGATCCGGCTGAGAAAGAAGAATACCTCGCCCGGGCTCGCGAGCTTGCGAGGGGCGAGCTTTTGCCCGAGTTCCCCTATGACAAGCACATTGAGGAATACAGAAACTATTACGAGCGCCTGAGAAAAAATCTCGGCCTTGCTAAAGATTAGGCAGATACTCCCTTATCTCGTAATCCGTAACCTGGATCCTGTATCGCTCCCACTCCTCCCTCTTGTTGGCGAGATACTTCGCGAAGAGCTCAGGCCCAAGCGCTTCCCTCACGACCTCGCTTTTCTCCATAACCTCTATGGCGGAGTAGAGGCTGTCGGGCAGGGCGTCTATGCCGTATTCCCTCTTTACCTCATCGGGAAGCCTGTATATATCCTCCTCAACCGGCTCAGGCAGAGGGTATTTGTTCTTTATGCCGGCAAGCCCGGCCGCGAGCATTACCGAGAAAGCTAAGTATGGGTTGCACGCTGGGTCAGGAGCCCGGTATTCTGCCCTACAAGAGGAAGCCCTCCCCTTTTTGAAAGCGGGAACTCTGACGAGCGCGCTCCGGTTCTTCCTTCCCCAGCATATGTAGACCGGGGCCTCGTATCCCACAACTAGACGCTTGTATGAATTGATCCACTGGTTGGTCACGGCGGTTATCTCTCGGGCGTGGGCAAGTAGCCCTGCTATGAAGCCCTTTGCCACATCCGAGAGGTTGTAGGGGTCAGAATCCGAATAGAACGCGTTCTCGCCGCCGCTGAAGAGGCTCTGGTGGACATGCATTCCGGAGCCGTTTATCCCGAAGACAGGTTTCGGCATGAACGAGGCAAAAAGCCCATGGGCCCTCGCTTTTTCCTTTATTATAACCTTTGCAACCTGCAGGAGGTCGGCCATGCTTAGAGCGTCCGAATACCTGAAGTCAATCTCGTGCTGGGAGTGCGCGACCTCGTGGTGGCTCGCCTCAACCCTGAAGCCCATGCTCATCAAAGCGAGGACAGCATCTTTCCTCGCCGCGGATGCCTGGTTAAGGGGCATTATGTCAAAGTATCCGCCCCTGTCCAGCGGCGTTGGGTCGCTCTCGCTTGGAAAATAGAAAAATTCCAGCTCAGGGCCTACATAATACTCGTAACCCATTGCCCTTGCCTTTTCCAGGTTCCTCCTGAGGACACCCCTGGGGTCGGATTCAAATGGCCTGCCGTCAGGATATTTTATGTCGCATATCAGGATGGCGGTTGGCACGCTTCCGACGCCCTCTGGCAGAACCCTGAATGTTGTAGGATCCGGAAACGCTACGAGGTCGGACTCCTCTATGCGAACGAACCCCTCAACGGACGAGCCGTCAAACATTATGCCCTCGGAGAGGCCCCTTTCAAGCTCCCCGACCGAGATGTTGAATCCCTTGAGCCTGCCAAGCACATCCGTTAGCCAGAAACGGACGACCTCTATTTTCCTGTCCCTGATTGTTCTAAGGATTTCCTCCATGGGACGAGAATTTTCGGGCATGGCGATGGCCGGGATCAATCACCTCTGAACACTTTTATCTGACAGCCGCCCTTGCCTTCTCCCTCCCCGCAACCACGAAATAAACCCCTGGTTTCAGTGGGCTTATCAGGGTCTTGCCCTTTACCCTTTTGCTGAGGACCAGCCGGCCCGCGGAGTCGTAAATCCGGGCCTCACCTGAGTGGCCAGTTATCCAGAAGCCCTGTGGGACCGGAACGAGGATAAGGCTTAAGCCTGGATCACTGGATGACTCCTCAATTAGAACGCCACTGGTCGCGTAGCAGAGTTGGCGGTTTTTGCCTGTGTAGGCCGCATGCAGGTTGCCGTCCGCATCCACGAGCATGAAGCCGCCGTTCCACCACACCGCCTGACTAGATGTCTCCGCTGGCATGATTCCATTGACGCTGTCCACCACTCCCATAGTATCCCACTTGGGACTAGTCGGGTCTCTCGTCACATAGTAGGCCACTGAATCGCCCACGAAAGCCGCGAGGCCGTGAACCAGGCCAGTAGGGCCTATGCCTGGTCTTTGGATCTGGAACTCCCTCATTTTTTCGTAATACCAAGATCCATCAGGCTTTCTCCACGCGAATCTGAGCGTATCATCACCATCCTTCGTTGTTCCGGTGGGCTTGTAAAGGGCGTAAACCATGCCTCCTTTGACCGCGAGCTGAGGTCCGGGAGTGAACCAGAATGAGTTGGGGACATCCTCCACAATCTCCAAAGTCCATGAACCAGAATTCTGGTGAGCGCACCGTGCTGATTGTCTAGGATTATCTTGGTGGTAAAAAACCCACAGATTGCCAGATTCATCGGTTTGCGCGTCCGGGCTGAAGACGCTGCCCGTGACCACCGTATCCAAGCTCCACAGGGAACCAACACGACAGGCCATCTTCATGCATGTCCAGGAGTAAGGTTCATAGAACATGAAAGAGGTATCCCCCTTGATAGCGATGGAAATAAATGGATGTGCGTCAATCCTGAACCCATCAGGCTCAGGGTATGTGTATCTCGTCCATCCGGTATTATTCTCCACATATTCCACGATGGAGTCCTTGGGCGTGCCCCAGTATTCCCCCTTTACGCCTACCAGATGGATAAAACCAGCGCTATCAATGGCGCAATCCTCTATGACTTCACCGAAAGAGGTATCAGGTGGAAAATACTTAGTGGTCCAGGATATCCCGTCATATCTGTGAAGCCTATCCGTGCCCACTACCACAGGCCAGCGTCCCTCCACGAGAAAAAGGCCCCAGACACTGCCATTACCAAAGGTGAGGATACTCCATTCCCCAAGAAGTATCAAGGATATATATGTGATCATGGTCCTCCTCCTTACCTCAGGACGATCTTCTGGGTTATGGCCTTGGCCCCAGCCTCAAGCCTCAAGAAGTAGGTTCCGGCGGGAAAAGATCTAACTGGGATAGAGAGATCATAATAACCCGCGGATTTCTCCTCGGAGAAGAGCGATTGAATACAACGGCCAGAGACATCGTAAAGCCTCAAGGAGACAAGGCCCTCGTCCTCAATGGGTATTCCAAACTTGATCTTGAAGTCACCCTTATTCGGATTACTTGAAGCCAGGCTCATGAAGAATTCGTGAGGCAGTTCCTCGTTCGCGGCAAGGTCGCCCCTCCAGCCTGTCACATCTATGTAAACCTCTGAGGGAAGGTAATCATGCTTGGTTGCCGTGGCGACTATTTTTCCGGTCTCAGGCGCGGTCACCACGAAATTAACTCGCCCCTGAGGACCTGTGGTTTTTACGGCATAGAACCCTGCGCCATAAAGGGTTACCCTCGCTCCACGAAGCGGCCGGATAACCTCGCCGTCAAAGTAGGTAACGGTTACCCTAACGGTTGTGGGAACGCCATACTGGATAGCACTGGGATAGGTGTAAACATGGGTCCTCTGGGGCACATCCGTCCAGACCTCGGTGAGGGGAGAGCCGAAGAGGTTCGCGGAGTAGCGATCATAGAGCCAATAGGTCTGACCGGGTTGTTTCGCGTAAGCATCAGATTGACCGAGAAACCACAAACTATGACGAAAGATCCCCGTAAGGAAACTCCCTTGCATATAGACCTGGGATTGCCATCCCAATCTCGTATTGGAGATAGCCGCTACGGCCCCACGTCCCGGATAGGCCTCAACAAAACCTTCCCCGACGCTCGTATCGCATATGACCATACCGTCTTGGTAGTCGTCGTAGGCTGTCTGGATACACGCGAGGCTATAAGCGATGAAATATTTGTTCTCGTTGGTCAGCTGGGAAAGATTAAAGAGCCAGCCGGGCCTTGTCCCTGAAAAGAACTTTTCGTCATGCAGACACCAGGCTACAGTCGGGTCACCGTGGGCTAAGGTATTGAGCCACCCGATACCTTCTGGTTGTGTATTTATATACCGTCGTGTTCCGGAAGCGGTGAAGGTGTAGTCGGCATCAAAATAAGGAGGATAGCGGCGCTGGATATAGTTAAAGTAGTCGTAGAAGCTATATCCATAAGGAGGGCTGTTCCACGGGTATTCCACGCACGAGTAGAACACATGCGTAAGCCCCTCCGCGTTTCCGGGGTTCTTCTCATAGACAAGAGCTTTCTGAACCCAGTTTCTGACCTCGTTTTCATCCGGAGAGGGCACAGGTGTGTAAGCCACTATTCGGCCCACGAATACATCAGGGATAACCTCAAGAGGGTTCACATCTTGCGGAACGGGCATACCTGGCCCAACACCCCAGTATTCGTCGCCGTTAGGATTCCAATTCTCCAGGGTCACATCGCTAAAATAGAGGTCGGAAGGGATGATGCTGTAAAACCTCCAGTTGCCGTAAAGATGGTCAGCTGGCCCAAGCTTCCTGAACGGGATGTCCGGTTCTTGTCCAGCCTGTTTAGCCCCTAAGAACAAAAAGTAGCTCGTTCCGTCTTCGTATTTGGTTCTCAGGTAATTTCTGAGCCTCTCAGCGTCATCAATGCCGGGGTATTGAGCCAGGATGTCCTCTATGTCCACGATCAGGGTTGGGTAACCTTTTTGCCACATCCAGTCCGCGTAGGGCTGGGCGTCCTCTTTTTGCCAGGAGGTCGTGATTATAATGAAGGCCGGAGGGGAGGTATAGCTAGGTTCAACGATGGTTGGCCTTCTATACCACTGATGGATGTGCGCGTCGTTCTCAACGAGATCACTGAGCATCTGGTCGTATGTCTCTTGAACATAAGCATAGCGTTGCTGGGCGCAGATGGGTGTGGTTCCGTCCTTGAAGAAGATCTTGATTACTAGGTGATTATAGAGGAAGAGCCTGCCGGAAAGAGGCCTGTATCTCAGAGGATAAATTGTCAGGGTAGCTATCCGCGCACCGTCAAACACACCTGAGATCGGTTCTTCAAGGAGCAAAGCGGGATAAAGGCTATCCGAGCCGTAGATAGAGGAGTCAGGCGGGGTGAAATCGTGATCCGGTTCAAGAGGATCATACCACTGCACCGGCCAGATATTCCATACGCCCTCTACCTGGGCTGACTCCCGGACCTGGATCTGCACACGGTCAACATCCCTCCAGTAAGGGATTATAAAGCTGGGATGCCAGATTGGGAGCTCTGGATGGCCAGGGGTCTGTGGGAGGCCCATCTTGTCGTGGAGGGGAGTTATTACATCATAGCCGTTTAGAGTTCCAAACGAGAAGTCGAAAAGCGAGAGTCGCAGGTTCACTGTTATGCTGGGCTGTTCGGATTCTGGTAAGGCTTGGGCCCGGAGGCTAGAGGCCGCGAGGCCCAGTGCGAGGGGTATATATATATCGTATGGCCACTATCCACTTTGTTCTACTGGTTCTGTTTTTCATCCTTCACCTCCTATAGGCTTTTGTGTCGGAGCAAATTCTAAGGGGTAATGTCAAGCGCGCGCAAACGCGGATTAGGGTCAAACCCTGACAATTGCTACTGCAAGCCTCTCCGGTATTCGTTCACTTCCCTTGCTGGGATGGGCTTTATGAGCCTCCCGTAAGCCGAGGCCTTTCCCGGAATATACCAGCCCGTCAACCTGAAGAAGGCGTCCAGGCCCCTGTCCTTGAAACTCTTCCCCGCGACGGCGGCTCCGAGGTTCTCAAGGAGAAAGAGATACTTGCTTTCGCTTTCGGGATCGCCGTGAAAGAGGGCGAGGTCCCCCTTGCTCCAAGAGGTTTTCAGGGCGAACATGGGAAGGAAGGGGGTGTATCCGAGCGAATCCGAGACCCGTCTGGCGAGGGCGAGCTCCTCTTCAAGGGATCTCGCCAAATCAACCCTTTTCCTGTCCTGCGGCGAAAGATCGCCCAGGGACACCTTCCTATCGCCATCGGGGAATATTTCCGAGAGAAAGGGGTCGGAGAACTGGTGGCTACGGGCGGCAAACGGGAGGTTGCGGAGGACCCTTAGGGATACCTGCGGCGGGATGAGGAGGGCATCAGCCTGGGAAAGGACGTCCAGAAAACTGGAGTATAGGGCATCCTTTCGCCAGTCAAGCCTTGAAATCAGCGAGTCCGGCTCCCCGAAGATATAGGCCTCCAGGAGGGCATCTTCAGGGTTGTAATACCAGATCCGGAGCGAAATATCCTCAGAGGGCTCCCAGTCCTGGTAGGTCCAGGTCAGGGTTCGGCCCCGGATCTCGGGCAGACCGGAGAAGTCCCAGGCCGCGCAAAGTGTATCCGAAAAACACGGGAGAGGAAGCGCCTCCGGAACGGTGATTGATATGACCGCACTGCCTATGTCTCCGGCCCAGAGAGCGCCAGAGCGGGTTATGTAGGTTATTGAATCAACGATCCCCCTGTAGCTTCCGATCCCATCCCAGCCGGTCGTGTAGGCGTTGACGAGACGAACCCTTTCCCCAGGAGCGAACCTCATCTTCCAGGTCGCGATTATGGGCCAGTATAGGAGCTTCTCCTGTGGGTTAGCGGCGCCCTTCTTGAACTCCACAGGAATAGTCTTGCCGTTAACTTCTGCCCTGAACCTGAGGCTTTCGGGAGGCTCAACTTCCTCTCCGGGATTCCACTCCTCTTTCACCATCTCAAGGATTTCCTCGTCCTCTATCGTCCTGTAGAAATCCCCGAACTCGCCCTCAAACGGGAAACCGACGGTTATTTCCAGGGGTTCTTTCGTGATGTTCTCAAGGATAAAGACGCACCTTACATCCATTAGATCCCATGGCTTATCATCAGGGGAAGACGGTTGTACCGAAGGGGTTATGAGGACAGTTTCCGCCACCATGCGAACCCTCGCGCTGGGTATGGGCATTACAGTGCGCCCGTCGGGGAACTCCCACATCTCAGCTGAGTCAGCCAAGGCGAGACCCACTGCCAGAAAAACAAATAAGGGAAAACTTTTCATTTACTTGAGGCCCTCCTCATACCTAATTATGTTCAGCACAGCCTCTGCCTCATCCGGACCAAGGCCTTCAAACTCCCTGTTCGGGTCATACCAGGGCATAACAGAGAAGAACTCCGCGAGGTCCGGGTCCTCAAAATCGTATCCTGCCCGAGCGTAGAAGGCGTTCCGAGCGAGACGGAGCCAGACCTTCTTGCCCTCACGGTCAAGCGGGAGGAGGCGAGCAAGGTTCTCATCGCCGAAATTCCAATACGGCGGGTAGTAGAAGATCACAGCGAACTCGTTCATGAACCTCCCGTATGGGCCGTGCGTCACCTTTTCCTCAATGGCCTTTTGCTCTTCATCAACCCTTCTCGCGGCTTCTACGGTCTTCTGATAGCTCTCAGGCAGGTCGCTCAAGGATAGGCTTTTGCGCGGTTTATACCAGTCAAAGCCCTTAAAGGCAGAGTCCCAGTCCTTATCCTTGAACTTGTGGCCTGCCCTCGCGTATAGGGTGTTTATCAATACCCTTATGCCGAACCTTTTGGGTGCTCCATATGGCACAAAGAGTTTCCTTATGTCCTCCTCGGTCAACGGCCTATCAACCCCGAGGCTACATATCTCCTCAATCATCGCGTAGCGGTATAGGCTGTATTCCTGGCCAGCGATGGTGATGTGTATATCAGCGTCCGGCTCCCAATCGGTGAAATGCCAGACTAGCCTTGAGCTATCCGGATTCGCCGAAGGCTCTCCGGGACTGCACTTCCAATAGACTATGGATTCGTCGCCCCAGGTTGGCCTCGGAAACCTCTTGGGTATCTCAACCGATATAAACGCATCCCCTATCCTCCCTGCCCAGGCCGCGCCGGTGGTGGTTATGTAGCTGAGATCGTATGAGAACTGACCGTCCACATTGGCCCACCTGTCCCAGTCTGTCTCGTATCTGGTAGTGAGCCTCCTGGTCTGGCCTGGCGCGAACTCCACATCCCACACGAAGAAGAACCTCTTGTTCCAGGAGGGGTTTTTCTCGCTCTCCGTGAGATCGGGCCTGAGCCTAACCTTAACCTCCTTGCCGTCAACGAGCGAAACGAACCTCAGACTGTCCTTGGCGTTCGGCCCGCCGGATTCCTCTTCCTCCCAGAACATCTCGCCCCAGTTCTCATTGAACGGAAAGCCCATCGTGACCTTCACGGACCTGTCCGAGAGGTTCCTGAAGGTGAATCGGGCCTCAACCTCCATCCTCGTTTCCTTTTTTACCTTGATCCTTACGGTCTCAGCAACCATCTGGATGTTGTCCTCGGCCAGGGGGATAACCCCCGAGCCATCCGGATACTCCCAGACCGAGGTGTCGTTGGCCAGCAATGGCCCGCACGCGATCGCCATCAAGGGAAATATAAACCTTTTCATGGTCTAAAGAAATATAGCCAACAGCCACCCTGCGCCGCAGAGGCCAACGGGAACCCAGAAGGGTATGTCGGCCTTTTTGACGAGCCTGGACAAGAAAAATCCCAATGCCGCGGTTCCCAGACTAAACAGAGCGGCCCAGCTCCCGTTCACCAAAACATAGCGAAGGATGTTCGGAAGGCCCCCCTCTGCCCAGAAGCCCAACCTGAGGCCGTAGGCGGCTATGAGGGCAAACGCCAGAAATGATGGATATACCGAAAGAGCGGCTATTGGCGTTCTGATCCAGCCGGGCCTTTTTTCGGTATCAAAAAAGATTCCAACCGCCATCACGGCCGCGAAGGCGCAGGGAAAGGTTACCCCGGCAAAAAGCTTATATGAGGCGGCCACCAGGGCCATCAAGGACGAGGAGCCTGGCCTCGGCAATATTCCTCTTGCTAAAGCGAGGATCAGTATTCCCCACGCGGACACAACCGGGGATTTCATGCCAAGGCCCAGCGCGGCCATGCCGTTCCAGATAAGGATCTCACCGATGCCCCAGAGCGGGGCCAGGGCAAGAACCGTGAACCACCTGTTGCTCACGGCCAAATTATATAGCTTAACCGGTACCTTGTTGCTTGTCTTTGCTGACATCTCACACCTCTCTTGCCAGTAAGTTATTTGGGCACAAGAGCTTTGAGCTTTCTCCTCGTAATCGCTCAAGACAAAGAAGGGCTTTGGTGTATACGCTCTCGCCCCCTCTTCAGTGTTGCCAGTATGTTTAGCCTCAGTCTGGCTTATGTCCCTTCTCAAAGGTATTCTCCGAAAGCTCTCCTATCTGTCGGATTGGAAAGTCCGACCTGGGAAAACATTCGATTTTCAATCCTGCCCGCTTGATGTGAGGAGCCCCGCGCGCAGGGGTATTGCCTCCACCAAAACCCTTACCCGCTGGGCCTATATCCGGCGAAGGGCGATTGCACTCTATCGCATACCTGATAAACAACAGGAGAGCTCTGAGCCCAGCTGAGGTGAGCCGGCTCTAATATCGGAGAGATTTTCATTAGGCCGCAAAAACGCCGGCCCAAAGCGATTCCGAGCCGAGGATCAGGATTTGAGGGGGTGTGAGATCTCAGTTGTTTTTGAAGCATCGGGCCCTTTGTCCATGCGGAGAGCTTTATAATATTCAACACGCTGAGAGATTTCTTCGGGCTCTACAAGGAAAACTCAAAGAGAATAGGCAAGCGTGGCTGGATATTTCTCCTCGTAATGCTCGTCTCCTCGGTTGGCGGGACCGCTACTTATCTCATCTTCAACCTCTACCTGCGGGAGCTCGGTTGGCCGGATAGCGCAATAGGGCTCGCGCAGTTCATCTCAATGGGCACCGGCGCGGCATTAACCCTCCCTTCGGCCTACATTTCCTTCAGGATAAGGCCTTTTTACATGCTTTTGTGTTCCCTGGTCGCGGCGGGGCTTGCCATACTTCTTCTCCTCCTCCCTTCTCCTATTGCCATATTTGTATCTGCTGGGCTTTCAGGGCTTTCGTCAGCGCTCTCGTCCGCCTCGCTATCGCCGTTCATGCTCAGGCTCGTCGGCCATAGTTCCGCTCCTTTTCTTTTCTCTGCGCAGTGGTCAATCTCAACCCTAGGCGGATTCCTGGGGAATATAACCGGAGGTTGGCTCGCTACCGCAGGATACAGGTGGACATTCGCTTTCGGATTAGCGTTCCAGGTCGTGGCCGTTTTGCTATCGCTTTCGCTAAGGCCCCCGCGCTTCGCCGAGATTCGCAGGAGGACGAGGTTTATCCTCGGATTAAAACAGGAATGGCGAGGATTGTTTAGGCTAGGAATAACCCAGGGGTTCATAGGCCTGGGCGCTGGGCTATTCGTTCCATTCATAAACCTTTATTTCAGGGATAGGTTCGGGCTTTCTTCCGGGGCAATAGGCCTCCTATACGGGGTTCAGAGCGTTTTCCTGTTTTTCTCCGCACTACTGGCCCCATATATCGTTTCAAGGCTCGGAAGGATCAAGACCGTTATCCTTACCCAGTCCCTTTCCCTGCCTTTTAACGCGGCGCTCGCTTTTTCTCGGAATATAGCCATATCCTCGGTCTCTTTCTGGATAAGGGCAGGCCTCATGAACATGGCCCAACCGATGATGAGCAACTACGCGGTTGAATCAGTAAGGCCAGAGTTCAGGGGAACGGCGACCGCGCTGATGTCCTTGTTCTGGATGGGGTGTTTTTCGCTCTCAAACCTGGCCGCCGGCTTTTTGATGGAGCGTTGGGGCTTCAACCTTCCAATACTTCTGGGCGCCGGGTTTTATGTGGTTTCAACCCTGCTTACTTGGGCTTGGTTTGGGAAAATGAGGGAGCATAGCCTATAGTTCTGGAAATCTCCCGCTAGTATGGGTTATAATCTACATATGGACCTCCTGACCCTCCTGAAGACCGCTTTCGGTGGGCTCACGGCTAACAAACTCCGCTCCTTTCTCACGACCCTGGGGGTCATAATCGGCGTTACCACTGTTATAGCGATGGTATCCATAATAGAGGGCATAAACGGGTTCGTATATAATGTTCTCGGCTCGGTGGGCTCAAACACCCTCTATATCCAGAAGTTCAAGTGGAATGTCAACATAGGTGGTGGCGGGCCATCAAGGGAAGAGGTTCGCGAGCTCTCAAAAAGGCCGAACCTGACCCCTGAGGACGCTGAGGCCCTCCGCGGATTGCCGTGCCTAAAATCCGTCGGGGTCCTGCAGGAATTCTGGTCATTCGGGGAGAACTTCAAGCTCACCTACAAAACGAAGAGCCACGACATAAGGGGAATAAATGGGGTTGACGAATACGGTATTCCACTTCTGGGATACCAAATAGGGCAGGGGAGAAACTTTACCCATGACGACATAATCTACCGGCGCCAGGTCGTTATCCTCGGCAAGACGCCGGCTGAGAGGCTTTTTGGGGATGAGGACCCGCTGGAAAAAGAGGTGCAGATAGCCGGAAAAACATTCATAGTCATAGGCGTGCTCGGAGAAAAGGGCGAGATGCTGGGGAACGACATGGACGACTTTGTCGGTGTGCCCATATCCACAGCCCAGAGATACTTTGAGCTCCCATCCAGGGGCCCCTGGCGCCAGCTCTATGGCTCGCCATACATAGCGGCTTCAGTAAAGGAGGGCTGGACCATAGAGGAAGCTTCGGAAATGGTGAGGGACGAGATGCGCATGAGGCGAGGGTTAAGGTTTGATCAGCCGGATAACTTTGAGATAAACAGCCAAAAGATGCTGGTTGATATATACAAGCAGTTCACGATGGGGATATTCCTGGCAATGATCGGGATAGCGTCGCTTGCACTCCTTGTTGGCGGTATAGGTATCATGAACATCATGCTTGTTTCTGTCACTGAGCGCACCAGGGAGATAGGTATAAGGATGGCCGTAGGCGCCACGAGGCGAGACATCCTTCTTCAGTTTCTCTTTGAGTCCGTAACCCTCACCCTCACCGGCGGAATAATAGGCGTTCTCCTCGGACTCAGCCTGGGAAAGCTGGTGGACATCCTTACCCCACTTCCCTCATCCGCGCCCGTCTGGAGCATATTGTTGGGGCTTGCTTTCGCGGCAGGGGTCGGGCTTTTCTTCGGGATATACCCCGCATACAAGGCCTCCCGGCTTGATCCAATAGAGGCCCTCAGATACGAGTAGGCCCTGGTTTGCCACTCCCCCTCACCAAAACTCTTTTGCTGATTTTATGAAGCCCCTTACAACCTGGCCAAATCTCCTGAAATCCACAGCTAGCATCAGCGCGATCCAAAAGACAAGGACCAAAAACCAAAAAAGCGATGCGTTAGCAAGCCCAACGCCCGATACAACATGGCATACGAAGGCGGTAAACATTATGACAGCCTGATTCCGTGTGATTATTACGAGTAGGAGCCATAGAATCCCCCATGTCCAGAAGAACAGTCCGGGTATTATCCCGATGTAGGCACAGTATGCGGCACCCGCGCCCGTGAGGATCATATCCAGTGGGAAATCCCATATAGCGAGCCGCCCCTTGTTCCCTGTGGTTCTTGCCATCCTGCCATCAAGTATGTCCGTTGTCCAACCCAAGATGTAGAGTATAACGCCAAGGCCGATGTTTTTTATCCCCAAAGGTATCAGCGCGAGTAGCAGGAGGGAGATGAGGCCCCGTGAAAGGGTCATGTAATCAGGAGGCCTCATGCTTTATTCCCTTATCATTCTACACCCGTATGTCCCGAAACCGGTTGTTATGGTCCCAACCCCGGCCTGAATGAGTCCCGTCTCAGGGGAAACGGCCAGCTTCCCCGCGGCCTGGATGCCCCTTATTCCCCTCGTTGACACATTGAATTCAAGGATGTATCCCTGTTTTCCTTCAAGGAATCCCTTGCCTTTGTAGGTATAGACGCCCTTGCCGTTTGTGAGGTTTGCTTCCCAGCTCTGGCCCTGCGAGACCGGCTCCTGTGGAAGGGGAACGCACGGCGATACTATACCGGCCGCGGCGATATCCCCCCAGGGATCGGGCAGGCCCCTGACCTCGGCCTCCATCGTTTTGCCCCCAGGGGATACTTGAATGACGATCGTGCCCTCCTCGTCGCCACTCACCGTTGCCGTAAGCGAGTAGTCCAGGTCAGAGACCTCTGTAACATTTACAACCATCCTGAGCTTTGTTGTCTCCGGGCTTTCCTGATTCCAGAAGATAATCCTATACGAGAGGTTGTAACCAACGCCCAGATCCAGCTTCATATATGAGACCTGAGACGGCGCGCAGGCAAGGAGCAAATAGAGGATGCCCAGGCTAGGCTTCCATATGTTTGCCCTTTGTCCTTTCAACATACTTCACCACCTCCTCTGCAAGGTGAACGAAGGCCTTAGCGGCCTCGGAGCTGGGTTTTGCGATTACTATAGGTATTCCCGCGTCCGAGGCGGCTACCAGGTCAATCTCCAGAGGCACCTTAACCAGAAGCGGAACCCCTGTCTCGGCCGCAAGGCTCTCGCCTCCGCCCTCGCCGAAGATGTTCTCCTCGTGGCCGCACTTTGGGCATTTGTAATAGCTCATGCTTTCAACAATGCCGATGGCCGGCACATTAACCTTCACGAGCATTGCCAGGGCCCGCCTAACATCGTTCACCGAAAGGGCCTGAGGCGTAGTCACCACAAGTCCTCCGGTTATCTCCACCAACTGCGCCATAGAGAGCTGGGCGTCGCCTGTTCCGGGGGGAAGGTCAAGGATGAGGAAATCAAGCTCCCCCCAATTGGTCTCAAAGAGGAGCTGCTCGTATGCCTTGTGAACCAGGGGGCCGCGCCATATCACTGGGCTACCGTCTTCAAGCATAAGGCCGAGGGACATCACCTTTACCTTGTATGCCTCCACGGGGATTATCTTGTTGTCCTCCGCCCTTATCTCTGAACCCGCTATGCCCATCAGTGTCGGGATTGAAGGACCGTAGACATCGGCGTCAAATAATCCTGTCCTGAATCCCTTAGCGGCTAGAGCCGCGGCCAGGTTAGCGGCAACCGTTGATTTCCCGACACCTCCCTTGCCGCTCGTTACCAATATCACATTTTTCACCCCTGGGACCGGCCTCTTCTTCAGGTCAGCCACACTCTTTTTGCCTTGGAGGATCGCGAAATTGACCTCAAACTCAACCCTTTCCGCGCCCTCTGCCTCAAGTAGCCTCCTCGCTTCCTCCAGAAGGGGCCTTTCCTTGCCCCTCATCTCCTCCGGAAAAAGGAAAACAACGGAAACCCTGGAGCCGGTTATGGAAACGCCCTTCACAAAACCATTAGAAACCAGATCGCCCTCACCGTGCTTGACCCTTCTCAGAACCGCGTAGACATCAGTTATCTTCATGAGGAAATTATAATACTCTTTTAGGGCGAGATTCACACTTAAAAGCAGGGACCGTTGCCTTATTCCCCGGTGGCTTACTCAGGATGCTCCTCCTCTCCCTCAGGTTCTCTCTTGCTGAGGAGCCTGTCCAGTTCCGCGAGGAGCTCAGCCTTTTGTTCCCGATACTCCTCCTCAGTTACCTCGCCCCTTTCGTAAAGGAACTCAAGGGTTCCAAGGTCAGCGAGAACCCTCTGACGCCTAGTGTATTTATTGATGAAGAACCACGCAACCACGACGACAACTATCGCGCCCGCCGCAACGAGGAGCGCTAGAAGCCAGGGGGGTCTCTTCCCGCTTCCCACCTTGATCCTAATGGCTTGTGAGAGGTCCTTTGGCGCGTATAAGCCAACCGGCATGCCCCCTATGGTGGTGTCGCCCTTGGAGACCAGGTTTTTGCCCGAAAGCTTAAGGCCGGGCTCAGCGTAGATCAGCATCTGCTCAGGCTTTGGGGTTATGTCCCTCTCGTAGGTGAATGAACCGGGCATCACATAGGAAAACGCCATAGAGGATACGCCGGGCAATAGCTGGGGCCTGAGGTAAAGCGTATCCTTCGCCAGCAAGTAGTCCTCAGGCGGGCCCATGTAGAAGAAGTCTGAATAGCCTTTCGGAAGGGGCAAGGCCATTATATCCTTCCCTTCAATTATCCGGTTTCCCTTGTTGACCAAGTGCAGGGCCTCAACGACGACGAAGGTGTCTCCTCTTGTTGTGAAAGCAACATTCACCTGCTTCACCCCAACCTGATCGAGCGAGCCGCCGCCTTCGTATATAACGACCTTGGCCTGGCCGCCGGGCTTAACCGGATCGGAGAAGAAGCTGTTCTTGCCGTATATGACCTCAACTCCTACGGCCTGCGCGCCCTGGGGCTCGGCTATCTGCGCCTTTCCGCCGCTCACCAGGGTGGTCTCAACCGGGACTCCCCCCTCCGGCCCTATGCTGTATATGACGGCCTTTAAGGTATCTGGCACCCTGGCCGGTTCGGTTCCGTTCTCAACCGTTAAGGTTATTGCAGAGATAAGGGTAAAAAGGATCATTTGCGCTCGCGAAAAAGCGCGCCCGGAGGGAGTCGAACCCCCAGCCTTCGAATCCGTAGTCCGACGCTCTGTCCAGTTGAGCTACGGGCGCGCGGGAATATTATAGTGCATGCCGGCGGTCCGGCGCCATGAGCTCGCGAAGAAAGGATCCGTCCATGGTTCCGGGCAAAGATGGCCTGAGAACGGCCGTCGCGTTAAAATATATGGGCCACCCCTTATGGAGGTTATCATGGAGAAAGGAGGTGA
>Ga0078972_1002126_pt1 | contig 68029 bp, 58 predicted proteins | sample YelNatPaOPGAMG01_FD_67568 | JGI IMG/M metagenome (GOLD analysis project Ga0078972, IMG submission 67568) | Hot spring thermophilic microbial communities from Obsidian Pool, Yellowstone National Park, USA - OP-RAMG-01 (SPADES assembly) (version 2) | ecosystem: Environmental > Aquatic > Thermal...
CGGAACAGACAGTCACCGTCCAGCGTGATTTGTTGGGGGTTCATCTTTCCGGTCTTTATTACGCGACCGCCCGGCGAAGGCGAGTTGTGGACCAAGCATCGGATAGACCGCATATGCACTCAATATCCGTTTTACGGCTCCCGTCGGATCACTGCGGTTATAAATCGCGAGTATCATTCCGGCTTGGGGGATTCTCCGGCGTGCTTCACCACGCACATAGGACAACAACAACCTTCCACCGTAATCCTTCCGCCAAAACAACATGGTTGCAAGGTCAAAGCGTGGCGGAGGGTGGAAATTCAACGTCGAGAAATTATTGCATAAAGGACAAGTTCTTTACGATAAAAAGGCTGATTTGATGTCCGAATAACTTGGTCCACCATAATCCTTCCGATCATGCCAATGACAGCGATTGAAGAGGGTACTTCCAAGAAAAATGGTGGAGGTGCGGGGACTCGAACCCCGGTCCCCGAGGATACACCAGCGGCCGCTACGAGCGTAGTCCCCGATTTAACTTCGCCTCGCGCCCTCCCAGGGACGGGATGACGATCGGCTATTCCGCTATCTTTTCCCCTAAGTCTCCGCGGACGGGATCCCTCGGGTTATCCGGCATGGGTGACGCCCAAAGCCGTCTCGGCCGGCGGGAGACGGGTGGACGTGGCGGCCCTTAGGCCGCCATTGCGTACTGGTTAGTGTTCGCTTTTATTTTTTTGCCGCTTTTTACGAGGCCAGCGGCGCCTCGGCTCGCGTCCGAAGATGACATCGCACAGGTCGACACCAATCACCCCCTGAGGCATTTTATTATAAGGTAATCTCACTCACATGTCAAGTGTGAATTCGCGGCGCGGAGAACGCAGTTTTTTTGCATGAAGCCCTCTTGCCAAATGCGACTTTTTCTGGCATGATAAAGGAGGAAAGAGGTGTGCCATCCATTTCATTTCACATCTCTCAGGAAACCGACATGAGAGAAGGTTCATTTTTCCTGCAGTACGACGCGGATGAGGATTGCCTTGACGTCTCCTTCGATCTCACGGGAGGCGTTCAAGAGCGTGTCCTCAATCTCAATGACTTCATCCAATTGAAGACGAACTATCCCTGCAGCCGACTTTTAGGATTGACATTCTTCAACTACACGCAGCTTTTGGAGGCGAACGAAACGGATTTCAGCGAAATGGAGGAGAACGAGCCCTTCCTGTATGATGCTGCGATGAACCTTATCTCGCAATATCCTGGAAATCTGTTCTTTGAGTTGACTGATCCGGACACGGGCGTGGCAAGAATCGAGATACCGGACGTTTCCAGACTGATCGGCGTATAGGAGTTTTTTTCGCCCCTTAAAATTACTGGGTTTTCCTCCGATAATTTCAATGCGTCCACCCTAATCCGGGGAGTGACGCCGCCTTACGAATAGGGCGATGAAGACAGGAAGGAAGAACAAATGCAGACACTCCATCAGTTGTATCAACACTCATTTTGCATGCTCGGGATGCACATCGCTCCTCCGCCCAGATATCCCTCCGGCCCCGTGGTAGCGGAATGCCCGTGCTGTGGCAAAACATGCTATTTCTATGGTTTGACAGCTTACGGAATTGGCGGACCGCCCGTCCTGACTCCGATCGCCTTTCGCGTTCTCCCCGTAGGTTAACGCATTGAAGAGGCTCCGTCCGCATGCGATTCCCCCTCCCGGATGATTTTATCTCCGACTTGGGATATCATTACTATGGCAAGGCGACTGCGAAACTCATCCGCGTCAGCTTCAAGAGGTTGAGCCGTCTGACGATTATCATGAATTTCGCAGTCGCCCGCCGAATATAAACAGACGATGGAGGCGAAACCCCAAACGTAATGACATGCGAGATTCGATGACGGCATCCCATACGACCGATCCGGACAGCCCCGCGCCCCTCACCCGCGTTGGCGTCTTCACCGACGATTACTACCTTGGAAAATACGGACAGGACCTTTTCATCGCCCCCGGCACGATTCTTCAGGGGGTGTGTCATACGGCCTTCCCCGTGGCGAAATATCTGGCGAAAGCATGGCGCGCACCGATATACACCGAGGAACCTTCGACATTCCTTGAACATGGCGAGATAAACACCATTCTGATGATGCTCTCTCTCCCCGAAAGAACGAAGTACATCCGACAGGCGATCATGGCGGGCAAAAACGTTCTGTACCCTCCGCCATTCTCCATCAATCCGAACGACTATCGGGATTTAAGCGCGATCGCAATGGAAAAGGGCGTTTACCTTCTTCCCATTTGGGCGATGGAGTCGGAACCCTCCGCCCTATTCGCGCGCCAGCAGTTCGAGGAGGAAAACGATGGAAACGACAACCAAATACGATGCCACTGGATGCTCCCCCCCCTCCTCCGACGGGATTCGGAACACCCAGTGCATATTTCGCCCATGCTGGAGATTCTCAGCGAAGGGGTTCATTTCTGTAACAGCTTTCTGGGCGAGGTTCAATCCATAAGCGCCGCAATTCGCCTTCCCACCCGAACCACTCGTCAGACCATAGCGCATCTGATACTAAATCATCCACGCGGCGTGTCCATCCACCATATCACGCAGGTTCCCGCAAGAGATGTACGTCAGCTTGTCATCATGGACACTGGGTCCGTCTCGCTGGAGATCAGAATCCCCCATCGCAGTCCGAACCCGCACGGCGAAACGCATCATGGGCTTATCTTTACGGATACCGGACGTAAAATCATCCGATACACCCACTCCTCCCGCAACATTCCGGCGGCTTTACCGCTCTCCGTGGAGAGGCTGATTCGAGGGTCGGCGGGACAGGGCGGCTTCGAAGAGGATATGCAGTGCCTCGCGCATCTTCACGCAGCGTTCGTATCCACAAGAGAGTCCATGAAGGTCGCCACGCCAATGACTGTCACGGAGGAGATGGTGGCGTGGCTGGGAAATTTATAGCGAGGATTCACAATCTTCGCAACAGAATCTCGCAAGCCTGATCCACTAGCCCTCCGTAAGTCTCGCCGAAGTGATTCAGGTGTATAAGCAGGGGATAAAGTTGATGCAGCGGTCTTCTCTCCTCGTATCCCTTCCGGAGCGGATATGCGGAGTGATAGTATCCGATAAAGTTTGCGGGGAATCCGCCGAAGAGCTGCACGTAAGCCAACTCCATTTCGCGCTCGCTGTAGTAGATTGCCGGATCGATTACCGCCACATCCTCCTCCATTCGAATGAAGTTCCCACTCCAGAGATCGCCGTGGATAAGACAGGGACGGCATTCCAGCCCCTCAAGTAGTTTGCCCATTTTCTCAATGACTTGCATCAGCAATTTCTCACGATAAGCGGGCAATCGCTTCAAGGAGGCGGCCCTGCGAATCTGGGGGAGAAGACGTCGTTCGCGGTAGAACGTCTCCCAGTCTTCGCAGGGCGTGTTGATTTGCGGCTGCGCTCCGAGATAGTTATCGTAATCCAGTCCGAAGCTCGCTTGCTTTCCAAGGCTTTCCCGATGCAAGCACGCCAGAGCTTCGGCGAAACGAAGTGCGAATCGGCTCTCCATCCCGGCGTGGCTGGATTTAAGGTATTCCAGAACAAGGAAGGAGCAGTAATCCCTCGATTCATGGATGTGGATCACTTCGGGAGTGCGAATGGCGTGGAAAGATGCGATGGTCTCCAATCCCTTGGCTTCCAGGGTGAAATGCCCCACGGGAAGATTGGAATTCCATTTCACGAAGAACTCTCCCTTATCCGTGGAGATCACCGCTGCGGAGTTGATCATCCCGCCCCCGCACGGTCTCGCGGAAAAAATCCTTGCTCCGATTTTGTCGAACAATATCCGATCGATTTCCTTGGGTGGAAGCATTATAACATGTTCTCGCAAATATAGTTCAGCAAGCCAGCGCACCCTTCATTCACTAAACGATAGACCGTGTCGAAATCACCGGTGTAATAGGGATCGGGTACGCTCTCCGCTTCGCTCTTCGGCGCAAAACTCATTAACATGAAAGTCTGGTCCGCATCCCCGCCCATCTCCATGATATCAAAATGATTCTCCGCGTCCATGGGAACGACGAGATCGAATTCCCTTAAATCCTTGGTGGTGAGTAGACGGGATCGGTGATTGCAGGGAACGTGATTTTTTTCGAGTATTTGGCGCGTACCAATGTGCGGTAACTCCCCAAGGTGCCAATGACCGGTTCCTGCGGAGTCGCAGAGTATCTGATCCTCCAATCCCCGGTCACGAACCATTTTCCTGAATACGGCCTCCGCCATGGGGGAACGACATATGTTGCCAAGACAAACAAAAAGAACTTTTATCATCAACCCCTCACTTCTAGACGCAACAATTCATTATAATGATACCAGACCATACAAGCTGAAGCAAAATATATGTATCGTGCGTCACGTTCGCAAACGCACTATTTTCTCGATCGAAACCTAACCGGATGGATAGCCTTTTCCCCATGTGAACAAATGCAGCGGAACAACACCATTACGTTCCATTATTTAAAAAGAACTTGACGATAGCCGTCTATGAGCTATCATGGTAAACTTATTACGGGAGATGATAAGATGACCAATTGGATTTTGCGCTGGGTGATAAGCGCCATTTCACTGGCAATTGTAGCGCATCTGGGAATCGGCGTAACGATAAGCGGGATCCCCGCGCTTCTGGAAGCGACGATCGTGATCGGCTTGATCAATTCGTTCATCAAGCCAATCCTCTCTTTTTTCACCATGCCGCTCAATTGCATGACGTTCGGATTGATGGGGTTCGCCCTGAATGCGCTGCTCTTCGCGCTGACAAAGTATTTCGTAAGCGGGTTTAACACCACCATCATGGGGGCTTTTCTCGGTCCGATCTTGATGGGATTGCTCAGCAGTCTCCTCTACAATCTCCTGAAGGATAGGAACAACTGATTCGAAAGCCTGCCATGATACCGCATCCCCAAGAGGGAGGATTTTAGATGCGTCATCTCATTTTCACCGGAACATCCGGATCGGGCAAGAACACCGCATACCAGTTCCTTGCGGATAGGGGGTATTTCGCGGTGGACAATCTCCCGCCCGATATGTTGGAGGCGTTTTGCGAGAGCGCATCGAAGCAGAAAGGGGATATGGCGGTCGCCGTTTGCGATGCACGATGCGGAGAGCGCATACGAAACCTTCCCGCCATGATTGAAAGGCTGCGATCCAACGGAAAATCCGCGGAAGTCTTCTTCCTGGACGCGGACGATGCAACGCTTGTGAGGAGATTTCAGGAAACTCGCCGTAGACATCCGGTCATGGAGGAGGGAGCAGGTTCCATTCTGGATGCAATTCGATATGAAAGGAATCTACTTTACGCAACCCGCGAAATCGCCGACAAGGTGTTCAACACCTCCAACCTGTCACCGTCGGAACTTCGCAAGGAAATCGCGGATGTGCTGGAGATACGGACGGAGAAATGGCTCCGAATAACCGTTGAATCTTTCGGGTTCAAATACGGGGCGTCCCTCGATGCAGACCTGCTTTTCGATGTGCGATTTCTTAAAAACCCCTTCTATGAACCGGAACTGACCCATCTTACAGGCTCCTCTCCGCAAGTGAAGGAGTTCCTTCATCGGGATTCTGACGTTCAGGAGTATTCCAAAAGGCTGTTTGAATTCATCGGCTATCTGTTGCCCCTCTATCAGCGCAGCGAGAAAGCGTATCTCACCATCGCAATTGGGTGCACCGGAGGCAAGCACCGCTCCGTTGTAATTGCGGAGGATCTGCACCAGCGATTGCAAGACCTGGGTTACCAGACCTCTCTTCATCATCGGGACATCACGTGCGCGTCCTCCGATCAGGAGGCGACGCAGTGACCCCATCCTTGAATTCCCTCAAATGGCTCTACCCGGGCATGAAGGTGAAACGCTGGATATCCTTGGCTATTGCCGGGATCATCGTGGAGTTACTCGGATTCGCGCTCTACAATCATGCGCGTCCCTTCAACATTCTCGCGCTCGCGAATCGATTCTGGAATTGGATTAGCAATAACACCAGCATGAATCTTGGCGAACAGCGAGCCACGCTTTACATCGGCGCCGCCTTGATACTGCTCGGTATGTTTATCATTCTTTTCGCCCTGTCCCGTTTGATGCAATCAGTGACCACCGCACTGACTCCGGGAAATACCAAAGATAGCCTTGTGGATGTGATCTATCGCAACCGTTTTCTCTCGCAGGGAGTGAGGGTGGTGGTCATAGGCGGGGGAACGGGATTATCCACGATGTTGAGGGGTTTGAAACAGTATACGAGCAATATCGTAGCCGTGGTCACCGTGACGGATGACGGCGGGTCCTCCGGAAAACTCCTAAAACAGCTGAACATACTTCCACCCGGCGACATTCGCAACTGCCTTGTGGCGCTTGCCGACTCGGAGGCGACCATGACGGAACTCTTCCAGTACCGATTCTATGGCGATGGCGTGGGCGAAGGTTTGCGCGACCATAACTTCGGCAACCTACTCATCGCCGCCATGACGGGAATCAGCGGAGGGGATTTCGAGAAGGCCGTACAATTGACCAGCAAGGTTTTGAATATCCGCGGTAGTGTCCTGCCATCCACGCTGCAACAAGTGCGTCTGCAAGGTGAAATGGAGGACGGCTCAATCATCGAAGGAGAGACCAACATTGTCGCCTCCCCTTTGAAAATCAAAAAAATACGATTGCTCCCATTCGATGTTGAGCCTCCGGAGGAGGTAAAGGAGGCGATAGAGCTTGCGGATATTATCGTAATCGGTCCTGGTAGCGTGTATACCAGCATCATTCCGAACCTGCTCGTGAAGGGAATCCCGGAAGCGTTAAGGAAAGCCAAAGCCAAGAAAGTCTATATTTGCAATGTAATGACTCAGCCCGGAGAGACCGAAGGCTTCTCCGCATCGGATCATCTCAGAGCCATCCAATGCCACACATCCAACAGGATTATCGATTACATGATCGTCAATACCGCATCTCCCTCGCTTGAGATGCTGAACAAGTATCGCAAAACCGGATCGGTGCTGGTGGAGCCGGATACGGACCGCATACGCAACATGGGAGTTCGACCAATCCCCGGAAATTACATCAATCAGACGGATGTGGTACGGCACGACGCCGTGCTGCTCGCGGAAGCCATCATGCGACTGTTGCTGTAAAGAAATCACGCATTCTTTTGGATTCCTCCTCAATTTCCCAGTCAAAAAAAGAAAAAATCGATTATAATTCAGGTAATGGCGACATTCGTCTTACAGGACTTTCGCTGAGTTTTTATTCGAGGTGCAAACCCCATTCCACGAATGTGGCCATTACCGATGTTATGCGAAGGAATACGCAACAGGACTTGAATGCGGGCCTTTCATATCATCTCCATGCATCTGACGCCGAGAAGTGGACGTTAATGAAAACAAGATACGTAAAAGAATTGCAATTTAAACAAGGCTTCACCCTCATCGAACTGCTTGTGGTGATAGCGATTATCTCGATTTTGGCGGCAATCCTGCTCCCTGTGTTTGCCAGGGCGCGGGAAAAGGCTCGTCAGATCGTGTGCATGAGCAATATGAAACAGATATCCATGGGGATTTTACTCTACACCGACGACTATGACGGATCTTTTCCGCTCCATCAATTCCCGACAGGTAATAGCGAGTACGCTTCGCTGCCGCCTTTGCCAAGCCAGCCTTGGAACGCGGGAAACTGGATATGGAGCACCCAGCCCTATATCCGTAGTTGGAGCGTATTCACTTGTCCATCCGCCACCCTTGTGACCGGATACGGCAACGCAAATCCCCCTCTCTTTTATACCAATTACACCATGAACGGATATCTGCAAATGCAAAAGGAATCCGTGGTTGAGCGACCAGCGAACACATTCCTGTTGGTGGAGGGTCTGGGCGACCATGCATTGGATGGATACGGAGCTTGCTTCCCGGTTCCTCAGTGGAATCCGCCCAATCCCACCATTGTCAAGTACGTCTACTTCGTCCGTTCGGGATTGGGGGTAAATCATTCCGGTGGCAGCGATGTGACCTACATTGACGGCCATGCGAAATGGCAGCCTAGCCCCGGAACGAACGGAATCATAAGACGACTGCCCATCACTCAGGCGGACGGCTCCGACTTCAACATCGATAACTTCACCCCTTGGGCTCAGTAGAACGTTCACTGACCGAACGGAGCGAATCCGTCGCGTCCGTTCGGTCAGCGTGCGTCGAAACCTAATCCGACAACGGTAAAATAAGCCCCGGCGCCGGAATCTGATGCTCCTGGGAAATGGAGGTGATGGCGGTTCCCACGGCGAAATACTCAATCACGTGCGAGCCCCAACCGTGATTGCTCTCCTTCACCTGAGCTCCAACGATCCCCTCGGCGGATTCCGATTCGGCTTCCGCCTGCATTCGCGACAAAGCCAGTTCGCGCGCGTCATACAGGGCTTGCGTATAGTTTTCCATCTCAACGTTTCTTCCCACCTGTTTGAGGGATTTCATCAAACCCTGGTACGCCACGTGATAAACGCAAGTACCCATGACAAGTGAGATAGGTCTGTATCCGCTTTTCAGGAGTGTCCAAAAATCCTGCCCGCTCAAATCGGAGGTGAAGGGTCGATTTTTAGGCGTTCGATAATGCTCCCCTTGACGATGTCGAATGGCCGTTCCAATGGCCATGAACTCAGCCAACCCCTCACCCCACTCATAACGGTTCACATCCAGCCTCACCCCCACAATGCCATCCGCCTGCAACACATCGGCTTCCTCCTCCATGCGCGTCATGGCGAGTTCGCGAGCATGATACATCGCTTGGGTTAACACCTCCATCTCCTGGTTTTGGAACAGCCCGGAGAATTGAAAGCCTATGTGATAGATGGAGCTGCCCATCACCAACCCCACGGGATCAAATCCCGCCTGCTGGATAAGGATGAATTCATTAATGGAGAGATCACTGGTGAACAGGGCGCGGCGTCCGTCACCGCCTCGCATATCCAATAATCGCTGCCTTGCAGCGACTGGCAAGCCTTCCTCGGAACCCGGTGTGTATGCCATAACATTATCCTTTCTTCAGTTATCTTTTAACGTCACGTTAATTTCCAGCGGGAGCGGCGCTGGCTGTGCATTCAAGCTTACGATGGCCGTGCCCATCGTGGCGAAATGAACGATCATATCCTTTCTCGATTGCTGGTTCACCTCCACTTCCAAGGTCTCCATATTCGTCTGGATGGTTACCCCGACAATCCCCCTAGCGGCTAGAGCCCTGCCCTCCAACTCCATGCGATGAGAAGCAAGGGAGCGAGCTTGATAAATCGCTTGGGTGTAATCCGTCAACTCCTGATTTTGATATGCGGAGCTCCACCCGAAACCGACCCCTTGGGTGGCCATAATCGTATTCCAAGTCGCGATTTGATACCAGGAGCAATTGCCCATCGCCACTCCTGCAGGACCGTATCCCGCCTGATTGAGAAGCCATAGTTCCTGCCCTGAGAGAAGGCTAACAGAGGGTGCTGCGTTGTTTTTAGGAGTTGTTTTGCGTCTTATCGCGGAACCGAAGGCGGTGAATTCCAGCAATCCAGCACCCCAGTCGTACTGCCTTAATTCGAGTCTTACCCCCGCCACATCCGTTGCGTTGAGCAATGCCGCTTCCTGCTGGATTCTATGAACGGCTAGATGGCGAGCGTTATGAAACGCTTCGGTGATCACTTGCAACTCGCCGGAACTCCATGTGTATGTGGGCATGTACTGCCATCCGACATGATAGATGCAGGAGCCCATGACCTGCCCCAAAGGCTCGTACCCTGCATCCGCAATTGCCGCCAATTCATTCACGCTTAGATCGCTGGTAAAGCACTGTCCAGGCTTACCTTGTCGGGACGCCTGTTCCCGCAAACGATCCATGGCGTTCAATGGCAAACCACCCGATGCGATACTGCGACGACTGTCCTCGTCCCGTTGTTCATTCCGCCCGGATGGCTGCTTCTGGGATGGCGCGCCAAATAGATTCATGTTTTCTCCATGTTTTTCATCCTAATGGGTCGACTAGTCGTGATAAAGCCTCTCGCGCGGCGGAACTAACGCGCATCCTATTTTCCAACGCTTCTCCGAACGCCTCAAGCCAATCGGATATCGTCATCTCCTCCGTCTTCAACGCGATTCCTCGAACAATTTTCGTCCTCGTCGCGCGTAAAGGGCCGTGTCCGGGATCCTCCAAAGTATAACGATAATCCTCAAGGGTCACGGATACGGCTTGGAGCGTCTTTTTTGAGAATAGCCCGCCGTGTTTTTTCAACTCCACCTCGCCAGGCATTGCATTTTCCAACATCGTGGCGAGTTCCTCCATAAATTGACGCTCATCGGCGCCGTATTGTCGCGTGAGAGCCGCAGCGACACCGAACTTCACCCAATCCTGATTTTCAAAATCATCCGTCATGGATTATCTGCCCTAAAAAAATACTTACTCTTGGATGGAAACATCCGGATGACACTCTGAAGGTCCATATTCACTCGGAAACCCATCGATTTTAATACCTGTGTTAATCATACCGTTCAGTCCCACCCATGTCAATTATTTCCCGTAAAAGACCGTAAGGTAGGGCGAACCGTTTCGGAATAACTCTTAAGCGCATTCATCCTGCGGTGATTTATCGAATTGACTTTTCCCACATAGACGAGTATACTCTTTTGGATTTCAAGAAAAGCAGGATACAAATCATAATGGGTATGTGGCCTAATTCAGCTCCGATAAAATCAGCCAAGGATCCATCGGCGCAAAGGCGAAGGGGCCTTTATTCAGTTAACCCGCTACGTTTGCTTCTATTTGGACGTCCCATCGCTACGGAGAAACAGGAACACGCTCGGTTACCCAAATACCTGGCTCTCCCGGTTTTCTCCTCAGACGCGATATCCTCGGTTGCATACGCCACGCAGCAGATTCTTCTCGCATTTGGCGCGGCGGGTCTGGCTGCTGCGGAATACGCCAGTAAGTACTCGGGCATGACAATGCTGGTAACGCTGGCGATTGTCGTTCTGTTGACCATCGTGGTCACTTCCTACCAACAAACAATCTACGCATATCCGTCGGGCGGAGGTTCCTATATTGTTAGCAAGGATAATCTCGGCACGCTGCCGGGATTGATCGCCGCAGCGGCATTGCTTATCGACTACGTTCTGACGGTCGCCGTGTCCATAGCCTCGGGGATGCAAAACTTTCTCGCCACACCGCTGATGCATGCTTTTCAGAATCAGAAGGATCTCGTGTTCACCTGCGTAATGGCGATCCTTCTCATTACCTACGCCAACTTAAGAGGATTGAAGGAATCGGGGGCTCTGTTCGCCCTGCCAACCTATTCCTTTATTTTCATGGCTGTCTTACTCATCGTCCTTGGCTTTACAGGCATTGAGTTTCACTGGTGGCACGTCTATCTGCAGGGGAAAAACGCGGTAAACCAATACATCCCGCCTGACGCCATCAATAAGGCGGCGGCCGGTGTGGGATTGGCGATGATCGCTCTATCGCTACGCGCATTCGCCAATGGATGCTCCGCCATGACCGGAACCGAGGCTGTAAGCAACGGCATTCCTGCGTTTCGAAAGCCGGAATCGCATAACGCCGCCATCACATTAATCTGGATGGCGATCATTCTCGGGTCATTGCTCACAGGAATATCATGGCTTGCCGCTAAGTTGCACGTGGTATACTGGGAAACTCACGTGGCGACAGCGACACCGGTAATCGACCAACTCTCCGGCGCCATCTTTGGCAAATACGGCTCCGGTCCGTTTCGAAAGACTTTGTATTACGCCATGCAGTTCACCACCATGCTTATTTTGGTGGTGGCTGCGCAAACAAGCTTCGCCGACTTCCCGAGACTATCCGCCATTCTCGCACGAGACCGATTTATGCCCCGACAATTATCCAATCAAGCGGACAAGCTGGTCTTTTCAAACGGCATCCTCCTGTTGGGCTTTTTTGCAATTGCACTGATCATCGCCTTTCATGGAAGCGTGGATCGACTTATTCCACTATACGCCGTGGGGGTTTTCACCGCCTTCACGCTCTCTCAAGCCGGAATGGTCATGCACTGGCGACGCCTTAAAAGCAAGGGGTGGCATGTCAAGGCGGTTATTAACGGGATGGGAGCGATAGCCACTTTCATCGTGTTAACCAATATCATTATCGAAAAAACCCCCGAAGGCGCCTGGATTGTCATTGTCGTGGCAATCATTCTTGTAATAACATTTATGATGATAGGCAAGCATTACGCGTACATACGGCGTAATCTCTCCATCATCAATTGGAAACCCACGCATGAGGCGTCAAATAGCACGGTGCTCCTCATGCTTCCGTCTCTGCATCGCGGCGCTTTAACGGCTTTGGCTTACGCCCGCTCGATTTCCAACGACTGCCGCGCCATTCACATTGAGATCGATCCCGCCGACACCCCCAGATTGCTCAAAGATTGGGAGAAATATGTGGGGGAGGATATTCCCCTCGTAGTGCTTCCCTCTCCTTATCGGTCATTGATCGGTCCATTGTCTGCATATCTGGATCAGGTTCAGGCGGATAATCCGGACAAAATTGTCACGGTGGTGGTTCCCGAGTTCGTATGCCCGAAATGGTACCAGCGATTTCTTCACAACTCCAATGGGCTGTTAGTGAAATACTATCTCGGTCAGCGACCGGGAGTGGTGGTATGTAACGTCAGGTATTTTCTATCCCCTGAAATGGAGGAGGACGCCGCACAATCATCCCAACCCCCTTCCGAAGGGGACAGACAAGAGCAAACCGTCGAGGAGGTGGATCGATGATTGTCTATACTCGCGGGGATGTCGTTCGGCTATCAGGATCGTTGATGAAAAACCAGTGGCTCACGATCAAAGCGGCGGCCAATTTGCTGCTTCAGGATCATCCGCAAGGCATCATTATCGATTGCGCCGAATTAGGGCATGTATCCGAGGATGGGGCGATGACCTTCCTCGACGCCATGAACGACATCACTGCTGCGGGTTCCCGGATCGTGGTGGTCAATTTGCCCGAGTGCGTGTTGAAAGATCTAAAAAGCATTCCGGGAATAAGAAGCCAGCTCCCAATCGCATCCTCCATCGAAGAGGCGCGCGCCTCCTTGGACCTAATGTCGGATAACCAAGCGACTAGTTCGAGCCGAGCCGGCATGGAGAATTCAATCATCATCCCACTCATTAAGGGGTTCGATACGGAATTCTCACTCTCGATCGCGGAACGAATCGTCAAGGACACCAAGCAAAAAGTCGTGTTGATCTATTTAATGGAAGTTGCGCGTACATTGCCCCTTGGAGCGCCGTTACCCGAGGAGGAAAAAGCCGCAAACGAAGCATTGAACAATGCAGGGAAAATGGCCGCCAAATCCAATCTTACGGTAAGCAGGTATGTCGAACGGGTGCGCCACATAGAGGAGGGACTGTTTAACGTCCTTCAGCACTATAATGCCTCCTATGTTCTTGTAAGTCTGAATACAACCGTAATGGTGGATGATCCCATTTTATCCCTGGTGAACCTTTTAATACAACGCGCCCCTTGTAATCTGATCATAGGAAAACGAAAACATGACGAGAACGTAAAAATATAATAGGGAAGATTACATGCCATTTACGATAGACCTTTGAATCAGTTTGGAATGGGCGGATGAGACTGATTTCAATCTCATAAATGAAACAGGTGGTTATGAAATTCGCGAAGGAGCCATGCGCCGCGTGTGAGGGGTGAGATTCCCGCCCCTTCCTCCAAATTTGCAACCACCTCGTAGGAATTAAACAAACCTGTAAACCGCGATTATCCGAAAGGCAAAGAAATGAAAGTCATTATTCTGGGATGCGGCAGAGTGGGAAGCACTCTGGCACGAATGATGTATTACGATAAGCACGACGTGACGGTGATTGATCTGGTGAGCGAATCCTTCCGAAGACTAGGCAATAAATTCAAGGGGCAGAGGATCATCGGCAATGGCATGGACGAGGATGTCTTAAAACGAGCGGGTATTGATAAATGCGATGTCTTCGTTTCCGTCACTCAAGGGGATAACCGCAACATCATGGTGGCGCAAATCGCCAAAGAGGTGTATGGAGTGAAGAAAGTGATCACTCGTATCAACGACCCCATACGCGCCGACACCTACCGCTCTCTTGGCATCATCACTATCTGCGGTTCCACAATCCTTTCCGGTATCATGCGCGATTTCATCAACACCAATGAATGGTTGATGGAAAAGGATTACAATCTGGAATATCTATCGCTCAACGTTTAAAAATAAGGGATTGCAATAGCTTGATCTCCAAATTCATTGAATGCGTGACAGAAGCAACCGAACGTCGGTATTTGGGAGACGTTCAATCCCCTTGAAAGAGAAACATCCGGAACTGAAAGGATAAGAAGATGTATATCATCATCGTTGGAGGCGGCAATGTGGGATACAATCTCGCCAAATCCCTCATGAATACGGATCATGAACTCCTGATTTTGGAAAAAAACCGCGCGACCCATCGCACCATCGCAGAGGAACTGGGCGAAGTGGCGATGCAGGGTGACGGTTGCGAGGTGCGTATTATGGAGGAGGCGGGAGTGGGTCGAGCGGATGTGGTCGTCGCCGCAACCGGCGACGACGAAGACAACCTGGTGATTTGTCAAATGGCAAAGATGAAATTCAACGTTCCGCGCACCATCGCTCGCATTCATGACCCGCGTAACGAAGCTCTGTTTCATCGTTTGGGGATCGATTCCATAGTGAGTTCCACGAAAATAATTCATAACCTCATCGAGCAGGAGATCGAATGCGGGGATGTGATTCCGCTCGCCGCATTGCGAAGAGGGAATATCGAGATACTTGAAATCGATTTGGGACGGAAATCACCCGTGTTAGGGAAGGATGTCAGTCAAATACATCTTCCCCCTAGTGCGTTGATCATCTCAATCATACGCCAAAACGAGGCGATCATCCCAGGTGCGAATACCGTTTTCAAAGACGGGGATAGCGTGATCGCTCTGGTCCATGCGGACAACGAACCTGAATTCCGCAATGTTTTCGCAGAAAGACATGGCGCATAAAAGCCCCGAAAAAAATGATGGCAGTTCGTATCCAAGCGACGCTCACTTTGTTCAAACGCCCCTGAAGGTGCGGTGACCATTCTATTTCCCATTCCAATCACCCGGTAACGAACAGGCGCGTTCTCAACCGACGCCTCCTTGGATCAACGAACTTTGAATGAAACGATATGCTATTCAATCAAACTCACCACTGAAACGCTCCTTTCGCCAATGAGCGATATATCTTGGCTATCTCATCCAAAGGGGCATGGTAGTAGCCGCGATAGGGCTTGCCTGACCGAAGTGTGGAGTAAAATGAATGGGATGCGCCATCATGCGTTGGTGCAAGGGAGTTGGCTTCAAGGATATACAGATCGCTACTAAAACCGGCAAACGACTTCGCGTCAGCTACGGAGAGTATCAATCTCGCAACCAAGCCATTTCTTCCCTTCGGCAGAGGCATATTCCTGTTCGCATCATCGTATCCCGGATAGACACCATCCTTGGTCGAATGATAATCCCATGCGACGGTAATCAAGTCCCATGAGATGGGATCATTTTGCGCGTTTCGGCATCTCACCCATTTCCTAAGAGTTTCCTCTCCCCCTGGCATCCTCGCCCAATCGCTGTTTGTTCTTCCCGTGCAGACGCCGCTCCATGTATCCTGAACACCGCAGGTAAATGGGGCGTTAAGCGTTTCATCGGGCTGCAATCCCACTCGAATCATTCCATGCGGGTAAACGACTGACAATATCCCCAACCATTTTTTCATATTACGGTTCGGTTGGACGTCGTAAATCGCCAACTCCTCGGGATTGATCATACTCCGAAAAAAACGCGCCAGCCGTATCAACTCGCTTCGTGTAAAAACAGGTGTCTGATCACGGTCATACATAAGCAACGGTAGAGTGGGAACCAAATCAAGCGTGGAAGGGGCGTACTTTTTCCACAACCGATATACGCTCTCCGCCTGGTCGATGGTGTATTCATGATTGTAAATCAGATAGAGGCGATTCGCACCGTAAGCGCCTGCGAGGAGGTGAACTGCGTTTTTAATCTGCAATGGGCTGGGAATTGGAGCCGGTGGAAAATCAACTCCCCAATATCCTTTGCGTGTATCATCGCTCAAAGACGCATTCACCCAGAAAGATCGCTCCAGTTTCCGTTGAGCGGAGTGGGAAAAGAACTTCCCCTTTGCCGCATCCCTCCTGGCGAAAATAGGAGAAGCGCAGGAGGAAAACAGCATGACACCTGCAAACGCCCAAAGCGCAACGATTTCCCTCCCGCCCCTTCCCTTCATTTTTCCAAGCACGGTTTTCAGATATCGTATCTCCTACTTCTCAGGAGCGATGAGATAGACAACCGTGACATTGGCGGTTATCGTCATCTCCCCCGGAGCGATGGGGGTGGATGCCTCCGCCCCCATCGCCATGGTGCGCATGGCGTAGATGGGAACAGGACGGTAGGAAGTTCCCTCTTGAATCTGCTGTACGCCAACAATTCGAACTCCTGCTGCGGAAGCGAGTACGTCCGCCTTGCTTTTCGCGTTCTTCACTGCATCTGCAAGCGCTTCATTTTCATATTTATCCTTTTTCTCAATGTCAAAGGAAACCCCTTGAACGTTATTGGCGCCTGCGGCGAGAGAGGCGTCAATCGTCCTGCCTACCATCGTAAGGTCATGGATGCAGGCGCGCACGGTGTTGTTCACATCGTATCCGATGATAGTCTGCGCCTTTCCCGGTCGATTATCGTACCGCGGATAGATGCTGTATTGAGATGTCTGAATATCCTTATCCGCGATGCCCAGCGATTTCAAAGCCTGTGTGACCTTTTGCGTAAGGGATGCATTCGCCTCGGACGCCTCCTGGGCCTTGACGCCTTGGGTTACAACCCCGAGAGTCACATAGGCGACATCCGGCTTCGCCTTGACTTCTCCGCTTCCATTTACAGTGATCGTCCGTATGTCCGATTTGGTTTTATCCTGCGCCAAGGCGGATATGGATAATAACGCAAACATTACGCCTAACCCTAGGGTGAGTCCTCTTATATTCATGCAAACAGCTCCTTTTTTTTCTTCATTCTATCATATTTGTGAAACCGATGGGGAAAATCGCCTGGATATGGCGTCTTTTATCAACAAAGGGTCGACACAGGATAAATCCCGGGGAGAAAAGAAACAGTGTCTTATTAATCTCGCCATTCATGCCGTGGCACGCCGGTTAGGTAAAATAACCGGCATGTGGCGCAACCGGCCTTCGGTCGGAAATTAGTATCCATGAATGAGGGGATCATCCCAAGTTTTTTTCGGCGCCTAGGGCAACCTCACGAATAACACCCGCGTCCGGCAGGACGCTCGTCCGAAGGACCCTCCGCCTGTTATTTTTATATGACCATGGCGCGAGGCTATCAAAACAAAGGGCGTAAACGCCCTCACGACGCCGCAAATGCCCGGGACCCCCGTGCCATTCATGGCATTCGGTTACATTATACCGATAACGGGAGAATTCGTGGGATAGATATGTCAATCGTCCTAATTCAGAGCCGGTGAGGCTTGGCGCAAAGACTTGAACGTGCCTTGATTGCGTCCACCGATATTTGTCCCTATCTTTTCAGCATGGATCATCCCCTCTGTTTTGGAATGAGGGGAATGTCCGAAAAAAGGTTCGGACTGCAACGTTCAGTCATTGGAGGTCGGGAACGCACATCTCCTTTGAGAAATAAGAACGGCTCTGAGAGAACCCGAAATCAATGCATTCCCCCGCCACCGCCCTGTAGATGTTCCGGAACGCCCTTTTTGAATAGGAGTATCAAGGGAAGGGTCACGACGAAAGAGATAGCGATTATGAGCAGGGCGTCGCTGTATGCCATGATGGCCGATTGCTGCTGCACAATGCCATCCAACGCCCCGTACGCCTGCCTCATTGCAACCGGTATTGAAGCCCCTTTGGACATAAACATGCGTTCCAAATTGGCGAGACGTATTTGGAAGGCGGGGTTGTAAACATTGATATCCTGAACGAGATAGGAACGATGGAAATTCATTCGATTGTCCACATAGGTCGAAAGGAAGGCGATCCCTATGCTCCCCCCCAATTGCCGCATTAGATTGAATAAACCTGTTCCATATGCCAGATCCTTCCCGCTCAGCCCCGTCAGAGCCGCCAATGTGAGCGGAATGAAGATGAAGCCCATCGCAGCCCCCCGGATGATAAGGGGGACGAATATCTGTTCCGGACCGGTATTCGGTGAGAGAGTGTAGATCATAAACATGGAGTAGGCAAAAGTCACCGCACCGATGAAGACAAGGATTCGTGGTGACACCTTGTTCACCAACCTGCCAATGATCGGCGCCACGAACATGGTGGCGAGCCCGCCGGGAAAGAACATTAATCCAGTTTGCTCAGCCGTGTAATTGCGCACGTCCTGCAGGAAAATAGGCAGGATGAAGATAACTCCGTAAAGACCAAACCCCAGCACGCTGGCGAACAGAGTGCCAGCCATAAAGCTTCGATTCTTCAGGATACGCAAATTCACCGCCGGATCGGTGGTTTTCAATTCCCAATAAATGAAGATGATAAGAGCGATTGCGGAGATAACGGTGAGTCGCACAATGAAATCCGATTGAAACCAGTCATCCCTCTCCCCCTTTTCCAGCACCGTCTGCAAACAACCAAGCCCCACTGCGAGAAAAAATATCCCCATGAAATCCACTTTGGCGCTTCCTCGTTTCTGATATCTGGAATCCTTCAGGAACAGAATAACGAGCGTCGCCGCAGTAATGCCTATGGGGATATTGACGAAGAATATCCACGGCCAAGAGTAATTATCCGTGATCCACCCGCCAACTGTCGGACCTATCGTTGGGGCTACCACCACTCCGATGCTGTATATTCCCTGGACAACGCCTAGTTGTTGCGGAGGAAAGACTTCGATAAGAGTGGCTTGAGCGGTGGAGATGAGAGCCGCTCCGCCGGCGCCCTGAATAATTCGAAAAAAGATGAGTTCATTCAGCGAATGTGAAATGCCGCACATGAAGGAAGCTATGGTGAAAAGTATTATGGAGCCCGCAAGATATCTTTTTCTGCCGAAATGGGTGGAAAGCCAACCGGTGAGGGGCAAAACGATTACGTTGGAGATGATATAACCCGTGGAGACCCAGCCGATCTCGTCAATGGTGGCTCCCAGATTGCCCATCATATCGGGGATAGCCACGTTCACGATGCTCACGTCGAGCACCTCCAAAATGGTGCCCAACATCACCGCAACCAGGATAACCCAACGAATTAAGCCTGTATAATCGCTATACTCTTCGTGTGTCTGCTCCGCTGAGGAAGTAGGCAACTATCGACTCCTTTGCTGAATATCAGTTAACAACCGGTTATATAATACCTGATGCGCCCCTATGCGGTTCCCGTTTCATTCTGTCGAAGGCTTGGACATTCGCCTGGGTACGCCTTTTCGGAAAAGTAATAATAGTGGAAGTGCGAAGAAAAAGATACGTGCGACAAACAGCAGCGTATCCCCGAAAGCCATGACGGAAGCTTGCGTTTGTATGGATCTATCCACCATGGATAACGCTTGCATCCGCGCCATAACGTAAGAGGCTCCTTTTGATTCGAAAAGCCCAATCAATCTATTCATCCTAAATCTAAACGCTGGATTATATGCATTCGCATAGTTCACCAGATGGCTCCGATGGTAGCTAATCCGATTATCCACCATCGTGGAAAGCCAAGCGATGCCTATGCTGCCTCCCACTTGTCGCATGAGATTGAATAATCCCGACCCATTCGCCAAATCCTTGCCCTTCAACCCCGTCAAGGTTATGAAAGTAAGCGGGATGAATATAAACCCCATGGAAATTCCCCGAAAGCCAACTAGCCAGAAAAATTGATTGGCGCTGGTCTGGTTTGTAAGAAAATGGAGCATGTCCAAATATATGATAAATCCCCAAGTTCCAACGAAAATCAAAAATCGCGTAGGGATGTAATTGATAAGCCTCCCAACCAGAGGCATCCCCACCATCGCCGTCAATCCGCCCAAAATGAAAACCGCACCGGTTTGTTCAGCGGTGTAATGTCGTATGTTTTGCAGGAATATCGGGATTACAAACGTTCCTCCATACATACCGAAACCATAAACCACTGTGAAAAGGGTGCCAGCCGCGAAATTTCGGTTTTTCAGAATGCGTAAATTGACCGCCGGAGATTCAGTATGTAGTTCCCAATAGATGAAAATCAGCAATGAGATAGCGGATATAACCGCTAAGGTGACAATGAAATCCGATTGAAACCAGTCATCACGCTCCCCTTTCTCTAACATGGTTTGCATGCATCCAAGACCGATTGCCAGCAGGGCGATACCGGTAAAATCCATTCTCCCAAATCCTTTGGTTTGATAGGCGGAATCCTGTACGAATATCCAAACCATCACCGCAGCCAGGATGCCTATGGGGATATTCACGAAGAATATCCACCTCCATGAATACGTATCGGTGATCCATCCCCCCAGGATTGGTCCCAAGGTGGGGGACATCGCCACGCCAAAACCGTAAAATCCTTGCGCAACCCCGATTTGTTCCATCGGAAACACCTCGAAAAGCGTAGCCTGCGCGGTCGAGATCAACGCTGCTCCTCCCGCACCTTGGATGATGCGAAAGATAATCAGTTCTTCCAATGAATGCGACATGCCGGAGCAAAAGGATGCTACGGTGAATAGCAGAATGGAGTATGCGAGGTATCTTTTCCTGCCGAACACGGTCGAGAGCCATCCGGTCAGAGGGAGCACAATCACATTCGCCATCATATAACCGGTGGACACCCAATTGATCTCGTCAATCGTGGCGCCTAAAGAGCCCATCATTTTGGGGATCGCCACATTGACCATGCTGTAATCCAGCGTCTGCAGGATATTGCCCAACATGACCGCGACGAGTATGAACCATCTAATCACCACGGAATAGTCTGTGTCTGATTCACGCTTTCCGATGGCGGAGGAAATAGACAACGAATATGCTCCCTCCTCCTATAGTTAACAACATGTTATTTAATACCCTATTGTTATATTCTTCGGTTCCTTATTCGCTCACCACCGATTTGCTTATCGCCTTAGGAACTCCCCTCCGAAACAGCAATAGCAATGGAAGGGAGAAAAGCAAGATACGAGCTATGAATAACAGGGTGTCGCCAAACGCCATGACCGAAGCCTGAGTCTGAATAGAGGCATCAATCATGCCCAAAGCTTGCATGCGAGCCACGTTCAATGCCGCCCCCTTTGCGATGAAAATACGCACAAGCGTGTCCATGCGATGTAGGAATGCAGGATTGTAATAGTTTGCATTGTTGACCAAATGGCTTCTGTGATAACTGATGCGGTTGTCCACCATGGTTGAAAGCCATGCGATTCCGACACTTCCCCCCACATAGCGCATGAGGTTGTATAGCCCTGTGCCGTATGCCAGATCCTTGCCCTTCAAACCGGTCAATGTCGCCAAGGTAAGCGGGATGAACATAAACCCGGTCGCAACGCCACGAAGAACCAAGGGCCAATAGAAATCCTCCGGACCAGTAAGATCGGTAAGGAAATGCATCAGATACATGGAGGCGGCGAACGATGCAACGCCCACCGCTATTAGCCGGCGAGCGGATACTCTTGAAATCAAACGAGCCGCGATCGGTTGCACAAACATGGAAGCCAGACCACCAGGAAGAAATATTAGGCCTGTTTGTTCCGCAGTGTACTGCCGAATATTCTGAAAGAAAATCGGGATCACAAATATTCCCCCGTAAAGTGCGAAACCATAAATAACTGCGAAGGTCACGCCTGCGGCGAAATTTCTGTTTTTTAAGATGCGCAAATTGACCGCAGGATCCTTCGTGTGCAACTCCCAGTAGATGAAAATAAAAAGAGCAACCACGGAAATAACAGTCAGCGTCACTATAAAATTAGATTGAAACCAATCATCCCTGTCGCCCTTTTCCAAAACGACTTGCATGCAGGATAATCCAATCGCCAAAAAGACGATACCAAGAAAATCCACCTTCCCGCGACTATTTGTTTGATAGATGGAATCCTTTAAAAAGATCAGGGTCAGCGTCGCCGCAATAATGCCAATTGGAATGTTAACGAAAAATATCCAAGGCCAAGAGTAATTATCCGTTATCCACCCGCCCAACGTTGGACCGATGGTGGGAGCCGTAATAACACCAATGGCGTAAACGCCCTGCACCATGCCGAGTTGTTGTGGAGGAAATATTTCGATTAGTGTGGCTTGAGCGGTGGAGATCAGGGCTGCGCCTCCCGCTCCTTGAATAATTCGAAACAGGATAAGCTGATTCAGAGAGGTGGACATACCGCAACAAAAAGAGGCCGCAGTGAAAAGCATGATGGAATAGGCAAGATATCTCTTTCTGCCAAAACGGAGAGAGAGCCATCCAGTGAGTGGAAGAAGAATTACATTTGAGATCATATATGCCGTGGAGACCCAATTGATTTCATCAATGGTGGCTCCGAGATTTCCCATCATGTATGGAATGGCCACATTAACGATGCTAGTGTCCAGAACCTGCATGATGGTTCCGAGCATGACTGCAAAAAGGATTACCCAGCGAATAACACCCGGATAGACTGAATAATCGTTTTCTGTTTTCATCCCATTGGATGCAGACATGTCTCACTCACCATCGTTTTATGTATGATCCGGCAAGTACCGACCATCAAAACCAGCCATTTCCTTGCTCACAAATCCAGTCCGTTCAGCATCCAATCCTCCAACGTGTGAGACCTTGGCATGCCGTCCAAATAAGCCTCAAAATCATCCACAAGCCAATTCACGATTCTCACCACGGAAGCGCATATCCCACCCGCGCGATGCGGCGTCAGATATGCGTTCGGTAGAGATCGCAATCGTGATTGACGATCCAAAGGCTCCATATCGAACACATCCAAAGCCACCGTCATATCCCCACGCTCCAAGCGTCGTATCAACGCATCCGTATCCACCAATGCCGCCCTCGCAACGTTCACGAAAAGGGAGCCGGCGGAAAGCAACTCAATCTCCTCCTCGCCGATAAGTCGTTTCGTGCCGCTATTGGAGGCGGCGCAGAGAATAACTATTTCGGAGTTGGCAAGCAAGGAGTGCAGACTCGTTTTACTAACGGCATATTCGCCCATTTTTTCCTCGGAAACGTAGGGATCGTAACCTCTCAATTCGCAATCGAAGGGTTTCAGCAAAGACGCTAGCCTCTTACCGACCCCGCCAAAGCCTATGACGCCCACCCTCGCACCCGTCAGTTCCCGCTCCGATGGGTCTATATCATCCGGAAATCGATCCACCCATCTCTCCTCGCCGCTGCGCATTTGACCGTGATAATGGCTCACTCTCCGAAGACAATTCAGTATCAGGGCGAGAGACATCTCCGCCACCGCTGGCGAAAACCCTCCTCTGGATACCGACACAGCCAAACCGTGCGCCAGTTCCGTTCTCGCCGCACGTTGGGTGACATCCAAATGCCCGACGAATTTCAATCTCGTGGCTGAAGCCAACAGATCCTCCGTCAATTCCGGCCATGACCACATGATCACGGCGTCCGCCCATCGCAAATCGGGAAGTATCTCTTCCGTCAGATTATGAGAGGTGAGCCGAAGCTCCCCTCTATTTCTCAGCCTTTGAAAAGAGTCCTTCAACGCTGGATATTGAAAAAAACCTTCCGGCAAATTGGCTAAAATCCGCATGTTCATCCCTCTCATTGCGTCGGTGCAAGAAGAACGTAGTCCAAACCGAACATATAACTTTTTATGGCGTTTGCATTGGCGCCAACGATCAGCGCCTGCAGAACGTGATTCCCCGATGTAAGATGCATGGATCCCAGAAGGAGTTGTCCGGATGGAACCACGGACCCGTTGTAGAAATCTATCGGAACGCCAAGTTTTCGTCCATCCATACTGAGTTGCACGATTCCGTAATCTTGCGCCTTGGTGAACTGCGCTTCAGTCCTGTAATTGCCATCCTTGTCGACAGGTATCTGCAACGAGAGAATATCGCCCGGTTTCGCTCCCGTCCACCATAACTGAGCGTCCCCGCTCCATTGTCCTTCAAATCCATTCAATTCCTGTGTTTGCGTTGCGCCTCCCGATACGGACAGAACATTAAGCTTTTCGCCCTCCAACGCATTCGGCACCTTGAATACCACGGGAGGTTTCATAAAGGGGTAACCTGTACGATCCGACAGTGGCAACACGGGATATCTATCCTCCTCGCCCGCTTTCTGATACCAATACGCCGTGCACGCATAAAGCGTGGGGCGCGAGTTTGGGAAGTACTTCTCAATATCTCCCTCGAATCTATTTTGAAACGGCACGTTCTCAGCTATCTCCCATCGATTGACGCTGATATTCCCCTTGCTTCCGCCATCGTTGTAGGTTTGGTCATGAAATGCGTTCTGAAATAGCTGATCGCTGCTCCATGCATATCCGAAATAATCCTCGGAACCGGTTCCAAAAGTCGAGGGAAACTTCTCTCCATCCACGAAAAACTTCTCGTCACCCTCTCCCCACCATCCGCCTTTGGGATTCCAAACGTGCAGCATTACACCGACATATCTGCCCGTGCCATCCGTTTTCAACATGGGCCAATCAATTTGACGATCGGGATCGACGGGGAGAAACGCATCCCGATGCCATTTGCAATGGAAGCGCAATAAATCCTTCGGATTCGCAATGGGAGGGGCTGTGGTGATGGAATAGGCAAGGGTGCGAGCAACTTTCCCATCATTGGTCACCTCGATTTTAGCGCCTTCACTGAAGGGCATGTACCAGTAAGAATAGTACCCTTCCCGTGTCATTCCAAGAGGCAGGGAGCGGTAGTAATTCACACCTGGTGCGGTTCCGAAGAAATCCCCAAGAGGAGCCCAAACGGATGGCGCTTTTTCCTTATCCCAATACATGGAGATTGTCATGTCCCTTAACCCCTCCATCTGATCCATTCGATCAGCGAACCGGGTGTTGATATGGAGCCCGGTAATGGCGCCGGACCCATTGTAGCGATGCAAAACTTTCGTTTGCCCCGGATTGATTACGCATTCCCCATGCGTGGTTTCCCCTCCAATTCGGGGAGACATCGGATCGCATCCCAAAGCCCCGCTGAGTATATCATCCGCCTGCTGCAGAGCGTCGCGGTCCACTTTGGAAAGATTGCGTGTAAACGTTGGAACCTGCGTGCCCGGCGGAAAAGTGACGTAGGTGAAGTGATAATAGGCTCCCCACCCCGGGTCTGCAACGATCTTGCAGGATTTTTGATAAGGAATGGGAATATAGCTGTTGGCGCCGTTGGACACGTAATTCACCAACGAGGGATAGGTGAAAGGCTCGTTTTCGCGGTTGAAATAGCCATTGAAGGGAAGGTCCACCACTGGCTTGGCGTTTCCATCGAGATAGATCTTCACATGCCCGTTCCCCGGAGCGGCGGACCAGATGAGGAAGATGCATCCCGGACCTTTCATTTCAGCCATAACAGCCTGGTCGCCTTCCATGCGGATCACTCCGTTGCTGTCCCCGTTGGCGTCCCAATCGATGTATTTACCCGTTGCGGGATCATATCTGCTCGCACGATCGTAGCTTGACCACTGAGCGCATTTCTCTCCCGGGAGCGGAGGTATCGCCAAGGCGTCAAGATCGTACAATCTCTTGACGAGATCAGGATAAGTAATTCGAACAGCAAAGGAGGGAGTGCATAGAAAAAACATGACACAGAATAAGACAATACGTTTTGCGATCATCAATGAATCCTCCCGCGTCAAATGTTAAAGCTACCTTAATAGTTAATACCCCAGAAACACTTAGATTTTCAAACTATTTGTTTCCGAGATTGTGGATATTTTGACATGTTCCCGTCGTGGATGTTAGGAATGCTTGGATGAAGAAAGAGTGTGATAAGTGCGTTAACGGCTGATGAATGTGTTGCCAAAACGACAGATGCGTGTAATGATAACCTGCGTCATATCAAGCAGACAACCCGCCTCAGCGAGTTGCCTGCAAAAGAGAACCAAACGGATGCTCCGCCATCATTCGGGCTGGTGAGTTTTGATGATGTTTTTCCGTAATAAGCCATACACCACGCCCTCCACCAAAGCCTTCCAGCTTGCGACCACCATATTTTCCGAAACGCCCACGGTGCTCCAAACCTCCGAGCCATCCGTGGAATCGATGATGGTTCGCACCTTCGCCGCAGTGCCATCACTGGTGTCCACCACACGAACCTTAAAGTCGGTGAGTTTGATATGCGCCAACTCCGGATAAAAGTGCAGGAGAGCCTTTCTCAAAGCGGAATCCAGGGCATGCACCGGTCCATCGCCCTCCGCCACCTCGAAACGCTCTTCTCCATTCACCTTGATTTTCACCGTCGCTTCCGTGATGGGCGTTTCATTCGCTCTTTGCTCCACAATGATCCGAAAACCATCCAGATCAAAGAGTTTACGATAGGTCCCCATCGTCTTCATCAGCAAAAGTTCGAAGGATGCCTCCGCGCCTTCAAACGAATAGCCATGTCTTTCCAAATCCGCCACGCTCTTCAGCAGGGAGCGCGTTTCGGGAGAGGATTTGGTGAGGTCCAATTCATGCTTGGCGGCCTTGTTCACAATGGTGCTTCCACCGGATAGTTCGGAGACGAGCATCCTTCGCGTATTCCCTACTAATTCCGGTTCCACGTGCTCGTAGGTTGAGCGATGCTTCAGCACCGCATCCACGTGCACCCCCGCCTTGTGCGCGAAGGCGCTTCGTCCCACAAACGGCGCACGCGTGTTCGGAGCCAAGTTCGCCGTTTCGTCAATATATTGAGATAACGCCGTGAGATGCGAAAGAGATTCAGGCAAGAGGCAATCCCGCCCCATTTTCAACCGAAGGTTGGCGATGATGGAAGTTAAATTGGCGTTTCCGCAACGCTCCCCGTATCCGTTGATGGTACCCTGCACCTGGGATGCGCCTTTTTGAACGGCTATCAAAGCGTTCGCAACCCCGCACCCGGAGTCGTTGTGGGTGTGAATTCCAATGGACGTGCGGATATTCGCAACGACATCCTCCATGATGGCATCCATTTCCATCGGCATTGTGCCGCCATTGGTGTCGCATAATGCAAGCACGGAGGCGCCGGCCTCCCCCGCAGTTTTGAGACATTGCATGGCATATTCGCGATTGTGCTTGTAACCGTCGAAAAAGTGCTCCACGTCGAAGATAACCTCATCCACCCTAGACTTCAGAAAGGTGATGGTGTCGTGGATCATCTCCAAATTCTCCTCATTGGAGACCTTGAGAGCGTGGCTCACATGAAAGTCCCAAGCCTTGCCGAAAACGGTGATCACCGGCGTCTCCGCCTGCAGCAACTGCTGGATGAGATCGTCATCCTTGGCCGCTCGATGCGGACGCCGAGTGCTTCCAAAAGCGCACAATTTGGAATGGGATAATCGCTCATTCCTCATTCGCTCGAAAAACTCGATATCCTTGGGGTTGGAGCCTGGCCATCCTCCTTCGATATAGTCCATACCGAACTCGTCCAGTTTTCGAGCGATGCGCAACTTGTCCATAAGCGAGAAATTCACTCCCTCCCCCTGCGCGCCGTCCCGCAATGTCGTATCGTATATGGTTATTTTTTGAGTCGTCATCCTGGTCTCTTTCCTTTGATTGAATCGAAATAGCGCATAACTCCCTCGGCATTCCGACTTAACTATCCTTACAGCGCGGATTCTCCTCGCTCGCCCGTGCGAATGCGGATCGCCTCCTCCACGTCGGAGATGAAGATTTTACCGTCGCCTATCTCCCCCGTTTGCGACGCTTCGAGGATGACATTCACCGCATCCTCCACGCGATCATCCGAAACCACCACATCGATTTTAATTTTCGGGAGAAGGTTCACCACATAGGTATTGCCTCTATACTTCTCCGTCCTTCCGCGCTGTCTTCCATATCCGCGCACATCCGCGATGGTCATTCCGGCGATTCCAATGGCGGACAAACTCTCCTTCACGGAATCAATTTTTATTGGTCTTATAATGGCTTCGATTTTTTTCATGGTTATGGTTCTGTAATCGGTTTGTTCAATCCCATCGCATTCTCCAGCCGTTCACAATACGCTGAAAGTGAAAAGAGACGCTCCATTCTTTCCCTACCCCTTTTTCCCATTGCACACGCGATATCAGGGTTATCCATAAGATATTTTATCTTCTCTCTCATCTCATCCTTATTTCCCGGAGATACATAAAAACCGGTTTCACCATCGATTATGAAGTCGCTGTGCGAATTCGTCTTTGTTGCGATAACAGGCTTGCCCATTGCCATCGCCTCGCCTATGACAGCATATCCACAAGCATGATTCGCCGAATGTAACGGTACTATAACAATTCTCGAGGATGCATACAAATCCTTCAAAGCATTATAACACTCATAAGATCGAATCTCCACATTTGGGGGCAAAGTTTCCTTTGGTATCCTGGGGGTGGATGGGAACCATGCACTGTCAGCCGCTATTCGCAGTTCTACGTCCAGTCCTAGAATGGAACTGATTAATAATTCATAATCTCTGTTAGCTGTTCCCGCACTGGCGATTATAAAACGATCGGATGAGTTAGTACGGGGGATAAAAAAGTCCGTATCCACACCATACCCCGTATTAAAAACTCGTTTCGGATGGACCTTGAAAACGTTAATCATAAATTCCCGCAACGAATTGGATAAACAAAGGTAATGAATATTTGGCAGGAAACGCATGAATTTCATCAATCTTTTAAGCTTATCAGAACCGAAATAAGATCCATGCGTGATAATGTATATCGGTTTCTTCAATCCAACAATTGATGTGTGCAAGGATAATGGGATTCCAACATCTTCGCCTGAAGTGATCACAATGTCGTATTTGTTTTTATCCTCCAACAAAACCGATGATAACCCCACATGTAACATTTTATGGGATACAGCCCATTTCGAAAGAAATTTATCGCTCCCTTGCACATCGGAATAGGTGATGGCTTTAGTGTTATTACGTTCCATGAATAGGTTATATTCGAAGCGAGGGTACTCACCTTTACGAATCAACTGAATTGTTTCATCCTTGATATATCCCCCCAACAGATAGGCTATTCTCATATTAATCCCCACATACTTGATGGGTATCTACTAATTCATTTCTCGAATTACGACATCACCCATACCTTTCGTACCAACGATCTCCTCTTCGCCACTAGCAATATCCGCTGTTCTCGCCCCATTCGCCAACGCCATCTCCACAGCGGATTCCACGCACTTTGCGGCAGCCTCCATCTCGAACGAGTGCCTCAGCATCATCGCGGCGGAAAGAATGGTCGCAAGAGGGTTGGCTTTATTTTGCCCTGCGATATCCGGCGCTGAGCCGTGAATGGGCTCATACAATCCGAACGTCCCCGTTCCAAGGCTTGCCGAGGGCAGCATTCCCAAACTGCCGGTCAGCATCGACGCCTCATCGCTCAAAATGTCTCCGAATAGGTTCTCCGTCACGATGACATCGAACTGAGCGGGATTGCGAACCAACTGCATGGCGCAGTTGTCCACCAACATATGAGTGAGTTCCACATCGGGATATTCCGCTCCCAATCGAGTCACCGTCTCGCGCCAAAGCCTGGATGTCTCCAAAACATTCGCCTTGTCCACGGAACACAATCTTTTCCCTCGCTTCCGAGCCGCTTCGAAACCCACTCGGGCGATTCGCTCGATCTCCCCTACGGTATACACACAGGTATCCACGGCGCGCGTTCCGTTATCCGTTCGCCCCTTGGGCTCGCCAAAATAGATGCCACCGGTCAACTCCCGCACCACAAGTATATCCAAACCTCCTCCCACCAAATCACTTTTCAATGCGGATGCCCCCGCCAACACGGGGTAAAGTCTAGCGGGACGAAGATTGGCGAAAAGTCCCAATTCTTTGCGCAAGGGAAGAAGAGCCCCAAGCTCCGGTCGAAGAGTGGGCGGTTGTATCTGATCCCATTTCGGGCCTCCCACGGCGCCAAATAGGATCGCATCCGCTCTTCGACACAACGATAGGGTTTCAGCAGGAAGAGGATGACCGGTCTTATCATACGCCACGCCGCCTATCAACGCCTCCTCGAATTCAAACCGAACCCCAAACTTCTCCTCAACCTTGTGCAATACACGCACGGCTTGCGTGACAATTTCCGGTCCAATGCCGTCCCCCGATAACACCGCTATCAGTTTCCCCATTGAGCCAGCCCCCTCCTTTTCAAATGATCAAATAACCATCCTTCAACACCTATGTGACAGCTTATGTGTCAAAGGTTTTCCTCTTTGCGTAATAATTTCAAATACGATTCAAACCCAAGCGATTCCCAAAAGGCGACGGAGTGCGAATTTCGCTCCGCAGCCAAAAGCTCAACCGCCGTGATCCTCTCCTTTAACATCCATTCCCGCATTTTGTAAAAGAGCAGCCTTCCAACACCCTTTCTGCGCCATTCCTCCGCCACGTAAATATCCGAAACGAATCCAAACCTGCCGACAGGGAATATCGGACTTCGCTCCTGCACCTCGCCGAATATGTAACCGATGATCTCCCCGTCCATTTCGGCGACAAACACCCGCATATTTCGAGCATGCAACGCGTTTGCGATATGCCTTGAATACTCCTGAGCGGCATTCTTGGTGAAACGAAATCGCTCATCCAAGTTCTCGTGAAACTGCATCATCTTGCGCCAGAGCGTGCATAGGCTCGCTATATCTTTTTTGGTCGCTTCGCGTATCAGTGGTGTTTCCATATGGAAGTGCAAACCGCATGCAAACCGGATTGGTTATCAACCGATGCAATATATTTAGAAGACGGAATCATCGTTCACAAAATGAAAGACCCTCTGCGTATGAGGAGTTTTCAGCGCGCAATCATCTCTGCCGATTGTAAAAGAGTTCCGTCAGTGCGCGGATATGATTTTTTACCTGTGAGCAGGCTCCAGCGTAAATAGTATCGCTTGTGATGATGCAAAAACCGGAAGCACGGGAAGCATCCAGGATATCGCCTCGGGAAAAGCGTTCACAGACGGATTTCTCAAACACCTCGCCTTACAAGGCTTCGCAGTCTATATGTTGATCCCGCACATCCACGAAGGGCGTTTGGATTCATACGCCGCGATATCATCGGAGTACTGAAGCGTCAAACCGATATCATCCAACCCATTCAACAAGCAATAACGCCTAAATGGATCCACTTCAAATTGGACATCGAACCCCTTCTGATCCATGATCCTCTGATTTTCAAGATCGATGGTGAGCTCATAACCGAGCTGGTTTACGGCGTTCTCCATGATAATCCGGATTGTCTCCTCCGGGAGCTTGATGGGGAGGAGACCGTTCTTGAAGCAGTTGTTATAGAAAATATCCGCGAATGACGGCGCCAATATCGCTCTAAACCCGTAATCCATCAACGCCCAGGGGGCGTGTTCACGAGAGGAACCGCTTCCGAAATTCTTTGCCGCGACAAGGATGGACGCTCCCGCGTATTGCGGAAAATTCAGAACAAAGTCGGGATTGGGAGTTTTTCCATCGCTTTGATACCTCCAATCATAAAAAAGAAACTCTCCGAAACCGGTTCTCTCCACTCGCTTTAGAAACTGCTTTGGAATGATTTGATCGGTATCCACATTCGCGCGATCCAAAGGCGCCACTATTCCGGTTATTTTCACAAAAGGTTCCATGCAAGCATCCTCTTTTTCTTCATAACATTCATTCTCATCGCAAATCAAGGGGTTTACAACTGGCGAACATCCGTCAAGTGTCCGGTGATGGCCGCCGCAGCAGCCATCTCGGGGCTCACAAGATGTGTTCTTCCACCCTTTCCCTGGCGTCCCTCGAAGTTCCGATTCGATGTGGATGCGCATCGCTCACCAGGTTGCAGGATATCAGGGTTCATCCCGAGGCACATCGAACAACCGGGTTCACGCCATTCCAAGCCTGCGGCGGTGAAGATTTTATCCAACCCTTCGGCCTCCGCTTGGCGCTTCACCTCACCTGAACCGGGGACGACAATGGCGTTGACATTCGGAGCCACCTTCCTGCCTTTCACGATTTTCGAAGCGGCGCGAAGATCCTCGATCCGCCCGTTTGTGCAGGAACCAATAAACACTCGATCCACCTTCACTTCAGTGATCGGCGTTCCAGGGGTCAACCCCATGTATGCCAACGCGGCTCTCGCCGCCTTTCGGTCGGTCTCATTTGAGAACGTTTCAGGATCGGGAACCCTGCCGCTTATTGGCGCAACCTGCCCGGGATTGGTTCCCCATGTCACGTAAGGCTCCAATTGGGAAACGTCGATTTCCACCGTGGCGTCAAATTCCGCACCTGGATCGGTGCCGAGCGTTTTCCATCGGTTAACCGCCTCATCCCAATCGTGTCCTTTGGGAGCGTAAGGCTTATCCTTCAAATATGCGAATGTCGTCTCGTCAGGGGCGATCATCCCGGCACGCGCCCCCGCTTCAATGGACATGTTGCATACGGTCATGCGCCCTTCCATGGATAGATTGCGAATGGCCTCACCCGTATATTCCACTGCGTAACCCGTCGCCCCATCGGTGCCGATTTTACCAATGATGGATAGTATCAAATCCTTCGCCGTCACTCCGATGGGCAACGAACCTTGAACATCTATCCGCATTGTTTTCGGCTTCAGTTGCTGAAGACATTGTGTCGCAAGGACATGCTCCACTTCGGAAGTTCCGATGCCAAACGCCAGCGCCCCCAAGGCTCCGTGCGTGGCGGTGTGGCTATCCCCGCAAACGATGGTCATTCCAGGCTGAGATAACCCCAACTCCGGTCCGATAATATGCACCACCCCCTGCAATGGGTGATGAAGGTCGAAGAGAGGGATGCCGAACTCCTTGCAATTAGCCGCCAACACATCCATCTGTTTCTTGCTAATCGGATCCTTGATGGGAGCGGAGCGTCCTGTGGTTGGCACGTTATGATCCATCGTCGCAACAGTGAGATTTGGGCGACGCACTTTGCGCCCGGTCATGCGGAGTCCGTCGAACGCCTGCGCCGAAGTAACCTCATGCACCAGATGCAAATCGATATATAGTATCGCAGGTTTTCCTTCGTCGCTTCTCACCACATGCGCATCCCATATTTTTTCAAACATCGTTTTCTGTTTCATAAAATCCTATCCTCGTGTTCCTTCATGCTTATCGATTATGCGCGCGACTCAAATGATATCTCAACGCATAGCGCAGGAAATCCCTACACATGCTCCAGCGATTCCTTTTGAGAGGCATGCACCATTCTATCCATGAGTTTGTTCAACGCATGCATGTATGATTTCGCACTCGCCACGCATACATCGGTGTCCGCAGCGCGTCCGGTATAGATATCATTCCCCTGCTTAATGCGAATTGTCACTTCGGCGAGTGCGTCGATACCTGCGGTGACATTTTGTATTGAAAACTCAATCAAGTCATTTTCAACCTTCACGATCCGATTGATCGCACGGTAAATCGCGTCAACCGGTCCCGTGCCATGATCGGAGTCTATGTAGATATTCCCGTCCTGATCCTTCAATTGCACCGTAGCGGTGGGGATGCTGTGATCGCCGCACGAGACTTGGACGTGCATCAACTGATAACTCACATGCACGGAGGAGGTTTCGTCGGCCACAATCGCCTCGAGATCCTCGTCGTAAACCATCTTTTTCTGATCCGCGACTTGAAGAAAACGCTCGTAAACCTTGTCAACCTGATTTTCATTTAAAAGAAAACCCAGTTCCATCAGGCGATGATGCAACGCATGGCGCCCCGAACGAGCTGTCAAGAGTATCTTGCTTTCAGGGATGCCGACATCCTTGGGATCAATAATCTCATACGTGGTGCGATCCTTCAACACTCCGTCCTGATGAATGCCGGAGGAATGTGCGAATGCATTAGCCCCGACAATCGCTTTGTTTGGTTGCACAAGAATTCCAGTAAGCGACGAGACCATTCGGCTTGTGTTGTATATCTCCTGAGTGACAATGCCGGTTTGAACATCGAAGAAATCGGCGCGGGTTTTCATCGCCATCACCACTTCCTCGAGACTTGTATTGCCAGCTCGTTCCCCGATCCCATTGATGGTGCACTCCACCTGCGTGGCGCCGTTCATGACTCCCGCAAGAGAGTTGGCGACAGCCAAGCCGAGATCGTTATGACAATGCACGGATACGATCGCCTTGTCGATGTTAGGAACGCGGTTCATCACCATTTTGATCCTTGCCCCATATTCCTCAGGCATGGTGTAACCTGTGGTGTCCGGGATATTAATCACCGTTGCCCCCGCCTTGATGACCTCTTCAATCACCTTGCAGAGGTAGTCGGGATCGGCCCTTCCTGAGTCCTCCAGAAAATACTCCACATCGTCCACGTACTTGCGCGCCACCTTCACAGCGCTTACCCCGCGCTCCAAGGCCTGTTCGCGAGTCATGCGCAACTTGTATTGCAAGTGGTTGTCGGACACACCGAGCCCCGTGTGGATGCGTGGATGCACAGCCCCTTTAAGAGCTTCGGCGGCAACTTCCACATCCTTGCTCACCGCCCGGGTCAGACCGCAGACCGTGGCGTTTTTCACGATTCTCGATACCTCTTGCACGGCTTGAAAATCCCCTGGGGAGGAGATTGGGAAACCGGCTTCGATCACATCCACTCCGAGTCTCTCTAGCTGGTGAGCGATTTCCAGCTTTTCCTGCACATTCATCGATGCTCCCGGAGACTGCTCACCGTCACGCAAAGTGGTGTCAAATATGTATATTCGTCGCGCCATAACTCGTATCCTTCCAAAGGATGGATGGAGGCGTCCTGAAAGAGACGCCCCCTTTCCGCTTAACCTTCCAGCTTTTCAGCCACATCCGATTTAATCCAACTCATCAATCCGCGCAGTTGCTTGCCAACCTTCTCGATGAGATGCTCCTTGTCCTTGCGAGCTAATGCATTGAACACGGGACGATTGGCTCGATTTTCCAAAATCCATTCCCGAGCGAAGACCCCGTCCTGAATGTCCTGAAGCGCCTTTTTCATACGCTGTTTGACTGTCTCATCAATGATCACGGGTCCCCGAGTCATATCGCCGTATTGAGCGGTGTCGGATATGGAGTATCGCATTCCGGCAATTCCCGCCTCGTGCATGAGATCGACAATAAGCTTTAGCTCGTGCATGCACTCGAAATATGCGATTTCCGGCTGATAGCCGGCCTCGACCAATGTTTCAAAGCCCGCCTTCACCAGCGCCGTCGTGCCGCCGCAAAGTACCGCCTGCTCTCCGAAAAGATCTGTCTCAGTCTCCTCCTTGAAGGTGGTCTCAAGCACGCCAGCACGGGTTCCGCCTATGCCTTTCGCCCATGCCAAAGCGATCTCCTTCGCTTTGCCTGTGGCATCCTGTTGCACCGCTATCAGGTTCGGCACGCCCTTCCCCTCCACGAATTGCCGGCGAACAAGGTGACCCGGACCTTTAGGGGCGACCATGAAGACATCGATATCCTTAGGGGGAATGATTTGCCCGAAATGAATGTTGAAACCATGCGCAAAGGCGATAGCCTTGCCAGGTTTCAAGTTCGACTTGATGCTTTCCTCATACACTTTCGCCTGATATTCGTCATTCACAAGAATCATGATGATATCCGCTTCGGCGCTGGCCTGGTTGGCGTCCATCACTCGCATTCCATCCTTCACCGCCTGATCCCAGTTTTTCCCTGGAATTTCAGCGACGCGAACATCCAGTCCGCTATCCTTGAGATTTTGCGCGTGAGCGTGTCCTTGGCTTCCGTAACCGATGATGGCGATCTTTTTGCCCTGCAATACGTCCAGATTTGCATCATTGTCGTAATAGATCTTCACTGCCATGATTTAGTCTCTCCTTAGTATTCGGTCGGATATCCCTGCATACAGTCTATCCGTATCCTGAAATTTGATTTTATCATACATCCTTATCGCTTTTCGCCGCCTGGTCTTTGCTTGGAGAGGGGCGAGTACGGGCGGATAGCTTGCCGTATAAGATACCGGAAATCAAGCCAAGAGCCACGAACAACGCCAGATTCACCAGCAGATTGCGCACCGTGTCCAAACCCAGCCGATTTGTAATTCCATTGTACATTTCCCAGAGAAGAAGGTTCAAAGGACCCACCAAGCCGATCAAAAAACCGGATAACAAATAGCTGCGAGGCGTTTTTCTCCTCGCACCGACCCACGCTCCCGCTATGATTCCCAGGATGGGACAGCCAATAGCGAGCGCGATAAACAGAGTGTGTATTTGTTGGGGGGTGACTAGCTCCTTCATCTGCCCCATGCTTTAGGACCCCTTCAACGCTATGAATAACCTCAACGGATGAACCAGACGGGAAACGCATCCATCGTGAATAACGTTTCCCGTCAAGTGCATGAAAAACAACACGGTTTACGCCGTGCGCGGGCCTCTCGCCATGGCGATAATGCCGGTGCGGACCATCTCCTTGATGCCATACGGATTTAACAACTCCCGTATCTTATCCAATTTTTCCGAGCCGCCGGTGACTTCGACGATGAAAGTCCTTTCACCCATGTCAATGATCCGTCCTCTGAATATCTCTACGATCTGCATGATCTCCGATCGATCCCTGGGTTCGGCGTTCACTTTGATTAACGCCAACTCTCTCTGCACGGAGGGCAACTCCGCGTAGTCCACAACGCGTATCACCTCAATCAGTTTGTTCAGCTGCTTTGTGATCTGCTCCAGAACCATCGAATCCCCGGCAACCACGATCGTCATGCGAGAAATCGCTGGATCCTCCGTGACGGAAACCGTAAGGCTCTCTATATTGTAGCCCCTACGAGCGAACAATCCCGCCATCCGCGCCAAAACCCCCGGGTGATTTTCCACTAACGCAGTTAAAACGTGATGATGCTCCAACTGAGTCATCATTAAATTACCAATGGCCATTGCCTCTATATCCTCCGTTATCCGCCTAAGATGAAACCCTTCCCTGTATTAGGAAGTTCGAATCGATTCCGCTTCTTCAACATACTCCGACAGCACCTTTTCCTCGTCGGAGAAGGACCAACCTTCGCTATCGGTATTGAGATTGGCTTTAAGCTCTTCGAGATCGGAACGCTGTTTCATCTCACTCACGCTTTCACCTGCGGGAATCATCGGGTAGACATTTTCCTCGGTGGGAATAATGCATTCTATGACAACAGGTTTTTTCCTGACTTTAAGCGCCGCTTCTATCGCCGGACGCACCTCTTCCGGTTTTTCAACGCGAATGCCAACGCATCCATAGGCTTCAGCCAACTTCACGAAATCCGGGGTGGCCTCCAAACTGGTGTGCGAGAACCTTTGCTTGTAGAAGAGATCCTGCCATTGTCGAACCATCCCCAGGGAATGATTGTTACAGATAAAGGTGATCACCGGCAACTCATACACGGAAGCGGTCATCAACTCCTGGGTGCACATTTGGAAGGAACCGTCTCCGGATATGCAAACAACGGTACTCTCGGGACACGCCACTTTGGCTCCAATAGCTGCGGGCAATCCAAAGCCCATCGTTCCCAATCCGCCGGATGAAATCCAATGACGAGGCTTTCGGCATTTGAAGTATTGCGCCGCCCACATCTGGTGCTGCCCCACATCCGTGGCCATGATTAAGTTCCAATTGGTCGCCTCGCCGATCTGATCGATGATGTATTCGACGTAGAGCTTCCCATCCTTCGGGTAGATCAATGGAAACAGCTTCTTCCATTCCATGATTTGATCGTTCCATTCCGACCAAGGACGAGGCTGAACATGCTTCAGCAATTCCTTCAGCACTAGCTTGACATCCCCTACGATCGGCACATCGGCGAATCTCACCTTGCCGATCTCAGCGGGATCTATGTCGATATGTATCACTTTCGCATCCGGCGCAAACTTATCGACCTTCCCAGTCACTCGGTCGTCGAACCTCGCTCCCACGGCTATAAGCAAATCACAGTTATTCACCGCATGATTGGCGTACGCCGTGCCATGCATTCCCAGCATGCCAATGGAGAGCCTGTTGGTCTCGTCAATGGCGCCCTTGCCCAAAAGCGTGGTGGTGACCAGAATATTGCATCTTTCCGCCAACTCCGTGACTTCCTTTTGGGCGTTGGCTGAGATTGCGCCTCCACCAACGTATAGGACAGGGCGCTGCGCCTCCGCGATCGCCTGTGCCGCCTTGCGTATCTGCATTTCATGTCCGCGAATATTTGGACGATACGAAGGGATATCCACTTTCTTGGGATAGGTGGAGGGGTCCCATTCGATAATCTGCTTGTTTACGTCGAACGGGATGTCAATCAGCACTGGACCAGGTCTGCCCGTTCGAGCGATATGGAATGCCTCGGATATGACACGCGCCAAGTCCTCGGGATTTTTCACCAGATAGTTGTGTTTGGTTATGGGCATGGTAATGCCTGTGATATCCGCCTCTTGAAACGCGTCCTTGCCGATCACGGCTGTGCGCACTTGTCCTGTAATAGCGACCATCGGTATGGAATCCATATAAGCGTTGGTTATTCCCGTGACAAGGTTTGTCGCTCCAGGACCGCTGGTGGCAAGACATACGCCGACTTTTCCCGTCGCACGGGCGTATCCATCAGCCATGTGCGCAGCCCCCTGCTCATGCCTAACCAATATGTGTTCAATGTCCTGGCAATCATAGAGCGCATCATAAAAGGGAAGGAGAACCCCGCCGGGGAACCCAAAGATGTGCTTGACGCCTTCTTGGCGCAAGCATTCCAAAACCACATGCGCGCCTGACATTTTCATTTCATTCATCCTTTCTTTCGATACCGGAGCGATTTTGCTCATTGTATATACGCGGGATTTATGGTTTTCCCGCTTCCTGAAACCTCTACTTCGCCGGAGCCTGCGCAGGAGCGGACGCTGCGTTTTGAATGTTATAACCAGCTGGCGCTGTGAACAGACTATTAGGCATTGCAGAGTTGATCTTCCAATCATATATGTCCGTAATGGAGAGGATATGATGCACCTGCGGTTTTTTCCCGCCGGGAGGGGTGAGACGGATGGTAGCCTGCACCTCCTCGCGCCGAGTAAGTTTGTCCGGACCATCCTGAACCCATAAAGTATAGACCGCGCCGTTTCTGGCATCTTTTCGTTGATAGATATAACAAAGCTTGCCGTCCAAAGTCTTCTTGCCCACCTTGTGAGCGCCGGCTTTCACGAATCCATCCAAATCGTTGCCTACGATACGCTTTTGCGCCTGCAATTGTTGGAGAGCCGCTGGAGGCTGAATGCTATGGATCCCTCGCTTGGTGGAGGGATCAACCAGCCAAAGGTTCTCACCGTTGCCAATGATGATCATCTCCTTACCGTTGACAGTCTTTTCCATGCGGAAGACCGTTGGGGACTTCATCCACGCCTTCCCATAGGCGGTTTGCGTCTTTCCATCCACGGTGTTGACAATCTTAGTCTGGCAATAGTAGGTCTTTTGCGCCGAGGCGTAACCTACGATGCACAAAACAAGAAGGGTTGCAGTTAAAATCTTTTTCATCTTTTCGCCTTTCCACAGCCTCGCTGTGAATGAGAAGAATGTCCAAAATGGCTTTATTTGAACACCATAAACAAATAAACCCCTCATCCCCAAGGGACGAGAGGCTTGCTCACGCGGTACCACCCTTGTAAAGCGAAGCGCGTTATCGATACGCGAACGACGTCCGAACGGACCTTCACTTCACTCTGCCGCTATACCGGGCGCACCCGTAACCCCCTACTAATCCATTTCACTCAATGGACTTTCAGCGATTCAGCTCCAAGGGGAGTTTCCGCTCCAACCCTTATCGTCTCGCACCAACCGACGACTCTCTGAAACCGAAGCCTGAGCGTACTTGCCTTATCAACACCTTGCCGTATTATTTTCGTTCTTTATATTAACATGATTATGGTCATTCCGTCAAGAGCTATTTACTTTTTTTTTCAAAGGGATGGCATGATTCCAAAGAAAGCCCGTTCCTGGCGCATTCATCGGACGATAACATCAAATAAAATATGTAAGAGAGGAGTTGATTGATAATAACGCGCTCCAAACACTCGTCCCGGGTAACATCAGCGGTTTCATCCTCCTATTTGATCCTTTTGCAAATTCATCATGGAATTTGATTGGACTCAGATTGAAACCGCTCTTCGAATAAAGTATCCTTATTGAAAGGTTTTTTCTCATAATACGGAAAGGACACAGCGTTGCATTCCATTTCAATCGGTGAAATCCATATCGGAAATGACGCGGAAAAGCTCACACTCATTGCGGGACCTTGCGTGGCGGAATCGGAGGAGCTATGTTTGCTTATCGCTCGCAAGGTTCTCGAAATCAGCAAGGAAGTGGGTTTTCATTATATTTTCAAAGCGTCCTTCGACAAAGCGAATCGAACATCTCTGCATTCCTATCGAGGTCCTGGGATGGAAAGAGGGTTGGAAATCCTTCAAACCGTCAAATCCACGCTGAACATACCGGTTCTGACGGACTTTCATGAACCCTGGCAGGCGCAGCCAGTGGCGGAGGTGGCTGATATCCTTCAAGTGCCCGCGTTCCTCTGCCGCCAGACGGATATGGTGGGCGCAGCCGGTCTTACAGGCAAGTGCGTAAACGTAAAAAAAGGCCAGTTCATGGCTCCTTGGGACATGAAAAACGTGGTGCAAAAGATCGAGGAAACCGGTAATCGGAACATTCTTTTAACGGAGCGCGGGGTGAGCTTCGGATACAACACACTCGTTGTTGACATGTACGCGTTACCGCAGATGCGCGGACTGGGATATCCTGTCTGCTTCGACGCCACCCACAGCGCGCAACGCCCCGGCGCGGGCGGAACTCAATCGGGCGGAAATCGGGAAGCTATCCCGTATCTCGCTCGTGCGGCGGCGGCGGTTGGCATCGACGCCCTCTTCATGGAAGTGCATCCGGAACCCGAGAAGGGATTGTCGGACCCAGCCACCATGTTCCCCCTCGATAAATTGAAGGAGTTATTGATCTCGATTCGAGATATTGACGTCATTGTTCGAAAACGAACCAAGTTGGGCGCTTGACGCAAAATATCAAGGCTGTACGACGTTATGTGGAGTGGAAAAACGCCCGTTCCCTCTAAGGTGGAACGGGCGTTTACGTTTACGACTATTAAGTTACATTCCCAACGCCTTTTTCGCATGCTCGCGAGCGGAATCCAACTGCCCCGCCGATCCCAGCAATTCGTTGCGACTGGCGATGAACTTGGCGTATTCCGCCATGAACACCTTGCCCGGGGGGCGAAGATCGAAATTGGACGGATTGTTCTTGAACTCTTCGCGGTGAACGCGACACCAAACCAACCTGCCATCGGTGTCGATGTTGATCTTGCAGACACCCCTCTTGGCCGCCGGCAGGTATTCCTCGGGGTTGACCCCTTTCGCCCCTTTCAAATCTCCGCCGGCAGCGTTGATGCGAGCAACCTCATCCTGCGGAACGGAGGATGATCCATGCATCACCAATGGGAAGCGAGGAAGCCGTTTGGCGATCTCCTCGATCACCTCGAAATGCAGTCCCTGTGTGCCGGAAAACTTAAACGCGCCATGACTGGTGCCGATTGCGCAGGCGAGGCTGTCGCATCCGGTGCGTTTGACGAACTCCTCGGCTTCGGCGGGATCGGTCAGGCGAGCGTCCTTCTCATCCACTTTGACATGCTCCTCCACGCCTCCCAGCTGGCCCAACTCCGCCTCGACGCTTATATTCTTCGCGTGCGCGGCATCCACCACCCTCTTGGTCACGGCGATGTTATCCTCGAACGGCAACGACGAACCGTCGATCATCACGGAAGAGTAAAAACCGCTCTCTATGCAGTCGTAGCAAGTATTCTCATCGCCATGGTCGAGATGAACGGCGAAGAGCGCATCGGGCCAAATCTCATCGGCAGCGCGGATGATGGCTTCCAGCATTCTCTTGTCCGTGTAGGAGCGCGCACCTTTGCTAATCTGAATGATAAAGGGCGCTTTCGAATCCATATTCCCTCTGAACAACCCCATCGTCTGCTCAAGGTTATTGATGTTGTATGCGCCTAATGCATACTTTCCATATGCATGTTCGAATAGAACTCGGGTTGGAACAATCATTGGTATTCTCCTTCAAATGCACGATCAGGATGGGCTCACAGATCGTATTGTGTGATACCTACTTTTACATATCGGTCAACTATCATTCTACCATTTTTTCCTAGCGATTTTCCGTGGAACAACCTCCGCGCAACGCTATGATAGTTGGCAAAATACGTCAAATGCCCGGAGGAAGGGGACAAATCGAGGGGACGCATTCCTTAGTCCAGCCCTTTACGCCTCTTGGGGAACCTTGAACAGGCGGACTTGAACAAATCGGCGGAATAAAATTAGATTTTTTTAAGGCTTTTCTTGTTGTTTTGCTTGGAATATGTTATAATAGGTTATTCCCAACATGGGAAACTTAAAGCATGCATCCAAGACGAATGGTAACGGGCATAGACTCACAGTCGGACAGCCTCCTGCCTGGTCTTAAATGCAGCACCCCTTACAGGAGGATGTCTGAGTATGGCAAAAATTGGTACGGTTAAGTGGTTTAACCCCACTAAAGGTTATGGCTTCATCGCGCAGGAGAATGGAGAGGATGTTTTCGTTCATTTCAGCGCAATTCAAGCCACCGGATACCGCGAGTTGGCTGAGGGACAGCGCGTCGAATTTGACGTGGAGAATGATCCGCGCGGCAAAGGTTTGCGAGCATCAAACGTTAACGTAATCTCGTAATCATAACGGCTCTTGAAAAAGGGGTTCGTCAATAAGATGAACCCCTTATTTATTTGGTTTTTTTACCTGGGCGGGATAATTTGACACCTGATTTGCGATAATATTATTAAGAGCGATGGCGGAATTCACTCCTTGGCGTATGGTTCGGAAGTGATATTTTGCTTGAATTCGTTCTTTTGTGATTTGCAACCACACCCGAGGCGCTTTACGGGTAACATGAAGCCCCTCGGTTACGTTTCCGTCATGGGAGGAATCATGCAATGAAGGCGCCTTATTTGACGTTCACGGCGTTGCTAGCCATTTCATTTGCCGTGCTTGCCACCGCAGGTTGGGCGGCGGGAGCAATATCCGTCAAATCCAAACCCGACAAGTCACAAATAGCCAAAACCAAGCCCGACCACTCCGAGATGGAGACATATCAGGGTCACCTCATTCAGGGCGATCAAGGTTTCACTCTCCAGCTTAATCACGATAACACCGCTTCCATGGCATGGACCGACAACACCGGAATGACGGTTAATTTCGTCGGAACCTACACAGGCGAGAACGGAAACTACATCGTGAAACTAACCCCGAACAATCCTCCCAGGAACTCGCGCACAACCCCCTTCACACTTTTCATGCAGGGAATCGGGGGCGAGGAGACTGCGGCGTTTTCGCCAAATAAATCCACCGTGAGGCTGAAAGTGCCCTCTATTACGCTGATGGAAGTGGATGGAGGCAACATCAAACTGCATCCCCCGAAACAAGGATCGAAAAAACATATAAAATCCAACAAACATCGAAACACACATAACAAAAGAGGGGTGCGCCATTACACACCCGGGTTCCATTACATTTATTGAACACGAGTTCGCCGTATTGCGAATGTATGGGCGCTGACATACAAAGCGTGCGGGCGACCATAAGGTTCGCCCCTAAGGACTTGCGCGAAATATGCCGAGGACGAAGCATCCATCGAACCTCGCGCCAGGTCTTCCTAAGCGACATATCCACGCATGGAAAAGCATGCATCTGCATTCACAAAATGTCCTATGAACACCACAAATATCGCCGCATCCGTTTAACGAACGACCGATCTCACTGAAATATGGCGATACGCATGTTTCCAATCTTACGAGAATCCACTCATCGCCATGAGAAATAAGAAATTTATTTTACGGCATGTGAATATCGACGTGATTATATGGTATCGTTATCATATCGAATTGCGTGCATACAGACCCAATACTCTTTCTTCACTCATTCATGAAAGGTAAAATTATGGACAGACGAGATTTTTGCAAGTTCATGGTTGCCGGTGCGGGGCTGACGGCGTTATCCTTGGACCCGGCATCGGCTTTGGCGGCGGACGATGCCACCGCAGGCGGATCTTCCACGAGTTTCCCCGTTTCCGATTGGCAGGCGGTTGTGAACGAAGGATGGGGCACAACCGGCGAATCCGCAGGCAAAGGGACTTGGGACGGGGTAACCTTGGAGGCCCCCCCCATTCCAGGACTGGCGGGGGAAGGTCCTTACAAACCCACATGGGAATCGCTGCTGAATTACGAAACGCCGGAGTGGTATCAGGACGCCAAGTTCGGTATTTGGGCCCATTGGAGCCCGCAGTGCGTACCGGAAGATAGCGACTGGTACGCCCGCAATATGTACATCCAAGGTGGCGGACAATATTACAATCAAATTAATCATTACGGGCACCCCTCGATATTCGGTTACAAAGATCTCTGCGCTCAATGGACTTTGCTGAACTGGGAGCCGAGTGACCTGATCGCCCGCTACAAAAACGCCGGCGCCAAGCTTTTCATCGCCTTGGCGAACCATCATGACGGTTTCGACACGTGGAACTCCAAATATCACTCCTGGAACGCCAAAAACATCGGACCGCATCGGGATGTTGTCGGGGAATGGGCGAAGGAGGCGCGAAATCAGGGAATGCATTTCGGGGTCACCGTGCACGCGGCGCGAAACTGGTGGTGGTTTCAGGTGGCCCACCTCTGCGACAAATCCGGTCCCATGAAAGGAACGCCATACGACGGTCATCTAGAAAAAAAGGATGGCAAGGGGCAATGGTGGGAGGGACATGATCCTCAGAAGCTCTATTGCCGTAAACATGGTATCCATGAAAACCCCGACGAGACCTATGTTCGAAACTTCTACGATCGTGTGCGTGATCTGATTGATCAGCACGATCCCGATCTGCTTTATTTCGATAACGGTCTTCTTCCTCTGGGCTGGGCGGGGATGAACATCGCCGCCTATTTCTATAACCACAATCTGCAAACTCATCCAGGGGATTTTTCAGGCGTGATCAATATAAAGGGGGTTCCGGATAATCTCGCCAAGGCTGTCGTGGCGGATTACGAAAGGGGGGTCACGAACAGAATCATGCCCTACCCATGGCAATCGGAAACCTGCATTGGTGACTGGCATTACAACAGGGCCCGCTACATCAACCACTCTTACATGAAGCCTGTTGAAGTGATTCACTGGATGGTGGACGCGGTGAGCAAAAACGGCACCTTCATTTTGAATATCCCGGGCAAGCCGGATGGAACCATTGATCTGGATGAGAAGGAGATCGTGGATTCGATCGGCGATTGGATGCGCGTCAACGGAGAGGCCATCTACGCGACACGCCCATGGAAGGTGTTCGGAGAAGGTTCGCATGAGGCGAGGGGCGGAGCATTCTCGGGTCAAAGCACCGGCAAGCTTGATTACCGCGACATTCGGTTCACCCGTAACAAGAAAGGAAACGTGGTTTATGCTATCGTTCTTGGCTGGCCGGAGGGCGACAGTTTTACAGTGAATAGTCTTGGGCTGACTGCGTCCACCAATCCAGGGAAAATCGGGAAAGTGGAGCTATTGGGAAGCAATGAGCAGCTTAGCTGGAATCAGTCCAACCAATCCCTCACGGTGAAAAAACCCGCCGAGAAGCCGTGCGATTATGCATACGCTCTCAAGGTTAGCCTGAGTTAAACGAATATCCCCTCCCACCCTCTCAGGGTGTAAAGGAACGAGTGCGCCGAGGAGCGTACTCCCGCGCACTCGTTCCTGCAAATATGATGAATCCAACATTCATACGATCATTACGAGCATGAAATGACATGTTCATCCCCTCGAAATATACAATATTCCAATATCCGATGTTCCACATAATTCTCTTGCAATTTGACATATTATCCATGAAGTGGTAAACTAGGCGGCAATTCTTTTGTTGAGTTTGGTTGATTGTTCAACTTCATATCCGCATTCCGGATCATTTTGACAAACACACTTGACAAGCGTTTATCGAAGATTACATTTTGATGATCGCATTGTCTCAAACCGTGAGTACTGTTGCCGCATCGTGCTCGAATCAAGGGAGCTTTTTATGACTGACCTTTTATCCGCAATAGATAATCCATCCGCATTGAAAAAAATGACCGTCGCCCAGCTGAAGCAGGTTGCCGATGAGCTGAGGCATGCCATCATTTCAAACCTATCCAAAACGGGGGGGCATTTCGCCTCCAATTTGGGAGCGGTGGAACTTATTCTCGCCCTGCATACCATCTATGACGTTCCAAACGACAAACTGATCTGGGATGTGGGACATCAGTGCTATGCGCATAAAATGCTCACCGGGCGTCTCAAGGATTTCCCCACTCTGAGGCAATTTGGCGGGATCAGCGGATTTCTGCGAAGAGATGAAAGCGAATACGATCTTTACGGCGCCGGACACGCCAGCACCTCCATTTCCGCAGCCTACGGATTCGCCGTCGCCAGGGATATGGTTGGCGAAGATCATTCCGTGGTTGCGATCATTGGGGATGCCGGTCTAACCGGCGGTTTGGCGTTGGAGGGTTTGAATAACGCCGGTCACAGCGGGCGGAATTTCACAGTGGTTTTAAACGACAACGCCATGTCTATCGCCCCCAATGTCGGGGCGTTGTCCAAATACCTCTCGAAAATACGGCTTTCCGGATGGTATCAGGGCATGGAGAGGCGAACCAAGAGCGCACTCAGGCGCCTGCCTGCAGGTAGCATCGCATCGAGAGCGGCGGGGGGCATCTTCAAGCACAGCTTCACCCATCTTCTCGCTCCTGAACACATGGGAGTCTTCTTCGAGGAGATGGGGTTCGAATACATCGGTCCGTTGGACGGTCATGATCTTCCACTCCTGCTCAGCGTGTTCAAGCAGGTGCGACAAATGCACACACCTGTGTTCGTGCACGTCATCACCACAAAAGGAAAAGGTTACGACCGCGCAGAGGATGACGCTCGGAAATATCATGCCGTCACGCCTTTTAAGCCGGAGGACGGTCAGGCGGATAAAAGCTCCTCCGTTCCAACCTATACCGGCATATTCGGCGAAGAGATCATCAAAATGATCGAAAAGGATTCGAGAGTGATCGCAATCACCGCCGCCATGCCCGATGGAACGGGGTTGACAAAGCTGCAACAGACACATCCCGACAAATGCATCGATGTCGGAATTGCCGAGGAGCACGCGGTTTGCTTCGCCGCAGGCTTGGCGGCGGGAGGGCAGCGTCCCGTAGCCGCCATCTACTCCACCTTCTTGCAGAGAGCTTTCGACCAAATCGTGCATGATGTCGCACTTCAGAACCTGCCTGTCATTTTCGCTCTCGACAGAGCCGGCTTGGTGGGAGAGGACGGCGCAACGCATCACGGCGTTTTCGACCTTAGTTACCTGCGTTGTATCCCCAATATGACGATCATGGCTCCCAAGGACGGCGAGGAGTTCAAGCGAATGCTATGGTTCGCCCTGGAGCATACCGATGGGGCGCATGCAGGCCCCATCGCAGTGCGTTACCCAAGAGGCGCAGCGAAGAATATCGATTGGGGCGTGGAGAGTGCGCCTTTGGAATGGGGCAAGGCGGAAACACTCATGCAGGGAGCGGATATCGCTTATCTTGCGATAGGATCCATGGTGCAGATCGCTTGCGAGGCGGCGAAACATCTGCGGGAGGAGGGGATTAACGCTTCCGTTGTGAACGCCCGCTTCGTACGCCCGTTGGACACGGATTTAATATTAAACGTCGCCCGCAAAACCGGAAAACTGATCTTGGCGGAGGAGAATGTTAAAAAAGGCGGATTCGGGTCGGCCGTGATGGAACTGCTGGCGGATAACGATGTGTCGAACGTTAAAATCAAGCACATAGGCGTTCCAGATCATTTCATCGAACACGGGACACCGGACATTCTCAAGCAGGTATGCGGGTTGGATGTGGAGAACCTCGTCCATTCCGCGCATGAATTACTAGATTCCGAGCGTTATCCCATTCTTCAAAAGCAAAATCGTTGATTTCTTCATTCGGTGTCTTTCATTTCCACCGAGTTAATATCATAATGGCTCACTCTGTTTCTTCCGTTTCGCTTTGAGAAATAGAGGGCTTTGTCCGCCTCATCAACTATCTGATTGGGATCCTCCTTGTCATCCATGTACGTAGACACTCCAATGCTCGCCGTTACGGTTCGCTTGGGCCAAGGATAGGATTGAATACAGTGACGTAATCTCTCCGCTATGAACATCGCATCCTTCCCATCCGTGGATGGCAGCAGGATTGCGAACTCCTCCCCTCCGTAACGCGCCGTGATATCATAGTTGCGAACGCTTTTCTCCATAACATGAGCGATCGCGATGAGCGCTTCGTCACCCGCCATATGGCCATAGGTGTCGTTATACTCCTTGAATTTATCCACATCAAGCATGATCATGGAGAACGGGGTGTGATTCCTTCGAGAGTGGGAAAAGGCTTGTTCTAGTTGCTCTCGAAAATAGCGATGGTTTTTCAGTCCTGTCAATCCGTCTGTGATAACTAAACGCGATAATCGTGCGTTCGCAGCGGCAAGTTCACTTCGTTGCTGGTCGAGTTTCTGGCTTAACTTCTTTTCGATCTGCAATTGATCGGCGAGTTGTTTTTCCAAATATTTCCTCTCCGTTATATCTATTCCGGCGCTAATCGCTCCAAGAATTTCGTCGGACGGACCATGCAAGGGGAAGGTGTTTTGCAGAATCTGCCTCATCTGACCATCATGACGCACCACGATCATTTCCATCCCCTCGTATTTGAAACCTTTAAACACCTTGGCATTCATCAGTTGATATATTTTATAATCGTTGGGGCGACCGATAACCTCCCAGAATCGCCGCTCATAGACCTTATCCGCCGTAAAACCGTAAAGATCCTCGCATGTTCTATTCCATTCTCGGATGCGTCCTTCCGAATCAAACGCGAAACAGGCGATGGGCAACCCCATAAACAACTCCGAAAACCTATGATTGGCCTCTTTTGAATACTTCAACGCCTCCTGGAGTTGGGCGTTTTGGATTTCAGCCTCCTCCCTCATAAGTTCCTGCTCCTTGGAGTACCGTTGAAGCTGTTCCTGCATTTCAAGTATGCGCAACGCCACATTCAACCGAGCTTCGAGATCTCGCTGATCCAAGGGCTTAAGCATAAAATCATCCGCCCCGCTCTCCAGCCCGTTGATTTTGTCCTCTTTGCGATCCTTGGCCGTGAGCAAGATGATGTATGTATAGGGAGCGCCGCTACCGCGGATCAACTTGCACAACTCGATCCCATCCATGACTGGCATCATCCAGTCCGTAATCACCAGCTTCACAGGTTCCGCCTGATATAACATCCATGCTTCATTTCCATTTGTTGCGGAAATCACATCATAACCCATTTTTTGCAGGTTCTGGCGTAACACCATGGAGGAGACTATCTCATCCTCGGCAATTAGAACATTCATGCAGCCCTCTCATTCATAAAAGGAGTGATATATTGTATGAATTGCTGATACTCATATCGAATCTTTGACAATGCCTCTTCGGCTAATTTCAAATCACCGCTTTTCCCAATTAGCTCCAATTGGTAACACGCTTCGCCCAACGCCTCCGCCCCAAGCGTGCGACTGCTTCCCTTTAATCCATGCGCGCATAGATCCACCTGAGCGCAATCCTTGCATGCGATGGAAGCGGCAAGTTGCTCAATGGATTGAGCGGCGGATTCGATGTAGACCCCAAGCACTTCCCGTTCGAATTCCTTGTCATCACCGCAACTTTTATGGAGCCTATCGAAATCGAAGACTTTTTTCCCTGATTGTTGCGGCTGGGCTTCCTCCCTGTGAACTTGTATTTTCAGGTCCGAACCCCATTTTGATATCGTCTCGTAGAGGTCAACGGGTTTCACCGGTTTGGATACGTAATCATCCATCCCAGCCGCAAGACACTTCTCACGATCCCCGTGCATAGCGTGAGCGGTCATGGCGATAATTGGGATATGATTGTCCGTATCTTTTTCCATGCGTCGAATCGCCGCAGTGGTTTCAAACCCATCCATTTCAGGCATTTGAACATCCATCAAGATGAGGTCGAAGGGCATGTCCGCAAGCATTTGCAGCACCTCTTTCCCATTGAAAACCGCCTCAGTTCGACACCCCCATTTCTCCAACATCCGCATCGCAACTTTTTGGTTCACCACATTGTCTTCCGCCAGCAAAACCCTAAGATCCAACGACGTGGATTGCTCAATTTTGTAATCCTCGGCATCCTTATCCCGGGTTGCGGATAGGGCATCAAAACCCAGAACCTCCGCCAATGTGTTCAACAGATGCGATTGACGCACTGGCTTCGTCAGAACGGCTTGAAAACCTTTTTCTCTCATCTCCTCAAGGGTGTAGTGAGTTCCAATTGATGAGATTAGAAGAATGGGAACATCCTTGTAACGCTCCATTTCATGAATGCGCTTGGCGACGCATTCGCCATTCATTTCCGGCATCTGCATATCCATCAAAACGATATGATAATGCTCCCTCTCTTCGCTATCATCGAGTATCTCCAACGCCTCCTTGCCACCGCATGCCTCCCTAGTGGAACACCCCCATGCGTTTAACTGTTCTTTCAAAATGGTTCTATTGATCTCATTGTCATCAACAATCAGTGCGCGAACTCCTCTCATTCTGTCGGGAGTGACGATGGGGGATTTGGGAATGTTATCGGCAAAGGGCAAAGTCAGATCAATCCAAAAAGTACTGCCAACGCCTGGTTCGCTTTCCACCCCAATCTGACCCCCCATAAGGTTTACCAATTGACGCGAAATGGTTAAACCAAGACCCGTTCCGCCATATTTCCGCGTGGTGGAGCCATCAGCTTGTGTAAAACTGTCAAATATCGCCTTCTGCCGTTCCTTTGGAATCCCCACTCCGGTATCCCGAACACAGATTCGGAATGATACACGCTTCTCATTCCTATCCAAGAGTTTAGCCTCGATTGTCACCCCTCCTTGATCCGTAAACTTGATCGCGTTTCCAGTCAAGTTCGTCAGGATTTGACGCAGGCGTCCCGGATCCCCTTTCAGATATTCAGGTAAATCCGGGGGCATATGCATCGCAAGTTCCAAATGTTTCTCTCTCGCGCGAGGGGCAAGCAGATCGGCGACCTCCTCCATCGCGGTGCGCAAATTAAAGTCGATTTCATCAATCGCCATTTTACCCGCTTCGATCTTGGAAAAATCCAAAATATCGTTGATAACGTTCAAAAGGGAATCGGCGCTGGATCGAATGGTTTTGGCATATTCCAACTGATCCTCGTCGAGGTTGGTATCGAGAAGAAGCCCTGTCATGCCGATGATGCCATTCATAGGCGTCCGTATTTCATGGCTCATGTTCGCCAGGAATTCCGATTTGGAACGAGTGGATTCCAAGGCTTGGTCCCGAGCTTGCGCAAGTTCAATCGTCCGCTCCTGAAGCAGTAACGCTTGATGTTCCGCTCTGGATCTCGCCTCCTCCAACTGATTCATATATTCGTTGAGCTTCGCCTCGGACAACTTACGTTCCGTGACGTCACGGGAATTGACCACAAGCCCTCTCACGGCCTTCTTATCAAAGAGATTGCTGCCGATCATCTCGAGATACCGCCAGCCGCCATCCTTGGTGCGAAACCTAATCTCAATGGGACCAAAGCCCAAACCTTGATCCAGTGAAGTATAAAATAGATCGCGAAGAGTGTCGCAGTCGTCCGGATGTATGAATTCCGTAGGTTTTTTGCCTTGTATGTAGTCCGGATCATATCCCAGCAAGCGTACCATGGAAGGACTGCAGTAGCGGATTACGCCATCATTCTCGATGATGGTGAGAACATCGGAACTGTTCTCTATCAATGCGCGGAATAACTCTTCGCTATCCCTTAGTTTTTCCTCCATCATCTTGCGCTCTGTGATATCCGAGTACAAGCCCAATACGCCAATCACTTTATTATCATCGTCGATTACAGGCGCCTTGATCGTTTCCACGTAACGTCTTTCCCCGTCAAGCATGCCGAGTTCCTCTATCGAGAGAACCTCGCGATTGGCAATCACCCATGCATCATCCCGTCTGAACTTTTTAGCCATATCCGCTGGAAAGATATCGAAGTCGTTTTTACCAATCAGTTGAGAAGCGGTGGTGTTATAATCCTTTGCAAAGAGATCGTTCACCACAACGAACCTCGATTGCAAATCCTTGAAAAACACTCTTTGGGGCAGACTTGTCAATAGTGTGCGATTGCGCTCTTCGCTCTCTCTCAACGCCATTTCGGCCTTTTTTCGATGGGTGATATCCGTCACCACCACCTGCGTTGCCGGGCGCCCCATGTATGTGGAGGGAATCGCGGTCACCTCAACAATCAACGGATTGCCTTTGAGGGTGTATATCTCCTCCTCCACCTTCTCCATGTATGCGCCTTCTATCTGGGTCTTTCGCAGACGTTCATCTATAATCGCCTTGTTCTTCGGACCTACGATATCGTATATCGATTTGCCGATGATATCATCCGGGGAATCCGCTTCGAGCATTTTCGCTCCGGCATAGTTTATGTATACAATCGTATCCCCGCAATAGAGCGCGATGTTTTCAGGATTATGTTCCACGAGTTGTCGATACCGCTGTTCGCTATCTCTTAAAGCCTCCTCAACCAATCTGCGATCGGTGATATCCCTTCCGATCCCGACGATGCCAATGATCTCCCCAGCGGAGTTTTTCATCGGAACCTTCGATGTGAGGATCCATCCCTCTTCCCCGTTTGGCAGAAGAACCTGCTCTTCCTTGTTAAGCATGGGAACCCCTGTTTGCATGATTCTCCGTTCATCGTCCATATATCTTTGAGCGAATTCGGGAGGGAAGAAATCGGTATCGTCCTTGCCGTAGAGTTGTTCCCTATGCGTAACTCCCATCAGAGAGGCGGTGGCCTGATTTGTTAGCTGGAACTTGTGATTGCGATCTTTCACATAGATCCGATCAGGCAAGGTGTCTATAAGAGTTTGGAACAACAACCGCTCCTCTTCCAGGGAGTTTTCCGCAAGTTTTCTTTCGGTGATATCCGTGCAAACGCCAACCAGTCTCCACTGTTTGTCGGACAATTTTTCCACACGCACATCTTCGTTCAACCATATGCATTCTCCAGTCGCGAGCTTGCAGCGAAACGTTTGATTGTAACCGCGCAAATCGTTCTCCAACGCGTACGCCGCCGTCTCGTCCATCTTCTTCCGATCCTCCGGAAAGACGCTGTTTTGCCAAGCGACGACGTAGTCTTCCCCCTCCTCCGCCTGAACCGGAATCATTTGACGGGCGGTCGATTCATTGGTGAGATGGATATCCCATGCCATTTCGCCGTTCGTCAATTTGTCCACTCTTGCACTCCAAAGAAGGCACTTGACACCACGCATGACGTATCCGAGGTTTTCATCAGCGCGTTTTTGATCCGTTATGTTAATCATCACCCCGCGAATGCGAGTGGTATTGTCCTGCTCCTTCACGACGGTCACCTGATTGTGCAACCATACCACCTCGCCCCAAGCGGCGATCATTCTAAACTCATACTCGAACGGTCTCATGGCGGCAATGGCGTCCCGACTGTATGCAAGGCTCCACTCCTTGTCCTCCGGATGGATATGCTCCTCCCAAAAATCGGGGTTGTTCAGACATTCATTCACCGTGTATCCGAGGATGCTTTCCAGCTGTTTGCTCACGAACGTAAATTCAAAAGTGTCCGCATACGCCTCCCATACAATCCCCCCCACGGAATTGACCAGGTTCTCGAAATTCTGCCGACTTTGGCGCAGGAACTGCTCGGTTAGCATGGTATGCGTAATATCCCGAAAACTCCAAACTCTGCCCGCGCATTCGCCATTCACGATATAAGGCAATGTGGTGCGTTCGTATACTCTTCCATCCTTGAACTCCACCAAGTCAGAGCTTTCCTCTGTCGGAGCGGATTGCAATTCTCGAACACGGAATAAAAATTCATCGGGGAAAAGCAATTGATCTAGGATTAATTGCTCCAATTGTTTGGAAGGCTGCTTAAGATCCACATCGTCGGGAATATTCCACATCTCAATGAAACGGTGATTATGGTGGACCACTTTACCCGTTTGGTCCACCACCGCCACTCCCTCAGCTATGGCGTCGAGCGTGGAGGTAAGCAATGAAAGGGCTTGTTGCACCTCCGCATGCATCTGAAGTCGTTGGGCCATCTCTTTTTGAAGGGATTCATTCGCCTCGACTAGTTCCGTAGTGCGTTCGAGAACGCGGGATTCCAATTGCATCCGAGAATGGAGAATTTCATCCTGGGCTCGCTTACGTGTCAGCGCCATGGACGCCACGTGTGCAAGTGTCTGGATCGCCTGAAGTTCGAACTCGTCTGGCACGAGTTCTCGTTGACTGTGAACGGACAATACCCCAATTGGTTCCTCGTTGTTGTCGATGACGGGCACGGACCAACTGGAACGAATGTGATAGGTCTCCGCGAAATCACGAAACCTTTCCCAAAGAGGATCGGGTTCCGAAACATGCATCAACACCACTCTTTTTTCCCTTATGGCGATACAACATGGAATGAGACAGTCATCCGTTTCGATCCCTTCCACTAAGACACGATATTCCTCCGGAACCCCTTTGGAGCATACTAAATGCAACGTCTTGTCTTCGCTGTTCAATTCCAACATGGAGCATACGGTGTCCCTGCAGAAGCGTTCAACGGTTCCGCACAGCATCTCCATCACGTCCGTTAGGGGATAGTCCAAGGTGACCATCTCAAGGATATTTTTCTGTGCGTTGAGCAAAGCGCTCGATCTTTCAATTCTTTCCTGAGAAATCATCGCACACTTCCGCACGGAATACACCGTCCATCCAATCGCCATCGATAATAAAAGGGATAGGAGGATGCCAAAATACGCCGACATTTTAATCCGGTTCATTTTCAAAGCGTATTTGTTGGCATAGATATCCGCCCTCGCCACGCCGATTACCTTGTGCGAGGAGTCGAATATCGGTGCAAAGCCGCTGATATATGGGTCCGTGCGTGTATTGGCCGGATTGTCCGCATTCGGTTTCGCTGTTTCATACACGATCCGCGCCAATTGCATGTCGTCCCTCCCGTATGGAGGGAGGAACTGGATGGAGGCGTTGGTTGTCGAGGAGCGCTGTCTGACCGATTGCGAAAGTCTCGAGCTACGATTGACGCCGTCGGAATTCGCCATGATGATGTGTATGGTGGCGACGTCCGAATTAATGGAATTCCATTCCTTCATGGAATGGCGGCTATTCCATTTCAATGCGAACGATGCCGGCGATAAGCTTTCGTGCGTGGATAGATAATCCCCTTCCACATCCGACGCCGCTACGCACGCAAGGCGCTCCACGTTCGTCCTGACCTCATTCCGCAAGACTTTATAAGCATTTAAATAGAGCGATATGCAACTAATCCAGGCGGTTATGAGTATTACTAAGGAAGCGAGGATTCCCATTGGAATTGGTCTGAGCCGAAGGAGATGGGAGAGCGTTTTTTGTGCTCGGTTTGTTTGCGATACAGTCATTAAATCAACCTTCATTTGAATATGCCATTCGATGCGGAACTAACGCGATGCTGTTTCAACCTATCAATCATAATCAAAACTCACCCGGACGGAAACGATCATAAACTCGCGAGGCAAAAGCGAAATTAAGGCTTAAATCCGCTCTTGTTGTATGGCAAAATGGGTATTTTGTCATAGGTATTCGCTATCGCCAATCGAGCAATGACACTCCGAGTCGCTTACATAATCTAACAGAGATATGCCATACTTTGGGTTGATTTTACAATCAATGCACTCTTGCCGTAGAAGAGGGTGTCTCTTGTTGGATTATCGGTTTGTTTGATCGCTTATGTAGTGGTGAAAGCGCCAATCATTGGAGGCGACTGCATCCTTTGCAAAATACGAACCTTTCCGCTCATCTTGCGCTTGATGAAACAATGAAAAAGGAAATGCGCGATTGACTGATTGCGGAGGACTTCAATGGATAAAATTACATCTTGCAAATAACAATGAAAAGGAGAAGGTAGCTGCAATGACTCACAATGTTACACTAATTCGAGGGGATGGCACGGGCCCCGAACTGGCCGCAGCGGCTAAAAAGGTACTGGATGCCACAGGAGTTAAATTCAACTGGGACATTCAGGAAGCGGGCGTGGATATCATGGAAAAAACCGGCACGCCACTCCCAAATGAAGTTCTGGAGAGTATTCGAAGGAACAAAGTTGCTCTCAAAGGACCGATCACCACTCCCATTGGCAAGGGTTTTCGCTCCGTGAATGTGGCGTTGCGCAAAGAGCTTAACCTCTACGCATGCTTGCGCCCCTGCAAATCCTATCCGGGAGTTCGCAGCCGGTATAGCGATATTGATCTTGTCGTTGTCCGCGAAAACACGGAAGACCTCTATGCAGGCGTGGAATTTGACGCGGGAACGGAGGAGGCGAAAACGATTATCAACATGTCTAACGGGAATATTCGCCCCGACGCCGCCATCTCGATTAAGCCCATAAGCCCTACGGGAACCCGTCAGATTGCACGGTTCGCGTTCGATTACGCGGTGAAGTACGGACGCAAAAAAGTCACCGCAGTCGCAAAAGCCAACATCATGAAATTCACCGACGGTCTGTTTTTCCGTGAATCGGCCGCAGTCGCCAAGAACTATCCGCAAATCGAATATCAAGAGATGCTGGTGGATAACATGTGCATGCAGCTTATCCAAAAGCCGGAACTGTACGACGTGCTTCTGTTCCCCAACCTCTACGGGGATATTCTCTCCGATCTTTGCGCGGGTCTGGTCGGCGGATTAGGGGTGGCGCCGGGCGCCAACATCGGCGACGACATCGCTCTGTTCGAACCCACTCATGGAAGCGCCCCGAAATACACCGGGCAGAACAAAGTGAATCCGATCGCTATTATTCTTTCCGGAATGCTCATGCTTCGATATCTAGAAGAGAATGAAGCGGCGGACAGATTGGAAAAGGCTGTGGCGGACGTTATCGCCGAGGGCAAGGATGTCACCTATGACATGAAACCCAATCGCGATGATCCCACTGCTGTTGGCACCTCTCAAGTTGCTGACGCCATTATACGTAAGATGAACGGTTAAATCAATCAATTAAAGGAGATTCCCATGGCGGACATCACCATCAAGATAAGAAAAGACGGGCCTTATGAGGTAAGAGGGGAGATTGAACTTGTCGACGCGGATAAGAATGTCATTCCCTTGCAGCATGAAGGCGTAAACTTCCTCTGTAGATGCGGTCATTCAAAAACAAAGCCGTTTTGCGATGGCACGCACAAGGAGCTTGGCTGGAAAGACGAAACTCCGGCGGAGTGAACGCCATTGAGGGGCGCTCCATTCGAGCGTCCCTCACTTTCCCCGAAATGAATGGAACATCCCCTTATGCAAATACAACCAAATTATCCCTGTGAATGACCTCTTCGTAGTATTTGTAGCCAAGTACCTGTTCTATCTCGTCGCTGCGCCGCCCTTTGATGAGATCAATCTCCTCCGAGGAATAGTTCGTCAACCCCCGTGCTAGCCGATTCCCGTTTGCGTCATATACCTCTATCAAATCGCCCGATGCGAATCGTTTGCTCACCTCGGTTATCCCGACCGCAAGCAGACTGACGTTATCGGTACGTATTTTTCTCGCAGCCCCATCATTCACTATCACAGCGCCCCGAGGATGCGATCCCGCCGCAATCCATCTGCGTCTTCCTCTCAGAACGCTCTTCCGAGGAAGAACCATCGTGCCAACGCTCTCCCCGGCAAGGATATCCTCCAGAACTCTCTCTCTCCTTGCACGCGCAATCACCGTGGCAATTCCAGCGGTCCCTGCTATTCGTGCGGCTTCCAGCTTGGTAATCATGCCTCCAGTGCCTCGTTTGCTTCCAGAGCCGCCCGCAATCCGTAGGATATTTTCATCCACCTTTCTTATCGTGCGCAGCAACGCGGGAGGTTCGCCGTTCGTTTCCGAGGGAGGCTGAGCATAGACCCCATCCACATCGGATAGGATGATCAAAAGGTCCGCATCCGTGAGCACGGCGACATGAGCCGCCAGATTATCATTATCCCCGAATTTGATCTCATCCACGGCCACCGTATCGTTTTCGTTGATGACGGGCAACGCCCCCATTGCGAGGAGCATGGTCAAAGTGTTGCGCGCGTTCAAAAATCGAGAGCGATCCGCCAAATCCTCTCGGGTGAGTAAAACCTGGGCGGCGATGATTTGATGCGCATTAAAGGCGGAGATATATGCGGACATCAGTATCCCCTGTCCCACCGCCGCCGTGGCTTGCTTTTCCGGCAAATCCCATGTCACGGGTTGAGCTTGGCGGGTTTCCAACTTTTCCAACCCCACCGCAATGGCGCCGGATGAGACAAGAATCACTTCATGCCCGGCCTTCATGGAGCGGGATATCTCGGAAGAGAGTTTCTCCATGTAATCCTTGTCCAATCTCCCCTTGGTGTTTGTGAGAGAACTTGTACCCACCTTCACCACCACGCGATGATAACTCATTCCTCCGCCTCTATGGAACGCCTGCGATGACGCCGGGATTGATATCTTTCGATGTCGATGTCGTCGTCCTCGAACACGAACTCCATCCTCCCGATACGCACGGTATCCCCTTCGGAAACCCCAAACCTTCGCAGCTTGTTGTTGAAATCTATTCTCTCCAAGGTTCGCTGCATGCGACGCAGGGCGTATTCGTTATCCACATCCGTCATGGCGACAAGTTTCTCCAAAGCCTTCCCCTCCACGACCCAATACCCCTCGTCCGATTTGGATATCCTCCATTGTCTCAAATCATCCTCAGGATGAGCTTTTATCTCCGTCACGACGGCGGTCTCCAACACTGGATCCGCCTCACGCGCTTTTTCCAGTGCGTTCCAAATGGCGTAAAGCAATTGCTCCAAACCTTTTCGAGTGACGGCGGAGATTCGAAAAACCTCCCGCCCCGCTTGGCGCAACTGATCCTCGGTGCGTTGAACCAACTCCTCATCCGCAATGATGTCGGTTTTGTTTAACGCAACGATCTGAGGAAGCTGTAAAAGCTCCTCGCGATGAAGACGGAGCTCCTCGTTAAGCACATGGTAGTCATGCAACGGGTCCCTTCCACTCAGTCCGCTGACATCCAGGATGTGAACAAGCGCCTTGGTTCTTTCCACATGACGCAAGAACCGATGCCCCAGCCCAACCCCTTCATGCGCCCCTTCGATTATGCCGGGGAGATCCGCCATTACGAACGACTTATGTAGATCCACGGATACCACGCCAAGATTGGGCACGAGCGTGGTGAAAGGGTAATCGGCTATTTTCGGGCGAGCGGCGGAAACGGCGGAGATCAATGTGGATTTTCCCACGCTGGGAAAGCCCAGCAATCCTACATCCGCGAGCAACTTCAATTCCAAACGCAGCTTTCGACTCTCCCCAGGCGCTCCTTTTTCGGCGAATTTCGGGGCTTGCTGAACGGATGTGGCGAAATGAGCATTCCCGCGCCCCCCTTCCCCTCCGTGCGCCACAATGAACCGAGCTTGAGGATGAGCTAGATCGCACAGGATCTCATCGGTTTCCATGTCATGAACGATCGTTCCGATCGGAACTTTCAAAACCAGGTCCCGTCCGTTCTTTCCGAACATATCTTTGCTCTGTCCATCCCCTCCGTTCTCCGCCCGATAATGGCGCTGAAAACGAAAATCCAACAGGGTGGAGAGGTGGCTATCCACTTCCAGGACTATGTCGCCGCCCTTTCCCCCATCCCCGCCGTTCGGGCCTCCATGCGGAACGTACTTCTCTTTTCGGAATGTTACCATTCCGTTGCCGCCGTTCCCAGCAGTGACCTCTATCTCCGCGTAATCCACAAACACTTTATGAACTCCCTATTTTGAACGCCCTATAAACAGAGGAAACCTCCCTTCGGAGGTTTCTTGCGAGCCGCCGACGAAGGTCGACGCAGGTCATTCCATTCGGTATCAATTTACAAGGGGAGGTTAAGCCTCGGCGATTTGAGTTGTATCCTCGACGGCTTCCGCTTGTTGCGGCGGATAGACGCTTACTCTGCGCTTATCCTTATGTCCTTCGAAAGCCACAACGCCATCCACCAAGGAATACAGAGTATGATCCCTTCCCAACCCCACGTTCTTGCCCGGGTGAAACGGAGTGCCGCGCTGTCGAACCAATATGGCTCCGCATCGGACGGTTTGTCCTGCGAACTCCTTAACGCCTAATCTTTTCGGGTTGCTGTCACGTCCGTTACGCGAACTCCCGACGCCTTTCTTGTGTGCCATTCCATCCTCCCATGTGACTTGCGCGATCTTCGCCCTAAGTCGTAAATCCACCGGTGTCTCTCCCTGAAGGGGAGCCACATTAACCTTCGATGCTCTCAATACGCAGTTGCGTGTGCCATTGACGATGCCCATAGTGTCGCTGGACGTTCTTCTTCGGTTTGTATGTGAAACCGTGAATCTTCACGCCCTTCACCGTATCCAGCACTTTCGCGGTAACCTTCACCCCCTCCAATGCGGGGGTTCCCACGCGCACCGTATCCCCGTCGGCTACCATTAAAACATCGTTAAGCTCAATCGTGTCGTCTTTGTTAACGTCAAGCTTTTCAACGGAAATCACCGTCTTCTCGGCAACCTTGTATTGTTTGCCGCCTGTGCGAATAATTGCGTACAAGGATTCCTCCTCCTTATGCGTGCGGTGAATTGGTGATTCCCACCATTCGATGACCGCATCATGAAAGAACGCTCCCAATTCTCACGGGAGCGCCCGGAAATACGATTGGATTGCATTCCGTAAACAGGATAAAAGTATAGCACATCCCGCAGGGAGTGTCAAGGAATGAACTCGGAATTATATGGAAGCCAGCGTTTTCATCATCATACTCAATGAGATATGCATATCAGGCGAAGAGAAGATTGTCATTAGGGTCTCTTCCCTTTTCGCGGGAAAAGCGCACGATTTTTGGCAATAGTACGGGAGTAAGCGGGGGGAGCAGCAATCCATATCCATCGATGATTTTTGCGCGCCGGCGGTTGAAACCGCGCCTGCCAAACACGCAAATCCCGCCTTCGCGGGTTGGGGAGATGATTTTTTGCGCGCCGGCGGTTGAAACCGCGCCTGCCAAACACGCAAAACCCGCCTTCGCGGGTTGGGGATGGGTGCGTTTCTGAAATCCTCGGAGGCGGATTTCGCGCATTTGATAGCCGCGAATTGATTCGCCGGGGGATATGCCTGGCGGGGGGCAACAAACCATATCCATCGATGATTTTTGCTCGCCGGGGGTTGAAACCGCGCCTGCCAAACACGCAAAACCCGCCTTCGCGGGTTGGGGACGGGTGGTTTTTGAAATCCTCGGAGGCGGGTTTCGCGCTTTTCATCGCCGCGAATTGAATCGCAGGGGGATCTGCCTGGCGGGGGGCGACAATCCCTCTCCCTCGCTGATTTTTTGCGCGTCGGCGGTTGAAACCGCGTCTGCCAAACACGCAAAACCCGCCTTCGCGGGTTGGGGACGGGTGGTTTTTGAAATCCGCGGAGGCGGATTTCGCGCATTTGATAGCCGCGAATTGATTCGCAGGGGGATATGTTGGTACTGGCGGCGGGCGACAATCCCTATCCATCGCTGATTTTTTGCGCGCCGGCGGTTGAAACCACGCCTCCCAAACACGCAAAACCCGCCTTCGCGGGTTGGGGACGGGTGGTTTCTGAAATCCGCAGAGGCGGATTTCGCGCTTTTCATCGCTGCGGATTGATTCGCAGGGGGATATGCCGGTACTGGCGGGGGGCGACAATCCATATCCATCGATGATTTTTGCGCGCCGGCGGTTGAAACCGCGCCTGCCAAACACGCAAAACCCGCCTTCGCGGGTTGGGGACGGGTGCGTTTCTGAAATCCGCGGAGGCGGATTTCGCGCTTTTCATCGCCGCGTATTGATTCACCGGAGGGGATATACCTGGCGGGGGGCGACAATCCCTATCCCTCGCTGTTTTTTTGCGCGCCGGCGGTTGAAACCGCGCCTGCCAAACATGCAAAACCCGCCTTCGCGGGTTGGGGATGGGTGCGTTTCTGAAATCCGCGGAGGCGGATTTCGCGCATTTGATAGCCGCGAATTGATTCGCAGGGGGATATGCCTGGCGGGGGGCGACAATCCCTATCCATCGATGATTTTTGCTCGCCGGCGGTTGAAACCGCGCCTGCCAAACACGCAAAACCCGCCTTCGCGGGTTTCGCGCTTTTCATAGCCGCGAATTGATTCGCAGAGGGATATGCCGGTACTGGAGGAGGCGACAATCCCTCTCCCTCGCTGATTTTTTGCTTGCCGGCGGTTGAAACCGCGCCTGCCAAACACGCAAAACCCGCCTTCGCGGGTTGGGGACGGGTGCGTTTTTGAAATCCGCGAAGGCGGATTTCGTGCGTTTGATAGCCGCGAATTGATTCGCAGGGGGGGATATGCCTGGCGGGGGGCGACAATCCCTATCCCTCGCTGATTTTTTGCACGCCGGCGGTTGAAACCAAGCCTGCCAAACACGCAAAACCCGCCTTCGCGCTTTTCATCGCCGCGAATTGATTCGCCGGGGGATATGTCGGTACTGGCGGGGGGCGACAATCCCTATCCCTCGCTGATTTTTTGCGCGCCGGCGGTTGAAACCGCGCCTGCCAAACATGCAAAACCCGACTTCGCGCTTTTCATCGCCGCGAATTGATTCGCCGGGGGATATGCCTGGCGGGGGGCGACAATCCCTATCCATCGCTGATTTTTTGCTTGCCGGCGGTTGAAACCGCGCCTGCCAAACACGCAAAACCCGCCTTCGCGGGTTGGGGAGGGGTGCGTTTCTGAAATCCGCGAAGGCGGATTACGTGCGTTTGATAGCCGCGAATTGATTCGCAGGGGGATATGTCGGTACTGGCGGGGCTGGAGGTGTCGGACGTCGAGGAGAGTTCAGAGGGGCTAAGTATAACCTTGCGGCGTAGTAAAACCGATCAGGAGGGGAGGGGGCGCGCGGTGGGCGTATGCCGCTCCGATAACCCCGCAACCTGTCCGGTTCGCGCTTTGCAGGCGTGGTTATCCGCAAGCGGCGTCACGGAGGGGCGTATCTTCCGACACATAGACCGGCACGGGCGGATCCTCGCGGGAATCACCCCTCAAACGGTCGCTCTCGTTGTGAAAACAGCCGCGCTTGACGCCGGATTGGATCCCTCTTTGTATTCGGGTCATTCCCTGCGGGCGGGGCTGGTCACCCAGGCGGTTCTTAACGGGGCGTCCGATGGAAACATCATGCGGCAGACAGGTCACAAGAGTCAGGCGACCGTGCAACGTTACGTAAGAATTGCAAACATCTTCAAGGACAACGTTTCAGGATCCATCGGGCTATAAAGCGGGGGGCTCCGCCGAGCATGAAGATGGGAACACACGGGCCTCCGTCGAATCTTTAATGTGACAAATGCAAGGATGAAGGAAACCCGCATATGATTATTCCATCCGAATATTTGTGCACGCCTCAGGTTCCCCCCCCCTTATTGAGTTTGCGGTTGAAGAACCTCCAACTGACAAGTGCGGGGCGCGTAAGCGCATCCTCAAGCGGAAACAATTGATCTCGGTCCGCAAACTTCTCCATAGAGCCAAAAGAAAACATAGACATTCAGAAGAAAATGGCTTAAAATAAAAATGGTCATTAGCTGCTTCCAATTATCGCTGGGACAAGCTCATGATACGTCGGAGACGATAAAGGTTATTGTGTGAATCATGAAGAGGAAGTTAAATGAGGAATGGCATCAAAAGTTAACACTAATAATTGCTGTCTTTATCAGCAGTTTTTTTGGCGGATTTGTTGTACTTCTTATAGCCATGCACACTCATTTAAACAAGTCAACGGATGCCGCAGGATTAGTAGCCGCGATATGCGGAATACTCGCAGCGTTGTTGGGAATCAGCATCGCGGTGATTTTCGCAATTGAGTGGGCGTTTATGAACCACATGATAGATAATATTAAAAAAGAATTAAGAAGCGAGAATAGGAAATATGTACAAGGGATGGTAGAGTTCACATTATTACGCCTTTCGTCTTGGAGAGACATTCAAAGTTATAACCAAGCTATGGAAAGACAACTGGAAAATTTCCCCGCAACTTGGAATGCCGCAGCACTTATGAGTGAAACTTGTATTGAACGAATAAAAATACCTACCGTGACAGAAACAGGATACATTAAAGAAATCCCAAAGGCCAATATAGAATGGTTGGTTTCTAAAGCAGAGTATTGGGCTGATCAAGCTTTGAAGAAAAGAGAGACACATGATCCTGGCTATCCGGAGCTTGTAAAGTCACTCTCTCTTGCTCTTCAAAAGTTATCGAACCCCTCAATGAATTATCTCGAAATGGCCTTCTATAAAAACAAAGAATATCGTGATGATATCCTGAGAAATCAGGTGCGTTGGGATGTCCTTACTGGTATGACACACGGCGAAACAGACTTGAAGCAATTAGATCAACTCTTAATGATGCTTGGACTTACCAGACCGACTGAAAAGGATATTAAGAAGCACTGCGATAATCTTGATAATTCATATCGTGCACAATTTGACGTCATATCCAAAAATAAAGGAGATTCAAATAGAATAGTTGTGGAGGGAATTCCCGATACTCCTAACAATACAGTTAAATGGAAAATATTTAATTCTGTCGAAAATATCTTGTGGGGTGATAATTGCTCTGATTCCTCAATGGCTTTTAACTATTTAACTAAAGATTACATAGTGACCCGTATCATAGAGAACAAATGAGTTTTTCTGTGTATTCAGGAACAGAAAATTATGTGTATATTTAGCAATATCATCCTTTATATGGATTTGAATTTAGGGATATTCCTTAACGGGTAGAATGATGAAAATTATTGCAAAAACAACCCCAACCGCACAATTATCAAAGCAAACAATATTACGCGAATAAAAAAGCCCGACGAGAATCAACCAGGCCTTCTGTAGACGAACACAAACACTGCCCCTGTGCATCCCCATTACATGTTGATTTTTGCACATATGGAGCGCCCAATTCCGCCCTGGCTCCTGTTTCGCAAACGCTCTTCGTTCCTTAAGGATAGCGCGAGACCGTAAAGACAAGCCAGCAAATATAATTCATTCGCGCTCGCCCCCTTCGGCCAGTCCTGTTGAGCATCGGTAAGCCATGCATGGCAGTTCCCGCACGTCGGTATCGTTAAGTCCGTGAACGATTTTTGCTTCTTCGCCTTGCAGTTCCGGCATATCAACACGCCTTCAACGCATACGAGACTGTGCGGTTCGTCCTCGCCGCAATGGCAAGCCCCGTCTACGCCGAGTTCATCCCATCGCTTCTTGTCCCGGATTTCCCGATCGTTGTTCCACTCAGTGTTCCACTTTTCCGATGCTGGCGACTTCGCCATGAAGAGGCGGGGTATTATCGGATTGCAAGGCGTCCCGGTTCCCCGGTTGACCTCCACGCCGGAATTTCTTCGTTTGTTCGTTTTCAGTGAGAATTATCGCGTCTCCACCGGCGGAGAGGGGAGGAGCTTGTCCCAGCGATAGTTGGAAACGGCTAGGTACCGTTTTTATTTTAAGCCATTTTCTTCTGAATGTCTATGTTTCCTTTTAATGCCACTTCAGGCATCCAAATATCCTTACATCCCGAGATTCGCCGGAACTTTTTCTCCGTGTCAAGCAGTGAGCTTGCAGCCCGGCGTTTGACCATCAAGTCATCACGCCATCTTCTCACACGACCGGTTCCACGCTTCACACCTCTGATGACGCTCTCTATAGTATTAGTGGAGCCAAGGTTGCGCTAAAGGCTCCAGGTCATCCCCGTCGAGGCGCCGATGGCGTTCTCATTTACGCGAAGGATTCTTCGGGGCTTTCTTTGCGGCCTTGCGTCTTTGCGTCCTCGCGTTGATTCCTATTCATATTCATATGCACCTCCCGACTATCCGCTCGGCGTCCGGCACGCGCAGCTCGCCGGAAATCAGCTTCGGCAGAAACGCATCGCGCAGGGCGGCGAGGGTGCGGGATTCATGAATCGCCGCGATGATGCGGTCAACCTGTGGCTGCACTCTACCGGTGAATGCTTGGGCGAGAGCCTCGGGTGGCAGCACGATCTCGTAGCGCGCCATCTCCGTCCAACTGGTCCTCGGCATCTTCGTTCCGGTGGAGCCGGCGTTCGTGTACTCGACGAAGTCATCGCTCGACACAACACCCAGCACGAATGCAAACCAGTGTGGGGTCCGGGAGCAAACGACCACGATATCTGTTGAGCAGACGCCATCCACGGGCGCGACGCCGACCTTGTGGAAATAAGGCCGGAGCTTTCCGAATAAAACCTCGCCCTTCCTGAACTCGAACTTGTTGCTCTCGATCCCCTCGGCAGTGCCCCAGTCGGACAGAGCGATGCAGCGCCTGGGCATGTGCTCTAGCGCGATGTAGGGTGTATCCGGTGCGACGCGGTTGGGCTGCACGCCCCGGCGCGGGTGCTGTGCTACGTCCCCAAGCGTCCCCACCTCCCACCCCTCCGGAATCTCCCCCAGTTCCGAATCCACGAGGCGGTCGGGGAAGAGTTCGGCGATTTCGGGTTTGAGGTTGGGGCAGGCGGCGCGGCTGACCTGGGCGTTGGTCCAGTCGGGATGTTCGCGGCGCACGGCGGCCTTGGCGCGGACGGGGTCGAAGTCCACGAACCAGCTCTTGAAGATCGCCCGCGCCATCTCCTCCAGCGTTTGGCTCATCCGCCGGTTCAGCTCGATTTTGTCGTCCAGCGTGCCGAGGATGCACGCGATGGCGCGTTGTTCGATGGGTGGAGGAAGTGCAATGCGCAATTTGGCTAAACGTGCCCGACTAAGTTCTGTCTGCCCCGTTGAGCCCTCTGCGAGAGCTTCGATTTCAGGCTGGTACTTTCTTAATGCATATCCGATGTAGCGAGGAAATACCTTCTGTGGGTCAGCTCTTATAATGGTTATATGGGAATCAACGGTCGCAGCCTCGGGAAGCGTCAGTACTTGGGCGACACGCCCAAGGGTTCCGACGCCAGTTGAGTTAACCAGAACATCGAACGGCTTTAGGACGCGCTCCTTTGAAATTCGTTTCACCGTGGGGTCGGTGCGTCTAGCTTGGTCTAATAAAACGCGGCCATCCCGCACGCACTTCTGATTTAGGACCATCAATCCTTCTAGGTCAACATAGGACGGAGCTGTGCCGCGATTTAGAAAAGCGCACATCTCTTCAAGAGGTCGTTCGCGCCACTCCCCCGCCATATTCACCGCCCCCGCAGCCCGCGTCCGGGCAAACCACTCGACGCCGTACTTTCGGATGTGTTCGCGCAGGGCCTGACTTTCAATGCGATGATGGATAAGAATGTCGACCCGCTGCGGGATGGACAGTTCAGCCATTGCCTCTGAAAGCGCGGCCTGATCGCTCAGAGTCAGAGCGCTTCCGAACAGGGCAAGGTCAATGTCGGAAGTCGTCGTAAAGGCGCCCATGGCGCGGGAACCGAACAGAACGATCCGTTCGACTTTCGGGTTGGCCGACAGTTTCTCGATGATCGCGTCGCGATGGTTGGGATTGAGTCCGTCCGTCATAAATTGCGTTTCCTTTTAGCTCCGGAATGCGCGTCATTGGAAGCTGAACATCCCTTTCCCCCATGATATCATAATCAGATTGTATCTGATAGACATGGTCACGACTTGTCGAAAAGTGGTACGCCTCCTCAAAGGATACGATCATGATATCATCGGGTATGTTTAACCCTCGTGCTTCCAACTCCGCCATTAATCTCTCGGTTATCGAGCTGCTGGACACCAGTAGCGCGATCGGCAGGTTCATGGAATTTAGGACATCATCCAGAAGAGAGATGTCAAACGATGATTCGCTCAGAATGATCCTTTTGTT
>Ga0078972_1002127_pt1 | contig 67981 bp, 57 predicted proteins | sample YelNatPaOPGAMG01_FD_67568 | JGI IMG/M metagenome (GOLD analysis project Ga0078972, IMG submission 67568) | Hot spring thermophilic microbial communities from Obsidian Pool, Yellowstone National Park, USA - OP-RAMG-01 (SPADES assembly) (version 2) | ecosystem: Environmental > Aquatic > Thermal...
TGGATGAGCTGGACAAAGTTCCGGAACTGCCGGCCAGCTATCCTGAGTTTTCCATGTTTAAGGAGCTTCCGGCCTGGGGCTTTTATGTCCGCCATGCCCGGAATATTACCTTTGAAAATGTCAAGCTGGTGGCGGCGAAAAAAGATTATCGTCGGGCCATTGTCCTGGACGATGTTCACACGGTGCGCCTCAAGGCTTTACAAGTCCAGGAACCTGGCCCGAAAAAAGACCCGGTTTACTCCCACCGATCAACCGACATCAAGCTATAAAAAGAGGGACACCCTATAATTTTCCTATTTTTTAATAGTGAAAAATTACCCACTCTAATGGGACCTCTTCTTAATCGGGACCTTTCTTCATCTTTCCTAATTTGCCTTATTAAAATTCCCAGAATTTCCTTTATTTCCTTATTTTGAATTTTTGGCCCGTAAAATTATCAGGTTGTGAAAAATTTGGCTAGCCGCACAAAAGGCTGAATGATCTAAAAGGATTGCCCTACTATACAGTCCCGAAGCTTATTCCGGGCTTTTAGTTTGTCTCCTGACAGAGACGAGGGCTTAGCAGATTTCCGAATTGCTTTTCAGGGGAAAAGTGTCGCAATTATTAAGATTGGCCAAATTACTTATCAGTTAATGTCTATGAAGGCCGAAGAAAATTGAAAAAATTTAGAGTGTCCTATTTCCTGTAACGTGCCCCTTTTCCGAAAAATCGGAAAAATGTAGGATGTCCCCATTTAATCGATGAAGGCGGCCAGGTCGCTTTTCAGCTTCTTCAGCGATGGCTTGTGGATGTACATCATGTGTCCGGCCTCATAATAGCCCATCCGCACCCTGTCCCGGAATGAGCCATCCAGCATCATCTGGCTGAAAGTGTACTCGGTCCCGAAAAAGGGCGTGGCTCCGTCATAATAGCCGTTGCAGCAGAAAACCCTCAAGTCACGATTCTCCGCCATAGCCTGACGCAGTGACTCAGCCACATACAGAGCTCCCTCTCTTGATGTTCTGGAACTTCGGGCACCACCTGGAGCTCTGAGCTGGTCGGGCTGATACGAGTAGTTCCAGGGGTAAACATTTCCATATATCGCGTACGGAACATCTTTCTTGTATTTGAGCACTGTGCCTACATAATTATTAAGCGCTGCGGCGAATGGTCCCATGATAATGGCGCTGGAAGGATCGTATTCATAGCTTTCACCCGCGGCATCGGCGTCTCTTCCGGTGAAGCGGCTGTCCAGACGGCCGACAGTCAGCCGGCTTTCTCTCAGCAACTCTTTGACGAAGCGGTCATGTCTTACCCGAAGATTAGAATTTTTTAGGTAATTGACTGACAGGCCCGTTAAATCCGACAGTTTATGGGCAATTAATTCTACCTCGTCAGCTGCAAGTAGATTTCCTTTCAACAGGGCCGGGATGTATTCTTCCAGCGCAAATTTTCTGGCCTCTTCCAGCACCGCGACTAGCGGCTGGCCCAGGTATTTAGCTGGCAATTTTTTATGATACCAAGCGGTAGCAGTGTAATGAGGGAGGAAAATCGCATAGGAGAGGTTATTGCCAGGGTTAAAGGCTAAGGTATTAAAATCCAGAACGCTGGACAGCAAAACAATCCCGTTCAGATATATTCCATAGGTTCGGTTCTGAAGCACAGAAGATAACACTGCGGCCCTGGTTGTTCCGTAACTTTCACCCAGCAGGAATTTGGGTGAGCTCCAGCGGTCAAACTTAGTCAGATATATTCTTATGAATTCAGCAAAGGCATTAGCATCTTCCTCCACTCCGTGGAACTGGCTTTTTTCTTCTCCTGGCAGGGGTCGGCTGTAGCCGGTGGATACAGCATCCACAAACACCAGATCCGTCACATCAAGCAGAGAGCAATCGCTATCCACAAAATTTCCCGGTGTTTTGGCTGGATAACCTTCATCATCCATGGCCACTCTCTTTGGACCCAGGCCTCCCAGATGCAGCCATACCGTTGAAGAACCCGGTCCGCCATTGAAGCAAAACATAATCGGCCTGGTTGACTTATCTTTAATGTCATCACGGGTGTAAGCCACAAAAAACATTGAAGCGCCTGGATTTTCATCACTCTTGAGAATGGTTAATTCGCCTGCAGTGGCCGTGTAGGGAATTGGTTTTCCATCAATCATTATCTGATGCTTGGTGACAGATAAAGGTCTTGGCTCCGGCAGAGCCGGTTCTCTTAATTCCTTCTTCAAGGGCTTTTCAGACTGGGCCGTCCTTTCCTGGGAGATGGCTGGAACTGAAATCACCAGAAGCGAAATAAATAAAATGATAACAGCAGTTAAAATTGGAGCTGATTTTGGCATCAATTCCTCCTTTAGAATATAAGCTGAAAATAATTATACTTCTCATAATCTCCATTTTCATCCGTGAGAAAAAAATTATCCTCAGGTCGTCTTAATGTTAGTAAAAGCAAGGTCATAAAATCACCAGTTTTTATTATTGGATGGTCAGCACCCCAAAGAACACTATCTTTACTTTTTCTTAACTTACCTCTTGATAAACATATCAAGACCGAAGGGAAAAATGGCTGGGCCAGAATTGGTATCCCGAATGTTTGAGGTCATCATGGAATTCATCCAGGCTGACTATTTTCATCTGGTGGCTTTTGACTACCGCGACCAGCCGTTTTACCAGCAGTTCAAGGGGAAAAAGCCGCAGTTGGACGAGACTGAGAGAATGAACCTGATAAACGAATCGCTCGCTTGTAGGGAGGTCCAACTTTACAGAGCTAATCATGGAGGCAACATCCTGGCGGTTTGTTATCCGTTCAGTTACCAGGGCCGCCTTTACGGTTATGCTTATCTGGAAAAGCACGGTAACGGCCAGAATTTGACTGAGAAGGAACTGGAAATTCTATCCTCGGTCCTCCCCATGGTTAAAATGCTATCTCAGGAATGCGGTCCGCCCGAGGAAATCTCCCTTAAAACCGAAAATGCCGGCCTTGAATTTCTGGGACTCAGTCAACCCTTTAAGATTATTAAAGAAATGGTGGATAAAGTTAAAGATGTGAATTCACCGGTGTTGATAACCGGCGAAAGCGGAACCGGAAAAGAACTGGTTGCCCGCATCATCCATCATCGCGGCCACCGTTGCCAGGGACAGTTTGTGGCGGTTAACTGCAGTGCTATTCCGGATAATCTTCTGGAATCGGAATTGTTCGGCTATGCTAAGGGAGCCTTCACCGGAGCGCTTCGTGATAAACCGGGTCTGGTGGAAGAAGCCGGGGGTGGTACTTTTTTCCTGGATGAAATTGCCGACCTATCCTTTCCGCTTCAGGCCAAAATTCTCCGGGTTCTTCAAGAAAAAGAAATCAGGCGGATCGGAGAAAACCGCAGCCGCCGGGTTGATGTCAGGTTCATCAGTGCTACCAACAGAAACCTGGAGAACGAAGTGGCTGCCGGTCGCTTCCGTCAGGATCTTTATTTCCGACTGAGAATCATCACCATAGACATACCGCCTCTGCGGCGCCGGCCTGAAGACATTCTGATCCTGGTCAACCATTTTCTGGACAAGTATTCTCGTGAAATGGGAAAACCCAGAGCCTTTCTCTCTCCCAAAGCCCTGGAGCTTGTTCTCAAATACGATTGGCCCGGGAATGTTCGGGAACTACAGAACGAAATCCAGCGCTGTCTGGTCCTGGCCGGGAATAAGCAGGTTATAGAAGAAGAACTTCTTTCTGAGGAAATAAAAAATGCCCGGGAAAAGCCTTTGCCCGACAGATGGGATTATTCCAGGGCTAAGGCTGAGTTTGAGAAAAAATTTCTGGGCGAAGCTTTACGCCATTTTAATTTTCACCGAGCTCGGACCGCCGCGGCCATCGGCTTAACCAGACAGGGGCTTTTCCGGCTGATCAAAAAATACGGCCTGGATCAGGGAAAAAATTGATTTGAACAGAAGAGAGCTTTCTGCTAAATTCTTGGTGAGATGGAAAGCAACCCAAAAAAAGAAAAAGTCATTGAAATACTCTGTCCTTACTGCGGAGCCCGTCTCTGGGTTGATACCGAGCTTAAGGAGATAATTCAGTCAGAGAAGGGCGTTAAGAAGAAGGCTTCTTTTGATGAGCTGCTGCTTAAAGAAAAAAAGAAAGCCGAAGAAATAGGACAGAAATTTGAGTCAACCGTTGAACTGCGCCGAAAAAAACTGGAAAAAGCCAAGGAAGCCTTTGAGAAAGCCCTCAGTCACCTGGATGAATTTGAGGAAGAGCCAGAGGAAGAGAAAAAATAAGTCTGGCCTAATTCTGCAGTCCCCTTCCATTGCAATTCAGGACAGATAAAGAAAATTTATCAGCGGCAGACTTAAATCAGAATTTTAGCTTACCTTTCTCAGCTCCCGGGCTGTGTTTCGTCCTCCCGGATTTTTTTGGCCATAGTGAAACCAGTAAAACCGAAAATAGCCAGGATGACTACCGCCAGGTAGTTAGAGAAGGTAAAAGCCAGGTAAGAAAAAGTTGGCACGCCCAGGGTTCCGGTGATGTAAACTCCAGCCATGCTCCAGGGAATAAGGGGGACAATTATGCCGCCGCTTTCTTCAATGATTCTGGACAGATTCTTAGCTGCCAAGCCTTTCTTTTTATAGGCATCAGACAGAAGCTCGGCCGGAATTATCATGGACAGGTAAGAGCTTCCTGTGATGAGGGCGGCTAAGATTGTAGTGCCGATGGTGGTCAGAACCAGGCTCCAGACCTTATCGGCAAATTTCATTATTTTTTCCAGAATCACGGCTAACATACCGGTTTTCTGCATGATGCCGCCGAAGCTGAAAGCAGTAAAAGCTACCAGCTGAGTTTCCATCATACCCATCAACCCGCCCCGGGAGATTAACCTGTCCACAGCTTCCAGCCCGGTATGAGCTGAATAGCCGGCGTTCATAGCCTGGGCCACCGTAACCAGGCTGGTCTTCTGAAAAATCACGGCCAGGGCCGCGGCCACAGCCGAAGAGATAAGCATACCGGGGATGGTGGGCTTTTTGGTAAAAGCAAAGTAAAAAACTATCAGGATGGGGACGAGCAGCAGCAGATTGAAATTGAAATTCTTCCTCAAGGTTGAAGTAATCATCTGGATGTTTTCTTGGTTGAATTCCCGGCCGCCATATTTTAGGCCCATAAAAAAATAAATAATCAGCCCGATTAACCAGGCCGGGGTTCCCGACCAGACCATATGCTTGATGTGGTCAAACAGGTTAGAACCAGCAGTGACCGAAGCCAGGTTGGGAATGTCGGATAAGGGCGACATTTTATCACCGAAATAAGCCCCAGCCACAATGGCTCCGGCAGCTGGTCCCAGCGGGATACCCAATCCCATGGCGATTCCGATGAAGGCTACACCCAGAGTGCCGATAGTTCCCCAGGAAGTGCCACAGGCTAAGGAGGTCAGGCTGCACACCAGGCAGGCAGTTACCAGAAAATATTTTGGAGAGATAAGTTTGAGTCCGTAATAGATGATCATGGGGATGGTTCCGCTGGCGATCCAGGAAGCCACCAGAACACCGACCGAGAGCATTATCAGAATAGCTGGCAGCGCCTTCCTGATGCTCTCAACGATTCCTGCCTCCATATCTCGCCAGGAAAATTTGAGGTAGGCTCCCAGGCAGGCAGTGATAAAGGCAGCGGCGATCAGCAGAACCTGAGCTTTTATCCGGTACAGACCATACCCCACCCCTAAAAGAAGAGCCATTGAAATGAGCGGAACGAGGGCTAGGCCGAAGGAGGGTTTTCTTGGCTCCCGAGCTGGTTTGTCCTGGTTTTGGATTATCGCTTTTTCCTTCATTCAGTAATCTCCTTCAGGTTCCTGATGATAGAGTCTTTTCAGATAGAAAAAGTCCCTTTGACTTTAAGTCGTCCATTTTCCACCGCTATATTTCCCCGGCAGATGACATGTTTGAGCTCAAGAGAATCATCCAGGAGGAGAATATCGGCTTCGTATCCGGGAAGCAGCCGGCCTTTGTTTCTTAATCTGTAGAAACTGGCGGCGTTGGTAGAAAACACAGCCGAAGCTTCCTCCAGAGAGACGATTTTTTTGCTGACCAATTCTTTGAAAGTCGGGATAAATTCTTTCTGGTTGGAAATGGTCAATCCGGCCAGTTCGCCTTTTTTGTTAAAAATCGGCATACTGCCGTTGGCATCAGAGCTGACCGTGACCTGGTTCAGAGGAAGACCGGCTGATTTGATCTGGCTCAAAGCCTCCGGAACTCTCACTTCTTCTCCATCACTTGGCTTGGGCCCGCAGGTCAGGTCTATGAAACCACCCAGCCGCATCCACTCCAGTGCCTGAGAAAAGAGATAGCGGTTCCGGTTGGCGTGAGTGGCGATCACCTGAGTAGCCGGCAATTCAGTTTCTTTTAGCATCCGGAAAAAATATTCCAGACCCCTTCGGCCTTCTCCCAGATGGAAATGGGCTATCCCGGCTTTACCGCCCAGCATGCCTCCGACCCGACATTCTGCCACCAAGCGGAGAAATTCCTCAAAGGTTGGCTGAGATGAGCGATGGTCGGAAAGAGCTATTTCTCCGGCGCCGATTATCTTATCAATCAGGGCTATATCAGAACGGACGCTGCCGGTGATGGTCGGGGTGGGCAGGTTATAAGCCCCGACGAAGATCCAGGCGTTTAGGCCTTCAAGCTCTAAAGCCCGAGCTTTAGCCAGAAGTGAAGACATATGCCGGGTGACGCTGTCGGTGCCCAGGCAGCCGATAACCGTTGTTACTCCGCAGCTCAGACAATCTTCAACTCTTAATTCCGGAGCTCTGGTGGCCGGCCCGCCTTCACCGCCTCCACCGAGGATGTGAACATGGGAATCAACAAAACCTGGCACTGCTGTCAGACCAGTGCCATCTATGGAGCTGACTTCCAGGCCAGTCAGTTTGATTTGACCCGGAACCTCCACGGCGGCAATCTTATCTCCAGCTATCAGGATGTCTTTCGGTCCACTCTTCTGGGAAGAAGAGACCTTCACGTTTTTAATAAGTTTAAACATTTTTTCCTCACTTTTTACTTATAGGGAAATAAATTAACACTCTTTTTTTTTTCTGACAAGAAAATTTCTTATGGTTTGGGAAACTCGGCGGGGATAAAATCTTTCTGGGGGAAGAAAATATAAACATTTCTGCCCTGAGCGTCGTATCATAAGCGAAGACCAGGCCAGAAATTAAACAGATATAAAGGTTGGCGACCTGGATGAACGAAAAAAGCGAGCTTCTGGAGTTTCTGGAAAAACAGGGAGGAGCCCTGATGTCATTTGCTATGAGTATGCTCGGAAATAGAGCTGAAGCAGAAGATGCCTGTCAAGATATGGTGGCCCAGATGTTAAAACACTGGGAGGCGGTGGATGATGACCAGAATCTCAAAAGCTGGGCCTTTACAATCCTTTACCGAAAATGCCTGGATCAGCTAAAAAAACGGAGAAGGTTTTTAGGCTTTTTCCGGACAGCTTCAGAGTTCTATCAAGAGGCAGAAAGAGAACAGAATAAAAAAACGCTAAAGGAGTACGGCCTGGATTCATTGCTGGGCAGGTTAAAGCCCAGGGAAAAAAGCTGTCTTTTGCTCTGGGCCCAGGAAGGATACAACACAGAAGAAATAGCCAGGATCATGAATTGTGCTCCGGGAACGGTCCGGGTTCATCTTTTTCAGGCCAGAAAAAAATTAAAGAAGATGGTGGAGAAAAGCGATGAGAAAAAGGATTAAATGCCATTTGGTTAATGCAGCCTGGCGCCTGGTGCCTCTGCCAGCCTTCAGGCTATGGCTGCTGGACACTCACCTTGATAGATGTGCTGACTGTCAGGCCGGGCTGGTTGGAAAAGCAGAAGCCCTGAAGGTTTTATCTGGAAAGAGTCTTCCTTTTCCCGCCCAGCTTCTTCAAGAAGAATTCCGGCGGGAAGGAAGTGGTGCCGGGAGGATAACTGAGCCAGGTTCGGGTTTAAGGATAAAGGCAAAAACCTGGCTGACCAGAGTTTACGCCGCAGCCGCGACCATAACTGTTTTTATTCTCCTTTTTTCCTTCGGCTGGTATTTCAGTCGTCAAAAGGCTGGAAAAGATTCCTGGAGTTATGGCGAAACTGAAAAAACGAATATCGTTTCAAGAGTCTCAGTAGAATATGTGATGTCTGGAGGGCAGCCGGCTGATGCTTTTATCTACTATGCCAGGGACCCAGAGATGATAATCATCTGGGTAGAAGCCAGGGATTAAGGTGAACGGCTTTGAATAGAATCAGACCAAAGGAGGTCAAGATGAAAAAAAAGACTTTCTTCTTTTTATTGACGGTGTTTTTCCTGAGTTGGCCTTTCTGGTTTCAGGGCCTGGTTTATGGCCAGTCTCAAAAACCGGATAAGGTTAAGATTCCCTTAGTTGAGATGAAACTTAAGGTTTTTGAAGGAACCAGAGAAGGCCAGGTTGAACCGATCAAAACTGTGACTTCTTCTTCCTGGAAGTATACGCTTTCAGCTAGCATCAGGACTGAGGAAACTTCAGGCAAAGAAGAAATTCAGCTGCGCCGGGTGTTTAACTTAAGAGACGTTCAGCTGCTGACCGAAAGTAATTTAAGCTGGGATAAACCAGGCGAAAAGCAATTTCATATTTTTAGGCTGGATAGCCAGGAGTACGCCGCAGTCGTGACCCTGACGAGGGTCCAGTCGCCTGAGAAGATAACCTGCCGGGTTGAGTTCCAGGCTCAGGAGAAAGAAAAAAAGACCAATCTCTTGGATTCAGAACTGACTCTGGAAAAGAATGCGCTCACGGCTTTTGGTTTTGAAGACAAATCAGGGGTGCCGTACTTTTTGTTGTTGAGGGTTTCTGAAATAAGGTTAAAACCGGGTCAAAGCGAGGCTGGGATAGTTGAACCCGTTCCTCCCATTCCCCCGGTTCCTCCCGTTGCTCCTGTGGAGCCGCCACTCCCCCCTGATGTGGTAAGAGCCACGGGCGATATCATGCCTCCCCGACTGATTAAAAAAGTAGCGCCGGCCTACCCGGAGGAGGCCCTTCAGGCTGGCGTGGAAGGCGTAGTAATTCTGGAAGTTCAAACCGATAAGAACGGCAAGATAGTCAGGGTCAAAGTCTTGAAGTCGGTTCCTATGCTGGATGAAGCAGCTATTGAAGCGGTCAAACAATGGGTTTATGAGCCGCTCATAATTAATGGGGAACCTAAGGGAGTCATTTTTACCGTGACCGTAAGTTTCAAACTACAAAAATGAGGGACATTTCGGGATTCTCAAATAATATTCCTTTGGTGAAGATGTTGTTTCATCAGTGAAAGCTCTTGATCTTTTTAACCAGATTTTGTGGAATCCTGGGTTCTTAATTTTTGGTGCTGGCTTGCTGGCGATGATACATTAGTGACACCTTGGAACCCTTTGGGTTCTGCTGAACATTAATCTTCTTCCAGACAAGAGAATTTTCAGCAGTTCTTAAAATTTGGCAGGACCTTTGGTGATGGCTATTATTATCGGGGTAGACTTATCTGAAATTAAACGGCCGTAAAAAATCCCTTGAGGAATTGACCAGGGCCACCGAGCTGTTGGATTACGAGGCCAGGCAGGCTGAGCTGCTAATATCCCAGGCTCAGAAGCGGGGCTGGGCCGGGAAAGTTGAATTGCTGACGGCCAGGAAAAAGGAGCTGGAGGCCAAAATTGCCCGTTGCCAGAAGCTCTTGACTTCAAAATGGAGCCTATTTCTACTTTCATCTCCTGGTAAAAAATTTCCCCGGCTAATTGACCGGAGCAACTCTTGCAGTCTATCGGAACTTTCCAATGGAGTGGTTAGCTCACTTCAAGCCAACATTTTTATTTTGAATTTTGGCTACTTCTGGGCTAAAATAATTAGCCCATGCCGAGGACTTTTGAAGAAGAATTAAAAAGATTTGAAAAAGCCATCCACCGATTGAGCAGTCTGGCTCTCTTCCCTAAAAAGCTGGAAGTAAAAGGGGTGGAAAACTTTGTCCACCAGGGCCCAAACATCATCGTCGGCAATCACGTGGGAAGCTACAAGGATGTGGCGGTTCTTTTTAAGACAGTTCCGCGTCCCATTTTTTTCACGGCCAATAAGATGATTTTCAGCAAAGAAGATTTCAGCTTCCTGGTCAGAAAACATCTTTACCGCAGCATGAAAAATTTCGGGCTGGTTATTCATTTTCTTTTGAGCCCATTTTTCTCCTTTGTTGTCCGGTATATCTCTTCTAACATTGCCAAAGTTGGATACATTCCAGTTGACCTTTACACAGGACGGGCTGAGGCCGTCAGAAAATGCCAGGAATACCTGAAACAGGGACGGGCTATCATCGCTCTCCAGGGCCGGGGGCATTTTGTTGACGCCGACCCCAATCCTTATGTCTCGCCCTTCCGTCATGGGGCGGCAGTTATGGCTTTTAATCTTTATAAAGAGGACAAACTGGATGTGCCGATAACTCCGCTGGCCATATTCGGAACTCATATTCCTTTCGGGGTGCCGGCCACGGTCCAGGTAAATGTCGGGCGGCCGCTGTTCATCAGTCAGTACTGGACAGAAAGCAGGAGCAGTCAGACGATTGAGAATTTCCGGCGGGCCCTGGAAAAAACAGTTAACAATCTTTTTATGGAACTGCTGCGAAACCGCTGATTGGCGTCTGGTAATCTTTATTTTTGTTAAAAGGAGAAAAGCACATGTTTAAGGGACATCCCAAAGGGTTGTTTGTGGCCTTCTTCGCCAACATGGGCGAGCGCTTCGGTTTTTACACCATGGTCAGTATTTTTGTCCTGTTCCTTCAGGCCAAGTATGGAATGACCCCCGGACAGACCAGTTTTATGTATGCCAGCTTCATGTTCTTTGTCTATTTCTTTCCCCTGCTGGGAGGTTTTTTGGCTGACAGGGTTCTGGGATATGGCCGGACAATAAGCATCGGGCTCGTGGTCATGTTTACCGGCTACCTGCTCCTGGCTTTACCCACTAAATTTCAGACTGGTTTTGCCCTGATCATAGCGGCCCTGGCCACTATTGCCCTGGGGACCGGCCTCTTTAAGGGTAATCTTCAGGCTCTGGTGGGCAACCTTTATGATGAGCCCCGCTATAGCCATCTTCGGGACAGAGCTTTTACCATATTCTATATGGGGATCAATGTCGGAGCCATGTTTGCTCCTTCAGCTTCTGAGGTAGTATCCAATTTTGTTTTGAAGAAAAATGGTTTTTTCTATGATGCCCGCATCCCGGCTTTAGCTCATGAGTTTCTCAGAGGTAAGCTCGCCGATGTCGGTCAGCTTCTGGACCTGGCTCAGAAACAGAGTCCGGCCATAACCCTTGAGAACCTAAAGCAATTCGCTGAGACCTATCTTGGAAGCTTGAGCCAGTCCTATCATTTTGGTTTTGGCGTTGCCTGTATCAGCTTGATAATTTCCATGGTCATTTTCTGGGGTTTTAGAAAATACTATAAACAGGCTGATGTAACTGAAAAGCAGAAAGAAAAGTCGGCCGAACTTAAAGCCCAGATGGTTGAACTTTCTCCCCAGCAGACAAAAGAAAGGCTGGTGGCTCTGGGCTTGGTCTTTTTGGTGGTCATCTTCTTCTGGATGGCTTTTCATCAATCGGCAGTCACCATGACTTTCTTTGCCCGCGATTATACTGTCAAGCAGGTGGGGAGACTGACCAATCTCTGGTTTGACCTGGGCGGTTTGTTGCCTTTATTTCTATCCATTCTGGGGTTGGTTTTCATGTTAAGAAGGAAGGCCACCAGAATTACCAGGATTATAGGGGGGCTGGCTTTTATCATTTTTGCCCTGGTTACTTACCTGCGTTTTCAAACCTATCCTGAGGTCAGTCCTTTTCAACCCCAGAGGTTTCAGCATTTTAATCCTTTCTTTATCGTGGCCTTATCACCGTTGATTATCGGTCTTTTTGCTTACCTTAACAGAAAGGGGAAGGAGCCTTCTTCTCCCAGGAAGATAGGAATCGGCATGCTGCTGACTGCCGTCGCTTTTTCCCTGCTGGTTCTGGCCTCTGTCAAATTGCCCAGTCCGGCTGAATTAGGTGGGCAAGTCGCTCCTCCCCAATATCTGGTTTCTGTTTACTGGTTAATCAGTACCTATTTCCTTCTGACCATCGCCGAACTTTTCCTGAGCCCCATGGGTATCTCCTTCGTTTCCCGGGTAGCTCCACCTAAGTATAAAGGACTGATGCAAGGAGGCTGGTTTGCGGCTACGGCTACAGGAAGTTATCTGGTCGGAGTCGTAGGCTACTTATGGATGAAGGTGCCTCTCTGGGCGTTGTGGTCAATACTGGTAGTGGCCTGTTTGCTTTCAGCGGCTTTTATCTTCAGCATCATGAAAAAACTGGAAAGAGTAGCTTCCAGCTGATATTCTAAATAGACCAGCAAAAATAGATAGATATAAGGTTCCTGCTGCTTGATGAGAAAGCAGGACTGAAACGGAAAATATTTGAGAAGAAAAAATTTCGTTTCCTTTAACCTAATTTTCTTACTGATCTTGATAACCGGCTCTTCTCTGCTTTTTGCTCAGTTCAGTCCCCCGAAGAAAGAAAGAGGGAGTATAAGCTTTTCCCTGGAGAACGACGTCTGGCTGAACCAGGATGAAGGCTACACTAACGGCGTTCAGTTGATGTGGGTTTCTCCAGCTCTGCTGGATAATAACCAAGATTCCTTTATCCGTTTTTTAAGGCAGTTGAACCTGAAATTTCTCGGTCCGGTTGAAATCAGCGGACACGGGAAAACAAAGATGGGCAAGGAAGAACGAAGAGCATCGTTATCTCTTGTTCAGGCTATGTTTACCCCCGATTGTCTGACCGAGAAAGAATTAATCCCCGATGACCGACCTTATGCCGGCTTACTCTATGCCAACCTTGGTCTGTTCAAGCTGAGTCAGGGAAGGCAGGATTCAATTGGCTTCGCGGCTGGAGTGGTGGGCCCCTGGTCTTTGGCCGGAAAAATACAGCGCTGGTTACATAAGACTTACGGCTGGACTTACCCCGAAGGCTGGGAGAATCAATTAAAGAATGAACCTGTCCTGGAAATATGGTTCAATCGGCTCTGGACACTGATTGGCCCAAAGGTCTCAAACCAAGGATTCCAACCGGTGCTAAAGGCCGGGATTGGCGGACAACTGGGTAATTTAATGACTGCTGTCGAGGCAGTGATAGATATGAAGCTGGGAGTCAATATTGAACCTCAAAGGGATGCCTTCTCCCTAAGCCCTCTTTTTGGCCATCTTATTATCAGCAGGGTAACCAGAACTTCAATCTATGCCTTTACTCGGTTAGAAGGCCGGGTCGTAGCCCGAAACCTTCTGCTGGAAGGTAATACTTTTGTCATCAGCCATGGAGTTGAGATTCACCACTTCTATGGTCAGTTGACAACAGGGCTGGCTTATCAGTCCAATCAAGCTGCGGTCTTGTTCTATCTGGTGATGCGGACAAAAGAATTCATCGGGCAAAAATACCGCGAACCATACGTTGGCTTGACTTTTACTTTCAATCTGTGAAACATAATTTTAAGTTTTAGGCGGCCGGTTAAACTTATTGGGCAGAAGATTAAAATCATCTGCCAACTGAAAGGGTTTAAGAGGTTGAATAAAATAGCGGTCTTCTGTGGCTCAGCAACCGGTTTCAAAAAAATTTATGCCTTAAAGGCCAGAGAATTAGCCAGAGTTCTGACCAGAAGAAACCTGACCCTGATTTTCGGCGGCGGGGGCATCGGTTTGATGAAAGAGCTAGCTGAAGAAATGCTAGCTTCCGGGGGCCGGGTCATCGGGGTTATTCCTAAGAATCTTCTGGAACGCAACCTGGGATTTCCAAATCTCACTGACCTCATAGTGGTCAACGATATGCATGAGCGCAAAGCTACCATAGTCCGGATGGCTGAGGGCTTTATCGCTCTTCCCGGAGGCTGGGGAACTCTGGAAGAGATTTTTGAAGTCCTGACCTGGGCTCAGTTGGGCTATCATGGAAAACCCTGTGGCTTTCTGAACGTGGAGGGGTATTTTGACCAGTTGCTGGCTTTTATGGAAAAGGCGGTCAGAGAAGGTTTTCTGCTGCCCGAACATCTGCAAATGTTTGCTGTCAGTGAAGATGCGGAGATTCTCCTGAGCCTTATGGAGAATTATCGGCCGCCGCTGATTCTGGACGCTATCTGGGGACTGAACCCTGACCAGTTCAATGAGGAGAAACCGGAGGACTAACCGTTTTCTGGTTTTCTGCTGTCAGCAGACCTTTCAGGGTTTAGCCTTCTCATAATTAAGTAGAGAGGCCAGCCGAGCAGCAGGAAGGCCGAGCCGTAAAGAGCCTGTCGGGGTTGAGAAAAAAGCACGTTGATGGTTATACTCAGCAGAAAAAAAATGAAGATGGCTGGAAAGACCGGAAAGAGCGGGACTTTGAATCCCTGATATTCCTGACCACTTTTTCTGGACTTAATTCTGAGGATGAAAATGGTAGAGGCTACCACCGCAATTCCCAGACTGTCCAGGAACATCACATAACTGACGATGTTTTCAAAAGTTTTCAGGAAGGCCAGGCTGAGCAGCATAAAAAGTCCGAGAAACAGCAATCCGAATTCCTGGACCTGGGTTTTCGGGTTGACTTTCTTGAAAATTGCCGGCAGGGTGCGGTCTTCGGCCATGGCCAGATAAGTCCTCGGCAACTGGATCAAGATGGCGTTAAGAAAACCGAGTGCTGAAAGAAAGATAGCTACCGAGACCAACTTCTGACCAGCCTGCCCGAAAACCATCCTGGCTATTTCAGCAGCCACCAGGCCGGATGAGGCCATGGTCGGAAGGCCCAGAATGCGCCAGTAAGCTAGGTTTATCAAAAGGTAACACCCGATTACGATCAGCATTCCCAGGATTACGGCCCGGGGCAAATTTTTTGGCGAGTCTTTCAGGTCGGCGCCCAGGTTAATAGTCTGTTGGTAACCTCCATAACTGAAAAATACAGAGATAAACCCCAGTCCCAGAGCTAGCCACCAGGAATGTTCCTGGGACAGGGCAGCAGCTTGAATTCCCGGGCTGGTTTGATGGCTGAACAAGCCGGCAACTGCCAGGACTACCAGCAGAATGATCTTGGTCAGACTGAGCACGTTCTGAGTCCTGGCGCCGGATTTTATTCCCGCATAGTTTAAGATTAAAAGCATCAGCACCATGGAGAAGGCGAGAAACAGAGTATTCTGAGGTGTCCTGGCTTTGACCGGCAGGAGGATTGGAGTCAGGTACTCTGCTCCGATTAAGGCCACTCCGGCCCCGCTGGCGGTATTGATGATGAAAACGTTGGCCCAGTTAAGCAAGAAGGCAATCAGGGAGTTATAGCTCTCAGCTACCACTTTGTAGTAAGAACCCGGTTCAGGAAAACGGGCCCCGATTTCAGCAAAAGTTAGAGCTCCGATTAAAGTAATCAAACCACCAACCAGCCAGGCGGTGAAAAAAAGCGTCGGACTCCTGGTGGCTGATGCTACCATGGCGGGAGTCCGGAAAATGCCGATGCCGATGACCAGACTGACCACCACCATGGTCACATCAAAGGTGTTAAGCCTGGCTTTTATCATTTTCAGAGGTCCTGGTTCAGGTTAAAAACCAGAGGTCTCTCTGGACGGAACCAGAATAAAAGATTATCTCTTTTGCTGACGATAAAATCAAATTAACGGCCAGAGGTTTGAAGTGCCAGTTTAATCTGAAAACAACTGGAACACGTCTCTCTTTGACCAGAGATAAAATAAAGCCCACAGGCAAAAAATCAGGCTGGGAATGACTATACCCACGCGGAACAGACCTGTCAGGCCGGTTACCAGGAGGACATCAAACAACCACATGCCTATGCCTATCAGGGAACAAATGTATCCCGTTTTCTTAAACCGGAGAAGTCCATAAGCACCCATTATCAGGAACCCAGACATAACCAGGTCTGGGATAGCAAAGGCATTATAAAGATTATCGGGCACCGGCAGAGTTTTTGGAAAGCGGTTAGCCAGAAGATGACCGACCCAGAAAGATATGGTCATCAGGGCCACAAAAAGGTTTATGACCCCGATGATGACCAGCCCCAGAATGAATCTCTTTTCTTTATCCATGATCACTTCCTAATTAGCATACAATATTCTGCTTTCTTGTTAAACCAGGGTCTGAACAATAACTGGAGAAATATGGGTCGGGCCTCTGGATTCGGCAGTGAAAATTATTTTCAATTTCAAGGATTCTTAAAAGATGGTCAGGTTGAAATTTAGCTGGGTGGTAGAGTTCATTTTATTAGCTATTCTGGAAGGACAGAAGAAAGGCTAATGTAATAACCACGAGGACAGACTATGATTTGGGGGCTTAAAAAATTGAATCTTTCTCCTCAAGATCACTCTTTGTCCAGACCTTTGTTGAAAACGGCTGTCAGGAAACGGCGGTCACGCTCGGATAGAGCTAGCCGGCCGAAAAGGTCGTAGAGCAGGTCTGTAACGTGCTCACGGTTAGTTTCATGCAGGAAGCCCCGTTTTTCCAGTTTTTTCAGGATTAATTCAATACAGTCGGTTTGCTCTTTCCTGGAGATGGGTGGTGGTACCTGAGAAAGTAGGTTGGTTGCCGACTCCCGAAACAGTGTATAAAGCGTAATCAACACTGCAGCCGCTAAGTTGTAAGAAGGCTGGCGGCTGACCTGGGGGATAAAGTAGATGAAATTAGCCTGTCTCAACTCTGAATCACTCAAACCGGTGCGTTCATTGCCAAAGACCAGACCGATTTTCGTATCAAGGGGATAGGTCTTTATTCTGGAAACGGCTTCGTCTATGGTAATCACCTTAAAAGCTTTCCGCAGACGGACAGTTGAGCCAAAAACCAGGTTCAGATCTGAGACAGCTTTAGGGAGAGAATCATAAAAAGGAGCCTTTTTCAAAATGTCAGTAGAATGAACGGCTGTTCTCAGGGCCTCGGCGGTTAATTTAAACTTTCCCACCACCCTCAGACAGCTGAACCCGGTGTTCTTCATGGCTCTGGCCACCAGGCCGATGTTTTCCTGGTTTTCCGGATTGACCAGGATGACCGAGAATCTGGAGCGGTTGAGGAGGTCATCGCCAGGTACATAAGGAAGTTTCATACCTGAATTATAGCTTAAGGGAGCGAATTTCATAAAGTGAAGCCAGCTAACTTCTACCTCAATTCAATTTATTGCAGCTCATTGAACAGAACCGGGGCGGCAAGAGTTCAAGCGAATTTGAAGGAACTGATGGCTAAAATGATTTTAGGTTATCAGGACCGCCTTAGGAAAAGGTCAGGTTTAAACAATCATTTTAAGATTAGTTTTCCCTTAAAAGCTAAAGTGCAGAGCCCGGCTTAAAAGGTGTGTCCTTTAGCTGTTCTTCTAAGACCCTAATTCTGAGATGGCGCTGTTTATCCGCTGCAAAGCTTCGGCCAGCAGGCTTCTCGGGCAAGCTAAATTCATGCGCTCAAAGCCCACCAGTTCTTCGCCAAAAATTGGCCCCTCATCAAAATAAACCCGGGCCTTTTTGAGGAAAAATTCATTCAACTCTTTCTGGGGAAGGCCCAGAGCCCGGCAGTCCAGCAGAGCCAGGTAAGTACCCTCTGGCTTTAGAAATTTTATTTGAGGAATGCGCTCTTCAAAGTAGCGTTGAGCATAATCCATGTTGCCTTCAAGGTATTCTACCAGCTGGTCCAGCCAGGCGGCGCCATGAGTGTAGGCTGCTTCCAGGGCCACCAGGCCAAAAATGTTATTGACCGTAAGGCCGAGATTTTCCAGATGAGTCTGGTAAAGGTTGAGCAGCTCGGGGTTCGGTATTATCACCTCCGAAGTGGTCAGGCCAGCAATGTTAAAAGCTTTGCTGGGTGCGTTTAGAGTAATGGTCCGGGCGGCCACTTCGGGCGAAAGAGAAGCGATTGGAATGTGTTTATGACCTTTATAAACATGCTCGGCATGAATTTCGTCGGAGATGATGAGCAGGTTGTGTTTCAGACAGATTTCGGCCAGGGCTTCCAGTTCCGGCCGTTCCCAGACCCGGCCTACAGGATTATGCGGGCTGCAGAGAATCAGCATTTTGGTGCGGTGGTCTATTTTTTGTTTCAGGCCCTCAAGGTCCATCTGCCAGCGGTTGTTTTTATAGACCAGGGGATTTTTAACCACGCGGCGGCCGTTGTTTTCCACCGCGGAAAAGAATGGGTAATAAACTGGACTCTGGACGATGATTTTATCACCGGGCGCGGTGTAGGTCTGAACGCAAATGTTGAGCGCCGGGACAACTCCTGGAGCCCTACTGAGCCACTCACGTTTTATTTCCCAGCCGTGTCTGGCTTTCATCCAGTTGATGATAGAAGTCCAGAAGGAGCGCGGGATAAAAGGATAGCCATAAGCTCCGTGCTCAGCTCTTTTCTTTACTGCTTCTACCACTTCGGGTGGAGCAGGGAAATCCATGTCAGCCACCCACATCGGAATGACATCAGGCACACCCAGGACGTGCTGGCAAAAATCCCACTTGAGAGAACAGGTGTTACGCCGATCAATTCCGCTATCAAAGTCGTATTTATTTTCGCTCATTTTTCTGGCCTCAGAAATTTTCTAATTACGTTTCCTCTCAGGTTCAAATTTCAATCTGATGAATAACCTTTCTAATCTTCAGGTAGAAATGGAGTAATTGAGACTCCGAGTCTTTCCTAAACTCAGATTGGAGATAAATTTTAGTAGAGAAATGCGGTGATAGCAAGCGAATAGAAAAAATTTAGAAAAGAAAAACAAAAGTATAGAAATTTCATATATAGCCAGAAGATATGAGACTTTAAGTCAAGATTGACCGGATTAGATTTAAGGTGGTTTCTTTTGTCTTGAGAAAATATTCTCATCTATTGAGGAACGCAGGTAGAAGATCATCAAGGTTCACAATAAGTTTGGGCTTTTTTGGCCTCATATCTAAATGCAATTAGAACGCATCTTTTTTGGTTCCAGTATGAAAACTGGATAAATTTAATTACCTAAAATTGAATCAAGATGAATGCCGGATTATAGATTCCCCAAAGGCTCTTTGTTTTATTCAGAAGTATAGAATTTTAAGACCAAAGCATATTGATTCCTTATCCTGTATAAAATTTCCCAATCTGAAAGCGGCTTGACTTATTTCCTGTTCTGAATTATATTTTTCCGAAATTTGCCCGGCTTAAGCCTTGGCCCTCCTGAACCAGGGAAGAAAGCCCTGGAGTCAGGTGCTGAGGGGCGGCAACTGCGGTGCAGTTTGGGTGCTCGGAATGAGGCTATGACTTTTATATGGCATGAGTTATAGTAGCTTTAATTTCAGTCATTTAAGCTTTAGAAATCTGATTCGGAGGGAAGAAAGTGCAGGCTATTGTTTGTATCAAGCAGGTCCCGGATACGACCGAGGTCAAAATTGACCCGGAAAGGGGAACACTCATCCGGGAAGGAGTTCCCAGCATCATCAATCCTTTTGACACCTACGCCATTGAGGAAGCTCTAAGACTGAGGGAAAAATTTGGCGGCAAAGTCACGGTCATTACCATGGGTCCGCCGCAGGCTATCAGCGCCCTTAAAGAAGCAATAGCTATGGGAGCGGATGAAGCCATCCTGCTGAGCGATGCAGCTTTTGCCGGCGCTGATACCTGGGCTACAGCCTATACTCTGGCTGCAGCTATCAGAAAAATCGGCAATTTCGACCTGATTTTTTGTGGTCGCCAGGCTATTGACGGCGATACTGGTCAGGTAGGACCGGGAATTGCCACCCAGCTTCAGATTAACCAGCTGACCTACGTTTGCAAAATCTCCAGCCTTGATTTTGACAAAAAACAGATTGAAGTAGAAAGACTGGTAGAAGAAGGGAAGGAAGTGGTGCAATCTGTTTTGCCTTGCCTGGTTACAGTGGTCAAGGATATTAACCAGCCTCGCTATCCAACCATCCTGGGAATAAGACGGTCACAGAAAATTCAGATTCCAACCTGGACCGCGGCTGACCTGGAAGTGGACCAGAAGCTAATAGGTCTTAATGGTTCTCCGACCAAGGTGGTTAAGATTGAGACCCCACCTCCGCGCCAGGGAAAATGTGAAATCATGGAGGCTGAATCGGTAGAACAGCAAGCTGAGATGCTGGCTGAAAAGCTTATCGCTGAAAAGATTATAGTCTGAGGAGAGAGAAAATGGCTTTGCTTCAGATAAAAAGAGAGGTTTGCACGGGTTGTGGGCTTTGTATCCAGGTTTGTCCGTTTAGTGCCCTGAGCTTGGATAACGAAAACATCATTGTGGTCAGCGAGGCCTGTACCGGTTGCGGAGCCTGTGTGCCAGAATGTCCGACTGCTGCCCTGAGTCTTCCTGAGGCCGAGAAAAAAGAACAGACTGACCTGGGTGATTACAACGGAGTCTGGGTCTGGGTAGAACAATATAATGGATTAGCTTCCTCCATTTCTTGGGAAATGATCGGTGAAGGACGGCGCCTGGCAGATAAGAGAAAAACTATGTTGACCGCTTGTGTTCTTGGGGACCAGGTTGAAAGCCTTGCCAGGCAGGCTATTACCTATGGTGCTGACCGCGTTTTTCTGGTGGAAGACCCAACCTTAAAAGTTTATCGCACCGACCCTTATGCCCGCATCCTGGTAGAATTGGTTAAAAAATACAAACCTGAAATTTTCTTGTTGGGAGCCAGCACCAGGGGACGGGACCTGGCCGGCGCAGTAGCTACCTACCTCTATACAGGCTTAACTGCGGATTGCACCGGACTGGAGATTGAGGATGGTTCTAATCTCCTACTGCAAATAAGGCCAGCCTTTGGCGGCAACATCATGGCCACCATCAAATGTCCGTACCACCGGCCACAGATGGCCACAGTCAGACACCATGTCTTTGAAATGCCGGTCCCGGATGAATCCCGACAGGGCCAGATTATTCGCGAAAAAGCCATTCTGCTGGAAGAGCAGATTGCCACCAGAGTCCTGGACCTTATCGTGGAGAAAAATGAGGTAAACATCGCTGATGCCAAGATTATCGTTTCTGGTGGCCGGGGATTGAAAGGGCCTGAAGGTTTTAGCGTTATCCATGAGCTGGCTGAGGTCCTGGGAGGTGCGGTTGGCGCTTCCAGAGCCGCGGTTGATGCTGGCTGGATTTCTTATGCTCATCAAGTCGGGCAGACTGGCAGGACTGTCAGGCCCGACCTTTACATTGCCTGCGGCATTAGCGGAGCCATCCAGCACCAGGCTGGAATGCGCACCAGCAAAGTTATTGTTGCCATCAACAAAGACCCGGAAGCACCTATTTTCCAGATCGCTGATTATGGAATTGTCGGCGACCTCTTCACCGTGGTTCCGGCTCTGACCAGAGCTCTGAAAAAGCGGCTAAATAAATAATAGGGGCGCTGCTTTTAGAACTAATCTGGCAACATTTCAGGTCTGGGTGGATTTCTGCTGGCCCTAATCCACCCTGGTATCTCTCCTTGACTTTAATTAAAGCCTTTTCTTAAACTCTATTTGATGCCCTTAAGAGCGGTGAAAGTGGTACTGCCAATAATCTTTCAGGGTCAAGCAGCGGAGCGGGAGCCAGAAACTGAAACAGAGGGGTGCCATTACCAGATTGTTGATTATCCAGTAAAATAAATTTTTCAGGAGGGGTGAGGTGCCGCTAAAAATGGAAAGGAATCTCTGGTTTAGTTTTATTTTTATTCTGGGCTTGGTTGTGGTTTCTCTTCTTCTTTATTTAATCCTGGAAACAGCCGGAAAAGCCCCAGCCGTCGCTCTGGTCTGGCACGACAATGACTCTGATGGAAAAGATTCGCCCGGCGATGTCCTGGAGATGGATAATGGTCAGATTTATCTCCGGCTGGATTTCGTTGATGTCTGGAAAGGCCATAGAGCTCTTAATCCCTATGAGAACCCGCCTGAAAACCGGGAACTTGACCCTCGCTGGAACGGCTATTACCTGCAGGAACTACGCTACCGGGGAGAAATCTGTTACCGCTATCTGGGCTGGGATAAAGCCCGGGAGCTGTATCCGACTCTGAGTTCCAACGATGTTATCGGCCTGGTCGGACAGCCCGAGAGTTATCCTGATAACCCGTTTCTTTCAATGTGGAATGCCAAGGAGTCTGAAAAGAACCCTTCTTATAAATGGTATGTTTATTTTGAGAAGCATGAGGTGAGAGAAAATCGGGAAAAAGGAAAAATCCTGGTGCTCACCGCAGATAAAGGGCAGGGATTAAGCCATAAGCTGGAAATAAGCCTCAGGGGCCGAGAATTATTTTTTGACCACCTGGTAAAAAATAAGACGGGTCAAGAGTTGCAGTACATAAATCTCCTGGCTCTGCCAGCTAACAAGATTATAGACACAGTCTTTGGTCCGCCTGAACTTCTCAGCTGTCGGAAGATAGAGCCTCTGGGCTTTAGCGATAACTTTACCTTCACGGTTAGTGGTGAGGGACTTGCGGCTTCGGGTCTGCTGCCCTGGAAGGTAAAGCGTGATACCACCAGCAACTATTTTACCGGCGGCTGGTGGATTCTGCATCAACATGGCCTGATGGTCTGGAAAGCAGTCAGGATCAAACCGGAGGAAGAAGCCCATTTTAACCTGGTGGCAACTTTTTCTGACGAAAATATCTATTCTCGCTACCAACGGTACTTAAAACAGAATGGCATCACCTTTGAAAGGGTTAACCTGGATGAGGTGGAAAAGTATCTGGTGAGAAATGTGCCTAAGACTATTACCAAAGAAGGCTGGGTCTATCATGCTTATGAATGGCCGACCAATGACTGGCATAATGAAATGACCGGTAAAGCTTTCATGACCATGTTTTATGCCACTGGCGACAGGACCTGGTTGCAGTACACCGTCAACGCCAATAGATACTATCTGGAAAAGATGCGCTGGAATTCACCCGACCATCCGTTCTTTGGCTATTTCATGGACCAGACGGTAGATACCAAACAGCGACAGTGCTTTCTCTGGTCCCAACCTTACAATGTGGAGTCGCTTTTGGCTGAGTATCCGCTGACCGAAAATCCGGCGGCCAGGGAAGCCCTGCTGATTAATTTTGATAAAGTGCATTCGGGCCTGATGTGGAATCCCGAGGGAAAAAGATGGTACTGGAGGGCAGTGGTTGACCCGGGCACCAGGCCGCCCCGGCTGATCTGGAAGGACGACCTTAACACTTTTGATGCCTGCGAATTCGGCATTGATGTCATGCTCAGTGCTTATTCTTTCACCGCTGATAAAAAATACCTGGACCGGGCGATAGAAGCCATGGAAAACCAGCTTCAAGTGCTCGAAAATTACGGGCTGCTGCTGGAAGACCATGCCGGCGAACCATCGGTCAACGTTTTCGCCTTTGCCGCCAAAGCTCTATACCGCCTTTATGATTACACGGGCGAAGAAAAGTGGCTGAACCATGCCCAGAAAATCCTGGAGGCCATGCTGATGTCTTTCATCCACCTGGATAAATTCCCGGATGAATTTTACTGGCTCAAGGGCGGGGTGGCCAGAAAGGACGGCGACTGGACCGGACAGTTCGGGGTGCCAACCACTGGAACCGATTCTTCGGTGGCCACGGCACCGACTTATATCCCGTGGATAATGGAAGCCCTGGTCGCAGGTTACAAGCATAGCGGAAAGAAAATGTACCTGGAATATGCCCAGCAGTTGCTCTGGCATTCTTTGGAGGCTAATAAGAAAATGAAAGAAGCTACTGGCGGCAAGTTTGAATTCTGCGGGCATTATAACACTTACACCGGAAAGTTTTATGAGGATGATGACGGCCTGGTTATTGTCTCCAACCTGTACGAGATACCCTATCTCAAGATTTTTGAGAAGGGGGCCCGGGCCGAGCATTTTGACCTGCAGGAAATCTGGGATGGGGAAGGCAGAATCAGGCTGGTCAACCCGACCAACTCAACCCTCAGGGCCGTTGTCCATCTGCCGGCTGACTGGGAAAAGATAGAAGTCATTAATCTGGGGAAAATCAGCAATTATTTTGCCGGTGAAAAGATGGAAGTTAACACTCAGGTTAATTTTGATTTTAAGAATCGGAGAGCCATATTTAATGTGGAGCCCGGCTCCATTTTTCAGATAATCAAACACTGAAACAGAGGAGAGCCTCAGACTTACGATGTTTCTTATTTTTTCACCCAGGACGGAAGGAAGATATTTTTTAATGCTGCTGAAGCAGCTTTTATTTTAAAAAAAGGAGGGATAAATAACTTGCTGAAAAAGCCTTATTTAAAGAAGTTGGATCAGATTGAGGATATAACGGTCTGGATTGTAGACGGGGATTATATCCGAAAAAATATTGATGAAGAATTTACCAATTTTGGTCAACATTTTAGATTCCGGTTTATCCCCAGGCATGAATTCTGGATAGATCAGGAACATGGTCCAGGCGAGCAGCAATTCTTTATAGATCACTTGCTGGTAGAATACAGACTGATGGCTGAGGGAGTTCCATACGATGCCGCCCTGGTCAAAGCGGATGCGGTGGAGAGAAGGGAGAGGCGTCAGGCTGAATTAATCAGGCGGATGGAAGCCTTGAAGAGAAAAGGGGTCATCAATGAAATTCATAAGAGAGTGATAAAAAAATACAGTGGCCAGGTTAAGGTCTGGATAGTCAGGGGAGAGTTGGTCCGGAGCCTCTTTTTCATCGATTTTACTGAAGGCGGCCACGATAAAGTTTATCATTTTATACCAGAAAATGAAGTCTGGCTGGATGACGACTTAAGCCGCCGAGAAATGAAATTTGTCCTGCTTCATGAGCTTCACGAAAGGCATCTAATGGATTCAGGCTGGCCCTATTATAAAGCCCATCGCTCGGCCAGCAAAATTGAATATCATTGTCGCCATCATCCCGAACAACTGGAAGAAGCCCTGCTGACCGAGAAAAGGAAAAATGACTGATAAAAGGGCGAATAGGCAGAGGGTGCTGTTTAACGGGCAAGGTAAGCTAAAACTGCATGGATCACCGCCGTGAAAAGAAGGAGCAAACCCAGGCGGCGATGCCAGGCGAAATTGACTTTCAGCCATTTCTTCCCGCTGCTCACCTGAAAGAGAACCAGAATCAGGTTCAAAACTCCAAGGATGAGAACTATAGAAATTCCAGCGATGGTCATTTCTCTCCTCCCTTTATTCTGCAATTTTAATTTTGACCGAAGCCGGGCCGGCACTGCCGTGAAGGCTGCAGTTGGCTTCAGCCCTGATTTCTGTTTCAGTTTCAATTTTTAGCTTGATTTCCCGGGAGAAATTTTCAGCTTCGGGCCGGTGGTCCGAGGAAAAATTCCAGCGGGCAATTTCTTTTTGGTTCGCCAGAACCACCACCCTGTTGGTGTAGTGAAATAAACTATTGCCCCGATGAAAAACATTAACCTTTATGGTTATTTCTTCTCCCGGCCGAACTGAGTGCGGGGCTTCAATGGATACTGAAGATTTATTAGCCAGCAGAGGCAATGTTAGCCAGGCATTCAGGATGATAAGGCTGATAAATACCTTAAATTTCAATCAACCTCCTTTTTTCTGAGGTAAACTTAAAGCCAATAAGAAAGCCCCTTTCTGTTCTTAGCTCAATATCATTATAGCTTGGACCCAGTTCCAGGCCAATAGATTATCGGGTTAAGGCATCAGTGACACTTCTGCCCAAGATTTTTTGGCGATCAATCACTCTCTGGGATGATGCCGGTGGACCTAAACATAACTTGGCCATAAGAGTAAAACTGAAAATTCTCTCTTAGAGATGGGGACAAATGTTCATAGCCACCAAAAGGATTCTAAGGGGTCACTAATGGATCTATCCCAGCACAGCGGCAATCACAGAGATAGTTCAAAGGTGGTCATAAATGTCAGGCCGGCGGTCTATCAGGAAATGTTTTCGGGCGGGAGAAGAAGAAATCTGGTTAAAATCAATCTCGGCCAGAAGAATTTGTTCTTCTCCCTTCTTAGCTTGAGCGATTATCTGGCCAAAGGGATCGGCGACCAAAGAGCCTCCATCAAATATCAGGGTCTCTTCTTTCCCGACGCGGTTAGCCAGGGCACAGAAATACCCATTTTGAAAAGCCATCACCTGTATTTCTGCTTCAAAAAGCCCCTCTGGCCATTCTCCCTTGACTCCAGCCTGAGGAATAACCACTAACTCAGCTCCTTTTAAGGCCAGGGCTCTGGTGTACTCAGGAAAATGCCGGTCATAACAAATGGCCACCCCGATAACCCCAACCGAGGTCTCAAAAACTCCGGCTCCCAGGTCCCCGGGCTGATAGTAACTCTTTTCATGAAAACCAGGGGCTTCCAGCACATGAACCATTCTATTTAATCCAACCAGCCGGCCGTCGCTGTCAATTACCGGAGAAGAATCGTAGGTCTGGCCATCGTAAATTTCCAGCAAGTTAAAAACAAGGGTTACACCCAGTTCAGCCGCTTTGCTGGATAGTAATTCAGTGGTTGGCCCGGGTATGGTTTCTGCATAGCTGGCAAAATCAGAGCCGGCTGGACGCTGGGGCAGAAAAGGAAGAAAGGAGAGTTCGGGAAATACGATGAGCCTGGCTCCGGCTGCTGCAGCTTTTTCCAGGGCCTCCAAACCCTTTCTCATGTTGCGGTCCCGGTTGGCGGTGTTTTTCTGTTGGATAAGGGCTATTTTAATTTTTCCTGGTCTGGCCATTTCTTATCTCCTTAACCATTTTTTCCCAACCAACTCAATGGTAAATAATCGGGCTGAACAGGAACTTGAAGCTGCCATGAGCTTGAGCCCGGTGAATAACATCCAGTCCTAATAAGACCACCCGGCCTTTTCCCAGCTGGCAGACAGCAACCGCTGATTTATTCTTAAGCTTATCTCCGTTCAAGAGAATTCCACTCAGAAGGGGATCATAAGCTGGATACCAGGCCAGATTCCAAACTTTCTCCACCCTGGACATTTTGCTGTTAGATTCAGCTTTTTCCAGTTCAAAAGCCGGGCTGAAATAGGAGAAAATAGCTGCTTCCTCTCCCAGACCAAAGGCCTCTGGACGGGAGTTGTCAACCTGGACCCTCAGGATAGAACCGGGTGAATAGATTTTAAGACGATCAGCGGAGTCTGAAACCGCTGGTTCAGGTTCATTCCGGCCCCACCTCCTTGGCTCTATTACGTTCTTGATGGGGAGGCCTAAATACTTAAGGGCAAAATCAGCCGAATTTTCCATAGCTATCAAAACTCCTCCGTTTTTGACAAAAGAGTTTAGAGCAGTTAAACCCTCAGCACCTATTCCTCCGGCATATTCTGGCGGAACCTCACCTTTTTTCCGGCCTTCAAGAAGGACATTAGCCGAGATGTTGGGCAGGATAAGGTGAGTAAAATCTTTCTCCAGGTTTCCTGTTTTGATTTCGGCATTATGAATGACCTTGAAGGGGAACTCAAACTGTTCCAAAACCCACCGGATCCAGCCTTCATCCATGCTGGCCGTCCAGGGCTGATAGAGGGCTAGCAGATACGGGGTTAAGGGCAGTATTCTGGCCGCTTCTAAAGAATCTGTGCTCTCTATAGTCAATCCCAGTCCTTTGGCTAAGGAGCTCAACCGAGACTGGTCAATCTTTGTCTTTTCAATTACCAGACTTCCGGCTCCATAGGTTTTCCCTCTGAGGCTAATCATCCGGTCGGTATAGCCAGAAGGAATTTTGTTTTTCAGCAAGCGATTGACCAGGATAACGGAATTGTTAGGGCTATTATTGATCAGAAAGTACTTGCCGGCAGCGTTTTCCACCCGGCTGTCAGGAACCTGAACCGGCTGGATAAGACTCAGGCTGGACTCAAATTTATTGTTGACTTCCACCACTTTCACTCCCATCTGCAGGGGTAGCGTCCAACTGGCTTCATCATAGGGAAGATACTGGGCGGGATCCTTTCCCGGTGGCAGGGGATAGGCTTTGCTTTCCAGCAAATCTTTAACGAAAGCCCGATAAGGTTGAGCCAAGAGAATGACGTAGGTACCCGCTGGATAATCAATCCCATCGGCAGTAAAAGGTTTGTCGGCCCGATGAACTTCGGCTCCGTTTTTCTGAATGACTTCAATGAGCTTAAGAGCCGCAGGAAAATCTTTTTGATTTTCAGGAATCAGGTAGGCATAAGGGGGCTCACTCAATCCTCTGGCGATTTGTCTTTCGGCAAACAAACAGAAATTTTCCAGAAACCTTTCTCTTTTCTCGGCTATCGTTCTGAGGAAAGACAGGGCCACTATTTCTTCATACTCCACGATGTCTCGCAGCCGCCACCAGCCGCCCGGCCAGGGGTCAAGGTAAGTTGATTGGACTTCATTGCCCCCACCCGAGACCCGGAGCTCAGACGACCTCAGAAAGATGGGTGAAGCTAAATTAGCGCTGGCGGCTTCAGAAAGAATTCCCAGGGCATTATGTCTGAGCGGGGCGGCCCTGTTGGCCATGTTGTACCAGCCGTCAAAGATGGTGTTGGTAGCCACACCGGTTTTGTTTTCTTTGGTCAGGCTGATGACTGCTTCTCCAGTCAGCTGATAAAGTTCTCTCAGCAGGAGGGGATCCAGGTTGGGATTGATTGGATCCTGATAGGGCGGAAGAAAAAGCCTCGGTCCGTTGGAGCCCATCTGATGGACATCATAAACCAAAAGAGGAAACCACTCTTGATAAAGCACCTTAGCCATCAGTTGAGTTTCCTTTTGGGTCAGCATGAACCAGTCCCGGTTGTTGTCGTGCCCGGTATAGTAGTGATAGAGCCAGGGCATGGCGCTGGCTTCAAAGGGTGTCCCCAGGTTGCGGTAGTACCAGTCAGTTACCAGGTCAATTCCGTCGGGATTAGCCGAAGGGACCAGAAGCAGGACAACCTGGCTGAGGATATTCTTAATTTCCGGCGAATCATCGCTGGCCAGTCGGTAAGCCAGTTCCAGGGACATCTGGGAGGCAGCGATCTCTGTGGAATGGATGGAACAACTGATGTAAACCACGGCTTTGCCCTCTTTTATCAGGCCTGATTTTTCTTCCGGTTTTAGCCCGCGGGGGTCATGCAGACGTCTCTGGATATTCTTATATTTTTCCAGGTTAGCCAGGTTATCTTCTGCTGAAATGATGGCCATAATCAGCGGACGGTTCAGAGTAGTTTTCCCCAGCTCTAGGACCTTGACTCTATCTGAAGATTCGTCCAGGAGCCTGAAGTATTCCACAATCTGCTTCCAATTAGCTAATTTGAAATCCTGGCCTACCTTAAAACCCAGAAATTTCTCCGGGTTCAAGATTTCAGCACTCCAGAAATTCAGGGCAAGAATATTGAGAAGTAGTGATAAAAATATAATTACTGCTTTACAGGAATAATGGTTGGGTCTTTCGGTGGTAAAAGTTTTCATTCCCGTAAACTCCTTTCAGTGGGGTAGATTAAAAAATATACCTTTATTGGGTGCTGGAATTCAAATAGAAAAATTAAGATGAAGGCCGGCTCTTTTCTCAGAATATCCCTTTGGGAGCCTCTGATAGGTTCACTCTTTTCCTGGAGATGGCAGCAGCTATCCGATGGATATATGAATAGTTATTCATATATCACAGCTTGATTTTTTCTTTTAGTTGGTTTAAGCCGTCAACCATCTCTCTTACTCTTTTCCTCAGACCCTGGAGCTGGTCAACAGTGGCTCCAGCCAGATTTAAATGAACGCAATCATTCCTGGTATCCCACCATTTCTGGAGGTCTTCTTTAATCTGGTCGTTGAAAAACTTCCTCCTGGTCAGCTCTTCCAATTTTTCCGGCATCGTGCCTGGCGAATAGATTTTATGTCCTGTCTGAAGGCTGGCCAAGATCTTGTTAATCAGACCTTCCAGTTCTTTCCCGGCCAGGATGCCGGCAATTTCCGGGTCGGTTTCCAGGAAGGATTCGGCCAGGCCCAGATAGTAGACGTTTTCCTGGCGGAGGTGCCTCAGGGCATTGCGGGCTGAAATTTTCTTGATCAGGTTTGGCCGCTCCAGATAGTCACGATAGATTTGATTGTACCCTGGATTTTGCCTGATATAGCTTTCGTTGAGAAGGCAGGAGAGGGCGAACAGGGCCATGTCCACGTCGGCTATTCTTTCCAGGCCGTATTCTTCCTGTAACTCGGCCAGGTTCTCCAGATAGGTCAGGTATTTCTTAACCGGAGTCTCGGCTTTGATGGACAGGAGGTTTTCAACCGGGGCACTGTAAATTCCATAATGCTGAGGGCAGATGACTCGCAGCAGGCAGGAAATTATTTCTATACTCTTGAATATATCAAATAGTTTCTGGACGAGACCGGCGTCGCGGGGCTGAATGTTACGGAAAACCCATTTCAGGGCTCCAAGTTCCGACTCGCTGAGTTCTGGCAGTTTCCACCAGGCCGGGAATAGATTGTCCTTCTTCAGCATTTCCAGATGATGGTAGGAAAATTCTTCCCGGCCGAGTCTGACCGCCTCCATAGATTTTTCCAACCGTTGGAAGCCCAGGCTCCCTCCATATTTCAGGATGGCCACTTCCTGGTAACAGGGCAGAAGCTCTTTCAAGTCAAATTCAGCCATGGGCGATTTGTCCCCTTCTCATAATTTCAAGCCCGAAGGCTGATATTAATTTCTTTCCGTAACCGGTCCTTAAATAAGGAACTTGCCGTTCTTGGCGATGTATTTTCCCTTGGCGATGATAGTGACCTTATCAATCAGGGCATCGTAGTGGTGTTTGCTCTTGTTCTTTCCGATTCCGTACGAGTCGCCGATGGCAAAATGGACGGTGCCAAAGGCTTTTTCGGCTTCCAGCATATTGGGGCAGATGCGGGCTCCGGGATTGGTGCCGATGCCGAACTCACCGATCATGAAACCAGTCTGGTCGGAGCCGATGTTTTTCACTATGGCCTCAATCCCTTTGCCTTTCCAGCGGACCAGTCGGCCTTCCTTAAATTCCATTTCTCCGTGGCCCAGTTTGTCGTCAATCAGGCTGATGACCAATTTCCCGGTGAAAGTTTCCTCTACAGGGCAGGTGTAACATTCACCAGCCGGCAAATTGCCGTGCTTCCCCTTCTTGCTGATGTCACCGTTGTCGTTGTGCCATTCCCGACCCTTGACGCTGAAGCTGATGTTGGTCCCGGCTTCATTTTCAATGATCACCCGGTCAGCATCCTTCATGGCCCGGATGACTTTTTTGGTGAACTCGTTCATCTTGGCAAAATCAATGTTGACCAGCCTTTCCATCATGTCCACAGTAATCCCGGGCATCATACAGATGCGGCTGAGCTTCATGCCCTGACTGACCATGAAGCCGCGAAAGGGCTTTTCCTGAATTCTGGCATCCAGCAGGTAGGTGATGACCTCGCCTTTCTCGGTCAGCAGCTTGAATAATTTGGTTGGCTCAGTTATCGGCCGCAGAGTTTCGGTCATCAGGTAAGTGGTGGTTTCGGCTCCGGCCTTTTTAGCGTAAAAGGCCAGGGCCTCGGCAATTTCCATTTTCTGCTTATCGGTGACCAGGAGAAAACTTTCTCCGGGCTTAAGCTTTAGTGACTGGAAAATGGCCTTTTCGGCCGCCTGATAAAGTTTATTGGCTTTCATTTTGGCCTTCCTTTCTATTTATTTTTCTTTCTTAGATTGCCAGTAAACGAAACCTATCAACAAGATAAAGGCCACCAGGCTGATGATTTCACCATACTGGTTGAACCAGCCAGCCGGCGCGCCATCCACCCATTTGCCGTTCTCCAGAACCAGGGGAATCCCAAGGCTGACATAATGATCAAGATTCGTTAGTTTCAGCACTGCCAGCACTATCCCCATCAAAGCTCCGCCGGCGATAAAACCTGAAGAAATAAGCATCCCTTTATTATGTCTTTTTTCAGCCAGCTCTTTATTCTTAGTAGAATTCTTGACCAGGTGAGAAAGAAAACCACCGACCAGTAAAGGAGTAGTTAGATGCAGGGGGAGATACATCCCCAGGGCAAACGGCAGTGGTGGAATTTTGGAGAGTTCAGCCACGATGGCCACCGAAGCTCCGATTCCGTAGAGCAGCCAGGTAACTGGTTCCTTGGACATCAGCGACCGGATGACAGCAGCCATCAGGTTAGCTTGAGGAGCAGCCAGAGCCCCGCTCTGAAAAGAAAAAGCTTTGTCCAGAATAAAAATAGCCAGACCCACGGTCAGAGCTGAAATCAGGATGCCGGTGAATTTGAATCTTTCCTGATTCCTGGGTGTAGCTCCTATCCAGTAACCGATTTTAAGGTCAGTAATAAAACTTCCGGATACTGAAAGAGCAGTGCAGACCACAGCTCCAATCAACAGGGCCACGGCCATGCCTTCTTTTCCCGAGAGACCGGCACCGATCAAAAGAACACTGGAGAGAATGATGGTTATCAAGGTCATGCCAGAAACTGGGTTGGTGCCGACTATGGCGATGGCATTGGCGGCCACGGTGGTAAACAGGAACGAGAGCAGAAAACAGATTATCACTCCTATCAGGGCAAACTTGATGTTGGATATCCACAGGAAATAGAGGAAGATGGCCACCGCAGTTAACAAGATGCCGATGATAATGGTTGACATCTTGAGGTCGCGGTCGGTTCGAATGGTTTCAACAGTAGCCCCCTCATGTTTTCCCTTAAAGATTTCTCTGAAACCCAGAGAAAAAGAGCGGACCATAATCGGCATGGATTTGATTATTCCGATCACTCCGGCCATGAAAATGGCGCCGATGCCTATATTCCGGACATAGGTGGTAAAAATCTGGACTTCGCTCATCTGGGAGATGGCCACCTTGCCGGGGTAGATGGCTTCGGGAAAATGCTGTCCCAGAAACCAAATTATGGGAATAAAACCAAGGTGGGAAAGCAAACCACCGGCGACGATAATGGCATTGTAACGAAGTCCGATAACATAGCCCAATCCAAGGAAAGCCGAGAGGGCGTCTATTTTAAGAACCATCCGGCTTTTTTCAGCCAGCTTGTCCATAAAAGGCAGAAAGCGAAAGGTTATGACCTCATTCCACAGCCTGACGCCGATGGCCAGGAATTCATAAATGCCAGAAACTATAACTCCCAGGATCAAGGGTTTTGCCTGATCGCCGCCGGCCTCTCCTGAAACCAGGATCTCTGTAGTGGCCGTAGCTTCAGGAAATGGCAATTTCCCATGCTGTTCTACACAGAAGTACCGCCTTAAAGGGATCAGAAAGAGAATTCCCAGGCAACCACCGAGAAAGGTTGAAAGAAAAATTTTGAAAACATCTATCGGCAGTCCGATGATAAACAGAGCCGGTATGGTGAAAATGGCTCCGGCTACCAGGGCGCCAGAAGCAGCGCCGATTGACTGGATGATGACATTCTCCAGGATGGTGTTCTGGCGCGAATAGGTATATCCCAGGCCTACTGCCAGGATAGCAATTGGGATGGCTGCTTCAGGTACAGTGCCAACCTTTAACCCAAGGTAAGCCATGGAAAAGGTGAAAAACAGAGCCATGAACAGGCCCCACAGAACCGAACGGAGCGTTATTTCTGGAATGAGTCTTTCGGCTGGAACGAGTGGGGTGTATTTTTCCCCAGGAGCCAGTTCACGGTAAGCCTCGGGTGTCAGGGATTTTTTAGAAGTCTCCATTTGCCCTCCTTATCGTTAAATTTTTTTATTTAAGAAAGAGGGTTATTCACCAATCCGGCCCAGAACCTCATCGGTAATTCTGGTAAACAAGTTGTAGTTGACTTTTATTTTCATCTCCTGCCTGACTTTCTGCAGGTAGCTGAACATAAACATTTCTCTGGCCTGGTTAAGGAAATTCTGCATTTCCTCAGACTTGACTTTAGCAAAATCCTCTCTGGAAACTTCTTTCCTTTCCAGAACCCTGATCACCGCAAAGCCTTCTGAGATTTCAAAAGGCTCACTGGTCTGATTTAGAGGCAATGAGAAAGCCAGGCGGTCAACCTCTGCCGTGTCAGTGATGAGGCTCAGATACTGCCCTCGCTTGTGGGCTTCAGCCCGCTTGTACTCAAGATTGTTGTTCTTGGCAAAATCTTCCCAATTAGCGCTCTGAGCATATTTGAGCGAGCTCAATTTGTCGCGGAGTAATGATTTCTTCTTTTCCTTGATAAGGTCTTCCAGAACCTCCTTTTTGGCTTCTTCAAAGGAAGCTTGGTGGGCAGGGTCAATACGGGTCAGTTGCAACAGGGCGACTCCCTCGTAGGTAAAAACCGGAGAAGAAACCTCTTTTTCTTTTAATTCAAAGAGAGTCTGGCTCAGAGAACCAGCCGAATCAACCCCAGGGAGCGGATCACCATTCTTAAGGAGACCGGTATCCTGGACTGGTAGACCTTCTCTTTTAGCGGCCTGTTCCAGATTTTTTGTCTTCTGAGCAATCTTAGAGAGTTTTTCCATCCTGTCTGAAGCTTTGTTCCTGGCTTTCTCTTCCAGGAGGCTGTTTTGAATTATGGGCTTGACTTCAGTCAAAGACTTAACTATTTCAGGCATCTTTTCTGTAGCCTTTAAGATAGAGACAGCATTGCCTAAGTCCAGGGGGTCAGAAACCTGGCCTGCTTCTAATTTATTTATGGTTTGGATTTCCTGAGAGGAAAGGCTCTGCCAGTCATAATAACCCCAATCTCCTCCGCTCTTGGCTTTGTCGTCCTGGGAATATTTAATGGCCGTTTGAGCAAAATCTTCTCCAGCCAACAATCTATCTTTGAGGGCTTTGGCCTGTTCCAGGACTTGTTGTTTGTCGGCTGGGGTGTAGGTGAGATAAATTCGGCTGACCTTGGTTTTGGCTGGCTCTTTAAACTGATTGCTGTTTTCTTTGTAATATTTTTCAATCTCGGAATCAGAAATTTTTATCTCTTTTTTCAGGTCTTCAGTCTTCAAAAACACGTATTTCCCTTCGCGCCTTTCGGGCACCTGGTAGCGGCTCTTATGATTTTCAAAATAGTTCAGGGTTTCCGATTCTTCGGGGTTAGCCGGAAGTTGAACTTTTTCTGCCGAAGCCACCAGATATTCAATTTTGGCTGTTTCGTTCTGTTGTTTGTAATTCTCCCAGACTTCATCCTCAGTGACCGCTACTCCAGCAGTCAGCAACTGCATCACTTTGGTCAGCAGAATTTCTTCTCTCAGGCTGTCTTCAAATTTCTGAAGTGGGATATGATTCCAATCCAGGATTTTTTTGTATTCGTCAAAACCTACAAATTTACCCTCTCGCTGGAAAACAGGAAATGAAATTATCTTTTCTTGAAGTTCCCGGTCTGAAGCTTTTAAGCCCATCTCCCGGGCAATATGGAGGAGAAGGTATTGTTGGACCATCTGTTCCAGAATCTGTTGGGGCAGATTTAACTGCCGCAAGGTCATCGGATTAAAGTCGGGATAATCTTTTTTTAGGGCTTCAATTCTCTGCCTTAAAACCTGAAAATAATCTTCTGAGGTAATGGCTTTTTGGCCAACCTGGACGATGACGTTAGCCTGTCGGGCTTCACCCAAACGGCCGGCTCCGCCCCAGACAGCAAAGATGGCTATGACAAAGGTGGCGATCACAATCCAGAGAACCGGGGCCAGGGATTTGACATTTTTTCGCATGGTCTTAAGCATGGCTTATTTCTCCTGTTTCTGTTCTTCTCGGGAAAAGAAGGGTTTAAGTCGGTGGTAAGTAGTTTCCAGGTCTTCGCAGAAAACCTTGGTTTCACTTACTATCGGCATGAAGTTAGCATCCCCCGGCCAGCGAGGAACCACATGGAGGTGAAAGTGACCAGTTACTCCAGCTCCGGCACTCTGTCCCAGGTTAAGTCCGACATTAAAGCCATAAGGCTTGTAGCACTTCTTGAGGATTCTTAGGCTCAGTTGTACCAGCTCCGTGGCTTCGGTCACGATTTCTCTTGGCGCTTTTTCAAAATTGGCCAGATGCCGGTAAGGGGCGATCATCAAATGGCCGGTGGTGTAGGGGAACCTGTTGAGGAGGATAAAGTTGTGTTTCCCGCGGAACAATATTAAAGAATCCTGGTCTTTATTTTTCTTCAAAGCCTCGCAAAAAATACAGTTCTTCATCTTCAGGGCTTTCTTAACATAACTTTGTCTCCAGGGAGCAGTGCAGTACTTCATTTATAACGGTTAAGCATCTCCTTTAAGAGTTTGGATGGCTTAAAATACAGAACTTTCTTCGGCGGAACCTTTACCAGTTCACCGGTGCGCGGGTTGCGACCAGACCTGGGAGCACGTTGCCGGAAGCGGAAGCTTCCAAAACCACGAATTTCAATTTCCTCACCCTTGAGGATTGCTTCTTTGATAGCCTCAAAAAACAGGTTAACCCCATTTTCAGCTTCTTGTTTGGAAATGTTTAACTCTCTTGAAACGACATTGACCAGGTCTGCTTTTATCATGATTCTCCCTCCTTTTTGCTGTTAGCCTTGCCAGGCAAATTTTTAAGCTGTTCCCTGAGGATATCGCCAAAGGTTAGGCGATCGCTCTGACCTTCTAAGTATTTTTGGAATTCCTTTTTTTGGACATCCATCTGGGCCTGTCTAAAACTCAGAGAAATCTTCTTGGCCTGGGGGTTGAGCTTGATGATCTTGGCCATTTTTTCTTCTCCGGGCTTGAAAACTTCAGCAGGGTTTTCAATCCGGTTGTCATCAAGCTCGGAATTAAAGACCACGCCTTCTATCCCGGGCATGATTTCCACAAAAACTCCGAAATCTGCTACCCGGGCTACTTTGACTCTTAAAACATCGCCCACTTTCTGGCGGGAAAAAAAGTCTTCCCAGATATCGCCCTCAAGTTGTTTTAAGCCGAGAGAGAGCTTCATTTTTTCCAGGTCAATGTTGAGCAGGACCACTTCTATTTCCTGTCCGACCTTCAATTTTTCAGAGGGATGTTTAATCTTTTCCCAGCTGATATCAGAAATATGGATCAGTCCTTCTATATCCTTGTCCACTTGGACGAAGGCTCCAAAATCAGTCAGGCTGGTTACCTTGCCTTTAAGCCTGGAGCCAGGGCTGTGTTTTTGAGCAAAGAGCTCCAGAGGGTGAGGGGTGGCCTGTTTGAGACCAAGAGAAATCCGCTTGCTTTCCGGGTTGACTTCCAGCACCTGAACAGTTACTTCCTGTCCGACCGAAAGAACCTTCTTCGGATGAACCATCTTTTTGGACCAGGTCAGGTCAGAGATGTGGATTAATCCTTCCACTCCTTTTTCCAGTTCAACGAAGGCTCCAAAATCAGTCAGGCTGACTACCTTACCCACCACCTTAGTTCCAACGGGATATTTTTGCTCCACGCTCAACCAGGGGTCGGGAGTCAGCTGTTTATAACCCAGAGATATTCTTTCCTCGTTCTCGTTAAAATCCAGAACCACCACTTCTATTTCCTGACCGACCTGTAAAATCTCTGAGGGATGGTTGATCTTACCCCAGCTAAGATCGGAAATGTGGAGCAGTCCTTCCACCCCGCCCAGGTCAATGAAAGCTCCAAAATTGGTTAGAGATTTCACGGTGCCCTTGGTTTTTTCACCTTTTACCAAGCGGCTGAAAACCCGGCGTTTCCTCTTTTCTCTTTCGTCCTGCAACAGAAGCTTGCGGGACAAAACCACTTCCTCATCCTTGCGGTTGAACTTCAGGATCTTAAACTTCAAACTCTGACCGAGAAGAGAATTCGGGTCTTTGATTGGTCTAAGGTCAGCATGGGACTCAGGCAAAAAGGCTTCCAGTCCGACATCAACCTGATAGCCATTCTTGGTTCTGGATATTATCGTTCCAGAGACCCAGCTGTTGGAATGATAGGCTCTTTCTAACTGATCCAGAGCCCGGAGAAGGTCAGCCTTTCTTTTGGAGAGAATAAAATAACCGTCTTGAGGTCTGGATTTTTCCAGGATGGCTTCTATTTCACTTCCCACCTTGATTTCTTCAAATTCTTTCTGACTGCGGAAATCTTCCAGAGGAATAGCCCCTTCTGTCTTATGCCCGATATCAAGAAGCAGATGGGAAGAGGTCTTTTTTACTACTCGGCCCTTGATGAGGCTTCCTGCTGTTAGTTCCTGATCAGAGAGATGGTACTGGTCAAGAAGACGTTCATAATCTTCTGGAGTGAGAGATTCATCATCCCTGGGTTTCTTCTTGCTGTCAGTCATGGCTCACCTTCTCCTGAGGTAAATTCTGTTTGAAGCTATTACTGATAGCTGAAACAGTTTGCTTAATCATTTCAGGGGGAGTGGAAGCTCCACCTGAAACCCCTATTTTTTTTACTCCCTGGAGCATCTCAGGGTTAATTTCTTTGGCTGATTCTAAAAAGTAGGTTCTGGGTAAGAGACGCCGGGAAATCTGATAGAGTTTATTGGTGTTAGAACTGTTTTTCCCACCGATGATAAACAGAGCCTCCACCTGCCTGGCCAGCTCGGCTGTGGCTTCCTGTCTAACTCTGGTGAACTGGCAGATGGTGTTAAAAACTTGAAGTTCAGTGGTTTTTTCAGCCAGAGCGGCTATTATCTGGCCGAAGATTTTACCGTCCTGGGTGGACTGAGCTAGAACAGCTCTTTTTTCTCTGAAAGGAAGCTCTCTAGCCTGAGCCTCGGTTTCTATTACCATGGCCTTATTTTGGCTGTAACCAATCAAGCCCTGGATCTCAGGATGGTTTTTGTTGCCAACGATGATTATTTCGCCCGATTTCTTGCTTAACCGCTGCACAGTTTGTTGAATCTTTTTAACAATCGGACAGGTAGCATCCACAATTTTGACTTTTTTTCTCTTGAGTCGGCGGTAGACTTCGGGTGAAACTCCATGACTTCGGATGATAACTGTGTCTCCCGCCTTTAGCTGGTTCAGAGAGCGGGCTACCCTGATTCCCTGTTTTTCCAGCCGGTTGATGACGTCTGGATTATGAATCAACTCACCCCAGCTGAAGACCTGATGCTTATTTTTTTCTCTGGTTTTTCGGGCAAGCTGCAGGGCTCTTTTCACTCCATAACAAAATCCGCTGTTCTTGGCGATGATGATTTCCATTGAATATTGCGAATGAAAAATAGCTTTTTATACTATATAAGTCAATGGCCTTTGTCAACTCTAAGTATAGGAAAATTCTTTACTTAGAGCTAAGAGACCGATTGCTTTTCTTCCTCCAGAATTTTAGCAATTTCTTCTTCTTTGGGCAAATCTTCAAGACTATTCAGACCAAAATACTGAAGAAATCTTTCTGAGGTTCGGTAGATCAAAGGGTTGCCCGGAGCTTTTTTTCTTCCGGTAATTTTAATCAATTTTTTCTGCAGCAGAGTTTTTAGGCAGTAGGTTGAATCAACTCCGCGGATGGCAGAAATTTCAGCCTGGGTGATCGGTTGATGGTAAGCAATGATACTTAGAGTTTCCAGTGCGGCGGAAGAAAGCTTGGTTTTCTTTTCTATCTGCAGTAAGCGTCTGACCCACTGGTCATGCTCGGGCTTGGTGGTGAAAAGATAACCACCAGCCGTTTGAACCAGCTGAATACCCCGATTATCAGCAGCATAGTCAGACTGCAAGGCCTGGAGAGCGGCCTGTAATTCTTCGTCCGGAACTTCACCCAGAACCTCTCTTATTTTGTCCACAGTCAGGGGTTCTTGGGAAATAAAAATTAAAACCTCCAGAATAGCTTTTAGTTGGTCATTCATGGCTATATCCGTGGTGGTGGGCTCTGGTTTTTCTTAACCAGACCCTGATGGTTTGGAAGAGCTGTTCCTGAATCGCCACTACAGTATGATTCTTGACCAATTCCAGAAGACAGAAGAAAGATACCAAAGCTTCTTCCAGGCTTTCCTGCTGGGCAAAGTATTCCAAAAAATCCATGGAACCTTGCTTCTCCAGGTACTCAACGATCTCTTTCATTTTATCTTCAACCGAGACATCTTTGCTCTTGATCAGACGGAAGTCTTCTCTTTCTTTTCTCTTCATCAGCAAGAAGAAAGTTTCAGCCAAATTAAAGAGGTCCACTTCCAGTAATTCCAGTTCTTCAGGTCTGGCTACAGGCGGCAGGAAAGTTCTCTTCCAGCACTGGAGCTGTTCTTCTTCTTTTTCCCGCAGGAGAGTACAGGCCACTTTAACCTTCTGGAATTCCAAGAGCCTATCCACCAGTATCTTGCGGGGATCTTCTTCTGAGGGCAGTTCCTGTTCTCTGGGCAGAAGCATCTGGGACTTAATGTAAATCAGCAAGGCGGCTATCAACAGGAACTCAGCCTCGCGGTCCAGGTTTATCTGGTCTTTCCTTTCCAGGTATTCCAGGTAGTCCCGGGTTATGAGGGCAATGGGGATATCATGGATTTCAATTTTTTTCTTGCGGATTAAAAACAGGAGGAGGTCCAGCGGACCCTCAAATATTTCCAGTTTTACTTGATAGCCATCATCAGAAAAAGAGGGAGCACCTTCTGGAATCTGGGTATCTTTGATCTCCTGAGTTTCCTGCTCCATCAAACCTTCCTTTTTGATTCAGTTCCGCTGGGAAAAACTAACCCCATGGCCTGCCGGACTTCTTCCATTGTTTTCTGAGCGACTTGACGTGCCTTTTGACTACCCTGATTAAAAATTTCCCAGACTAGCTGGGGATGCTTTCCGTAATAAGCCCTTTTTTCCCGGAAATCGGCAAACTCTTCAATCAGGGCTTCTATCACCACTTTTTTGCAATCAAGGCAACCGATGGAAGCCGAACGACAACCCGCGGCCAGTTCTTCTCTCTTGGTCTCCGACACGAAAGCCTTATGCAGGGTAAAGACAGGGCAATCATCAGGCTCACCAGGGTCGCTCCGCCTCTTCCTTCTGGTATCGGTAACCATGGGTAATATTTTTTTCTTGATGGTCTCCGGGGAATCCTTGAGATAAATTGCATTGCCATAAGATTTACTCATCTTGCGACCATCAGTTCCAGCTAACTTGGAAACCTCGGTCAGCATGATTTGGGGTTCGGGAAAAACCTGGCCGTAGAATCTATTAAAGCGCCGGACGATCTCTCTGGCCAGTTCAATGTGAAAAGCCTGGTCTTCGCCCACCGGAACAATTTCAGCTTTGTAGATGATGATGTCAGCAGTTTGTAACAGAGGATAACCCAGGAAACCATAAGTATTCAATTCTCTATCCTGAAGCTCCAGCTGCTGTTCTTTGAAGGTCGGGACTCTTTCCAGCCAGGGCAAAGGAGTGATCATAGAAAGAAGCAGGTGAAGTTCAGCATGCTCTTTGACTTCGGATTGAAGGAAGAGTACCGACTTTTCAGGGTCCAGACCCGCTGACAGCCAGTCCAGGGCCACTTCAAAAGTATAGTCCTTGATGACCGCTGGATTTTCGTATTCTGAGCTCAGGGCATGCCAGGGCACGATGGCGAAGAAGCAACGGTGACTGTCCTGAAGTTTGACCCAGCGCCTCAAGGCTCCCACATAATTACCGAGGTGCAACGGACCCGTAGGCCTCATTCCGCTCAAGACTACCTTTTTCCTAGTTTGACTCATTTTCTCTGCTCAAAAAAAGATTATCCCGAGAATTAAATATTGTAAAGGTCTGATAATCAGGTCCAGAAAACCTATGGATATGAGAACGATGACAATCAAAAAGCCGTATGGTCTCAGCCGGGCATATCTATCAGCCAGCCTGTCTGGGAGCAATCCTTCCAGAACTCCGCTTCCGTCCAGGGGATACATGGGGATAAGGTTAAAGGCAACCAGGTAAGTATTTATCAGAACCATATAGAAAAGGATTATCACCAAACCCTGAAGAGGCTGAAGACCGGGTGGCAAGCTTCCTCTGGAGGTCAAAAAATTATAAAGAGCCGTGGTGGTTACAGGACTGATTAGTTTTAAGAAAATTATCAGGAGCAGGGCGGCGGTTGCGGCCAGAACGTTAGCCGCTGGTCCAGCCAGCGATATCCAGAACCCGTCTCGCCGAGGGTTGCGGAGAAAATGGGGGTTAACCGGCACCGGTTTAGCCCAGCCAAAAACAGGTGCTCTGAATAGAGCCAGGAGAAGAGGCAAGATAATTGTTCCAAAAAGATCAATGTGAGCCATCGGGTTGAGGGTTACCCGGCCGGCAGCCATGGCCGTCGGGTCTCCGAGCCGGTAAGCAGCCCAACCATGGGCGGCTTCATGGATAGTGATGGCAAACAGCAGGATAACCAGGCTTATGATTGTCGTAATCATCTTCTCTATCAGTCATTTTCTTATACCATAAGAACAGGGTTAAAGTCTATGGCAGACGGAGTTTTAGCCAGGCAAAAGTTTGATTTCCCGCATCTCAAATTTGAAACCGTTCCTGGGAACGGCTCCGATTGAAGCTTTTTTCCACAAGCGGCGAGTATGCTCATCATTTAGCCAATCTCTTCCCTGGCCTGTAGAAAAGCTTATTGCCATAACCTCTTCAGCAATGAAATGCCAGGAGATACCGAAATGGGATTACCGGCTGGTTGCAATTGCCCCGTATAAACCTGGAAAAGAAATGAGCCTGACCCGCGTCGGGTCAGGCTCAGTCTTCTGCTTGATTGAAAAAATCAGGAATTGAGGATCTTATCTACCTCTTCTTTATCAATATCCTGGATGTATTTGATTCCGCTGATTCTGGCAGCTTCCATAGTCAGGGCTCCGATATCATCTCGGGTGATATAACCAAGTGAGAATTTTCTGGCTCCGGCCATGAGCTGTCGCAACCCCTGGTTCAAACGTTTGAAATAAGTGTAGACGCCAATAGCACCCGGTGGCAGCTCATTGAATCTCTCGCCAAATCTCTTCTTCAGTTCGGGAGCGGTGATGAAGATTTCTTCTATACTATTGCCAAACCTTTCTACATAAACCGGAATCTGGCCGTCCTTGATCCGGCTGCCGATAGTCTTGCCCACCATAGCTGCGGCCAGTGGTGAGCGGGCCATGCCGACGGCCTTGACGTAAGGCGCGCCCAGGGCAATGACCTTAAAAATCTGGTCTTCAAAAGTGATGCCGCCGGCAAAGACGATATCAGGCACATATTCGCCTTTTTTGGCCAATTGGTCAGCATATTTATGAGTTAGGGACCAGATTTCCACTCCGGGGATGCCCCACTCGTTCATCATTCGCCAGGGACTCATGCCGGTGCCGCCGCCGGCTCCGTCCACAGTTAGCATGTCTATTTTGGCTTTAGAAGCATACTTTACAGCTCGGGCCAGGTCAGCTGGACGGTAGGCGCCGGTCTTCAGGAAGATATATTTTGCCCCCGCCTTTCTGAGTTCTTCCACCCGCTTCATAAAAGTCTCTTCTTCAACCATGCCCAGGCGGCTGTGGCGCTCAAATTCCTTGAAGCTGCCTTTTTCAAAGGCCTGGATAACCAGTGGGTCTTCGGGATCAGGCAGGACAATGTAGCCCCTTCTTTTCAACTCCTGGGCTTTCTTCAATGACTTTATTTTCACTTCGCCGCCAATATCTTTGGCTCCCTGACCCCACTTGAGCTCCACCGCTTGGACCCCAAGCTTTTCAATCACATATTCCTGGACGCCCAGCCGGGTATCTTCCACGTTGGCCTGGACCACAACAGTGCCGTAGCCGTCATACCAGTTCTGGAAGGACTTGACTCTCATTTCCATATCGGGTGAGCGGACTACCCGGCCGTTCTTGATTTCAGCCTCTTCATCCATGCCGCAGACGTTCTCGCCCACAGTCAGGATGGAGCCGGAAATGGCTGCTCCTACCGCCAGACCGGCCCAGTTCTGCTTGGCCACGTTGGTAGAGCCCATGCCGGAGATAATGAATGGCACCCGCAATTTGATCCCTTTATCCCGGCCTATGGCCGTTTCAATGGTCACTTTTTCAAAAGTTGCCAGGTCGCTATCTGCTGGGACTCCCCAGGCTCCGGCTGCAGTTCCCATGATGTTGAAATGCGAAAGGTCTACGGGGTAATCTTTTTCGGCCGCAGCAGTTATCAGGCCAAACGGCTGAGGATAGAGCACTTCGGTGCCTCGATAAGCTGATTTTCCGATTTCGCACATGCCGATACAGCCATCCACGCAGGTTACACACATCCCGCTGAAAGGACTGATGGAACCTTCGGTTCTATTCTTGGTTAAGGTGGCTGCACTCCTGTTGATTTTTGTAAAGGTCATGGTTTTACCTCCTTTTTCCCTTTGATAAATTTGATAAAAATCTATTTTTTATAAACATCACTTTTTCTCCCGGACGCAGGTGCCGCAGCGGCCGGCATCATACATCCAGCACTGCAGCTCGTCATAATAATCAAGGCAGGTCGGGTCCATGGTCAGACAGGCATTGCAAATGGCCGTCTCAGCCTGAGGTCCCTGGCAGCGCAGCTGACAGGCCGGACAAATGTAGATACAGCCTCCACACAGCCGGCATTCTTCAGAGCGGATGTCAAATGGCGTTGATATTTTTCTCTGAAAGCCGCGGTTCTGAAATCCGATAGCCTTCCCGTCCATCTGTTCAGCGCACATCCGGACACAAAGTCCGCACAGGATGCATTCTTCGTTGCGGATCTTAAACCGCATCCTGGTGACGCCAAACTTAGAGGCCAGGTCCTGAATCGTTTTGGAATAAGGAGCCACGGACAGCATCAGCTCAATCATCATCCGCCGGGCTTCAATTACCCTTTTGGTGTCGGTGTGGACCACCAGGCCTTCCTCAGCCGGGTAAGTGCAGGAAGAAACCAGCTTGGCTTTCGGACCTTCTCCGATTTCTACCAGGCAGAGGCGGCAGGCGCCGTAGGGGGTCAAACCTTCATGGTGGCAAAGGGTTGGGATTTCCAACCCGTAAAATTTGGCTGTCTCCAAGACGGTCCAGCCCTCTTCTGCCTTGACTTCCAGTCCGTTCATTTTCATGGTAATCATGGCTTCACCTCTTTGACGATGGCTATAGCCTCTTCACGCTGGGCTTCAATGGCCTCAAAGCGGCAAGCTTCAAGGCAGGCTCCGCACTTGATGCATTTATCGTAAAGGATGAGATGCACATCTTTTCTGGTGCCCTGAATGGCTCCAGTCGGGCAGGCTCGCTTGCAGGCCTCGCAGCCTGTACATTTTTCGGGTATGACCGCATAACGAATGAGGCTCTTGCAGACGCCAGCGGGACAGCGTTTCTCATAAATGTGGGCTTCAAATTCATCGCGGAAGTAGCGGAGTGTGGAAAGAACCGGATTGGCTGCAGTTTGCCCCAGACCGCACATTGAAGCTTCTTTGGTAGCTATGGCCAGCTCTTCCAGAAGCTCCAGGTCTCCGGGTTTGCCTTTGCCTTCAGAGATGTCCTTGACAATTTCCCACATCCTTTGGGTTCCTTCCCGGCAGGAGATGCATTTACCGCAGCTTTCATCGCGGAGGAAGTTCAGGAAGTACAGGGCTACGTCCACCATACAGGTCTTTTCATCCATCACAATCATGCCGCCGGAACCCATGATTGAGCCGGCCGCAGTCAGGGACTCATAATCAATGGTCAGGTCCAGGAGCGAGGCCGGCAGGCAGCCTCCGGAAGGACCGCCGGTCTGCACCGCTTTGAAGGCTTTGCCCTCAGGAATGCCGCCACCGATGTCATAGATTATTTCCCTGAGAGTTATGCCCATCGGCACTTCCACCAGACCGGTGTTGTTGATCTTGCCGACCAGAGAGAAAATTTTGGTCCCCTTGCTCCCACTGGTCCCGATACTGGCAAACCAATCCGCGCCGTTAAGTATTATTAAAGGTATATTAGCCCAGGTCTCAACATTGTTAATGCAGGTGGGTTTTCCCCAGAGACCCTTCTGAGCCGGAAACGGCGGCCTCTGACGCGGTTCTCCCACTCGTCCTTCAATTGAAGCAATCAGGGCGGTTTCCTCGCCGCAGACAAAAGCCCCGGCTCCCTTGGCGATGTGCAGGTCAAAGCTGAAATCGGTTCCCAGGATTTTTTCCCCTAGCAGTCCGGCTTTGTAGAGCTGGTCCAGAGCCAGAGTTACATGGCGAACTGCTAATGGATATTCATCCCGGACATAAATGTAGCCTTCACGGGCGCCGATGGCCAGAGCTCCGATCAGCATACCTTCAATCACCCGAAAAGGATTTCCTTCCAGAACGCTTCTGTCCATATAAGCGCCAGGGTCACCTTCATCTCCGTTGCAGATAATGTATTTAATGTCGCCGGGAGAGCGGCGGGTAGCTTCCCATTTAACACCAGTCGGAAAACCGGCTCCACCCCGGCCCCGAAGCCCGGATTGTTTGACTGTCTGAACGATTTCCTCAGGCTTCATCCTGGTCAGGGCTTTGATGAAAGGCCGGAAACCGCCGATGGCTAAGTAGTCCAGCAAGTTGGTTGGGTCCACAAAAACGTTATCACCCAGGACTATTCTTTTCTGCTTCTGGTAAAAGGGAATTTCGTTTTCATACCAGGCGCGTTCTTTAGTTAGCGGGTCCCGGTGCAGGAATTTCTCTACCACCCGGCCTTCCACCAGGGTTTCTTTAACTATGGTTCGGACATCAGCCGGGGTGAGCTTCTGATAGAAAATCCTGTCGGGGTAGATGATGATGTTTGGCTCGGCTTCACAGAACCCGTGGCAGCCGGTAATCCTAAGTGTTACCTTGTCTTTCAATCCTGCTTCCCGGATGGCTCTTTTTAAAGCCTCAATGACCTTCAATGAACCGCGGGCCTGACCGCAGGTTCCCGAAGAAACCACGATGACTTTTCTCTTTTCCTGCTGCCGGCTAGTCTCCTGCTGCTCAATTGCTTTCCTGAGCTCTTCAACAGTTTTGAATTTCTTTATTCTTTTCATGGTCGGTCTCACTTTCGGTATTTACTCAGGATGGTCGGGACTTTCCTGATGCTGGTATGAGCATGATAGTCCCCATCTACTACCACCACCGGACCGATGGCACAACAACCGAGGCAGGCTACACTTTCCAACGACCACTCACCGTCTTCCGAAGTCTGGCCCCTTTTAATCTGGAGCTGCCGCTCAAATTCTTCCAAGATTTTTGGTGCCCCCCGGACATGACAGGCCGTACCCATGCAGACAGTGGCCGTATGCCGGCCCTTGGGAGTGAGACTGAAGGCCCGATAAAAGGTGGCCACGGAGATGATATCAATCAGCGGAATTTTCAACAGTTTGGAGAGGGTTTTCAGGGCTTCGGCAGGCAGATAGTGATAAACGGCCTGGACGTCCTGGAGAATGGCAATCAACTTGTTTTTATTGTAGCCATGCCTTTCCACTATTTCTTGAAGGCTATCCAGGTTAATTATTTGATGGACACTCAAAACTGGCCTCCCTTTTTATTGGATTAAGATGATTGATGCCCCTCTTTGAGAGTTGGTCTTCAATTAGAATGGAATCAATGGAAGCAAATCGTAGAAGAGAACACTCGTTCTTTTTCTCACGCAGAAAAGCAGAATAGCACTTAGATGGTACAAACAAGTATCCATCTAAAGTAAGAGTAATAATGTATAACTCCTTCTTAACCTATGATACTATAAATAAGACTTTTTTATATAAAAGCTTGAAAAGATTTGTCAAGAAAAATTTTTAGATTTGGGCTCCCAAGAGGACTGAGGGCGCAAGAAGCTTATCGTTTGGGAATTCATGATTCTATAAAGAGCGCAGACAAAGATTCATCTTGCGTTGCTCGGGGGCTAAAAGCTATCCTGGAAATGTGCCCATAGTCATAAGAGTTCTTCTTTTTAGATTGAATAGAATGGAGAGTATCTATGATATAAATTTAAATAATGAAAGCTGATTGAAAACATGAAACCAAGAGAGAGGGTCAGTTTAGCCTTGAACCACAAGCAGCCAGACAGATGCCCCCTGCAATTGAGTTTCACCCCCGAATTTGCAGAGAAGCTAAGAAAAGCTCTGGGCCTGGGCCCAGAGGCTTACAATCCCCACGGGGGCGGGAACACCTATCTTCTGGAAAGAAAACTTGGCTGCGATCTGCTGTTAACCTCTGTGGGCTGGGCTAATTCTTATTATGCTACAGATCGCTATAGTTTGGATGGAGTTACCTATTTTGACGAGTGGGGAGTTCAGTGGAAAAAGGTGAAATATGAAACCAGGTTCGGATCAGGCCATTATACTGAGATAGTCGGGCATCCTCTTTCTGATGATAAAGCCATTGAGACCTATCAACCACCAGACCCTAACCGACCAGAGCTTTATCTGGAAGCCGAACGAGCCATCAGAGAATTCAAGAATGAATACTGGATTGTCGGGGTGGTGGTAACGACTATTTTTGAAACAGCTTGGGCTCTCAGGGGTTTTGAGAAAACCCTCCTGGATATGGCCCTTAACCCGGAATTGGTGAACCGGCTTTTTGACCTGCCTTTTAATTATCACCTGGAAGTGGCCAGCAAACTGGTAGAAATGGGTGTGGATATGGTTTGGCTGGGTGATGACGTTGGGGCTCAGGACAGGATGTTGATTTCCCCGGCTCACTGGCGCCGCTTCTTAAAGCCCAGAATGGCTGAGTTAATCAGTACTCTGAGGGCTATCAATCCCGGGATAAAAATTGCCTATCATTCTGACGGTTATATCTATCCGATCATCCCGGACCTGGTGGAAATAGGAGTTGATGTCCTGAACCCAGTTCAGCCCCACTGTCTGGTGCCAGAAAAACTAAAAAAAGAGTATGGCGACAGATTGTGTTTCTGGGGGACCATTGATCTTCAATATACACTTCCCTTTGGCCCAACCGAAGAGGTCAAGAATGAAGTGCTTAAGCGGATCAGGACAGTGGGCCGGAATGGGGGATTGATTATCAGCCCGACTCATAATCTCCAGCTGGATGTGCCTTTGGAAAACTTCTGGGCAATGATAGACACTGTTCAAAAAACATTCTATGCTGAGCTCAAGTAAGCCTTCATTGATTTTCTTGAGGACTGGACCGAATTCCTCGCCTGGCAAAATCAAAGGAATGGTCAAAGCCCAAAGTCGGCTGATGGCCAGTTTTTTTAAGACCCGAGGGGTATCAATTCTGCCTGTAGCCAAGATTGGATTAGAGCATCGGCAAGTATTTCTTGATTTCGTAAGGGCTGACCTGTTTGTCATATTCATCAGGCACGTTCTTCAGGTAATCTTCAATTTCTTTCTGTTTATTAGCCAGGAATTTTTCAAAGAGATGATCTCCTAAGGTTTCTCTGACCAGAAGACTCTTCTCGGTCAGCTTGATTGCCTCCTGCAGGTTTTTTGGCAGAACCTGGATACCAGACTTTTTCTGCTTGGAACTGCTCAGGTGATAAATGTTTTCTTCAACCGGTTTGGGCAGTTCCAGCTTTTTCCTGATACCATCCAGCCCGGCAGCCAAAATGATGGCTAAGGTTAAGTAAATATTGCAACCGGGGTCGGGAGAACGCAGCTCGATTCTGGTAGCTCTTTCTTTCCCGGGTTGATACTCTGGAACCCGGATATAGGCTGAGCGGTTTTTTTGCCCCCAGGCAATATAAACCGGGGCTTCATAGCCCTCAATCAACCTTTTATAAGAGTTAATCCACTGACTGTGAATAGAACAGATTTCTCGGGCATGATGAATTATACCGGCAATGTAATGCTGAGCCAGGGCCGAAAGATGATAAGGAGCGTTCTGGTCAAAAAAGACGTTATGTCCATCCTGCCAAAGAGATTGATGAACATGCATCCCGCTGCCGTTCTGGCCATTGATTGGCTTGGGCATGAAGGAAGCATAGAGATTGTGCATTCTGGCCACTTTCTTGGTCATGTATCTAAAGACCATGACGATATCAGCTATTTCTAAAGCACTCTGATATTTTAGGTCAATTTCATGCTGGCTATGAGCTACTTCGTGATGGTCGTACTCAGAGTCAATTCCCATTTTTTTGAGCAAAAGTTGAATCTCTTTGCGGATTTCTCCATGTTTTCCTGAAAAGAAATAGCCACCGGCATCGGTTAAAACAGCATGTTGATCATCGGGGAAGATAAAAAATTCCATTTCCGGGCCGCACTTGAAATCGCTCAAAGCGAGTTCAGTTCTTAACCTTTCCAGACCTTTTTTAAGAACATAGCGGCTATCTCCGGGATAGTGCTGGCCGTCGGGCTGGTAGATATCGCCAAACATAATCGCTTCCCGCCAGCTGATGTCGGGGTCAAAACCGTGGTAGGTCCAGGGAAAAACCCGAAATGTTTTTGGGTCGGGAACGATGATTAGGTCGCTTTCTTCAATTCGGACAAATCCTTCAACTGAAGAACCATCAAAACCCTTGCCCTCAGAAAAAGCTCTTTCCAGCTCGGAGACCGGGATGGAAAAATCCATCGGCCGGCCGAGGATGTCGGTGAACATGATCCGGACAAATTCAATCTTATAATCAGGATTATTGATCACCTGTAGAACCTCTTTTTCTGAGCTCAACCCAGGAAGCCCGATAAATTCTTCTTGCATTTTTTTCTCCTTAGATTAAAATAGGAAGAAGAGCATGGGCATGTAAGATATTGTCCCAAAAAAGATGATATACATAAATAAATAATAACATATAATTGACAAATGTCAATATATAAGGAATAATTAATTATCATTGTAAAAAGGAGGGTGGGATGGCATCAGATTCGGAAAGAAAAATTATCAGTTGTCTGAATAAGGATGCCAGAAAAAGTTACCGGGAGATTTCCAGGGAAACTGGCATCTCAGTGCCGTCAGTAATTCAGACCATAAGAAAGCTGGAGAAAATCGGAGCGATAAAAGGTTATGCTCCGATATTAAATCCTGAGTATTTTGGTTTTGGCCTGATGGCGGTGGTGGCTCTGAGGATTTCTCAAGGAAAGTTACTGGAGACCCAGAAGAAAATTGCCGAAGACGGGAGAGTGATGGCTGTTTATGATGTAACTGGAGAATGGGATTCTATATTGATTGGCTGGTTTACTGACCGGGAAGATTTGAACCAATTCATAAAAAGAGTGCTCTCTCTCAAATATATAGACCGAACGGTTACCCATCTGGTGCTGAATGTAGTCAAGAATGAACCGCGCCTTCCGATTTGAATTTCTGATTTAAATTTCTGACAAAAATTATTGACATGCGGGGCAAATGTGCCATAATCAAGTTGATAAATTTTCCCGGAGGAATTGAATGACCAAAGAATTTCACTCCACCATTGGCCATCATTATATCGTTGAGGCTTCGGGTTGCGACCCAAAGATAATCGGGAGCGTGGAAAAAGTGCAGCAGATTCTGGTCAAAGCCGCCGAAATAGCTGGGGCTCAAGTTTGGTCAATTTCTTTCAGCAAATTTCCTCCCAATGGTGTCAGTGGAGTGGTGGTGATTTCTGAGTCCCATATCTCAACCCACACCTGGCCAGAGATGAGATATGGAGCTCTTGATATCTATACCTGCGGTAATAACATTGACCCGGAAAAAGCTGTAATCTATGCTGTAGAAGCTTTTGGAGCCACAACTTCTCATATCACAGAAATCACCAGGGGGATAGATGAGGGTGATGCTATTTTCTATCATAGTTTTGTCACCTGGGAAGAGTATCTGAAGAAAGAAAAGAAAGAAAAAGAGGAAGTAAAACCCGAAATAAAATCCCAATCCTGAACGTAAAGATTTTTTCAGACCAGAAGTAAAATTTCTTGGATAAATTGAACCAAAACCATCTTTTCCCATCTTTTTAAGAAACAGAGGCCTTAAATCCTCTCTGGAATCAGCTCTGACCTTCCTGGCACGAAACCTGCTTCCTAGTTTGCTGAGTCCTATGGCTGGCGAAATTCGTATATAATAATATCGTAAAAGAATCAGGCCGTTAGGAGGTGGTTTTGGGGTAGGAAAAAGGCTGGTCCTGGCCGCACTGCTCTTAACCATAGGGAGCGGTCTAATAACTGCAGAAGGTTCTATCCAGGATAAACTGCCACCTCATCTTCAGGTCTTAAAGAATTCCCTTGAAAATCTTGATTTCAAGACCTATCTGAATTTATGTCTGCCCGAAATCCAGGATAAAGAGAGATCTGATCTTGATTTCTATTTTAGGGAAGCGGGCATGACTTCCCTCAAACTTTATTTTTCAGGAGAAACTCAGGATGAAACCGGCCTGAGGAGAGCTTTTTTTCAGGCTTTTTTCCAGAATCAATATGCAGCGATCATTGAGGTCTGGCAGATTTCTTATTTTATCTTAAACCAAGAAATTCAGGTTCATAGAAGGGTCGTCAGCAGCAGCTTGGGCGATCTGTATCGTCTGAATTTTCCCGGGGAGAGCAGTCTCCATGCCAGAAATGTCAGGCTGGAACAGAGGGACATAACCCTTATCTTTTCTGAAGCCGAGATTTTTTTTGATAACCTGCCGGAGATTGACACGGCGATGATCATCGTCGGGAAAGGCAGGGTAAATTTTCATCCCTCTGATGAGATAGAAAGGCATCAGCTGGTAAGAAGATATGGGAAACCCTATTTTGAAGGAGACCTTGAATATACCTATTTAAGAGCTGGGGCAAGCTTTTTTGGCGAAAATCTAAGCTATGAACCAGCGGAAAGGAGCTCATCTTTCCCGCCACCAGAAATGTTGGGTAATCTGGTCTATTCCATCTTTACCCGGAATTACCCCCGGTCTTTTACTGTTGAGAATTCTTTGACCGGCGAGCTACTGAGCTTTTTGCCTCAATCTGGGGAGACGGTGATTGAAATGAACGTGGCGGGAAAGGGCGAATTTGTTTATGTCTATTCCCCTTTTGCCGAAGAGGAAATCTTCTTTTTTGACCGAACCAGGGGCAAACTTATTAACAGTTATAATCCCTCTGATGGAGTTGGTGGTCAGAGAAGGCTCTTCGTCCGTTTCGGGGAAAAATTTGAGATTGATAGCTACCAAATAGAAGCAAGTTACCGTCCTGAAACCCATCAACTGGCTGCCTCAGCGCTCATTAAGATGAATTCCACCGCAGTCAGCCTGGACAGTCTGCAGTTACGCCTGAATCCCATATTACAGATTGTAAGAATTCTGGACGAGAAGGGTAGGGAACTCTTTTATTCCCAGGACAAATTTAGGAGGCTGGTTTATATCTACCTGGCCGAAAAAGTAAACAGGGGAGAATCATTTCAGATTCAGGTCTTTTATCGGGGAAGGATTACTCCGCCGCCGCCGACCTCAGATGTTCTGGCCCAGAGGCCTGAGGTTAACATACTGAGCTCTTATGATCAAGATACTTTTCTTTTCTCCCAGGCGGCAGACTGGTATCCGGCGCCAGTCCGGGAAAAATATTTCACCTTCCGTTTGAGATTGGTTATCCCGGAGAGTTACCAATGTCTGGCCAGCGGTCAGCTTATAGAAAAATATTCGTTGAAAGAAGCTGAATCCATATCCGAGCTGGAAAGTCTGGGGAATTCGGTTTTTGTCTATGAAAGTCAGGTTCCGGTAAAATACATCAGTTTTTTTATCGGAAAACTGGTCCGTGGCAAAAAGATTCAGGATGGTATCACTTTAGAGCATTATACCACCCAGAATTGGCGCCATATCGGAGAAGACCTGCCTTTTAAGGCCAGAGATATCATAAGAAAATATGAGGAATATTTTGGCGCTCCTCCTTTCAAGAGCCTGTCAATCGTCCAGCGATACTGGACTACTTCTGGCGGTCATTCTCCTCCGGGTTTCATCGTCCTTGATGCTCTCCCCCTGATCAGAGGACCTGATATCCTGGCCTTCAATCCCCAGAGTCCGGTGGACCTGTCCTTTTGGCCCGAATATTATCTGGCCCATGAGATTGCTCATCAATGGTGGGGACACGGTTTAACCTGGAACTCCTATCGGGACAACTGGCTGACCGAAGGACTGGCTCAGTTTTCCACCCTTCTTTTCCTTAAAGAAAAATACGGACAGAAAGATTATGAAAAGATGCTTAAGAAATTGTCTTCCTGGGTCAGAAAAAAATCTAATGTGGGCCCGATTATCTTGGGAATCAGACTGAGCCATATTGATTTTGAGGGTTATCAGAGCATCGTCTACAATAAAGCCGCCCTGGTCTTGTTGATGCTTAAAGACCTCCTTGGAGAGGAAGTGTTTTTTAAGGGGCTTAAAGAATTTTATCGGGCCAACCTGTTCCAGGTGGTTCGGACTGCAGATTTCAGAATGGCCATGGAAAAGGTATCAGGACGGGACCTAAAAGAATTTTTTCAGGATTGGTTCTATTCAGAAAGACTTCCTGAGGTTAGAGTTGAAAAGAGAATCAGCAAGATTTCAAACAGGGTTAACTTGAAACTGACAGTCAAACAATTAAAGAGACCCATGATTTTTCCCCTGGAAATTATCTTAGAAACTGAAGCAGAAAAGAAACCTTATGTCTTTCTCATCAAAGAAGGGGAACAAACCTTTACTCTTGACTTCCCGGGTAACTTAAAGAAACTAATCGTAAATCCGGGGGACAAAGTGCCTGGGAAATTCGGCTAAAATCAGATGATAACCAGGGTCAAATTGTTCTGCTGTTGATTTTCAGGCGCTTTATCATTTCATTTAGCGTTGTGGGTTTTAAGCCGAGAAGCTGGGCAGCCTTCTTCTGAACTCCACCGGCTTTATCCAGGGCGGTGATAATCAATTTTTTTTGGAATTCACTGGTCTTTTCTTTTAAGTTTAGGCTAACCGTGTTTAATTCTTCCAGCATAATCCTCTTGCTGCTGAGCAAGAAAGGAGGCAGCAATTCCCTGGTAATTATTCTTGATTTGCTCAGGACCACTGCTCTTTCCAGGACATTTTCTAACTCCCGGACATTGCCCGGCCAGTCATAATCCATGAGTATTTCCATTACATCTTCGCTGACCCCCTCAACTTCTTTTTTATTTTCCTTGTTGTAAAGATCAATGAAGTGTTTGACCAGCAGAGGAATATCTTCCTTCCGGGTGCGGAGCGGGGGCAGCTCTATCTTGATAACATTTAGCCGGTAATACAGATCCTTACGGAAAAGCTTCTGTTCAATCAATTCTTCCAGGTCGGTGTTGGTGGCCGCAATTATCCGGACATCAACTTTAATGGTCTTGGTGCCGCCCAATCTCATAAATTCCTTATCCTGCATGACCCTCAGCAGCTTGGCCTGGGTTTCTAAACTGATAGAGGAGATTTCATCAAAAAAGATTGTTCCTCTGTCGGCGGCTTCAAACAACCCCTTTTTGTCGGAAACCGCGCCGGTAAAGGCTCCCTTGACATGTCCGAACAGATGGCTTTCCAGAAGGTCCGGAGGAAGCGAACCGCTGTTGACTACCACAAAGGGATATGAGGCCCGGTCGGAATTGAGATGGATAGCGCGGGCTACCAGTTCCTTACCCGTTCCGCTTTCACCCTGGATGAGAATGGTTGACCTGGTAGGTGCAGCCGCTTTAACCAGCTCAAAGACATTGATCATCTTCTGGCTTTTTCCGATGATATTTGCAAAGCTAAATTTTCTTTTCAGCTCATCTTTTAGCCTGATGTTTTCTTCCTGGAGCCGGCGGTGCTCCAAGGCCCGGGAGATGGTCATCAACAACTCATCGTTCTTGAACGGCTTCTGAATGTAATCGTAGGCTCCCATCTTGATAGCTGAGAGGGCGGATTCCACAGAACCGTAAGCAGTGATAATGATTACCGGGACTTCCGGGTCAACCTTCTTGATGCGCTTCAGGACTTCCAGACCGTCCAGTCCGGGCATCAGCAAATCCAGAAGTATAAGGTCATACTTTTGTTCTTCAAATTTTGCCAGGGCTTCTTCACCGGAAGAAGATATCTCTACCTGGTAGCCATCAGCCAGAAGAAGTTGACCCAGGACATCGTGAATTATTGGTTCATCGTCAATCAGATGGATTAAGGCCTTGTCGTTCATGATGATTTCCCCGTCATAGCGATTTTTTGGCGACTCTTATCAGATAAAATGGTGGGCAGTATTATGGTGAAAGTGGTGCCCTTGCCCACGGCACTATCAACTAGAATCTGCCCTTCATGTTCTTTGACAATGGCAAAACTTATGGACAATCCCAGTCCCGTCCCTTTACCGATTCCCTTGGTGGTAAAGAACGGGTCAAAAATACGAGGCAGATGTTCTGGCTTGATCCCAGTGCCGGTATCAGAGATTCTGATCAAAGCCAGGTTCTCTTTATGGCTGGTTTCAATGCTCAGCTTACCCCCACCGGGCATGGCGTCCAGGGCATTCAAGATGATGTTGATGAAGACCTGCTGGAGCCTCTCTCGTTGAGCGTAAATAATCACCGGATTGAGTTTCAGCTCCAGTTGGATGTTGAGGCTCTTCAGACGATATTCAATGAGAGAGATGATTTCTTCCAAGCTGTCTTTCAAATCAACCCGCTGAAAAGAGTCATCTGCTGGATTCCGAGCAAAATTTAATAGATTCTTTATGATCCGGTTAACTCTTTCCGTCTGAGCTTCAATCTTCTGCAAGATCTGAGCGTAGTGGGCATCGGTCAGCTTTTTCTGAAGCATCTGCACGTAGCTGGAAATTCCGGTCAGAGGGGTGTTGATTTCATGGGCCACGCCGGCCGAGAGCAGTCCTATGGAGGCCAGTTTCTCGGAGGTCAACAACTGTTGTTGGAGATGGATTTTTTCGGTAATGTCTTCAAAGACAATGATGGTGCCATAGGCCTGCATCTGGTTATCAAGAAGCGGCGTTCTGGCCACATCAAAAATCTTTTTCTCCCCGCGGCTGGCAGTCAGGGTGATTTCGCTCAGCAGCTGATATTCGGCTTGAGTGTCAGGCGGGAATATGGCCCTGAAATTTTCCAGACCGAGAACTTCCGACAGATGCCGGTTAAGAGCCTTTTCTCTCACCAGACCGAATTGTCGTTCAAAGACCCGGTTGCAGCCGATGACCTTTCCTCCCTGGTCAATAACTGCCACCCCGACGGTCAGGCTTTCAATGATGTTATCGCTATAATCCTTCAACCTCTGCAGTTCCTGAGAGCGAATTATTTCCTGGTTGTAGAGATAGGCATTTTCCAGAGCCAGGGCTACCGGAGTTGAAATGGTTCGGAGCAGCTCCCGGTCTTCTCCTGTGAGGTAAGATTCATCCAGTTTATTGCCCATTGCCAGAAAGCCCATAATCTTATTTTCTATCCGCAGGGGAAGGATATTTATCAGGTCTTTTTCCAGTAAGGATTTGAAATATTTTTCCAGGGGAGGTGTTTCTGACGGCTTGAACAACGAAATAAATTCCAACTTCTGTAATTGGTCAAATTCACTCTGGTTAAGCCTTAGATTTTTCAGATGGAATTCTGGCGGGCCGGAGAATTTCAGCAGATAGAATTCCTCCTGGGATCCCTCTTTAGCCAGATACAAAGCAATGCTTTTGAGAGAAAGGGCTTTAGAAATAGTTTCTACCAGAAAATCAGTCAAGCGGTTCAAATTCCTTTCTCGGTTGAGAGCGCTGGAAATCATCAATAAGGTCCGGCGGTATTCATAGCTGCGACGGTAGATGACCCGGTCAACCACTGTCTGGACTAATTCTGATAGAGGGGTGAAAAGGGTAGCCCCAAGGATAATGGCCAGCAAGCCGAGCAGAATAGCATTTAATTTATTCTGGGAGAAAAGCTGGGTTTGAGAGCTGACCAAGAAATAGACCAGAGCGATGATAGTGAAGGATATAATCAGGGTACTGCCTTTTTTAAACAGGACTTCAAAATCCATCAGCCTGTATCTGGAAATAGAATAAGCCAGAGTGATAGGTATCAGAGCCTGCAACAGGACACTTAGTTGACCGGGGCTGGTTGGCAGCTGGCCAGCGATGAAGGGAACGACATAAAAGACAGCAAACGGTAGGGCTCCTAATCCCAGGCCGCCGGTTATCCATCTAAGCTGATTTTTTATGTAGAGGTTCTTGCAGCTGATGAGGTCATAAATGATGACAGTGAGAGCCAGAATTGTATAGAGAGCAAAATGGGCCAGTTCCAGTTTTTCTAACATTTTCTGGAATGAGAGAACCTGGGTTTCACTCAATCTGGAATCCAGAAAAGTTGTCAGGCTGATATTTGCCGATAGAATTAAAAGCCCCGGAAGGTATAGCAGGAATAATAATTTTTTCCGCTGAATAATCTTTTTCTTTTGGGGAAAAATAAAAAAGAAGTTGAGGAGGAGCGGCGGGAAAGCTAATAGAGCAATTTTATCCAGCCAGAAAAAGAGGTGATCCAGAAAATCCATCTGGCCGGTGGCAGAAAAAACATAGAAAGAATAAAGCGAAAAAGATACCAGATAAAAGAAAGCATAAGGCCCTGAGAACTGTCTTTTAGTGTTAAAAAAGACGAGCAGACTGATAGCCAAAGTAGTCAAGCCGAGGAGCATCAGATAAATATAAGTAGAGCTCACCCCTTTTTTTTCTAAATAAAAAGAAGGTGTAAGTATTGTTCCGCCCCGGCCGACCTGATAAAGAGCTTTTTGCTCCAGCCGGTCTATCAGCCAGAGCATTTTGGCCAATTCAATCTTGTTTTTTACCGGAGTATTATTGATAGAAAAGAGAATGTCTCCAGATTTTATTCCGGAAAGGTAAGCCGGGCTATCCTCATCCACTTTGGCTGCGGTCAGCCCTGAAGGGCTGTCCTCCCAGATGACGCCGTCATAGGGCTCTCTCCAGGAAAGCTTGCGGGAGATGTTAAAAAAGCCCAGAACGATCAGGATAATTACCACTGCCAGGACCAGGAAAAAGCTTAGCTGCCTTCTCATTTCTATTCTTCAATAAAATATACTAAATCCAAAAAATTGAATCAACAAGAGAAAAAAAATATTAATTCAGGATATGGCGGACTCCGGCTCTGATTGCCCAGTTAAACTTGGACTGCCTTAATAACAGACGCAATTCCTCATCCTCTTTGAGGCCCAGCGGACCGGTGGTCCGGGAGAGAAAAGAACTCATATAATCAAGTTTCGGCCTTTGAACTTCCTGGGGCAGAGTTTCCGCCGGCGGAGTAATTTTCTGCTCTTGAGGCTTGCTTTCTTGAGCCGACCCGGGCAAAAAGACAGGAATTGTTAGCAAAATCGCTATAATGAGCAGAAAAGCCAAGATTTTCATATTTTTCATATCTAACTTATATATTTAATAAGGTTAATCAGGGCATATGTCAAGCCAATGGTGGCTCGTTCGTCAAAAGTGGAGTGAAAATTAGGGGCAGATGTATGAGTAAATCCTTGATGATAAAGAATTTAAGGAAAAAGTTGACCTACCACGATGGACATCAGAAATTTCGTCCTGAAATTTTTTCAAGGGGCAAGTCCCAGTTAAGAGTGCTTATAGGGCTTGCTTTTTTTCTTAAAAATCGTCAGTCTGAAGCCGGCAGCGACTAAAATAAATGAGTTTGTAAGAAGGCAGGCTGGCTAAAGGGGAAAAAGAGCCGAATTTCCCTTGGCCAGCAAAGTTTAATTGACTTAATTTGGGAGCTAACTTAAGATAATTTAGAAAGGCAAAGATTGAAGACCAGATGCCAGCTTATAATTGTCGTTTCGTAACCACCGAGGGCCGGATTCTCAAGGAAATTGTCCAGGCGGAATCGGTTGAAGAATGTCGGAAAACTCTGGAAGCTGAAGGTTTCTGTGTTCTTTCGGTAAGAAAGGAAATTAGACTTTCCCCTTTAAACTTATTTGGCAGAAAAATCAAGCCGCCTGAGTTTATCCTTTTCAACCAGGAGCTGGTAGCTCTGCTCAAAGCCGGGTATCCAGTTCTCAAGAGTCTGGAGCTGGTGGAAAAGCGGGTGGAGAACCCTTTTCTGCTGGATATAATCAGAAAAGTTGAAGCCGAAGTCAGGGGTGGGAAGACTCTTTCCGAAGCCTTTACTCCATTTGAACCTCTATTTTCCAAAGTCTACATTGCCTCGCTTCTGGCCGGAGAGAGGAGCGGCAATTTGCCCGGCTCCCTGGCTCGCTATATTCAGTATGCCAAAGTTATTAACCAGACCAGGACCCGGGTCCGCTCAGCCTTGCTTTATCCAACCCTGCTGGTGATTTTTTCTATTATTTTAATAGGCATCCTGGTAGGACTGGTTCTACCCCGTTTTGCCATTTTTTATGCAGATTTTGGAGCTCAGCTTCCGCTGACAACTCAATGGCTCCTCCGGGCGGGCATTTTTATCAGAAATAATTTTCTCTGGATTTTCTTGTTTTTTCTGGCACTCCTTCTGGTTTACCTCTTTCTGCGTCCTAAACAGAGATTTATAATTTTTAAGGATAGGTTGAAACTGCGTCTGCCGTTCTCCCGTTTCTTAATTCAGGACTCTGCTGTGGCTCTATTCTGCCGGACCTTAGGACTTTTACTGGAAGCAGGCATTACCCTTCTGTCGTCGGTGTCAGTGGCCGGCTTAGCGGCTCCAAATCGGTACATTTCATCCAGGCTGGAAGGAGTGGCCGAAAGCCTGAAAAACGGGGAAAGTCTTTACGATTCACTCCAGAAAACAGAGGTTTTCCCCCAGCTGGCTATGGATATGGTCAGAATCGGAGAGAGTTCAGCCAATCTGCCCGGGATGCTGACTGAGGTGGCAGACTTTTATGATGAGCGATTGCGTGATAGAATACAAACGCTGGTTTCCTTGATAGAGCCGGTGATAATTATTTTCATCGGACTGGTAGCAGCGGCCATGATTCTATCTATTTATCTACCGATTTTTAATATCATCAGGATAACCAGATGAAATAGAGGAGGACACCTTGCCCAAGGGTGAAACCAATGGCTTGCTTCTGGCAGAAGAGCTGGAGGCCAAGCGCCTGGCTGAAAAGTATCATGTTCCTTATCTGGATTTGAGCACCCAGCAGCTAAATCGGGAACTCATCCAGTCTTTCCCGGTTGAGTTCCTTTACCGCTATAATTTTGTACCCTTAAAAGATGATGGCCGGGTCCTCAGAATTGCCATGGCTGACCCTTCGGATTTGGCAGCCGTTGATAGCATTGAAGCCTTTGCTAACAGAAAAGTGGAAGTCCATGCCGCAAGCCGGAGAGCAGTCCAGGAAGCTCTTCGTCGGAGTGAAACCGCTTCTCAGGTCTTAAAAGAGGCCACTGAAAGTTTTGTCCGGCAAGTGGTGGAAAAAGAGACAGGCGAGGAAGAGGATGTCATCACCATAGAAAAGCTGACCGAACAGGATGGCTCCATAATCAAGCTGGTCAACACCATCATTTTTACCGCAGTTCAGAAAAGGGCTAGCGACATTCATATTGAGTCCAAGGAAAACTTCCTACGCGTTAAATACCGGATTGACGGTGTCCTGACCGAGGCTCTGGAGCCCCTGGACCGTAAATTCCAATCGCTCATCATTTCTCGGATCAAAATCATGTCGGACCTGGATATTTCTGAAAGACGGGTTCCCCAAGACGGGCGGTTCCGCTTGAAAATCAAGGACAAGACCATAGATTTTCGGGTCTCCATAATGCCCTGCATCTATGGTGAAGATGCAGTCATCCGCATCCTGGATAAAGAAATGATCACCGAAGCTTTCGCTGAGCTGCGGTTAGACCTCCTTGGTTTTTCTGATTACGTGTTGCAAAAATTCCGGCGTTATATTTATCAACCCTACGGCATGGTTCTGGTGACCGGACCTACCGGCAGCGGTAAAACCACAACCTTGTATGCGGCTCTGACTGAGATCAAATCACCCGAAGACAAGATTATTACTATTGAAGATCCGGTAGAATATCAGATTGAGGGAATAACCCAGATTCAGGTCAATGAGAAGAAGGGGTTGACCTTCGCCAGAGGTCTGCGCTCAATCCTGCGGCATGACCCTGATAAAATCATGGTTGGCGAGATTCGTGACCCGGAGACTGCCCAGATTGCTATCCAGTCAGCCCTGACCGGGCATCTGGTATTTACTACGGTTCACGCCAATAATGTCTTTGATGTCATCGGCCGCTTTCTCCATATGCAGGTTGATCCTTACAGCTTTATTTCTGCCTTGAACTGCATTCTGGCCCAGCGTCTGGTCCGGGTGCTTTGCCCGAAATGTAAGGTCCCGGTCAAGTATGATGACCTGACTCTGGAGCTTTCTGGACTTGACCCGGATAAATACCGGGAGATGACTTTTTATGAACCAAGGGGTTGCTCGGAATGTCATCAAACAGGTTATAAAGGACGGACGGCCATTGCTGAACTTTTGGAGCTTTCTGATACCATCAGAGAAATGATTCTGGCTCGCAAGCCTCTTTCCGAAGCTAAGAAAGTAGCCCAGGAAGAAGGGATGATTCCCCTGCGCCATGCTGGTCTGGAAAAAGTTCTGGCCGGGGTCACCAGCCTTAAGGATTTAAATAAAGTAACCTTCGTAGAGTGAGTTGATGGGACTAAAAGAGAAAATAAAAAAGTTCTTTTTGGAGCAGCCAAGATCAGGGGCTGTTTTCCAGATTGCTCCTTCCTATTTTGCCTGCTTGAAAATAAATTCTAGGAACACAATCTGTGATGAAGATTATTTCTGGCAGCCGTTGCCTTCTGCTCTGATTGAAGCCAATCTTTTGCAGTCTAATATCAAGCAGCCTGAGACTATAGGGAAAATAATAGAAGAAGCTGTCAGGAAAATAAATCCGGCCAGCGATTCCATCACTCTGATTCTGCCTGAGATGAGCAGTCGGGTCTTTATCTTCAGCCTGGAAAGCGCTCTGATGACCCCGGGGGAACTGGTAAGATTTGTGGAGTGGAAACTTGACCATCAGTTGTCTCAGCCTCTGGAGCGGATTCGCTATTCTTACCAGACCTTTAATTCGGGTCGGGAGAAAAAGGTGTTGGTGGTCTGCACCGGCATTGAAGTGGTTAAGGAATATGAAGCTATTTTCAGAGCTGAGAAGCTTCAGCCCGGAAAAGTAACCATTCCTTCTATCTCAGTCTTAAGCTTTTTGACCAGGGCCGGACTCAAAGCTTCTGATTTCTTGCTGGTTGATGTTGACCGGGATTATTTGAGTTTGGTGGCGATGGTTGAGAGCCAGCTTTTTCTCTATCGTCAGAAGCAATTATGGCCTGAGTCTGAGACTCTTCTGAGCTCAGTCCTGAAGGAGGCAGAGAACACTTTCCATTTTATTGAGGATAAGACCAAAAGAAAACCGGAAATTGTCTATCTTAGAACAATTCTGGAGAATCCCGACTGGCTAAAGGCCGAAATGGAAAAAGCTATGGCCGTGGAAGTGATTGAAGTTCTGTCAGAAAACCGATTCCTGGTGCCCCTAATTGGAGGGCAGTGATGGCCAACCGTCATTACCGGAACAACTGGAATTTCATCCTTAACCTGGCCAGCGAGCCCAGGCGCAACCGCAGAATTTATCTACTGCTGGTTTCGGTACTGATTATCTTAATACTGGTCATAACCTCAATTTTGCTGATTTTTAATCTGAAAAGTCTGGCTGAATTCCGGGAGCTTAAAAAGTCAAACCAGGTCTTAAAAGAAAAAAAGTCCGGCCTATCTGCTGAGAGCCTTCAGCTCAGCCGGGAAGTGGGAAACTTCAGCCGGGTCTATCAAGAGCAGGTGGATGAAATCAATAAAATTCTGGAGCGCAAAGCTTTTTCCTGGGTTAAATTTTTTAGCCGGCTGGAAGAAGCTCTGCCGGCCCGCAGCTTTCTGACTGCCTTCACTCCCCAGTTATCATCCTCAACTCTTGAATTTAGAGTGAAGATAGCCCTGAATAGCCGGGAGGAACTTGGAGGTCTGATCAAAAATCTGATGCTCCAGAAATTTGGGGAGATAAGGGTCTTGAACGAGAATTTTCAGGACAATAAATTTGAGGTGGAGATGATTTTCCGAGATGCCGAAGCTAAATGAGTTGTTGACCACCAGAGAAAGAAGATTCGTTACCAGACTCAGTCTGGTCGGCGGAATTTTGGCCTTAATCTTAATTTTTTTCTTCTTTTTCTGGGGCCATAGATTGAACCAGGTCAGGTCTGAAGCAGTGAAACTGACAGGCGAGCTTAATAAAATTGTCCAGCAGAATGAGCAGTACCGATTGGATTTCAAGCGCTGGCAGCAAACCAAGGTGGACCTGGAAGAGATAAAGAAAAAAGCATTATATTACGGTGGCGATGGCTTAGAGGCTTTCAGGCAAGACCTAAAAAATATCATTCAGCAAGCTGGTTTACAGCTTCCTCCCGTAAGTTATCAGTACGAGGAAACAGAGAAAAAACATTTCCGAAGGCTGGCGGCTTCATTTGGTCTTAATTTTTCTTACCCGGTTTTCAAAAGGTTCCTCTATCAATTAGAGACTTGGCCCAGACTCTTGCTGCTTGACCAGATAAATTTCCAGGAAATTGACAATGTCTCTGGAGCTTTCCAATTGAGAATAACAATTTCAGGATATTATTATGAGGCCGAATAAGAATAACTCTGACCGAGTGAGCTGGGGCTCGGGACTAACTTTGCTTTTACTGCTAGGCTGCTGGCTTGGAATTCAAGGAGGAGGGGCTCGGGCTGCTGGTCAGGAGGCCAAGAAGCCAGCTGAGGTCCAGAACCAAGAAGTTAAATCCTTTATCAAAACAGATATTCTTCCCAAGCTGGATCCGTCTCTGGCCCGAATCAAAAGAGATATTTTTAGAACGGCAATTTCGGAATCTGCGTCCGGTATTTCTTCTCCCAGAAAGCAAGTGGCGGCTGAAATTCATCCAGAGGGCGCAGTAAAATCGGCCTCTGTCCTGGAAAGCCTCAACCTGATCTGCCTTGGCCTGCTTAACTCAGGAAGCAAAATGCTGGCCTTGATCCTGGTAGATGGTCAGGCGATTACCTTGGGTGAAGGAGAAGAACTGATTCCCGGGATTAAACTGGTTAAGATAACTTCCCAGGAAGTTCTGTTTAGAGACGACCAGGGCAACTCCAGAAAGATAAAGGTAAAGGAGAGCTAAGATGAAAAAAAATAGCCTGAGGAAAATCCAATGGCTTTTTCTGGGCTTAATCCTGATAAATTTCTTGGGCTGCGCCACGTTCAGTCCAGCCTATAAACTCGGCAATCAGGCTGAAATGAATAAGAACTATGATGAAGCCATCAAATATTATGAACAGGCTATGCTGGAGAACCCGAAAGAATCTGTTTACCGATTGGCTTTGTTCCGGGTTAAAGCTGCAGCAGCTATCAGTTATTCGGAAAAAGCCAGACAATTGGTGACGGAAGGGAAAAAGGATGAAGCTCTGGCTGCCTATAAGAAAGCTCTTTATTACGACCCAACCAACCGTTATATCCTTGATGAATACCGGAGATTAGCCGGCCTCAAGGCTCCGGTTGAAGAAAAGCCCAAAGAAATATTGATAGAACAACCAGTTAAGCTAAAATCCCCGCCGGAGAAACTCAAACTCAAATTTACGGATGCTTCTCTCAGAGCTATTTTTCAGGCGCTGGGAAAATTCAGCGGGATCAGCTTTCTGTTTGACGAACAATTCCGGGACCTCCCGGTAACGGTCGACCTGAGCGAGATGACTCTGGAACAGGCTTTGAATTCATTGTGTCTGGCCGGGAAGTCTTTTTACCGGATTGTGGACGAGAAGACGGTGATCATCGTACCCGACAATCCGACCAAGCGCAATCAGTATGAGGTTAATGCTATTAAGACTTTTTATCTTTCTAACATAAATGCCCAGGATGTTCAGAACCAGCTGGTTTCAATACTGAGGACTCAGTACAAGGCGCCGACCATCATCATTGATAAGACCAGGAATTCTCTGACCATAAGAGATAGTCCCAGAATAGTAAATCTGGCTGAAAAACTCCTGCGGAGCTGGGATAAGCCGAAAGGTGAAGTGGTGATTGACCTGGAGATTATGGAAGTTTCCAGACAGAAGTTGCAAACCCTGGGCACCCAGTTCGGACAGAGTTATGCCGGTATCAGGTACAGTGGAGCCGAATTTCCGGAAAGCGGCTGGCTGCCGCTGGAGGGTATCAATTTTTCTCTGGCTGGCAACTATCAGATTACCCTGCCTTCGGTATTACTGCAATTTCTGGAAACCGATACGGATACCAAGATAATCGCCCAGCCGAGGTTAAGGGGAGTTGACTCTGAGCAGATAAATTATATGGTTGGCCAGAAAGTGCCGATTCCCCAAACCACGTTTTCGCCGATAGCCGCCGGGGGAGTTAGCCAGCAGCCGATAGTTTCTTACACTTATCAAGATGTGGGCATTGAGGTTAATATCAAACCGCGTTTACATCAAGAAAAGGAAGTTAGCCTGGAGCTGGAGATCAAGATAACTTCAATCGGCGGCAAAGGCATTGCCGATATCCCCATCATTTCAACCCGTGAGGTGAAAAACGTGATCAGGCTCAGGGATGGAGAAACAAACCTGCTGGCGGGGCTGCTCCGGGATGAGGAAAGGAAATCACTCAAGGGGATTGCCGGGTTGAAAAGTCTGCCAATCCTGGGCAATCTTTTTTCCAGCACTGACCGGACTGTGGAGCAGAGCGATGTCATTCTGACCATCACTCCCCATATTATCCGTACCATGCCGATTACCGATGAGGACGGGAAGCCCTTATGGATTGATAGCGAGTCTCTCTCTTTTGCTACGGCTCAAACTGAGCCCCCCGTAAATTTAAGAGCGCTTGAAGAGGAAGAAGAAGTGTCGCCAGAGGAGCTGGCTGAAGCGGGCGGGGAGATGAGCACTGCTGGTTTTCTACCAGCTCGGGTTGAACTTCAAGCCGGGAGCAGCTTCAATGTCGCTCTTACCATCAATTCTCCCTCAGACCTGACTTCTATTTCTCTCAACTTAAATTACGACCCAAAGCTTTTAAGATTAAAAGAAATCCAGCCGGCAGACCTGGTTTCTCAATTCGGAGGCAGAGGATCATTTCTCCAGAACATCAGTCCTTCAGGAGGGGCGGCAGTGATCGGTTTTTCTTCTCCGACCCCAACCGCCGGAATTAAATCAGGCAATCTGGCCAACCTGGTGTTTGAGGCTTTGGCCCGGGGCGAAACCAGGGTGGTGATTTCTTCAGTACAGGCTCTTGGGATTCAGGGCCGGCCGGTCAACCTGGTTGGCCGTGACCTGGAAGCAATAATAAGATAACCAGTAACCTCCGCCCTAAAATCTGCAGAAGCAGGGAAAAAATTCGTATTTATTTTCTTTATCTTTTCTTTTGAACTGGTCTTGAACCTCCGGGAAGAACACGACTATTTATAAAGCCTGTGGTCATGATTTCTATTCTTTGATTTTTCTCTGCAGCGGGAGCGGTCAAAGCCCTCCTGGACAGATAGGCTGGTGTTACCCGGCATCAGCCAGCACAGTTTGAAGGAAGGAATAAAAAAGCCGCTCAATAAAGTCTGTTCGGGCTGGTAAGGTCCACTTCAAATTTTTAATCTGCAGGGCTGGCTTGTTTGTTTGGGCAAGACAAAAGGCTAAAATAATGGCGATTATTGAGGTTAAAAAGGCAGGCCGATGATAAAAATCAAGATAAAGTTTTTTGCCTATTTTAGAGAAGTTTTTGGCGCGAGAGAAATAGAGCTCGTAGTGGAAAAAGGTATTACTCTGCCTGACTTGCTAAACCTGTTGGCTAAAACTCCTCAGCAGAAAACCGAACTTTTTGCCGGTAGTCAGCTCAAGCCTCAGGTGGTGATGATGGTGAATGGCTCTGTGGTGGCGGCTGAGAGTTTGAGCTCCCGGCGGCTGGAAGAGGATGCGGTGGTAGCCATCTTCCCGCTGATGGGCGGCGGCTGAAATCTGTTTGACGATATAAATCTGTATAGTGATTTTTTGTCTTCCTAAGAAAAGCCATAAGGAATAAATCTATAAGAAGAGGGCTATATATTGGAGATATACCATGGGCTCACCTAGTCTGAGGCCTCAACAGGCCTGTGAAAAAATTTATGTCAGGCTAAGAAGGAAAGGCTTGGTATGATATTTGGAAAATCATAAAATCTCTTTTAAAGATATAAATGCTTGGAGACTCAGAATTAACAGAGAAGGAGGAACAATGAGGACTGGGTTTAAGTCATTTAGTTGCGGTCTTATTTTATTGTTGACTGTCGCCCTGATCCCGGTTGTGGGACAGGGGAAGCTTGAAGATTATGAAAGGGCTTTCGGTCTGAGAGAAAAATATGAAAGCCTGGCCCTTAATGTGCCCGAGCGGCCAATCTGGGTGGAAAAAACGCCCCGTTTCTGGTACCGGAAGACGGTCAAAGGCGGACAGGAATTTGTGCTGGTTGACGCCGAAAAAGCCACCCGGACGCCGGCCTTTGACCACGAAAAACTGGCTGCGGCCCTGAATAAAGAAACCGGCGAAAAGTTTACGGCCTTAACGCTTCCTTTTCGCAGTCTTAATTTTGTGGAAAACGAAAAGTTTGTAGAGTTTGAGTTCAGAGGCTCGGTCTGGAAAGTTGACCTGACTACCTATGAACT
>Ga0078972_1002128_pt1 | contig 67980 bp, 67 predicted proteins | sample YelNatPaOPGAMG01_FD_67568 | JGI IMG/M metagenome (GOLD analysis project Ga0078972, IMG submission 67568) | Hot spring thermophilic microbial communities from Obsidian Pool, Yellowstone National Park, USA - OP-RAMG-01 (SPADES assembly) (version 2) | ecosystem: Environmental > Aquatic > Thermal...
ATGCCTGTACCATTCGACAAAAGCCACCGCTTTCCTGTCGGCCGACTCCGGCCCCGTCGTCGCCTGGCGGGGAGATGCGGGGGCGTCGAAGGCCACCATCCGGAAATCGCTTGGCCATTGGGGCCCCAATCTGTTATAATATTGAGGAAACGTTCACATGGGGGCGCCGGCGGTATTGGCTGTCAACATTCTGGCCATTGAGAGTTCCTGTGACGAGACGGCGGCGGCCGTGGTGGAGGACGGTGTCCGCATACGGGCCGACGTGGTCCGTTCGCAGGTCGCGGACCACCGGAAATTCGGCGGCGTGGTGCCGGAAGTGGCTTCCCGGCGGCATCTGGAAGCGGTCAACCCGCTCATGGCGGAGGCCCTGGAAGGGGCCGGCCTGTCCTGGGGCGGCATCGACGCCGTGGCGGTAACTTACGGCCCCGGACTGGTCGGAGCGCTCCTGGTGGGGGTGACCGCGGCCAAGGCGGCGGCCCTGGCCCTGGACCGTCCCTTGATCGGGGTCAACCACCTGGAGGGGCACGTCTACGCCAACTTCCTCGTCCGCCCGGACCTTCCTTTTCCCCTCCTGGCCCTGGTGGTGTCGGGCGGCCACACCGACCTGGTGCTCATGACCGGACACGGGGATTTCGCGTTGGTGGGCCAGACGCGTGACGACGCGGCGGGAGAGGCTTTCGACAAGGTGGCGCGCCTTCTGGACCTCGGTTATCCCGGGGGGCCGGCGGTCGAGATGGCGGCGGCGGGCGTGGACCCCGGGGCGGTCGGTCTGCCCCGCGCCTACCTGGAGCCGGGCAGCCTCGATTTCAGTTTCAGCGGCCTGAAGACGGCGGTGGCCAGGCTGAAAGAGCAGGGTCTGGACGCCGGGATGATCGCGGCCGCCTTTCAAGAGGCGGTGGTGGATGTCCTGGTCGACAAGACCATGCTGGCAGCGAACAGGTTCGGGGTGCGGGCGGTCCTTCTGGCCGGCGGGGTGGCCGCCAACGGTCTTTTACGCCAACGCCTGGCCGCCCGGGTGGACGGGGCGGGCCTGGTGTTTTGCTGCCCGCCGCACCGCCTTTGCACGGACAACGCGGCCATGATCGGCGCCGCCGCCTACTACCGCTTTTTGCGGGGCGAATTGGCCGGCCTGGACCTCAACGCCGAGCCGGGGTTGTCGTTGGGCGGCTGACCGAACAGGTGTTCTGTGGATCGGTCCCTGTGGATAATGTGTATAAGTCTGTTCATAACTAGGGGCGCCGAGTGTCGGGCTGTGTACTGTTCTGTCGGAAAAAAGCTGGTTCCGCCGGGAGGGGTGGACCTTGGCCATTGACCAGATTTCGGTCTTCATGCCCGAAAAGGCTTGCCTGCCGTGGCTGGCACGGATCCTGGGCGAAAACGGGGTGAATATCCGGGCCCTGTCCATCGCCGATACCACCGATTTCGGCATTCTGCGGCTCATCGTCAGCGACCCCGCCCGGGCGGAAAGCGTGCTGGCACGGGAAGGAGTGACCGCCACCCGCACGGAGGTGGTGGCCATGGAGGTGGACGACCGGCCCGGCGGCCTGGCCCGGGCCCTCACGGCCCTGGAGGGGAAACGCATCGGCATCGAATACCTTTACGGTTTCGTGCAGAAAAAGGAAGACCGGGCCCTGATCGTGCTGCGGGTGGAGGACGTGGCGGCCGCCGAAAGGACCCTGGTCGATGCCGGCACCCGCATCCTGGAGCGGGACGACGTCCGCCGCCTGTGATGGAATTGATGGTGATGGTTGGATAGCCGGGATACTTGTTGCCCGCGGAGGAATCAGCTTGTCCAAAAGCGAATTAAGAGCTTTGGTGTTGGAAAGAAGGTCCGCCCTGGACCCGGCCGTGGCGGCCGCCAAAAGCCGGGCCATTCAGGAGCGGCTGATGGCCATGGCCGTCTGGCGGCACGCGCGGGTCGTCATGACGTACCTGGACTTCCGTTCGGAAGTGGCTACGGGTGGGCTGGTCGAGGCGGCGCTGGGCCAGGGGAAGACGGTGGCCGTGCCCAAAACCGAGGTGGCCGCGCGGCGGCTGGTCGTGTCACGCCTGGAGCACTATCCCGGCGACCTGGCACCGGGGGTCTGGGGTATTCTGGAGCCGCGGCCGGAATGTTTGCGGCCGCTGGCCCCGGCGGAGATCGACCTGGTGCTGGTGCCCGGCGTGGCCTTCGATGCGGACGGGAACCGGCTGGGCTACGGCGGCGGTTTCTACGACCGCTTTTTGCCGCTTCTGCGGCCGGAAGCGTACGCCGTGGCCCCGGCGTTCGAGGTGCAGGTGGTGGAGCGGGTCGAGACGGGGCCTTACGACGTACCCGTGGCCTTTGTGGTTACCGAGGACCGGGTCGTCCACTGTCGCGGCGGCGTGGTTCCACAATTTGGGGGAGGGGGAGGAGCGCTTTGAGTTGCGAGTGTTGCGGGGGGAATGGCGGTTCCGACCGGGAGGCCGTGGCCTTGCGGAAGCTTTTGGCCGAGTGGCGGGACAGGCCGGGGGCGCTGATTCCGGTTTTGCAGGAGGCCCAGAACATTTACGGCTATCTGCCGGCCCCGGTAATGCAGGAAATCGCCGGGGAACTGAAGCTGCCTTTTGCCAAAGTGTTCGGGGTGGCCACTTTTTACGCGCAGTTTCACCTGAAACCGCGCGGCCGCAACGTGGTGCGGGTGTGCCAGGGTACGGCCTGCCACGTACGGGGCGGGGCGCGGGTGCTGGACGCAGTGGCCGAAAAACTGGGTGTGGGTAAGAACGAGACCACCGATGATCTGCGTTACACCCTGGAGACGGTGGCCTGCCTGGGGGCTTGCGGTTTGGCTCCGGTGATGGTGGTCAACGAAGATACGCACGGCCGGTTGACGCCGGACCGCGCCGCCGAGATTCTCGGCCAATACGAGTAGGGGAGGCGGAAGAACAGTGCGAACATTGATGGACCGGTGTTGCGACCGGTGCACCCATACACCTGCCAGCCCCTGCAAAGATTACGTCGTTTGCCGCACCAAGGGGCCGCTGTGCCACGACGACGAAAACTGCCGGTCTTTGTACCGGGCTTTTGTCGAACAGGTTCATCTACCGGCGGACTCCGACCGGCGACAGATCCTGATTTGTGCCGGAACGGGTTGCACCTCCTCCGGCTCCCGCCGACTGGTGGAGGCCCTGACCGGGGCCCTGGCCGCCAACGGTCTGACTGACAAGGTCAACGTGAAAATTACCGGGTGCCACGGCTTTTGCGAGCGGGGGCCCCTCATGATCGTCGAACCGGAAAAGACTTTTTACACCCGCGTCACGGCGGAAGACGTGCCGGAGATCGTCACCAGTCACCTGATTGGCGGGCAGGTGGTGGAGCGACTCCTCTACGTCGACCCGGCCAGCGGGGAAAAGGCTCCCACCTACGAGACGGTGCCCTTTTACGCCCGGCAGAAGCGGCTTTTGCTGGCCAACTGTGGGCACATCAATCCGGAGAGTATCGCCGACTATGTGGCCAAGGATGGCTACCTGGCATTGACCAAGGTTCTCTTCGAGATGACCCCGGAACAGGTCATCGAGGAAATGAAAAGCTCCGGCCTGCGCGGCCGGGGCGGGGCCGGTTTCCCTACCGGCACAAAGTGGAGCTTCGTGCGCGCGGCGGAAGGGGACAAGAAATACGCCGTATGCAACGCCGACGAGGGCGACCCGGGCGCCTTCATGGACCGTAGCGTTCTGGAGGGGGATCCCCACGCGGTCCTGGAGGGCATGATGATCGCCGGTTACGCCATTGGGGCCGACGAGGGCTATATCTACTGCCGGGCCGAATATCCGCTGGCCATCCAGCGGCTGAAGACCGCCATCGCCCAGGCCGAGGAAAGCGGCATCCTGGGAGACAATATTCTGGGCTCCGGCTTCAACTTCCACGTCAAGATCAAGGCCGGGGCCGGCGCCTTTGTCTGCGGCGAGGAAACGGCCCTTTTGACCTCCATCGAGGGGAACCGGGGCATGCCCAGGGTCCGGCCGCCGTTTCCGGCTCAAAAAGGCCTGTGGGGCAAGCCGACCAACATCAACAACGTGGAGACCTACGCTAACGTCCCCCTCATCATCCGGCACGGCGGCGCGTGGTATGCCGCCATGGGCACGGAGAAGTCCAAAGGGACCAAGATCTTCGCCCTGACCGGCAAAGTGAACAACACCGGTCTGGTCGAGGTGCCCATGGGCATCAGCGTGCGGGAGATCATTTTCGAGATCGGCGGCGGCATCAAGGACGGCAAGCGTTTCAAGGCCGTGCAAACCGGCGGTCCCTCCGGGGGCTGCATTCCGGAAGACCTCCTCGACCTGCCGGTCGATTACGAGTCCCTGGGCCGGGTGGGCGCCATCATGGGTTCCGGCGGCATGGTGGTCATGGACGAGGGTACCTGCATGGTGGACGTGGCGCGCTTCTTCCTGTCCTTCACCCAGAGCGAGTCGTGCGGCAAGTGCACGCCCTGCCGGGAGGGCACCAAGCGGATGCTGGAGATCCTGGAGCGCATCACGCAGGGCCAGGGAGTGCCGGAGGATATCAACACCCTGGAGCAACTGGCCAACGTGATCAAAAATACCGCCCTGTGCGGCCTGGGCCAGACCTGTCCCAACCCGGTGCTGTCCACCCTCCGCTATTTCCGGCACGAGTACGAGGCCCACATCAACGACAAACGTTGTCCGGCCAAGGTCTGCAAGCCCCTTTTGGTTTATGGCATCAACCAGGAGAAGTGCACCGGTTGCGGCGCGTGCGCCAGGGCCTGCCCGGCCGGGGCCATCACCGGCGAGAAGAAGGCGCCGCATGTCATCGATGCGGCCAAGTGCATCAAGTGCGGCAGTTGCCTGCAGAAATGCAAGTTCGGCGCCGTGGAACTGGGTTAGGAGGGGAAAAATGGCCGTACTGCTGACCATCAACGGGCGGGAGGTCTCGGTGGCTCCGGGCACCAGCGTGCTCGATGCGGCGCGGGGCGCCGGGTTTTTCATCCCTACCTTGTGCCACGATCCCGAGGAACCGGGCTTCGGCGCCTGCCGCCTGTGCGTCGTGGAAATCAAGGGCCTGCGCAACCTGCCGGCTTCCTGCGTCACCACGGTGAGCCCGGGCATGGAGGTGCAGACCGAGTCGCCGGCGGTGGTGGAAGCCCGAAAGACCATATTGGAACTGCTTTTGGCCAACCACCCCCTGGACTGCCTGACCTGCGAGAAGAACGGCGCCTGCCGCCTGCAGGACTATGCCTACCGGTACGACGTCAAAGGGGTGCGGTTTAAGGGCGAACGGCACCATTACGGAGTCGACACTTCCAACCCCTACATCACGCGCGACCTGAACAAGTGCGTGCTCTGCGGCCGCTGCGTCCGGACCTGCGACCGGGTGCGTGACCGGCGGGTTTTGGACTTCGCCTACCGCGGTTTCAACACCCGGGTGGCCACGGCCATGGACCAGCCGCTGGGCGACTCCGCCTGCGTTTCCTGCGGCCGTTGCGTGGCCGTCTGCCCGGTGGGAGCCTTGACGTTCCGCTCCCTGGCCGGCCGGGGCCGCACCTGGCAGATCGAGAAGGAGCCGGTGACCTGCACTTTTTGCGAGGCCGGCTGCACCTTCGACCTGAACAAGAGGGACGGACGGGTGGTTGCCGTGACGCCCCGCGAGCCGGGGCCGGGCCGGCCGCTTTGCCTCAAGGGCCGCCTGGGCCTGGAACTGCGCTACAATCCGTTTGCCGGAGCGCCCCTTTTGAAGAAGGACGGCCGGTTCCAGGAGGTCTCCTGGGGCGAGGCCCTGGGTTTGGCCGACCTCATCGAGCGGATGCGGGAGAGGGGGGAAATCTGACGTGAGCGATGTGAACCTCACCATCGACGGGATAAGGGTGACCGTGCCCGCCGGCACCACCGTGCTGGAGGCGGCGCGGGCGGCCGGAATCTTCATCCCGACCCTGTGCCACGATCCCGAGTTGTCCTCACCCGGGGCCTGTCGCCTGTGTATCGTGGAAATCCCGGGCCTGCGCAACCTGCCGGCTTCCTGCGTCACCACGGCGACCGGGGGGATGGAGGTCAGGACCGCTTCGGAAGCGGTGGTCGAAGCCAGAAAGACCATCCTGGAACTGCTTCTGGCCAACCATCCCGTGGACTGCCTGACCTGCCACAAGAACGGCAACTGCCGCCTGCAGGATTACGCCTACCTCTACGGCGTGCGCGGCGACCGCTTTGCCGGGGGGAAGCATGCCTTTCCGGTCGAGGAAGACAATCCCTTCATCGTGCGGGACATGAACAAGTGCATCCTGTGCGGCAAGTGCGTGCGCATGTGCGCCGAGATCCAGGGCAACAACGTGGTCGATTTCGCCTATCGCGGTTTTGACACCAAGGTGGCCCCGGCCCTCGACCGGGGGCTCGGTTCCCCCGACGCCAATTGCGTCTTTTGCGGCAACTGTGTCGCCGTGTGCCCGGTGGGGGCGCTGACCGAGCGCGACATGCTGGGCAAGGGCCGGTATTGGGAGATGGAACGGGTGCGCACCACCTGCCCCTATTGCGGGGTCGGCTGCACCCTGGAGTTGAACGTAAAGGACGGCCGCGTCGTCGGCGTAACGTCGACCGACGGCGACGTCAACGGACGGGCCCTGTGCGTGAAGGGACGCTTCGGCTACGGATTCATCCACCATCCCGACCGGCTCACCAGGCCTTTGATCAAGCGGGACGGACGTTTCGAGGAAGCGACTTGGGACGAAGCCCTGGCCCTGGTAGCCGGGAAACTGGGTACCGTAAAACGGGAACACGGTGCCGACGCCGTAGGGGTGTTCAGTTCGGCCCGCTGCACCAACGAGGAAAACTTCCTGATGATGAAACTGGCCCGCGCGGTGATCGGCACCAACAACGTCGACCACTGCGCCCGTCTCTGACACGCCCCCACCGTCGCCGGTCTGGCGGCAGCGTTTGGCAGCGGGGCGATGACCAACTCCGTCAACGAGATTGCCGAGGCCCGGTTCATCCTGGCCATCGGCACCAACACCACCGAAAACCACCCGGTGATCGGCACCAAGGTCAAGCAGGCCTTGCGCAAAGGGGCCACCCTGGTGGTGGTCGATCCGCGGGCCACGGAATTGGGGCGTCTGGCCCACCGGCACCTGCAAATCGCCGCGGGCACCGACATCGCCCTGTTGAACGGCCTGGCGCAGGTAATTATCGAAGAGGAACTGTGGGACAAGGAGTTCGTGGAAAACCGTACCGAGGAGTTTGCGGCCTTCCGGGCGGGGGTGGCCGCCTACACCCCGGAAAGAGTGGCGGAAATCACCGGCGTGGCGCCCGAGATCATCCGCGAGGTGGCGCGGGGCTACGCCCAAGCGGAGACGGCCACCATCCTCTATACCATGGGGGTGACGCAGCACGCCTGCGGCACCCACAACGTGCTGGCGGTGGCCAACCTGGCCATGCTCTGCGGCCAGATCGGCCGGCCCTCGACCGGGGTCAATCCCCTGCGCGGCCAGAACAACGTCCAGGGCGCCTGCGACATGGGGGCCCTGCCCAACGTCTTCTCCGGCTACCAGCCGGTGGGCAACGACCCGGCCCGGGCCAAGTTCGAGACGGCCTGGCGCCGGCAATTGTCGCCCAACGCCGGCTTGACCGTGGGCGAGATGCTGGCGGCGGCGGGGACCGGTATCAAGGCCCTGTACGTCATGGGCGAAAACCCGGTCCTTTCCGACCCCGACTCCAACCACGTCGTCAAGGCGCTGGAAAAGCTGGAGTTCCTGGTGGTCCAGGATATCTTCCTCACGGAAACGGCGGCCCTGGCCGACGTGGTGCTGCCGGCGGCCAGCTTCGCCGAAAAGGACGGCACCTTCACCAACACCGAGCGGCGGGTGCAGCGGGTGCGTAAGGCGATCGAACCGCCGGGGGAGGCGAAGGCCGACTGGGAGATTCTGAGCGCCGTGGCCGCGGCCATGGGCTACCCCATGTCCTACGCTTCGGCGGCGGACATTTTCAACGAGATGCGGGCCCTGACCCCCTCCTACGCCGGGATCGGCTACGAGCGCCTGGAGCGGGGCGGCCTGCAGTGGCCCTGCCCCAACGAGGAGCACCCGGGCACGCCGTACCTGCACGTCGGCAAGTTCTCCCGCGGCCTGGGCCGGTTCCACGTGGTGGAGCAGGTGCCGCCTGCCGAACTGCCGGATGACGATTACCCGTTGGTGTTGAGCACGGGACGGCGCCTGGCGCAGTACCACACCGGGACCATGACCCGGCGCAGCCTCCTGGAGGAGCACTACGGGCGGGAGCACCTGGAGATAAGCTGCGAGGACGCGCAAGCCCTGGACATTGCCGACGGCGACATGGTGCGCGTTTCCTCCCGGCGCGGCGCGATCGAGATCCAGGCGCGGGTGAGCGACGTGGTGACGCCGGGCCTGGTGTTCACCACCTTCCATTTCCGGGAGTCCAACGCCAACGTGCTGACCAACCCGGTTTACGACCCGGTGGCCAAGATACCGGAATTCAAGGTCTGCGCCGTCCGGGTGGAAAAGATAGCCTGAAGACCGAGACAAATGGAGAAAGGGAGAGGGACATGGCGGAGAAGAAACCGGTGGTAATCAAGATCGGTGACGTGGAGTTGACCATTCCGCCGGAGGCGAAGGTCAAGGACATCGCCGCGGCGGCCGGGGTGACCATTCCCAGGCTGAAGATCGACGCCACCACCTGCAAGGGATGCCAGCTTTGTCTCAAAGGGTGCGAAAGCGGCGCCATCAGCGGGGAGAAGAAGGAACCACATGCAATCGACCAGGACAAGTGCGTTCAGTGCGGCGAGTGCCTGGCCCGGTGCAAGACGGGTTCGGTGGTGCCGGCGTAGGAGGGAAACGGGGCAGGAACGGGGGGAGCCGGGGGCTCCCCCTTTTTTTCGACCGGAGCCGCCGCAATTCCGTCGTCGCTGCAGGGGCACGGGGAATAGCGACCTGGGTTTGATGTCTCCGGGTCTTGACATTTTGTAAGGGGCATTGTAAGCTTTGCATGGCAAGTGCAAGCCGAAACCAGGCAAGCGCAGTGCCGGTGGCAACCAACCGTTTCGAGCAAGGGACAGATAATTATCCCCACCGAGGTGAGGAAAAAAAGGAGTATCAAACAGGGAGACCGCTTTGAGGTCAAGGTGATTGACAACCAACCTGTTCTGGTTCCGGTACCCCGGGAATCGCTGGCGGAGCTTTACGGTTTGTTCAAAGGAGAAGGCTTGACCAGAGCGCTGCAGGAAGAACATGCCAGGGGGCTCGAAAGGGAAAACGGGCGAGGCTAACCAACTCGTTCTGGATGCGTATGCCGTCCTCGCCCCTGGGCGACCTCATAGCGGTTCGCTGGATTGGCGAGGATTAATGAGATACCGGAGATGAGACGCGCTGATGACCCAGCCGATCCGATCTCGCAGGAAAGGGGCCGCTCGAGGACCTTTTGATGCCATGGGCCTTTCGCCCATTGACTAAGTGGTGGCAATTCCTGAAAAAATGCAAACCTGCGTAATTATTTTAGAAGGGAATAATATTATGTCGGTTTTTTCGGGGCTGAAACAGCCCATCGTATCAGTGGCAAGGTGTCCACGGCACGACGATTGTGGCAGGATCTACGAGAGCGTGCAGGATGCGCTTAACCTCATCGGTGGGTTGGAATCGATCGTCAGCCGGGGCGACTGCGTGTTGTTGAAGCCCAACCTGTTATGCCCAAAACCCTACACCACCGGGGCAACCACCAACCCGCACGTTATAAGGGCCGTGGCTGATCTTTGCCGTCGGGCTGGCGCAAAAGAGATAATCGTTGCCGATGGCGCGGCGGTCGGTCATAATACAACCGAGGTTTTTGAAAGCTGTGGACTTTTTGAAATCGCCAGGGAGGATAACCTGGTATTGATTGATTTTGCTAAGGACGAATATCAGTATGTGGTTAATCCACTGGGTAAGCTATGGAAAAGGATTCGAGTCCCCAAAAGTTTTTTACAAGCAAATGTAATAGTAAATATACCCGTCATGAAGACTCATGATGCGCTTGGCGTTACCCTGGGTCTAAAGAACATGAAAGGCATCATCCACGTGTCCGATAAAAAGCGCTTTCATAAATGGGGGCTTGCCCAGTCGATCGTTGATTTGAACCACATCGCCATGGCGGAGCTGACGGTAATGGACGGCACGGTGGGGATGGAAGGCGACGGGCCGGTGGCCGGCGACCCGGTAAACCTGGGAATCGTTATGGCCGCCACCGATACGGTGGCTTGCGATCATGTCGCCTGTGCGATCATGGGATTTTCCGACGACGAAGTGGAGTATATCGCGATGGCTGGGGAGCAAGGGTTGGGACACTTTGAGTTAGAAGGCATCAGCGTAGTGGGTGAAACAATTGCTAGTGTTCGAAAGCCTTTTAGGAGGATTTCGCTCGATCAAGAGAAGTTGGAGCGATTAGCTATCCATTTGTTTGCATATGACGCCTGCAGCGGCTGTAGTCATGCTGTCAAGAGCTTTTTATTGAGTCTCGAGAGAAAAGGCAGAATCGAGGAATTGCGTGGCCATAACATAATTTATGGTCAAAATGCACAGATTCCCAAAGGCATCAAGGGTACCATGGTGCGCGTCGGGGTTTGTGCCAGGGAACTTTCCGGGGCCGGTGCCATCTACATACCCGGCTGTCCCCCGCATCCTGAGCATATGGAAGAAAAATTAAAATTGTAAAACTTGTCGGCAACCAGTTGGTGATTATGAACATATTCGTGTCAGTGAGGTGGATATTGTGGAAAGGCGAGTATTGGGTAAGACGGGCTTGTCGGCATCCGTGATTGGGTTTGGGTGTTGGCATATTCTCGAGATATCGTCGATGGAGGCTGAAAAGCTCATTCTGTACTATCTGGACAGGGGAGGCAATTACATCGATACTGCCGATAGTTATGGAAACGGTGAATCTGAGATAAAGGTAGGTCGAGCTATATCGGGAAGGAGAAGTGAGGTGATCCTGGCAACAAAGACCGATGCCAGGGACAAAGGCGGCTGCCTTGCCAGTATAGACACCAGTCTAAGGAGATTAAATACGGACTATATTGACGTCTATATAGTCCATGCTGTTGCCTCAATGGGTGAATTGGATCGTATACTCGGGCCCAGTGGTGCCATGGAGGGCATTGTAAAGGCAAGGGAAGAGGGGAAGGTTAGGTTCATAGGTATTTCCATGCATGGGCAGCCGGATACTCTCATTGCCGCCTTGAGGTCTTACCCCTTTGATATAGTTATGCCTACACTTAACTATTTTGATCGGTTTAACTTTCCGGAGATTGAGCAAGAACTACTGCCATTGGCCATGAAAAACAATGTCGCGGTTGTAGCCATGAAGCCTCTTGCTGATGGATTTCTTTGGCGCTCCCCAAAAGAGGCTTTTAGGTACGTAATGAGCTTACCGGTGTCGGTGGTCTTGACCGGAATGAATACCATGGAAATGGTCCGGACGGATTTGGATTTGGCCGATAACTTTTCTCCCTTAACCGGGGAAGAGAGGGAGAGAATTTACGCCCTCGCCCCTGAGTTGGGCACATATGTTTGCCGTCAATGCGGTAAGTGCTTGCCATGTTCCCAGGGGATCGATATTCCTTATATTTTCCGCCTGGAGGGCTATTACGATCGGCAAATGCGGGATGGTGTGATTCGAAATCCGGAGGAATACGCTTTGCGTGAGCATTACCGCTTTTGGTACGGAAATAGCGAGCTAGCCCAAGAACTTTACACCTCCGTGGCGATTAAAGGCGATAGTTGTAATTCTTGTGGGGAATGTGCAAGCAGGTGCCCCTACGGGATTGACATCGTGCGAAAGTTGAAGATTGCACATCACAAGCTCATGGGCACCGGTGGCGGCGCGGCCCTGTTTTAGGGCGGGGAGGGGAAAGGTGAGGAAGCCTTGGCGGAGCGCCGGCAGCCCAGGCTTTTTTGCTTTTAAGGGGGGAGAAGGCCGGAGCTCTGGTCAGACGAAAAAATTTTTTTGAGGCGGGGCCAGGCTAATGTGATGTGGCAATAACCCTGTGGGCGCCCAATTAGTATGTACCATTACTTATAATTACGTTATAATCGGCTCAATAAATCGTCAATGTAAGTAATAGTTGGTCATTAATTAGAATATATGACATCGCTTGACCCAAAAACAGAACGGTGGGCGCCAACCTGACCCCTTGTCGACAAGGCTTATCCTGTAGTAAAATAAGCGCGAGGGAAGCTTTGGCAAACGTTTTCTTGAGGGGAGACGCTATAAAATGGCCACAAGAGTTGGCATCAATGGTTTCGGCCGGATCGGGCGCAATTTCTTTCGGGCCCTTTGGGAAAGCGAGGACTTACGCGTTGTGGCCGTCAACGACCTGACTTCGCCGCAGACCCTGGCGCATCTGCTCAAGTATGACTCGGTGCTGGGTACCCTGCCCGTTGAGGTGACGGCCGGCGAGGGGAGTCTGACGGTCGGCGGCCGGGAGGTGGCGGTCCTGGCCGAGGCGGACCCGGGGAAGATTCGGTGGCCGGAGTACGGGGTCGACATTGTCATTGAATCCACGGGGCGGTTTACGTCCCGCGAGGGGGCCGCGCGGCACCTGGCGGGCGGCGCGAAGAAGGTGATCATCAGCGCTCCGGCCAAGGACGAGGACATCACCATCGTCATGGGCGTCAACCAGGATATGTACCGGCCCCTTTTGCATCACATCGTTTCCAACGCTTCGTGCACCACCAACTGCCTGGCCCCGCTGGCCAAAGTGCTGCACGAACGGTTCGGGATCAAAAAGGGACTGATGACCACCGTCCACTCCTACACCAACGATCAGCAGATTCTCGACCTTCCGCACAAGGACCTTCGCCGGGCGCGGGCGGCGGGTCTGTCCATCATCCCCACCACCACCGGCGCGGCCCGGGCGGTGGGCAAGGTGCTGCCCGAGTTGGCCGGTAGACTAAACGGTATGGCCTTCCGGGTGCCCACGCCCAACGTTTCGGTCGTGGATTTGGTGGCCGAGGTGAGCCGTTCCGTGACCGTGGAGGAGGTGAACTCGGCCCTGCGGGAAGCGTCGGAGGGCCGTTTGAAGGGTATCATGGAATACTGCCCGCTGCCCCTGGTATCCAAAGACTTCGGCGGCAACGCCGCTTCCTGCATCGTGGACGCTCCGTCGACCATGGTGATGGATGGCGACATGGTCAAGGTCATTGCCTGGTACGACAACGAGTGGGGCTATTCCAACCGTCTTGCGGACCTGGCCCGGTTCATGGCGGAAAGGTTGTAGGCAGGGATCCGGTTTCCTCGAAGGGGGGTCGGCACATGCGCAGACTCGGCGTGTTGACCAGCGGCGGCGATGCTCCGGGCATGAACGCCGCCCTGCGGGCGGTCGTGCGCAAGGCCGTTTACCACGGCCTGGAAGTCATGGGTATCCGGCGCGGTTTCGCCGGCCTCATCGATGCCGACGTCCAGCCGATGGGCCTGGATTCGGTAGCCGGTATCATCCACCGGGGCGGGACCGTTTTGCGGACCGCGCGGTCGGAGGAGTTCAAGACGCGCCAGGGGCGGGACCGCGCTTATCAAAATGTCGACCGTTTCGAACTGCAGGGGCTCGTGGTCATCGGCGGCGGGGGTTCGTTCCAGGGGGGCCTGGCCTTGCACCGGGAATACGGCCTGCCGGTGGTGGGCGTTCCGGCGACGATCGACAACGACATCGGCGGCACCGATTATGCCATCGGCTTCGACACGGCGGTCAACTCGGTGCTGGACGCCATAAACAGGATCCGGGACACGGCCACTTCCCACGAACGCACTTTTGTCGTCGAAGTGATGGGCCGCGATACCGGGTTCATTGCCCTGGCCGCCGGGCTGGCCGGCGGCGCCGAATCCATCCTCATTCCCGAGGAGCCCTTCTCGATCGAAGACATTTGCGCCAAACTGTGCCGGGGCCAGAGGCGCGGCAAGCAGCACAGCATCATCGTGGTGGCCGAAGGGGCGGCCAGCGGCGTGGCCATAGGCAAGGAAATCGAACAGCGCACCGGTTTCGATACCAGGGTGGCCGTCCTGGGCCACCTGCAGCGCGGCGGAGCGCCCACCGCCTTCGACCGGATCCTGGCCAGCCGGTTGGGGGCGGGGGCCGTGCAACTGCTCATGTCCGGATGCGACAGCCGGATGGTGGGCACGGTGGACGGGCGGATCGTGGATCAGAACCTGGAACAGGCCATGGCCGGCAAAAAGAACATCGATCGGGAACTGTACAGTCTGGCCGATGTTTTGTCGATTTAGATTTCGACCTCACACCTCCTCAACTGGGCCGGATGGGGCGATAAGCCCTCCCGGCCTCTTTTTTTCCCCTGGCTCCGGCAAGACGTATAGAAGGGGCGAATGGAGCCGCCCTAAAAGGCGGCACCATTCATACCGGCGGGACAGTCGGACAGAATAAGTTTGGGGCAGCCATCGCGGAAAAGGGAAAGAGGTAGGCTGGATGATCGGAGGAATCTCGACCAAGAGCGGATCGAACGGTGCAGCGATAATATCCTTAATACTGGGGATATCCAGTCTGGGATTCATTTGGATTCCGATCTTCGGCATCGTCCCGCCGGCCCTGGCTATCGCCTTCGGTGGAATAGGCGTATGGCGAGCGAACAAAATCCAGCATGGAATGGGCATGGCGGTTGCCGGCCTGGTGCTGGGAATTGCCTTGGGTATTTGGAAGATATTTGTCTTCTTCCTGTAGTATGGACGGCATCACTGGCAAGGCTCTCGAATCGTTGGGGGCCTTGTCCCTGTTCCGAGTGACACGCGGTTAGGTGAACTCACCCGAAACCGGCGGGAAGAGGCCATACCGGGTCGCCTCCTGGAGCGGCGGAAGGTCTCCAAAACCCGAGCGTCAGCCATCCCGCAAGGTATCCTTTCTACGTTCCGCCAGGAGTCTGTCACCAAGGCCGCTTCCCCTGGCGCATCCCCTGAGGGCGGCAGTGGGGTCGCCCCGGAGGGGAATAACCTTTATGCTCTGCCCATCGACCATCCATTCCAGGGAATCACCCTGCCGAATGCCGAATTTCTCCCGCAATTTGGCCGGGATGGCAGTTTGTCCACACCACATAACCATCGTACGCATGATCGTCACCTCCACCTCATGCTACCGCATGCCGAAAACCTGTGCAACATGCCTGTCCGGGCCTCCGGCGGCTATGAGCCGAAAACGCCAGACTCAGGGGTGGCCTCCTCCCGCCAATAAATTGGCGGGCATCCCGGCGGTTCCACTTCCGGGAGCCAGAGCCTTATTAGGCGCTCTGGAAGTTTCTGCATAACTGTCCGTTATACAGCACACGCATCGACTATGCGTGGCCTGGCCACTGAGGCAAGGGGTCATCATTTACGCGAGTCTTATCAGCCTGTCTTTATGCGACCACTTTCCGGAGAGAGTTCGGTGAAAAGCGATCCGCACGTTAAAGTTTTTGTAGTTTTTCTTTGGCTGATACAACCCGGCCTCGACCCGATTTAGCATGTTAATCGCAGAGTTTTCATCTCTACCCAGCACCATCCCACATTTCGGACACTGGTAGACGCGCACAGACGGGTCTAACTTTACTCGGTGCCCGCAATGATTACATTCCTGGGTGGTGTATCTCTCGTCAACAGATAGATACAGTTTTCCGCAATACTCCAACTTGTAATCCAAAAACCCAACCCACTTTTTCAGCGGCCAATTATTCTGTACGGCGCGGTTGATATTCTGATTACCATGGCCTTTTTCCGGATCTTCGGAAATCATCCCTATTTTGTCGGGGTTTCCCACTCCAACGACATCCCATTCTCCTTCGGCCAATAGCTTGGCTATTGAGTGAAGTTCGTCGTTTATCTGGGCATTACGGCGTTGATAGAGAATATGAAGAGTGTGGCTCAATCGTTTCCATCTTCGAGAACCTCTCTTACATCTATCACGCAAAGATTTAACCTTGTCAATTTCGTTGTCGAAATATTTCGTTGACCTTTTAATCAAAGATTGAAACTCAATTAAACGCCCTGAATAGTCGGCACCCGTAAGGAACGTCTTTACGCCTGGGTCAAAAGCAATGATCCTGAGAGGACGAATAACCTCAACCTTTAATGGTTTGACTTCATAGGTCAAATTGGCATAAAACTTGCCTTCGTCGTGGGTAATGGTTAGACTATGAACATCGCTGGGCAACTTTCGATAACCCGCAATTTCTATAACTTCTTTGTGTTGGCGGGACTTCTTTCTGCCCTTCTTGTCGATATAATCTTCCATCCCACCAGAAAGCACGAGTTTTCCACCTTTCAAGGCAAAGCCGCTCTGAAGATAAGAAAGGGTGAAAAATATCTTGGTACTCTTGAATCGCGGAGACCTGGCCGTGATTTCTTCGCCCTTTTTCTTCTGGTTCTTGAGTCTCTGAAAGAACGACTTAAAGTTTTTATGCAAGACACGAAGAACTTCTTGTGCTACTAGGCTGTAGAGACAGTTGAACTCTGGAAAGCTTTCCTTTAGATCAACAAGTTGGGCATTCTGAAACGTATAATTGATCCCCGGCTTCAGGTTGTGATAGCGCAACCACCACCCTTTACGTTGCTCCAACGCAATATTATACAGAATCGTAGCCATGATACTCATTGTCCATAACCATTTCTTTTGACCTGGGGTGGGATTAAGGAGAACCTTTTCGGTCATCAGCATCTGACTCACATCCCTTCTGTAGCTCTATATACTTTATGATCATATCCTTTGATTCGTCGCCAGCCGTCCCCAGGTAATACGAAGGATTCCAGAGGTGTCCCTTCCAAAGTTTCCTTTTTAATTGCGGAAAAGCTACAAATAGTTTTCTGGCCGTTGCGCCTTTTATAATCTTGACAATGTTCGCCGGTGCGACTTTGGGATGAGCGGAAATGAAAAGGTGTACGTGATCAGGCATGATTTCTTGTGCGAGTAGATCGAAGCCATGTTCGTCGGCTATCGACTTGTGCAGATCCTTCAAGAAGTCCTCCACTTTGCCCGTCAGAACCTTTCGCCGGTACTTAGTTGACCAGACAAGGTGGTAATACACGTTGTAAACACAACCTCTGGAGGATGTCCAATGAGCTTGTTTCATGGTCTTATGGTATCACAAAACAGGATAAAAAGCAAGTCTCACCGGAGAAAATCTATCTACAGATGGTAGGTGGGCCGCTGTATCCCGCCTTTAAGAAGGCGGGGATTAGCGGCCCGTTATCCTAAAAGGTAATTTACGGCCAAACCGGCCGGGCGGAGGAAATCAGATGGCGGTGCAGGAAGCGGCCGGGGCTCCGTTGAATATTCCTGTGGGATGATGACCGTTTTGTACCGGTCTTTATGGCGGTACCGATCGGCTTGCTGTCTCAGTTGCTGGCGAAAGGAGCGATGCGGTGGTGAACACAGGGACACCGGGGCGGGATACCGAGGCGCTGTACGGTGCCTTCGTTGGGAGTTCCCGCGCCCTGGGGGCGGAAGTCTACCGGGCCGGTGACCCGGCGGCGGCCCGGGAGCTGATCGAGAGGCTGGTCCGGGAGACGGGGGCCCGGGAGGTGGCTGTGGCTTCGGCTCCGCTTTTGGACGCCCTGGAGGCGGAAAAGGCGGTGACGGCGGCCGGGGCCGTGGTGGCCACGGGCAGTGTCCGGGAGCGTGCGGTCCGGGCCGGTCTCGGTATCACCGCCTTCGAACTGGCCATCGCCGCCACCGGCACCCTGGTGCAGGACGCTACCGCCCTGGACCGGCGGCTGGTCTCCATGCTTCCGCCGGTTCACCTGGCCGTGGTGCCTTTGAGCGGGTTGCGGGCCGACCTGCGGGAGGTGATGGCGGAGTTAGCGGAGAGGCAAATGCCCGGCTACCTGGCCTTGGTTTCCGGCCCCAGCCGGACCGCGGACATCGAGCGGGTGCTGACGATCGGCGTGCACGGCCCCGGGCGGCTTATGGTGGTCTTCGTCGACGGGGAAGGGGGGCGGGTGCCGTGAGCGTCAAGGAATTGCGCCGACAGGCCAGGGAAGCCCTGGCCGACAAAAACCTGGCCGGGGCCCTGGGACGTTTCGGCGACGGTTACGCGGTCTCCCGGGAGGAGATTTTCCGGGGCCGCGACTTTCAGGCCCTGCGGGAGGAAGTGGGCCAGATCAAGGGCCACGCCGCCTTGCGGATGGGGGAACTGGCGGACCGGTTCCAGGCGGCGGCCGAAGGGCTGGGGGCGCGGGTCTTCCGGGCGGCCACGGCGCTGGACGCCCTGGCCTACATCGCCGGCCTGGCCCGGGAGCACGGCGTCGACCTGATCGTCAAGTCCAAGTCCATGGCCAGCGAGGAAATGCACTTGAACCGCTACCTCGGGGAACAGGGCCTGAACGTGGCCGAAACCGACCTGGGGGAGTGGATCATCCAGCTTTCCGGGCAGCGACCGTCCCACATGGTCATGCCGGCCATCCACCTGACCAGGGAAGAGGTGGCGGCCATCTTCAGCCGGGAAACGGGCCGGACGGTGCATCCGGACATACCGGAGATGGTGGAACTGGCCCGGCGCGAGTTGCGCCGGAAGTTTCTCGCCGCCGGTCTGGGTGTTTCCGGCGCCAACGTCGCCGTGGCCGAAACCGGCACCGTGGTCATGGTGACCAACGAAGGCAACGGACGGCTGACCACCTCTTTGCCCCCGGTGCATGTCGTCATCGTAGGTCTGGAAAAGCTGGTACCCCGTCTGGCGGACGTGGCTCCCATCCTGGAGGTGCTGCCGCGCAGCGCCACCGCCCAGCCCATCACCAGCTACGTCACCATGATCACCGGTCCCGTGGGGGCCGAAGGTCCCGACGGCCGGGACTATCCCAGGAAAGAGTTGCACATCGTTCTTTTGGACAACGGCCGCACCCGTATGGCCGCCGACCCGGTGTTCCGCGAAGCCTTGCGGTGCGTGCGCTGCGCCGCCTGCCTCAACGTCTGCCCGGTGTACCAGCAGGTGGGGGCGCTCTTCGGCGACGTCTACACCGGCGGCATCGGGGCCGTGCTCACCGCTTTTTTTACCGATCCCCAAAGGGCGGGGGAAATCCAGAACCTTTGCCTGGATTGCGGCCGCTGCCGGGAGGTCTGTTCCGCCGGCATCGACCTGCCCGGCCTGATTCAGGAGCTGCGCCGGCGCACCGTGGCCGGGGCGGGCCTGCCGCGAACCCGGAAAGTCTTCTTCGAAAAGGTCCTGACCGACCGGCGCCTCTTCCATACCCTGCTGCGGGTGGCTTCCCGGGCCCAAAAACCCTTTGTACGGGGAGGGCGCATCCGTCATCTGCCGCTTTTCTTCGCCGGCCTGGCCCAGGGCCGGGTGCTGCCGCCCATAGCCGCAAGCCCTTTTCGGGATCTGGCGGCATCCCTGCCCCGGCCGGCCGTGGCCCGCGGACGGGTGGGTTTTTTCGCCGGGTGCCTGATCGACTTCGTCTACCCCGGTATCGGCGCGGCGGTACAGAAGGTGTGCACGCATTTAGGCCTGGAGACGGTGATCCCCCTGGGGCAGACCTGCTGCGGCTTTCCGGCCCACCACGCCGGCGTGCCGGACGTGGCGGCGCACCTCGCCCGCCAAAACATCGCCGCTTTCGGGCAGGCTGGAGTGGACACCGTTGTCACCGCCTGCCCCACCTGCGCCGAGGCCCTGAAGGTTCTCTACCCCCGCCTCTTGGGGGAAGACCGGGAGTGGGGCGACCGGGCCCTGGCCCTGGCCGGAAAGGTGGTTGACTTCGCTTCCTTCGCGTGGGCCCACCGGGGAAAATTGCGGCTGGAGAAAGAGCCTTGGATCTGCGCCTATCACGATTCCTGCCACCTGAAGAGGGGTTTGGGAGTGAGCGAAGAACCCCGGCGACTGCTCGCCGCCGCCGGCGCCTCCATTGCGGAGGCGGTTGGGGGCGGGACCTGTTGCGGTTTTGGCGGATCGTACGCCCTGGATTTGCCCGAGGTTTCCCGGGCGGTATTGGAGCGCCGGCTGCAGGCGCTGACCGCTGCGGGGGCTCCCGTGGTGGCCCTGGACTGTCCCGGATGCCTCCTGCAAATTGCCGGCGGTCTGGAAGACTCCGGTTCCCCGGTGACCGTTCGTCACACGGCGCAGATCATTGCCGAAAGGCTGGAGCCAACCCAAACCATGTAAAACAAGGTAAGCACAGAGAAATAGTTTTCGAAAAAATTTTGGTTTATGCAGGAGTTCCTTTTTTCCTGTTGAATCAATCTTCTCACGGAGGATGGTAAGATGCTGGCCGTGACCCGTCGCAGCAAGATAATGGAAATAATGATGGAACAGGGCAGCGCCCGCGTGGCGGATTTAAGCCAACAGTTTCAGGTAACGGAAGAAACCATCCGCCGCGACCTGGAGAGACTGGCCAACGGCGGCTACGTGCAAAAGACTTACGGTGGCGCGGTTCTGATTGCCGCCGACCAGCCCGAGCGCCCCTTTGCCACGCGCAGCACCGAGCGCATGGAGGAAAAGAGGGCCATCGCCCGTTTGGCGGTGCAGTTCATCGAACCGGAGGACGTGATCGTGCTCGACGCCAGCACCACGGCCCTGCAGATCGCCAAAAACCTGCCCCCGGTGGAGGAGTTGGTGGTGGTGACCAACGCCGTGGGGGTGGTCACGGAACTGGCCCACCGGCCCGGGGTCCGGGTGCTGTGCACCGGGGGCATCCTGCGCGGCAAGTCCCTGTCCTTTGTCGGCCCCCTGGCCGGGCAGGCCCTCCACAAATACAACATCAACAAGGCCTTCCTGTCCTGCCAGGGGGTGACCGTGGAGGACGGCGCCACCGACGTCAACGAGCAGGAGGCCAGGGTGAAGAACGAAATGATGAAGGTGGCGCGGGAGTCGTTTCTCCTGGTGGACAATAGCAAATTCGGGGTAACGGCCTTTGCCACCATTGCGCAGGTGGCGGATTTTGACCGGGTGATCACCGACGGCCGGGCCCCTGCCGAGACGATGGAGAAAATCAGGGGGTTGGGCGTGGAGGTCTTGGTGGCCGGGGGTTGAGGTTATTTGTGTGGGGGAAGGGAATGCAGCCGTGTCATGGCTGCTCCTTTAGAGGAGGAGTGAGCGTTGCGATCGGAGTTTCAGCTCAAACAGGACATCGTGGAAGTGGGCCGGCGCATTTATAACCAGGGTTTCGTGGCCTCCAACGACGGCAACATCTCCGTACGGATAGGCGACAACGCGGTGCTGACCACGCCCCACGGCGTGAGCAAGGGATTCATGACCCCGGAGATGATTTGCAAGGTGGATCTGGATGGAAAGATGATTTCCGGCACCTGGAGTCCTTCTTCGGAACTTTTGTTGCACCTGGATGTGTACAAGAACCGTAGCGACGTGAAGGCGGTGGTCCATGCCCACCCACCCACGGCCACCGGTTTCGCCGTGGCCGGCATCCCTCTGGCCGGCTATACCCTGCCCGAGATTGTCATCAGCCTGGGTACCATTCCCCTGTGCGACTACGCCACACCCTCCACCGGCGAAGTAGCCGATTCGGTGCGCAAGTACCTCGAACGCCACGATGCCTTTCTCCTGGCCAACCATGGGGCGCTGACCGTGGGTACGGATGTCTTCAATGCCTATTACAAAATGGAGTCGATGGAGCTATATGCCAAAATCAGTCTGACCGCCAGGCAGTTGGGCGGGGAGAAACAACTTTCTCCGGCCCAGGTCGAACGACTGCTGGAAATCCGCAAGAAAATGGGGGTGTCGGGCCGTCACCCCGGGCTGGCTGGGGGAGATGGCTCCGGGGAGCACACCGGCTTCGACGAGGACACCGTGGCCGAAATTGTGCGGCGTGTGGCGGCGGAAGTCCTTGTGCGGCGGGGTTAAACGGCTGGGTTCGGCATATGGGAGGAGTACCAATTTGGAAGGCGCTCTGGGATTGATCGAAGTAAAGGGCTTTGCAGCCGCCACGGCAGCCTGCGACGCCGCCCTCAAGGCGGCCGGGGTTAGGGTGTTGGGCTACGAGGAGACCAAGGGCGGGGGCCTGGTGGTGGTCAAGTGGAGCGGTGACGTGGCCTCGGTACAAGCGGCGGTGGAGGCGGCCGTTGATGCGGCATCGGCTGTCACGCATGTATTTGCCGCGCGGGTGATCGCCCGCCCGGCCATCGGGAGTGACGCAAATGAACCGGCGCTCATGAACGCTCAAGTGGTTTGATGGACCTGGAGTCGTTAGCGCCGGCTGTGAGGCGTTGGTGACCGGCCGGGAGGGATAATATGGACAGTCAACTGGTCAAACTGATTACGCGGGAAGTTCTGCGCCAGTTACAGAGCGGCCCCGTAGTATCCTCCGCCGGGGAACCGCGGCGGATTCCCGTAGGTGTTTCCCTGCGGCATGTGCACCTGTGCCGGGAACATATCCACCTTCTTTTCGGGCCCGGGCACGAACTCACCCGCTTGCGGCCCCTGCCCCAGCCGGGCGAGTTCGTGGCCGCCGAAACCGTCACCCTGGTGGGGCCCCGCCTGAGGGCTATGGAGCACGTGCGGGTCTTGGGGGACGTGCGCTCCACGACCCAGGTGGAGATCTCCCGCACCGACGGCTATCTTTTGGGGGTCCATCCGCCCGTGCGGCGCTCCGGCGACCTGTCGGGCACGCCCGGACTGACCCTGATCGGTCCGGCCGGCTCGCTGACGCTGGAGCGGGGGGTGATCATCGCCAACCGCCACATCCACATGAACCCGGACGACGCCCGCCACTTCGGGGTTACCGACGGCCAGGAGGTGGATGTGAGGGTGCAGAGTGAGCGGAGCACCATCCTGGGGCAGGTGCAGATCCGGGTGGGCGGACCGCGGGCGGTGCTCTACATGCATCTCGATACGGACGACGCCAACGCCGCCGCCGTGGATGAGAATACGAGCGTGGAAATCCTACCCCCGGAGGTGGCGAAATGCTGCTGGCCAAAGTGACGGGGGCCGTGGTGGCCACCCGGAAACACGAGACCCTGACCGGGGCCAAACTGCTGGTGGTGCAGCCGGAGGGCGCCGGTCCGGTGGTGGCGGTGGACCGCCTGGGTGCCGGTATCGGGGATACGGTGCTGGTGGCCCTGGGAAGTGCGGCGCGGGTGGCCGTCGGGGACCGCATGTCCGTGGACGCGGCGGTGGTCGGCATCGTGGACTCGGTGGAGGAGAAGTAGGTGGTTAAATTGGCCGTGGACGAACGACAAATTGCCGATATCGTGGCGAGGGTGCTGGCCAGCCTGGAGACCGGATCCGCCGGTACCTCCCGCTCGCCCCGGGGCGGGGGCGACGAGGGGGTTTTTGCCGACCTGGACGAGGCCGTGCGGGCCGCCAAGACGGCCCAGCGGCAACTGGCCGCTCTTCCCCTGGCCGGGCGCTCGGCCATCGTGGAGGCCCTGCGCCGCACCAGCATCGAGCACGTGGAGGAGATCGCGCGTCTGGCCCATGAGGAAACCGGTTACGGGCGGGTGCCCGATAAAATCCGCAAAAAGCTCTTGGCCGCCCGTCTGACTCCGGGCGTGGAGGACATTCAGGTGGAGGCCAAAAGCGGGGACGGCGGGCTGGTCCTCATCGAACGGGCTCCCTTCGGACTCATCGCTTCCATCGAGCCGGCCACCCATCCGGGGGCCTGCGTGATCAATCACGCCGTCTCGATGGTGGCGGCCGGTAACGCGGTGGTTTTCCTGCCCCATCCGAAGGGAATCCGCACCGCTCAGGCGCTGATACGTCTTTACAGCCGCGCCGTGCAAGAGGCCGGGGGTCCGGAAAACCTGCTGGTGGTGGGCGATTCGGTCAGCATGGAGAATTTTGATCTGGTGTTGAACCATCCCCTGGTGGACATGGTGGTGGCCACCGGCGGTCCGGAGGTGGTGGACAGGGCGCTCAGGAGCGGTAAGAAGGCCATCGCCGCCGGTCCGGGTAATCCGCCGGTGGTGGTGGATGAAACAGCCGACTTGGATCAGGCCGCCCGCTGTATCGTAGAGGGGGCGTCATTCGACAACACCGTCCTGTGCATTGCCGAAAAGGTCATCATCGTCGTGGAGGCGGTGGCCGAAGAGTTGCGGCGGCAATTGGCGGCCCACGGGGCCTGGCTGGCCGATGATCCGGGGGACGGGGACAGGATTCTGGCCGCCGTAATCCCCGGGGGCCGGGTGAACCCGGCGCTGATCGGCAAGGATCCGGCCGTCATTTTGGACAGGGCGGGGGTGGCCGTATCCGGTGAGCCGCGGCTGATCGTCCTCGAGTTGTCAGCCGGTCATCCGCTGGTGGAAGAGGAACAGATGCTGCCGGTCCTGCCGCTGGTAAGGGTGGCGGACTTCGCCGGGGCGCTGGATCTGGCCGCGCGGGTGGAGCACGGCTTCAAGCACACGGCCATGATTCACAGCCGGGACGTCGGGCGCATCACCGCCTACGCCCGGCGGCTTTCCGTGGACATCATGGTGGCCAATGCCCCTTCGTCGGCCGGTCTGGGCGTGGGTGCCGAGGGCCACTACTCGCACACCATCGCCAGTCCCACCGGCGAAGGGATCTGCACGCCGCGCACCTACACCCGGGAGCAGCGCACGGTCATAGCGGGCGCCTTGCGCACGGCGTGAGGGGGCCGCTTGCCATGGTCGACGGGACGGGCCTGCCGGAGAAAGTGGCCGCCGCCGGGGTGGTCGGCGCCGGGGGCGGCGGGTTCCCCACCGCGGTGAAACTGCAAAAACGGGTGGATACGGTAATCGTCAACGGGGCGGAGTGCGAACCGCTTTTGGGTGTGGACCAGTTTTTGATGGCCCGTCATGCCAGGGAGATCGTCGCCGCCCTCACGGCGGTCATGGAGGCCACGGGGGCCGGCCGTGGCGTGATCGCGCTCAAAGAAAAGTGCCACGAGTCGGTGCGGGCCCTGCGCGAGTGTCTTTCCGGGGCGCCGGGGGTGTCGTTGCACCTCCTGGAGGATGTTTACCCCGTCGGAGATGAGCACCTTCTGGTTTACGCCGTCACGGGCCGGGTGATCGGCCCGGGGGGGCTGCCGGGTGACGCCGGCGTGGTGGTGCTCAACGCGGAAACGGCTTACAACGTGTACCAGGCTCTACATGGCCGGCCGGTGACGGAGAAATGGACCGGCGTGGTCGGGGCGGTGGAAAGACCGGCCACGGTCAAGGTGCCCCTGGGGGTGCCGCTGGAGCAACTGGTGGAGTTGGCCGGTCCCCTCACCCGTGACTTCGTTCTGCTGGCCGGCGGTCCCTGCATGGGGAGGGCGGTCAAGCCCGGGGAGCCGGTGACCAAGACCACCAAGGCGGTGGTGGTCCTGCCCGCGGATCATCCGCTGGCTGTCCGCTACCGGGCCGCGGGGGGGCTGGTGAAAAGGGACCTGTCCGTGTGCATGCAGTGCCGGCGTTGTACCGACCTGTGTCCGCGCCGTCTGTTGGGTTACCCTTTGGAGCCCCACCGGATCATGCGGGCCTTTGCCTACCGGCGGGACCTGGCCGGGGCGGTGCGCCAGGCCGCTTGGTGCAGCGAATGCGGGATCTGCGAGTTGTATGCCTGCCCCTTCGGGCTTTCGCCGCGGACGGTGATCAGGGTGATCAAGGGGGAGTTGGTACGCCGTGGCGCGCGACTGGAGCCGGATCCGCCCGCGCCGCTGCACCCCCGGCGGGAATGGCTGCAGGTACCCGCCGCCCGCCTGGTGCCGCGGCTCGGCCTGTCTTCCTACCAACGTCCCGCCCGCTACATGGAAACGGCGTGGACGCCGCGGGAGGTGGTCCTGCCGCTGCAACAGCATGCCGGAGCGGTCGCCGTTCCCCTGGTGGCGGTGGGGGAATGGGTACGGGAAGGCCAACCGGTCGCCGCCCCGCCGCCAGGGGCGCTGGGGGCTTTCCTGCACGCGGGGCTAAGCGGCCGGGTGATCTCTGTCGCCCCGGACCTGGTTATCCGGGTGGAGTCCGTGGTACACCACGGGTCGGGCGGGAATGAGACGGGCGGTGACGACTAGATGGCACCGGAGGGTTGGGGTAAGGCGGTGGGTTTCATTGAGTGTCAAAGCGTCGCCCGGGCCACCCTGGTGGCCGACGGTTGTCTGAAGACGGCTCCCGTCGCCTTGAGCGCCCGCACCACCTGCCCCGGCAAATATCTGATCATCCTCTCCGGCGGTATAAGTGCCGTACAGAGTGCTGTGGACTATGCCCTGCGCCAGGCGCCGGCCTGTGTCGTGGACAGCCTGGTGCTGGGCAACATCGACCCCGGGGTGCTGCCGGCCCTGGCCGGTACGGTGCAGCCGCGGGAGCAGGGGGCCCTGGGAGTGGTGGAGACCTTCTCCATCGCCGCCGCCGTGCGGGCGGCGGACGTGGCGGCCAAGGCCGCCGGGGTGGAAATCGTGGACCTGCGGGCGGCCCAGGGTCTGGGGGGCAAGGGGCTGGTCTACTTCACCGGGGAGGTGGGGGCGGTGCAGTCGGCGGTCGAGGCGGTTGCCGCCGCCTTGGCGGGGGAGGCCTTGCTGGTGGACGCGGTGGTCATTGCCGCGCCGCACCCGGAACTATGGGCGCAAATTTTTTAAGTTTGGACCGTGCGCGGTGAAAAGGAGCGGATAGGAATGGGTAACGAAGCGCTGGGAATGGTGGAAACCAAGGGCCTGGTGGCGGCCATCGAGGCGGCCGATACCATGGTCAAGGCGGCCAACGTGGTCCTGGTGGGGTACGAAAAGATCGGCAGCGGATTGGTCACGGTGATGGTCCGGGGCGACGTGGGGGCGGTCAAGGCGGCGGCCGAGGCCGGCGGGCAGGCGGCCGGACGCCTGGGCGAGCTGATCGCCGTGCACGTCATCCCGCGTCCCCACGCCGATCTGGAGAAGATCCTGCCCCGGTTCGACTGAAAAGACTCCTCGGGCGGCCGGGGGCGCCTTCCGGCCGCCCCGATCAACGGGAGGCCCCTTATGCTGATCCTGGTCTTGAACTGTGGCGGTTCGTCGGTCAAGTACCGGCTGATATCCATGCCCGACGAGACGGATTGGGCGCAAGGAAGCGTGGAGCGGGTAGGCCGGCCCGGCGCGGTCTGGCACCACCGGGTGGCGGGCCGGTCGCCGGAGGACCGGCCGTTGCCGCTTGTCGATCATGCCGTGGCCGTTCGCGCGGTGCTCTCCGGTGTTTTGGACCCGTCCGGCATTCACGATCCGGTGGCCGCCGTTGGTCACCGGGTCGTGCATGCGGCGGAAAAGTACACGGGGGCGGTCGTCATCGACGACGGGGTGCTGGGCGCCCTGCGGGAATGTATCGAGTTGGCCCCCCTGCACAACCCGCCCGGCATCGCCGCCATCGAAGCCTGCCGGCGCCTCCTGCCCGACGCCGTCCAGGTCGGGGTCTTCGACAATACCCTGCACCGGGACCTCGCCCCGGCCGCCTATCTTTACGGGCTGCCCTACCGCTATTACGAGCGGTACGGAGTGCGCCGCTGGGGCTTTCACGGCATCAGTTTCGATTACGTCACCCGGCGGGCGGGCGAAATCCTGGGCGTGCCGCGGGAAGAACTGCGCCTGGTCACCCTCATGCTGGGCAGCGGCACCACCGCCAACGCCATGCGCTACGGCCGGTCGGTGGAGGTGTCCACCGGGTTCACCCCTACGGAAGGGCTGCTGCAATCCACGCGCTGCGGCGACCTGGACCCGGAGGTGGTCACCTACCTCATGCGCAAGGAAAACCTGGATCCGGCCGCCATGGATGACATCCTGACCAGGGAAAGCGGCTGGCTGGGCATCTGCGGCCTCGGCGACCTGCGGGACGTGGAGATTGCTGCGGCCAGGGGAAACGGGAGGGCCCAACTGGCCCTGGACGTGTTCGTCCACCGCCTTAAAAAGTATGTCGGCGCCTACGCCGCGATCATGGGTGGTATGGACGGGCTGATCTTTTCCGGGGGCATCGGGGAAAAGTCGGCCGCGGTGCGCTCGGCGGTGTGCCGCGGTCTGGAATTCATGGGTATTCGGCTGGACGAACGGTTGAACGAGGCGGCTGGGCCGGACACCGTGCTGTCCACGCCCGGATCCCCCGCCAAGGTCCTGGTGGTGAAGACCGACGAGGAACTATACATCGCCCGGGAGACGTACCGGGTGGTGGAAGGCTCCTGATTCGCCGTGGTTTTGCAAGCAGGTTGGAAACCATTCCACTTGCCGGATAATACTTCGCCCGGCGTCAGGGTGGCTGGCCAACCAGTATTATCCATATTCTATCATTCTCACCATGTTTTAGGGTCGACCATAGGGCCAGAAAATTTTTTCGGTGACCCGGCAGGAATTATTCAACCAGGGAAGAACCATATATCTACAGATTTTTTTAAAAACGTTTCAATGGGCCGGCTTTCCTTGCGCGGACCGGTCGCCCGCTAGGCACGATAAAAAGCGATATTTGTCGTTCCAGGTCATGATGTACATGGCGCCGTGTACCAGCGGGGAATTCACGCTCAACACGGGGTGGTTGCGGGACGATGCCGGGCATGTCCCGGAAATCCTGCGGGAAACCAGGGTGCCAAAACCGGAAGTACGGCCGGTGATGACGGGTTTGGGCGGCCTTTGATGGGAGAAAAATGGTTTCGGCCACGAAACAATTGAAACGATTCAATAAACGCTAGGGTTGCCGTATCCGACCGCCTTTTTGGGCCGTCATGGCAAGGGGTGTCGTTTCCAACACGTGGTAAAGTCGAGGTGACGCCGGTGGACAAGGATCAGAAAGTTCTGGAAATGATCGGTATTGACAAGCGCTTTGCGGGCGTCCACGCGCTCAGAGGCTTCTCCTTTGACCTGAAAAAGGGCGAGATTCATGCCCTGGTCGGGGAAAACGGCGCCGGGAAGACCACCCTGATGAAGATTCTGACCGGCATCTACCAGCCCGACCGGGGCGAAATCATTTACAACGGCAAGAAGATACGTTTCAGAAACCCTAGGGAAGCGCAGGAAGCCGGTATTTCCATCGTCCACCAGGAATTGAACCTGATGAGCCACCTGACGGCGGCGCAAAATATCTTCATCGGCAGGGAGGCCAGAGGTTTCTTCGTCAATGACCGGGTGATCAACGAAAAAACCCAAGAGTTGTTCAACACCTTGAACCTGAATATCAAACCAACGGCGAGAATCAGTGCCATTACCATAAGCAAGGCACAAATGGTGGAAATTGCCAAGGCCCTTTCCTTCGATGCCAACGTCCTGATCCTCGATGAACCGACCGCCGCCCTGACCGTAACCGAAACCGAAGAGCTTTTCAAGATCATAAGGGAACTGCGGGACAAGGGCGTTTCCGTCATCTACATTTCCCACCGTCTCGAAGAGGTCAAGGAGGTCGCCGACCGCGTGACCGTATTGCGGGACGGCGAATACATCGGAACGCTCGACATCGGGGAGGCGACGATCGAGCAGATCATCAGGATGATGGTCGGCCGTACCGTTTATGTAGAACCGAAGACCGAAAGCCATGTGCCCCCGGACGCTCCCGTCGTTTTGGAGGCACGGAATCTGGTCTCGCCGGTGGTCAAAAACGTCTCGTTCACCCTGCGCAAGGGGGAAATACTGGGCTTCGCCGGCTTGGTGGGTGCCGGAAGGACGGAGGTGGCGCGGCTGGTCATCGGCGCCGACCGGAGGTCGGGCGGTGACATCCTGGTGGACGGCCGTAAGGTGCGTATCCAGTCGCCGCGGGACGCGGTGCGCTACGGGATCGGGTATCTCTCCGAAGACCGCAAAAGATATGGCTTGGCCCTCGGGCTATCGGTTACGAACAACGCCCTGCTGCCTTCCCTGGACGATTACTCCAAGGCGGGATTCGTAAACAGCAAAAGATGTGAACAAGTGACGCGCGACTACGTTAAAAGCCTGGCCATCAGGACACCGTCCATTCGTCAACTGGTTAAGAATCTTTCCGGTGGTACACAGCAAAAAGTTGTGGTCGCCAAATGGCTAATCAAGAACTGTAATATCTTGATCTTCGACGAGCCCACCAGAGGCATCGACGTGGGGGCTAAAGGAGAAATCTACAAGCTCATGAACATTCTCGTCGAACAGGGTAAGTCCATTATCATGATCTCGTCCGAATTGCCGGAGTTGCTCAGAATGAGCGACCGTATCGTGGTCATGTGCGAAGGGGTCAAGACCAGAGAGCTTGATATTGGAGCGGCAAACTCGGAAGTGATCATGAAATACGCGACCGCGAACTTAAATGATTTTGGAGGAAGAACAGCATGACCAAGGCGGGCGGTGCCGGTATCAGGGAAGCAAGCGGGCGGGTCGATTGGCAACAGCTTTTGGCGCCCGGTGTTCTGGTGATCATGTTTGCCTTTTTTTCCGTCTTCGGCCGCAACTTCTTTTCCACGTCGACCCTGATGGACATTCTGGAGGCTTCGTATTATATCGGTTTTCTGGCCATCGGCGAGACCTTCGTCATTATTTCGGCGGGGATCGACCTTTCGGTCGGTACGAACATGATGGCCGCGGCTCTGATCGGCGGGGTGGCCTTCAACGTCTGGCACTGGACGATGGCCGGTTCCCTGGTTCTGGTCGTGGTGATCGCCACCCTGGTGGGCGTGGTGAACGGTGTGCTGATCGCCAGGCTGGCCCTTCCACCGTTCATCGTCACCCTGGGCACCATGTTCATGTCGCTCGGCTTCGGGTCGATCGTGTCCAACGTGCAGACGCAGCAATATCCCACCATGACCCAGGCCGCCGGTTGGTTCAAGGCGGTCTTCTACCGTACCCAAACCGGTTTTCCCATAGGCATTGTCTGGCTGGCGGCGGTTTTCATCATTGCCCACGTTTTGTTGACCAAAACCAAACTGGGTCGCTATACCTACGCTATTGGTAGTAACGAAGAGGCGACGCGCATCTCGGGCATCAACGTCGCCACCTGGAAGATCCTCATCTACACCATCGCCGGCTTTTGCGACGGCATCGCCGGTATCATGTTCGCCGCCACCTATACGACCATCGTGCCCCAGACGGGTAACGGCCTGGAATTGTACGCCATTGCGGCGGTCGTCATCGGAGGGGCCTCCCTGATGGGCGGCATCGGTTCATTGGTCGGTACCATCATCGGTGTTTTCATCATTACCGTCCTGAAAGATGGCCTGATGGCGATAAACCTGCAATCGCAGTGGCAGATCTTTTTTACCGGGCTGGTGGTCATTTTGGCGGTCCTGCTCGACATGTACCGGACGAAGAAGGCGGCCCGGGTGAGGGAGGAGTAGGGACCGGGAGGGGGAAAAAGAAAGGGGTGGGAATGTACAAGCCCTACAAGTTGCGAAAACGGTCATTCGCTTTAGAAAGGATGGTCTGAATATGAAAAGGAAAAGCATTTTATGGGCCCTGGTTGCGGTCTTGGCCGTCGTGCTGGTCGCGGGGGTAACCGCGTGTGGCCAAAGCAGCCAGACGTCGTCGGCCGGCAACAAGCCGGTCTACATCGCCATGGACGCGAAGGGCTTCCAGTTCCAATACTGGCAGGTGGTGTACAAAGGCGCGCAGGACGAAGCCAAGAAGCTGGGCGTGCAGATCACCTTCCAGGGGCCTGACAACGAGAGCGACATCCAGCAGCAGGTCGACATGGTCAACGCCGACCTGGCCAAGAAACCGCAGGCGCTGTGCCTGGCGGCCTTGAGTACCACTGCCTTGTCGGCGCAGTTGCAGCAGGCCAAGAGTATGGGCATCCCGGTCATCGGTTTCGACTCCGGTGTCCCCAACGACACTTCCGGCGCCGTGGTCGCCACCGCCGCCACCAACAACGAAAAGGCGGCAGCCATCGCCGCGGACCACCTGTTCCAGGATCCCGCCTTCCAGGCCGAGGTGTCCAAGGCCACAGCCGCCAATCCGGTCGTGGTCGGCGTTCTCTCGCAGGATGCCACCAGCGCTTCCATCGTGGGACGGACCAAGGGTTTCATCGATGAGATGCTGAAGCAACTGCAGGGTGTTCCGGCCGTGGCCGGCGCCGTGGAGGTCACGGGACAGCAGAACTACAACAAGGCCTCCGCCAACCCCGCCAAGGTGGACATCCTGGTGACCGTTCCTCCCTCCACGGTGACCACCGACGTGGCCAACTCGGCCAAGCAGCTTTTGGCGACGAAAGGCCTGGTCTCCATCTTCGCCTCCAACCAGGGCGCCGTCGACGGTCTGTTGGCCGCCACCAACGACGGCTCCGATCTGGACCGGGCCAACGGAAAGTACAAGAACCTAATAGTGGAAGGATTCGACGCCGACAAGGGTCAGAAGGCGGCGGTGAGAAGCAAGGAGTTCCTGGGTTCGATTACGCAGGATCCTTACACCATCGGCGTTGATGCGGTCAAACTGGCTTACGAGGCCATCAACAAGCAACCGGTGCATGACATCGACACCGGCGCCAAGTGGTACGACAGCACCAACATGGATCAACCGGACATCGCCCAACTGCTCTACGACTAGCGGCGTCATCCCTGGACAGCTGGCCGCGGGCAACCGCGGGAGCTGTCCAGGGAATCCCAAACAACAAGAGGAGGGGTCCCCGGCCCGCCGCCACGCGGGTCGGGGCGCAATGGTAATGGCAACGATCAAGGATGTCGCCAGACTGTCACAGACGTCGGTCGGTACCGTATCGCGATACTTGAACGGCCATCACGTCAAGAGCGCCAACCGGGCGAGGATTGAAGATGCCATCAGGGAATTGGACTTCAGTATCAACCCTCTGGCCAGGGGGCTCCGAACCAATAAGACGAAGACGGTCGGCGTTTTGATTCCCGAGTTGGCGAACAACTTCAGCATTCAGGTCATGGAAGGAATGGAACAGACCCTCGACGAGCACGGGTACAGCCTGATTATCTGCGATTCGCGCAATAACATCGATACCGAGAGAGAAAAGCTCAAGCTTATGCGGGACAAACTGGTGGACGGTATCATCCTGATGCCGGTGCGGGACGAGGGTGACCATATACGGGACCTCCTGGACAACGGGCTGCCGGTGGTGCTGGTCGACCGGCTGATCACCAACCTTTCCTGCGACGGCGTTGTTTCGGACAGTGTCAACGGGGCCTACCGGGCCGTAGCGACGATCATCAACCGCGGACACAAACGGATCGGCATCATTGCCGGCCCGCAGAACGTGTACACGGCCAGGGAGCGTCTGGAAGGCTACCTGAGGGCCCTCAAGGATTACAACATCCAGGTCGACGAAAGCCTCGTCTATAAAGGGGATTATACCCTGGCCGCCGGTTCGGGCGGTATGGAGTACCTGCTGGGTCTGGAGGATCCGCCGAGTGCCGTCTTCGTTTCCAATTACCATTTGACCCTGGGCGCCCTAAAGGCCATCACCGGCCGGGGGATGACCCTTGGTGCGGACATTTCCTTTTTTGGCTACGACCAACTGGAATGCTCCGAGTTGATCAAGCCGCCGGTTTCCGTGGTCGTGCAGGCCGTGGAGGCGCTGGGCCGGCAGGCGGCGGAACTGCTGGTCAGGCGCATGAAAGGGGATCTTTCCGGGTTCCCGGTGGTACACCGCTTAAAGACGGAAATCGTGGTTACCGACTCGGTAAAAAAACTAATCTGATAAACTTTCGGCCGGGCACTCACCCACGGGGTACTCAACCGGAGGCTGGGTCGGGGGGCATTGAAGGTTTCTTCCTCTTCCCGATACCCCCGTTTTTGAACGGGGGTCGGTGCAGGAGAAACGCCTTCGCAGTCAAGGTATCAGATCCGGGGGTTGGAAGATGAAAAAGAGGGGCGTTCTCAACGAACGTATGGCCGGGGCCATTGCCGGCCTAGGGCACATGGACCGGATGATCGTCTGCGACGCCGGGTTTCCGGTTCCCAGGGAGACCGAAAAGATCGACATCGCCCTGACCAGGGGTATCCCCGCTTTCAAGGACACGCTGGGCGCGGTTCTTTCCGAAATGGTGGTGGAAAAAGTCGTGCTGGCTTTGGAGACCCGGGAGGTCAGCCCCGCCTTGTATCAGTGGCTCAGAGAAGTTTTCCCGAAACAGGAGTTTGAACTGGTTCCGCACGCGCAGTTCAAACTGTTGGCCCGGGATGTGAAATTCGTGGTGCGCACCGGTGAATTCACTCCTTATGCCAACGTGATCCTGGTGGCCGCCTCCCAGGCGGAGGGTTTCAAGCAGGGTCTGGATGTAGAGATAACCGCCTGAGGAAGCGGTGAAAGGTCCGGCACGAACCGGGGGGGGAGAGAAGCGGATTTGCGTTACGTCGCCTGTGACCTGGGAGCGGAAAGCGGCCGGGTGATGGTGGGCACCTTGACCGGGCGGGGACTGGACCTGGAGGAGATCCACCGTTTCCGGAACGAACCGGTATGGGTTGGCAGCCATCTTTACTGGGACGTGCTCCGGCTTTACCACGAGATGAAAAAGGGGTTGCGTTTGGCCGCCACCCATTACGGCCGCGACCTGGAAAGCCTGGCGGTGGACACCTGGGGCGTGGACTTCGGGCTCGTCGACTCTTCGGGCCAACTCCTGGCGAATCCCGTTCACTACCGGGACCGCCGTACGGACGGCCTGATGGAGGAGGCGGTGGCCAGGGCCGGACGGGAATACGTGTTCAGGCGGACGGGTATCCAGTTCCTCCCCTTCAACACTCTCTACCAGTTGCTGGCAGTGCAAAGGGACCAACCCGGTCTTTTGGCGGCCGCCGAGGGCCTCTTGCTCCTGCCGGATCTGTTCAAGTTCTTTTTCTCCGGCGTAAGAGAGAGCGAATTCACCATGGCCACCACCACCCAGTTCTTCGATCCCTTGGCGGGGGTCTGGGCAGCGGATCTGCTGGATCTCTTCGAGTTGCCGGCGCGGCTTCTTCCCCCGGTCGTCCGGCCGGGCCACATAGCCGGCCGGCTGCTGCCGTCGGTGGCCCGGGAGACCGGAGCCACGGAACTGGCGGTAGTCGCCGTGGGCAGCCACGATACGGCCAGCGCGGTGGCGGCGGTTCCCGCCGCGGACGACGACTATCTGTACATCTCGAGCGGGACCTGGTCGTTGGTCGGTACTCCGGTCCCGGCGCCGGTGCTGACGCCGGCCGTGCTGGACGGGGAGTTCACCAACGAGGGGGGCGTCGGCGGGTTTTGCCTGCACAAGAACGTGGCCGGCCTGTGGTTGATCCAACAGTGCCGGAGTCTTTGGAGCCGGCGGGGTGAGGACCTGGACTACGCGACCCTGGGCGGGATGGCCGCGCGGGCCGCGTCCCTTGTTTCCTTTGTCCGGCCCGGCCACCCGGCATTTCTGCATCCGGACGACATGCCGGCGGCTGTCGCGGCTTTCTGCCGGGACACCGGCCAGGCGGTGCCCGGGGGGAAGGGGGAAATCATCCGGTGCGCCCTGGAAAGCCTGGCCCTGGAGTACCGCCTGGTCCTGGACACTTTGGAGCGCATCCTGCAAAAGCGCTTGGCCGTCATCCACATCGTCGGGGGCGGAACCCACAACGAGTTGCTTTGCCGGTTCACGGCGAACGCGACCGGACGGCCGGTGGCGGCGGGTCCGGTCGAGGCTACGGCGATCGGGAACGTCTTGGCGCAGGCTCTGGCCATGGGGGAAGTCAAGTCCTGGTCCGAAGCCAGGGCAATAGTCCGCTCTTCCTTCAGAGTGAAAACGTATGAACCGGAGGATGTGGGCCGCTGGGAAGAGGCTTACGCCAAGTATCTGGCTTTGCCGGCGTAGTAGCGCTTTACGGCTTTCAGACCGGGAGAATCGGGGAGAAAAGAGATGGTGGAAAAGGTGACAACCAGGTTATGCGGTGCCTTGCCCAAGGTGGGCATCCGTCCCACTATCGACGGGCGCCGCCAGGGGGTAAGGGAATCCCTGGAGGAACAGACCATGGGCATGGCCCGGGCGGCGGCGGAACTGATTACGACCAGTCTGCGTCATCCCGACGGCTCGCCGGTGGAGTGTATAATCGCCGATACGACCATCGGCGGGGTGGCGGAGGCCGCCCGCTGCGCCGAAAAATTCGCCCGGGAGGGCGTGGGCGTTTCCCTGGGCGTTACGCCCTGCTGGTGTTACGGCGCCGAGACGGTGGACATGGATCCCTTTTGCCCCAAGGCCGTTTGGGGATTCAACGGTACCCAGAGGCCCGGGGCCGTTTACCTGGCTTCGGCCCTGGCCTCGTTGAACCAAAAGGGTCTGCCGGCCTTCGGCATCTACGGGCGGGACGTACAGGACGCCCACGACCGTACCATTCCGGACGACGTGAAGGAGAAGATCCTGCGCTTCGTCCGGGCGGGGCTGGCTGCGGCCTGGATGAAGGGCAAGTCCTATCTGTCGATAGGCGGTGTGTCCATGGGTATCGGCGGATCCATCGTCAACCCGGACTTTTTTGAGAGCTACCTGGGGATGAGAACCGAGTACGTTGACATGTCGGAGCTTGTTCGCCGCCTCGACGAAAACATTTACGACCAGGAAGAGTTTGATCGGGCGATCAAGTGGGTCAAGGAAAACTGCCGGGAGGGGCCGGACAACAATCCGGCGGAGATACAAAGCACCCGGAAGCGGAAAGACACGGAATGGGAAATATGCGTCAAGATGGCCCTGATGACCCGGGACCTCATGGTCGGCAACCCGCGCCTGAGTCACCTCGGTTACGGAGAAGAGGCCGAGGGGCACAACGCCCTCATCGCCGGTTTTCAAGGGCAGCGCCAGTGGACGGACCATTTTCCCAACGGGGACTTCATGGAAGCCATCTTGAATTCGTCTTTTGACTGGAACGGCATCAGAGAGCCTTTTATCGTGGCCACGGAAAACGATAGCTTAAACGGTGTGGCCATGTGCTTCGGTCATCTGTTGACCGGTACGGCGCAAGTTTTCGCCGATGTCCGGACCTATTGGAGTCCCGCCGCGGTAAAGCGGGTTACGGGATACCAGTTGAGCGGACGCTCGGCCTCGGGTCTGATTCACCTCATCAATTCCGGCGCCGCCGCTTTGGACGGAACGGGGGAGCAGTCGCGGGACGGGCAACCGGTGATGAAGCCGTTTTGGGAAATCGGCATTGAGGAAGCGAAGAAGTGTCTGGACGCCACGCGGTGGCGGCCGGCCAGCCGGGGATACTTCCGGGGCGGCGGCTTCTCCTCCAATTTCCTGACCAGGGGCGGTATGCCGGTTACCATGTCCCGGATAAATATCGTCAAGGGACTGGGTCCGGTCCTGCAAATCGCCGAGGGGTACACGGTGGACCTGCCGGCGGAGGTGCACCGGGTTTTGGACGAACGTACGGATCCCACCTGGCCCACCACCTGGTTCGTGCCCAACCTGACCGGACACGGGGCGTTTGTCGACGTTTACTCGGTCATGAACAACTGGGGGGCCAACCATGCGGCGGTCAGTTACGGCCACATCGGGGCGGATCTGATAACGTTGGCTTCCATGCTGAGAATCCCGGTGGCCATGCATAACGTTTCACCCCAACGCGTTTTCCGGCCGAGCGCCTGGGGGGCCTTTGGTACCGGTGATCCGGAGGGCGCCGATTTCAGGGCCTGCGCCAACTTCGGGCCCCTGTACGGTAAGAGGTAGATGGCCCGTCACGGCGAAACTGTAAAGAGTTCACATCGATTGGGGGGTAGTAGCAGTTATGGAAGCGGAAAGATTGGCAATCGGGGTTGACTTCGGTACCGATTCCGTGCGGGCGGTGGTGGTCTCTTCGTCCGGAGAGGAACTGGCGGAAGGAGTATCTCTTTACCGGCGCTGGGCCGAGGGGAAATACTGCGATCCGGCCCGGAACATGTTCCGCCAACACCCCCTGGACCATATCGAGGGCTTGGAAACCGCGGTCAACCAGGCGTTGGAGCGGCTGGGGCCGGCAAGGGAGCGTATCGCCGGTATCGGGGTGGACACCACCGGGTCGACGCCCGGCGCCGTCGACCGGCAGGGGCGGCCCCTGGCCCTGGACGACCGCTTCCGGGAAAATCCCAACGCCATGTTCGTTCTCTGGAAAGACCACACGGCGGTAAAAGAGGCCGGGGAGATCAACGATGCGGCCCGAAACTGGGGCGGGACCGACTTCACCATGTACGAAGGGGGGGTGTACTCCAGCGAGTGGTTTTGGGCCAAGATTCTCCACGTCCTGCGGGAGGATCCCGCCGTGCGGGAGGCCGCCTTCTCCTGGGTGGAACATTGCGACTGGATACCGGCCCTGCTTACGGGCACCGAGGAGCCCCTGACCATGAAGAGGAGCCGGTGCGCCGCGGGGCACAAGGCCATGTGGCACCGGAGGTGGGGCGGCCTGCCGCCGGAAGGGTTCCTCGTCCGGGTGGACCCGCTCCTGGCTGGTTTACGCAAACGCCTGTACACCGAGACCTGGACCTCGGACCACGCCGCCGGCGGTCTTTCGCCCCAGTGGGCGGCGCGGCTGGGACTGCGGCCCGGCATCCCGGTGGCCGTGGGCGCCTTCGACGCCCACATGGGTGCCGTGGGCAGCGGTGTTGCGCCGGGAACGCTGGTGAAGATCATGGGCACCTCCACCTGCGACATCATGGTGGCCCGGGAGGAGGACATCGGCGACCGGTTGGTGGCGGGTATCTGCGGCCAGGTGGACGGTTCGGTCCTTCCCGGCCTGGTCGGGCTGGAGGCCGGGCAGTCGGCCTACGGGGACATTTACGCCTGGTTCCGGGAGGTCATGCTCTGGCCGGTGAAGACCCTGCTGGAGGAGACAGCGCTGGTGGACCGGGAGACGGCGGGACGCCTCGCCAGGGAGATGGAGGAGAGGATACTGGCACGGGTCTCGGAGGAGGCGGCCCGGACCGGGGTGGATGAAACGGGCCTGGTGGCTCTGGACTGGCTCAACGGACGGCGGACTCCCTACGCGGACCAGGCCCTAAAAGGGGCGGTGGCCGGTCTTACCCTCGGCACCACCGCACCGAAGATCTTTCGCGCCCTGGTGGAAGCCACGGCATTCGGAGCCAAGGCCATCGTCGACCGCCTGGCCGCCGAAGGGGTGGAAATCACCGGGGTCGTCGCCCTCGGCGGTATCGCCCGGAAGAACGATTTCGTGATGCAGGTCACCGCGGACGTGCTCGGCATGCCGATCAAGGTGGCCGCTTCCGGCCAGGCCTGCGCGCGCGGGGCGGCCCTGTTCGGCGCGGTGGCGGCGGGCCTTTACGATTCGGTGGAGTCGGCACAGGAAAAGATGGGCGGGGGGTTTGCCAGAATCTATAAGCCGATTGCGGAGAATGTGGCCAAATACCGGGAGTTGTATCAACAATATCTGACCTTGGGCCGAACCCTGGAGAACCAGTTGCGGACGATGTAGTTCCGTTGGCCACGACGGGCGGCGCCGATTGGCGCGATCTTCTGCGATAGCGTGTCGGAGGCCACCCCGTGCGATTTAGACGCGATGTAGCATGATGGAACCCGGCGCATTAGGATATTTGGAGACGAAAACCGCAACCTTGTTACCGTCTGAGTTGCGTGCCAGGATGATTTATGGGGAGATAGATGGTAAAAAAGAGCACCCTACCGGCGCCGGTGACGCCGGTAGGGTTCCTTCCGGGCGCTTCTACTTGAAATACCGCTCCAATATCCCTTCCAGCATCTTGGCGTGGCGGTCCTCGTCGTGAGCGGCGGTGTCGAACCAGGAGGCCAGTTCCTTTTTGCCTTCCTCCATGGCCCGGTTCATGCCCTCGTGCTTGCCGTCGTAAGCCTTTCTTTCCCCGGCCATCATCTTTTCGATTTCGGCCTTGAGGTCGCTGACTCCGCCGTTCAGGTAGATGAAGCGGGCGCCGTGGGTCGCTTCGTCCATGGCGATGCGCCGCAGGGCGTCGGCCACGTCGGGCAGCCCCCGGTGGTCCGCTTCCAGGGCCATGGCCAGGTAATGGGTGACCTCCCAGGTCTCGCCGTTTATGTTCGCCTTGACGTGCTCGCTCAGTTCCATTGACGTCCCCTCCCTGGTAATTTTGCTTTCCCGGTTAGTATACCATTTCGGTCGAGAATTGACAAGGCCCTTTTCCATATCTTTTACGAAATAATTCCGCTCCAAACCCGGCCGAAAAAACGGGGCGGGCCGGAGCCCACCCCGTCCGGATAACGCCCGACCTATGCCTCAGAGCACCCATTGCCACAGCCAGTTGTAGCCCATGGTCTCAAGCATTTCCCATGGGCGCCGGATCAGGTCCTCGTCGCCCTGGACGCCGCCGAGTTCGGCCGCTTTTTCCGCCCACGGCGTGACCATCCGTTGCGGTTTGAGGGCCGCCACCCTGGCGGGGCCGGGGGCCACGGGCCGGGGCTCGGGCTTGCGGCCGTCGTCGTAGCGCCCGTATTCCATGACGGCGTCGATCATGGCCCGGTAGTTTTCCGGCTTGGTGTCGTAGGGAATGTTGCAGCCGCCGTTGACGATGAAGCCGCCGTCTTTGCCCACGGTCTCGCACAACAGCTTGACCCGCTCCCGCATCTCCTGCGGTGTGCCCAGGATGAACAGGGAGTCGGGAACGCCGCCGGCCAGGCACTGGTGGTGGCCGATGTCCTTCTTGGCCCGGAAGATATCGCCCTGGTTGTCGATATCACACAGGACCTTCCCTTTGGGCATTTCCAGCAGGTGGTGCCAGTGGGGACCCCAGTCGCCTTCCAGGTAGGCGCGGATGGTGTAGCCGGCTTCGATCAGGATGTCCATGGTTTTCTTGAACGATGGCCAGTAGAAGGTGTCGAACTGCTTGGGAGACATGAAGCAGGCCTTGTGCGTGGGGACGAAGATGGGATAGCGGCGCAAGGGATCGGCGATGGACAGGGCCAGGTTGGCCATTTCGTGCACCAGCATGTCGCAGGCCGCCAGGACCTTGTCCGGCCGGCGCAGGATGTCCATCATGCTGCCTTTCAGCCCGCGCAGGATGTCGGCCAGGACGTCGAAAGGGGCCAGGAAGAAACCGGTCATCGGCTGGGGCATGCCGAACTCGTTCTGCAGGTGGATGGAGCGGTTGCGCATGATCTGGGCGTTCATCATCTGGGCCAGGCCGCCCTTCAAGAAGGCCATGTTGGCGCGGGCGGAGCCGGGACGGGCCGTGTCGCCCAAAACGCGGGGAATCCAACGTTCCATCAGGAAGGTCACCGGATCGTCGATCAGCAGGTCGTATTCGTCCGCCAGCATGTATTCCTTCTCCACGAACTGGAACTGGGAGCGGGGGGGCAGGTCCCGCCCCGGCAGCCGGTAGGTGACGTTGCCGACGGCGTCGTAAAGCGGTCCCCAGATCCGGTTGTTCCGTAACACGTCGACTTCGGGAAAGGCCCGGATGAAGACCTCCTCGCCCCTGAGCCATTTTTCGGGGTCGTAGATGGTTTCCTGGTTGGTGTTGCCGGCGTAGACCTCGGCAAAATAGTTGCTACCGGAAGCTATGGGGATCCGGTCGGCCGGTTCCAGGGCGATGGCGGCCTGGTAGCGGCCCAGTCTCTGTTTGAAAAGTTCCTCCATTTCGGACATGCGTTCGACCCCCTTATCCGAGATGCGATTGCTAAAACCCGGGCTGTTTCTCCAAGACCAGCCAATGGGCGAATTCGCTGTTGAAGCGCCGGTCGGCGGACAGTTCGACGTGCCGCACCCGTCTGGCCAGGTCCACGGCCAGGGCGAACTGCTCCCGCGACAGGAGGGCCATGATGGCACCCACGCCGGCGGCGTTGCCCACGGCCCGGATCCGGGCCGGGTCGATGGGCGGCAACATCCCGATGCCCAGAAGGCTCACCGGGTCCAGGTTGCTGCCGAAGGCGCCGGCCAGAAGGATGCCGTCCAGCTCCGAGGCGCCGACACCGGCCTCGGCCAGCAATATGCCGATGCCGGCCCGGATGGCGGCCTTGGCCAACTGCAGCTGGCTGATGTCTCCCTGCGTCAGGGCCACCTCCGGGTCCCGCGCCAGGACGAACCTGGTTCCCGTCCCGTCGGTCACGATCCTTTCGCGCACCGCCGCCGGGCAACCGGGCGGCAGGTCGGTCTTCTTCAAACGGCCGTTTTTGTTGACCGCCTCCAGCCGGACCAGTTCGGCCACGGCGTCGATCAGGCCGGAGCCGCAGATGCCGCGGGCCGCGGTATCACCGATGACTCCGATGTCCGCTTTTTCGCCCAGCCGGACCCGGTAGACGGCGCCCGGCTCGGCCCGCATCCCCTGCCGGACGCTGGCGCCTTCGAAGACCGGTCCGGCGGCGGTGGAACAGGTGTAGATGCGGCCGTGACAGTTGAGCACCATTTCCCCGTTGGTGCCGATGTCCACCGCCAGCCAGACCCCCGGCCGGTCATGAATGCCGGTGGCCAGCATGACGCCCACCGTGTCGGCGCCGACGAAGCCGGCCACGTTGGGCAGGGTGCGCCAGACGGCACGGCCGGGCACGCTTTCCAGGCCCAGTTCGGCGCAGCGGCCCTGCATGGGGCGGCAGAACACGGGGGAAAAGGGCGTGGCGGCGATGTGGCGGGGCGTGATTCCCAACAGAAGGTGGGTCATTACCGTGTTGCCGACGAAGGTGACCATGTAGACCCGGTCGGACGGGACGCCGGTTTCGGCCAGGAGACGGACGACGATTTCGTCCACCGTCCGCCGGACCAGCTTTTGCAATTGGGTCAGCCCATCGGGGGTCTCCATGGTGTGGGTGATACGGGTGATGACGTCGGCGCCGTAAGCGGCCTGCCCGTTGGCGGCCGACCCCGAGGCCAGGACCCGCCCCCGCGCCAGGTCCGTCAGGTAGGCGGCCACGGTGGTGGTGCCCACGTCCACGGCCACGCCGAAAGCCTCGCCGGTGGTATCGCCTTCTTCCATGGCGATCAGGGTGTCGTCCGCCACGACCGAGGTCACCTGGAAAGCGGCTTGCCGGAGCAGGGTGGGGAGGCGGCCCGCCAGTTCCACGTCCACCCGCGCCGCCAGGCCGAGGCGGTCCAGGTCGGCCCGCTGGTCGGTCAAAGACGGTGGATCCAAGCGGTGAAAGGTTTTCCGCACGAAGGGATCGACGGCGAATGCCGTTTCCCCACAGTAGTCCTTGGCGTGCCGGTCGCCGGCGGTCTCACCCGGTCCGGTATCCAGTTCGACGTCGTCCAGGGCCTGCCGCTGGCAGAGCAGGACGTAGCCGGCCTCGCGCTGCCGGGGGGTCAGCAACTCCTCTTCGGCCGCCGTCGCTTCGGTAACCCGACCCCCGGCCAGTCGGGCCGCACACTTGCCGCAAATCCCCTGGCCGCCGCACACCGCTTCCACTTGCACCCCGGCCCGGCGGGCGGCTTCGAGCAGGCTCGTCCCTAAGGGAACGGCGATTTCGGTCCCCGACGGCCTGAAGGTTACCCTGACACCCTCATCTGTCACCCAAAATCCAACCTTCCTTTTGCCGCGCCCAGCGTCTTCCGTGATCGATCAAGCGCCGTAAACCTCTTTGCAGATATTGACTCCGGCCGCCGCGTCGACGGCGTAATAGTCGGCTCCGACGAACTGCCGCACCTGTTCGTTCACGGGAGCGCCGCCGATGACCACCTTGACCCGGTCCCTCAGGCCGGCGCTGACCAGTTCTTCGACTACCTTCTTCATCTGGGGGTAGGTGAAGTTGAGCAGGGCGGAGAGCCCCAGTACGCGCGCGCCGGTCTCCCGGACCTTGGCCACGAAGGCCTCGGCCGGTACGTCGACGCCCAGGTCCACCACCGTGAAACCGGTGCCGGAGAGCAGCATGGCCACAATGTTCTTACCGATGTCGTGAATGTCTTCCTTGACCGTGCCGATGACCACCGTTCCCCGCGAGGCGCCGGAGGGCGCGTCCCCCAGGCGGGGTTCCAGGAGGGCCATGACCCCTTTCATGATTTCCCCGGCCATGATCAGTTCGCTCAGGAAGTACTGCTTTTCCTCGAAAAGCCGGCCGACTTCCACCATGGCCGCGTTGCATTCCCCGACGATGGCCAGCGGGTCGCCGCCCGCGTCCAAACGCCGGCGCACCAGGTCGTTAAGTTCGGGTTCGTTCAGTTCCACCAGGGCCCTGGCCAGTTCGGTCAACTCACCCATCGTTCATCCCCCAAATCGAAGTAGTTCCTTGGCGCATCGTGACCGGAAAAGTCGCCCCACCTCCCGTCGGGATGGATGGTGCCGGTAAAGGAAATTACGGTCGATTATCCGCGTGCCCGGGCGTGCCCGGGGGTTATCCTCTGGAAGATCCCGACGGCGTCCACGGCGTCACGGCCGAAGCAGTCCGCCCCGGTATAGGCCAGGACCTTGTCGTCGACCGGGTACCCCCCTATGACCACCGCGACCCGGTTGCGAAGGCCTTCCTCCTCCAACAGTTTGACCACTTTGCGAATGGAATTGACGCAGTAGGTGAGAAGGACGGATACACCGACCAACGTGGCACCGGTTTCCCTGACCTTGGCCAGGAACGCCTCCGGGGGGACGTCCACCCCCAGGTCGTAGACCTGGAAACCGTGCGAACGCAGGAGATAAACCACAATGTTCTTCCCCAGGTCGTGAATGTCCCCGTCGATGGTTCCTATTACCACCTTCCGGCCCTGGCCGGACCCCGTTCGCGGGAAAAGGGGTTCGATGATCTGCATCACGCCGCGCAGGATTTCCTCGGACATGATGAGGTCGGAGAGAAAGTACGACTCTTCGGCGTAACGCCGGCCGACGATTTCCACTCCCTGGCGGCAAAGGTCCACGATCTCCAGGGCGGTGGCGCCGGCGGCCACGGCCTCGTGGACCAGGGCCAGGGTCTTTTCCTCGTCGAGGTCGGCCAGGCTGTTTACAAAATCATTGTTCACGGCCCACCATCCCCGCGTAGAATTCTTCCTTGTTCCACCCCTCGTAGCTGGTCAGTTTGCAGCGGTCGCCGCGGTATACCGACCGACCCCAGCCGACGGGCCGCTTGTCCAGATCGTACAGGGTTTGCTCGACCAAAAAGGCCGGTGTGCCGGCGACTACCCGCAATATGCCGGCTTCCTCCGCGGTGACCGTACCCGCCTGCAGTACTCTTTTGCAGGTGACCGGCATTTTGTCGCTGTACGTGGAAACCAGACGGGCGAGGGACGGGTCCTTCAGTTCGGCCTCCAAAAGAGGTTTTTGCCGGACGTAGACCACGTACCGGGTTTCATAGGCCAGGTGCTCCCCCCCGGCGGAGAGGGTGAAGCGGTAAAAGAGGCAGCGGGTACCGGGAGTGCAGGCCAGTTGGGCCGCCACGTCGGGCCCGGCCTTGACGATCGTGGCCTGGAGCAGGTTGATGGCCGGGATAAGGCCCCTCTTCCTGATTTCGGTGAAAAAATCGCCCAGTTCGAAGGCGACGTTATCCAGGGCCGGCCTGGCGACGTACGTACCCTTGCCCTTTTGGGTATAGACCAGGCCCATGGCCACCAACTCGGCGATGGCCTGGCGGACCGTCATCCGGCTGATTTCGTGCCGGGCGGCGATGGCATGTTCGGGCGGCAGGGGCATGTCCGGCCCCAGTTCCCCCTGCGTGATCATTTCCTCGAATATTTTGGCCAACTGGTAATAGGCCGGAATGGCCGAATTCTTGTCGATGGTTTTCGATCCGTTGTTCAATGGCATCGCTGTCCTGTCGGGAGAATTGTGCTGTACCCTAGACATCTATGCAACCCAGACTAACACAGAAATGAAGGAAAGTCAATACACCGGCGAAAGCCCTGCGACCTGGCCCGCGCCCGCCCGGCCTGGCCCGGGTGCCCATGTGGGTTATGCCCTTTCCGTTCTCGCCCGGGCCGTGGGCCATATACCCTGTGGTCAGATTTCGATCGTGACCGGCTGGTTTTCTTAAACCCTCTGGGGTATCGCAGACGCCGCCGCACCGGACGGGAAAGCAAAACCGGCCGTCAGAGTGACGGCCAGTAAGACCAGGGGGAACCTGTTTTTGGAACGAATCATGCAAAACCGTTCACAGCCAGGATGAGCGCTTGCAGGAGGTGCATTTTTTTACCCGCCGTAAATGGATTGTGGCTTCGCGCCTTAACCTGGATTCTCTACCGTGGAAGGGAATTCTCCGCAATTTCCTGTTAATTTAATTTCACGTCAACTTAACTTAACTTTAACCCTCGCCGACGGAAAAACGGGGGGGAAAAACGCCTTTGCGGCGAACATAACTTTTTATGACGGCCGGGACGGAGGCGGCGCGGTGGAAACGCCGGCCGCGCCATCCGGTAAACCGGTGGTCCCCTGAACCGGCCCCGCGGTGGCTTTGCCCGGCTGCGAAAGGAGGTGGAGGCCGGCATTGTTTTAGCCGGCCAGATCATGAAAGTGAAAGCCCTTTTGTACAGCGACGGTTCGGAAAGATCCCTGTCCGCAGCCATCTACGCAGCCGCCCTGATGAAAACCAACCCGGAAATGGAGTTGACCATTCTTACCTTCTCCAGGACGGGCCCGGGTGAATCCTGGGACGGCTGGATTGACGACTCGGTTCTCTCATCCATCGGCAAGGAGGCCTTGGCCAAAACCCGGCGTATTTTTGAAGAGCGTAAGCTCGAGGTCGCCACAATCGAGGCGGTCGAAACGGGAAAAGTCGCCAGGGCCATCGTCGACTACGCCAAAAAGGGCGGCTACAACCTGATTATCGTCCGAACGAAGGGGCCGTCGGAACTGAGAGCTTTGGTTCAGGGCAGCATCGCTTTTGACGTGGTGCAGTTGTCCGAGTGTCCCGTACTCCTGGTCAAGAAACTGCCTGAGGTTATCCTGGCCGGTCTTGACCAGGAATAGCGGGGTCAACCTGTTTGGTCGTGCCCGAAGACGCAAGGCGGGGGTGAAAAGCGCGTGACCCCGTGCCCGGCGGAAAGGAGGCGGGAGTACCGGGAAAAGGGCTGACCGGACCCCCCCAACAAGAAGCAGTTGGTCGGGTTGCCTTCCCAACGGGTGAGCTTCCGCGAACTGGACCAGGCCGCGGATGCCGTGGCGACGGGCCTTTTGGATCTGGGGATCCAAAAGGACTGCCCGGTACAGGCAGTACGGCTATGCGGGCCTGATGCCGGAAGAGCAGACTGATCACGGGGCCTGCCGGCGGTTGCCGGAGCAGATCATCAACCGGGCGATCGAGTTGCGCTCGATTTCCAGGGACCTGCCGTCATCCGCCAGGGCGTAGCGCGCGGCCTGGCCGTGACAGGCTCCGTCGTCCGCCGCGCAGGTCACGGGAAAGCGGCTCATCCGCGGCGGCCGTTGCAGTTCGGTGTAACTCCCGGCCACTGGCGCGGGCGCCGGTTCGCCATATAAATTGGCCCATTCGGCCCAGGTGGGCCCGCTCCACTTCTGTGTGGTGCGCCGCGTGTGGTCGGCGTGCATCTGTTCAGCCACGCCCAGCAAAAACCCGGCCTTGGGCGGCTCCTCTTTCCCCTTTCCCCAATTTTTCCAAGGTTAACGCCACCCCACCTCTCGCACCGCCGCCTCCAGACCCTCCGGGCCCGACCCTGCCAAGCTTAACCAGCGCCAGAGGACGAAATCGGCCCGGCCCGCTCACCTGTCTTGGCGGCGATCTCATTGACCATCTCATCCGGGCTGGCATAGCCGAGATACCGTTCCAAATCTGTCTCGGCGATTTCCTGCAAAAGCTAGGTTAAAGTTTCTCATGTATTATGACGAGGTAAAGCATCACTTGCCCCATTGTCACGTTGGTGGCAAGGGTATTAATGTGGTTTTCAGCGTTTCTAGAGATCTTATGGGGGTGTATTATCAGGTCAACTGGAAAAGATAATATCGGAATGGGCCGATATTCAGAGTGTTTTTCCGTTGCGCAATTACCACCTGTTGCTTGAATTCGAGAACGGTGAGTACCGCGTAATCGATATGCGCCCGATGCTTTGGGGCGAGATGTTTGAACCACTCAAGAACCAGGACTTCGTTAAACAGGTTAAGGTGGACCCCGGACATCGGAACCGTGGTATGGCCGAATAATGCCGACATCTGTACGGACACCTTGTCTGTGGAGAGTACACCGGTGGCGTTTCCCTCTTCCTTGGGACTTTAGCAATCGGCCCGTTTCTTCCGTTTCTGCCCTGGGGAAAAAGCGTGTTCGGGTGGTGCCGGATCCTTTTCTCCGACCCCGACGGGGGCCGGGCGTAGAGGAACCGGCCTTTTTCTGCCGAATACTTACCCCATTCGCCGGGCCTCGCTTTCCTAATTCCGAGCCCGGCGGAGAAACTAGGGGAAAAGGGGTGAAGACCCCGGGAGGGTGAACTTCCCGCCGGGGTGAATTATGGCGGTTGACGAAAAGGTCCTGCAAGCCTTACGGGAAAAAGCGGTGGACAACAAGATCTCCTGCACCGAGGCCAGGCGGCTGGCCGCCGCGTTGGGAGTGCCGGTCGGGGAAATCGGCCGGGCGGCCAACGAGTTGAAGATCAAGATCAAGGCCTGCGAACTGGGTTGCTTCTAGGGGCGGGAGGTGAGTACCCGGTTTTCCGGTGTGGACGGAGCCGGGTGGCATGGGCGAACTTTTTACCGTTTTGACGGTGGACGAGGCGCGCCGCAAGGTGGCGCCGTACCTGACCCCGCGCCGCGACGAGGAGGTGGACCTGTCCGCCGCCCGGGGCCGGTACCTGGCCCGGGACGTCTACGCTCCCGCGGACCTGCCCGGTTTTGACCGTTCCACGGTGGATGGCTTTGCCGTACGGGCGGCCGATACCTTCGGGGCTTCCGAGGGGTTGCCGGCCTACCTGGAACTGGATGGCGAGGTGGCCATGGGCACCTTGGCCGGGGAACCTCTGGCGCGGGGACGGGCCCGGTACGTTCCGACCGGAGGCATGTTGCCCGATGGCGCCGACGCGGTGGTGATGGTGGAATACAGCGAGGAAGTGGACGGACGCCTCGTGGGTATCACCCGGCCGGTGGCGCCCCTGGAGAACGTGGTCCGCTACAACGAGGACGCCGCCCGGGGGGACCGGGTCCTGGCCGCCGGCCGTCGCCTGAACCCCTGGGACCTGGGGGCGTGCGCCGCGGTGGGCTGCATCCGGGTGAAGGTGCTTGGCCGGCCGCGGGTGGCGGTGATCTCCACCGGCGACGAACTGGTATCGGCGGACCGGACGCCGGAGCCGGGACAGGTGCGGAACATCAACTCGGTCATTCTGTCCGCGCTGGTGGAGGAAGACGGCGGCCTCCCCGTGTTTTACGGCATCGTGCCGGACCGGCTGGAGGCGATCCAGGCCGCTTTGTCCCAAGGCCTGGCGGAGTGCGACCTGGTGCTGCTGTCCGGGGGCAGTTCGGTGGGTACCCGGGATTGGACGGCCCAGGCGGTGGGCTCCCTGGGCCGGCCGGGCGTCCTCTTCCACGGCCTGGCCCTGCGGCCGGGCAAGCCGACCATCGGCGCCGTGGTGGCGGGAAAACCGGTTTTCGGCCTGCCGGGTCATCCGGTATCGGCCATGGTGGTATACCTCCTGCTGGTGCGACCACTGGTGCAAAGGGGCGACTACAGCGTCGTCCCGGTCCCGTACCCGGCCCGGATTACCCGCAGCCTTCCCTCGGCGGCCGGGCGTGAAGACTATGTCCGCGTCCGCTTGAAAGAACAGGGGGAAACCCTTTGGGCCGATCCCGTTCTGGGCAAATCCGGCCTGATCAACACCATGGTGCCTTCGCACGGTCTGGCCCGCATAGCGCCGGCCCGGGAGGGCGTGGAAGCCGGCGATGCGGTGGAGGTATTTATCTTGCGGGAGGGGCTGGGGATTTGAAACGCACGGTCTTTCTGGAGGACCTCCCGGTGGAGGTGGCCCGGGAACGGTTTGACGCCTTGTTGAACGAAAACGGCTGGACCCGGCCGGGCCCCGCGGAGGAGGTACCGGTGGAAACCGCCCTGGGGCGGGTAACGTCGCAACCGGTATACGCCGTCACGTCTTCGCCCCACTACCACGCGGCGGCCATGGACGGTTTCGCCGTCCGGGCCGCCGATACCTTCGGGGCGGCCGAGCCCACCCCCCGCCGTCTGGCGGTGGATCACCAGGCGCATCCCGTGGATACCGGCGATCCCCTGCCGGAGGGCACCGACGCCGTCCTGATGGTGGAGGACACCGCGGCGGTGGAACCGGGCCTGATCGAGATCGTCAAACCGGCCGTGCCCTGGCAGCATGTCCGGGTCATGGGCGAGGACATCGTGGCTACGGAAATGCTCCTGCCGTCCGGCCACCGCGTCCGCCCGGCGGACCTGGGCGGGCTTTTGGCCGGGGGGGTGGCCAGGGTTTCCGTTTACCGCCGGCCCCGGGTGGTCATCATTCCCACCGGCGACGAAGTGGTGGCCCCGGGGGCGCCGCTCGTCCCCGGCAGCGTGGTCGAGTTCAATTCCCGCATGCTGGGCGCCTGTGTGGCCGAGTGGGGCGGCGAGCCCGTTTACCGGGACATCGTCCCGGACGATCCGCGGCTTTTGGAAGAGGCCCTGTCCCGGGCCGCGACGGAGGCCGACCTGGTCCTGGTGCTGGCCGGTTCCTCCGCCGGCCGGGACGACTACACGGCAGGCCTGATCGGAAAACTGGGCCGCGTGGCCGTGCACGGGGTGGCTACCCGCCCCGGCAAGCCGGTCATCCTGGGGGCGGTGGCGGGCAAACCGGTGGCGGGGATGCCGGGTTACCCCGTATCGGCGATGCTGGCCCTGGATCTCTTCGTGCGGCCGCTGGTATACCAACGGCAGGGCCTGGTCCCGCCCCCGCCGGAGATCGTTGAAGCGAGCCTGACCCGCAAGCTGGTGTCCAACCTGGGGGTGGACGAGTACGTCCGGGTCAAGATGGGACGGGTGGGCGACAAGCTGGTGGCCACGCCCCTGGCCCGCGGGGCCGGTCTGGTAAGCTCCCTCATGCGGGCCGACGGCCTGCTCCTGGTGCCGCGGGAACAGGAGGGCTACGCGGCCGGGCAGAAGGTGGCGGTGCGGCTGGTCCGCACCCTGGCCGAGATCGAGGAGACCACCGTGATCGTGGGCTCCCACGACATGGCCCTGGATCTTTTGGGCAGCTACCTGCGGCGCCGTTATCCCCAGGCCGCCCTGTCCTCGGCCCACGTCGGTTCCCTGGCCGGACTTTTGGCCGTGGCCCGCGGGGAGGCCCACCTGGCCGGCACCCACCTTCTGGACGAGGACACCGGCGAGTACAACGTGTCCTATGTAAAAAGGCTGTTGGGCGGCCAGCCGGCCGTACTGGTCAACCTGGCCTACCGGGAGCAGGGGCTTCTGGTGGCGCCGGGCAACCCTTTGGGGATCCGGGGTCTGGAGGACCTGGTGCGGGTGCGCTACGTGAACCGCCAGCGGGGAGCGGGGACGCGGGTGCTTCTGGATTACCGCTTGAAATGTCTGGGTATCGACCCGTCGGCCATCGAGGGTTACGGCCGCGAGGAGTTCACCCACATGGCGGTGGCGGCGGCGGTGGCCTCCGGTTCGGCCGACGCCGGGATGGGCATCCGGGCGGCGGCCCGGGCCCTGGGTCTGGATTTCCTGCCCGTGGCCGAAGAGCGCTACGACCTTCTGGCGGGGGGGCGTTACTGGCATTCCCCCTACGTGCAGAGGCTCCTGGAGGTCATGGGCGATCCCGCCTTGCAGGAAGAGATCACCGCCCTGGGCGGGTACGATTTGCGGGACTGCGGTAAGGTCATGTGGCGGAGTTCTTCCGACTGAAGGTGGGGAGGCGAGGAGGGGACAACCGGCAACGGGGTCCCCTCTCGCGCGACGGGTGAAAGGGGCGTGCCGCAGGGAAGGGAGATGAGTCGCGTGGATGACACACTGGATAAGACGGAAATAGAAAAATATTTAAGGGCATTAAACAATAGGCTCGAAAAGGAAAATATTATAGGGGAGGTGGTTTTATTCGGCGGAGCCGTGATGTGTTTGGTCTTCGACAGCAGGGAGCAAACCAAAGACATAGATGCTGTATATTACCCGAAAGAAGTAATTAACCGGATTATTCATCAGATGGCTACTGAATATGGTTTAAGGGAAAACTGGTTTAACGACTCCGTGAAGGGTTTTTTGTCCGGTGCACCTGATTTGCAGAAGGTTAAGGACTATGGTAATTTGATTGTCTATTCCCCGTCCGCGGAATATGTGTTTGCCATGAAGTGCTATGCCTGCCGGATATTAGAAGAAAAATCGGATATTGACGACATAAAGTTTCTGCTCAAACACCTCGAGGTCAAGGATTATGATACCGCGCTGCAGATAATTGGCAAGTATTATAGTATGGACCGGATTTCTGTAAAGACAAAATATGTCCTGGAGCAATTGATAGGGGAATAGTCATGACGGTCGGGGAACTGGTTGATAAGACAATGGCGAAAAGGGAAGATTTTGGTTTTTATTTGCGAAATTTTCTTGATGACTTTTATGCCTTGAACCAGCAAGGCAAGCAAAATGTATTGATTTCCGCCGTGCGCTATGATGAGGTTTGCCGGAGGGAACTCTCGTTCGTGGCGGCGGTGGTGGAAAAACTCGCCGACGACTACGGGTTGGCATGTCCGGACTGGATTTTCGACAGGCGTCTTTACTCGGCCGATCCGGTCTTTCCTGCTTTCCTGGAGCGCACCGACCCGGAAAAGAAAAGCAAGCTGCGCATTGCGCTGATGGTGGAATCCCCGCCCCAGTTCAAGGTCCGCAACATATTTGTTTCCCGGAACTGCCTGAGCCGGGCGTAGTGCCCTGCCGTGCAATACCGGCCGCCGGGGTGTTACGGGCAGCGCCCCGGCGGTGTCATATTGTCGGGAGTCCCGAGCGAGGTGAATCGCGATCACCGAAAAGGGCGGTTCCATGCCGGAGGAAACCTACCGGGCCATCTATGCGGGCGGTTTCAAGGAACTGCGGGCAAGGCTGTACTCCATGCTGGGTTCCTGGCCGCTGGCGGAAGACATCGCCCAGGAAGCCTTCCTGAAACTCTATCTCAAGCCGCCCCTGGACACGGGCAAGGCCCGGGCCTGGCTCTACCGGGTGGCCACCAACCTGGCCTCGAACTGGCACCGCCAGGAAAAAAGAAGGGCGGAGCGGGAAGAGAGGTTCCCGGGGAACCGGCTCCAGGAAGAACCGGCGGAAGAAGCTGCGCTACGCCGGATCGAGGCGCAAAAGGTGCAAGAGGTCCTGCAAAGGCTGGGCCTGCGCGACCGGACCTGTCTCTTCCTCAAGTTCGCCGGCTTCAGGTACGCCGAGATCGCCCGCATCGTGGGCATCGACCCCGCGACCGTGGGCACCGTCCTGGCCCGGGCCCAGGCCAGGTTTGTCCGGGAATATCAACGGTTGGGGAGGTGAGCCCCGTGTGTCACGAGGATGGTGACTGGCAGGCCTATATGGACTTCGAGGTCGGAGCGGAAAAGCGCCGGGCGATGGAGGAGCACCTGTCCCTGTGCCCGGACTGCCGGCGGCGGCTCGCCTTGTCGCGCCACAACCGGGAGTTCGTCACCGGTAAACTGGCCGCCCATTGGTCGGCCGTGCCGGGCGAGGTTCCCATCAGGAAAGGAGTGTTTTCCCTGTCTGTCAGATACAAGAAGATGCTCGTACCGGTGGCCGCCGCGGTCCTCTTGGCCGGCGTCCTGGCCTACGCACCGGCCCGCACCATGGCCGGGAACCTCTTGGGCGTGTTCCGGGTCCAGAACGTCCAGGCCATTACCATCAGCCAGCAGGACGTGACCCAGTTGCGCAGCCTCTTCCAAAAGGGCGGCCAGGTGGACGTTCGCAACTTCGGCCGGATCGAGACCAACGGACGGGCCGCCTGGCGGGAGGTTTCCCCGGCGGACGCCGCCGCGGCGCTCGGGGCGCCGGTGAAGGTGCCCGCGGCCCCGGCAGGCTACGGCGCTCCCACCCTCCGGTTGAGCGATCCGTCCAGTATCACCATGACCCTGGACGTGAAGAACATCAATGCTTACCTGGGTTCGCTCGGTGACCGGACCCTCCTGCCGGACGCTTTGGCGGGCAAGCCGTTCACCTTAAGTGTCCCCTCCGTCCTGCAGATGCGCTATCTGCCGGCCGGGAGCGGGCCGGCGCTGACCGTGAGCGAGGCCCGGAGCCCGGAGTTGGCCCTGCCCGACGGGGTCGATCCCAACGCTCTGCGCAGCGCCCTCCTGGGTATCCCCGGGCTGCCGGCCGACCTGACCTCGCAACTGGCCGCGGTGGACGACTGGCAGCATACGCTGCTGATTCCCAGTGTGGACGGACAAAGCACCCAGGTGGAGGTCGGCGGGACTCAAGGCGTGTTCGTCAACCTGTACCGGGGCAATCCCGCGGCAAGCGCACGGGCCCTGCCGGAAAACGCCCTGGTATTCGAGAAGAACGGTATCGTTTACGCCGTGCAGGGTAACCTGACGCAAGCCGAGGCCATAGCCTTCGGGAGACAGTTGATCTAGATGATAATCGAAACCGACGGACTGACCAAGCTCTACCGGACGGGGGCCGGGTGCCGGGAGGTCTCCCTGGCGGTGGCCGAAGGACAGGTCTTCGGCCTCCTCGGCCCCAACGGGGCCGGGAAAACCACCCTGGTCAAGATGTTGGTGGGCCTCGTTTTTCCCACCGCCGGGGAAGCCCGCCTTTTGGGCCGCCCTCTGGGGGACGTGACGGTCCGCCGCCACATCGGCTACCTCCCGGAGAATTTTCGCTACCACGATTGGTTGAGCGCGCGCGAAGTCCTTCGTTTCCACGCCGGCTTGGCCGGGGTGCCGGGGCGCGAGGTAGAAACCCGCGTGCGGCGGGCCCTGGAGCAGGCCGGTCTTGCTTCCAGCGCCGGCCACAAGGTGGGGACGTTCAGCAAGGGCATGCAGCAGCGCCTGGGCCTGGCGGCGGCCCTTTTGTCCGATCCCGCGCTCCTGTTCCTGGACGAGCCCACCTCGGCTCTGGATCCCCTGGGGCGGATGGAGGTGCGCGAGATCATCGGCGGGCTGAAAGCCAGAGGCAAGACGGTCTTTTTGAACAGCCACCTTTTGGGCGAGATGGAACTGGTCTGCGACGCGGTGGCCATCATCGACCGGGGGCGGATCGCGGTGAGCGGTGCCACGGCGGACCTGCTGTTCCGCCAGGAACTGGAAATAGAGGTGCGGGACGTGCCGGGCGAAACCCTGGCCGGCATGGAAGAAAAGTATGGCGGTTTGAAGGTGACCGGCGACCGGATGACCGTGGCGGTGGGAAACCGGGAAGAGGTCCCGGAGTTGGTGGCGGAACTGGTGGCGGCCGGCGCCCGGATCTACGGGCTGCGCATGCGGCCGGCCACCCTGGAGAGCCTGTTCGTCAAGGCCGTCGGGAAGGATGCGGAACATTGAGGAGCATCGTGACCCTGTCCATTCGCGAAGCGTTCCGGAAGAAGATCTTCCTCCTGGCCCTCGTCTTCGCCGTCCTGTACGCCGTCCTGTTCGGCCTGGGGGTGCATGCGGTGGCCGGTGCGGCCAGTTTTCCCATGCAGAAGGTGGTCAGGACGCTGATCATGTCCCAACTGTTGGCGGTGGGACTGTATTTCGGCAGCCTCCTGACCGGTTTCCTGAGCATCATGACCACGGCCGGAGCCATTGCCGCCGACATCGAAAGCGGTATCATGCACGCCGTGCTGGCGCGGCCGGTGCGGCGGGCGCACGTCGTCCTGGGCCGGTTTGCCGGCCTTTGCGTCGTCCTGGTTGCTTTCGCGGCCTTTCTGTTCCTGGAGATAGCCTTCGTGGTGAAATACATCGCCGGGGTCACCCCGGCCCTGTGGCCGGCCCTGCCCGTCTTCTGCCTGCTGCCGCTCGTGCTGGCGGCCCTGGCCGTGCTGGGTTCCACGGTCATGCCCACGGTGGCCAACGGGGCCCTCGTGTTCATGCTCTACCTTTTGGCCATCGTGGGGGGCATGGTGGAGCAGTTCGGGGCGCTGGTGGGTTCCCGGAACATGATCGACACGGGTATCGTCACCAGCCTGGTGCTCCCGGCGGACGTGATCTATCGCAAGGTGGCCGCGCTCGTCCTATCCGCCGGCGGACCCTTCGCCGATACCGCCGCCGGCGCCCTTACCGGCAACCTCGGTCCCTTCGCCAGCCAGAGCGAACCGAGCGTGTGGATGATGGCTTACGTGGTTGTGTACGTCGTCGTGCTCCTGTTTTGGGCGACCCGCGTCTTCAGCGGGCGGGATGTCTAGAGGCGGCATGAATCGGAATACGACGGCAAAAGGTGTGCCGTTCACCGGTGACTGAGACGCCGTGTCCGGCCGGGGAAGGGACCTCTTTGTCGTTTCCTGACGGCGCGGTTTAATTCCAAAGCGTCGGTTTCTCCCGGCATCATGTGTGGCTCCCGGCCGGTTCCCGCCCGTGCCGTGCAGCGTAATAGCGCCGGGGGAGCAGGAGCGGGGTGGCCAGCATGAGGATACCCGCGATCGCGATCGCGGTGCGTGGGCCGGTGGTGCCGGCCAGCAGGCCCCACAGGGCGGTCAGGGCCGCAACGGTGGCGTTGCTGGTCACCGACCATGCGGACAGGGTGCGGGCGACCCGGTCGGTCCCGGTTTGGTCGAGCCGGAAACTGGCGAACACCGGGTTGAACACGCCCACGCAGGTGACCAGACCGAGTTGGACGGTTATGACGAGCACGATCCCGGCGGCGCCGGGACGGATGAAGGCCAACCCGAGCGACCAGCACGCTCGCAACGCGCCGGTGGCGAGCATGACCTTGTGCTGCCCGAAGCGGGCGACGAGTCGGCGGGCCAATCGTGAACCGATGATACCGCCGACGCAGGGCGCTCCGAACGCGAGGCCGTACTGCCACGGCGCGAACCCGAGGCGGCCGAGCATGAGGACGGCGGCCAGCGGCCAGGTCGCCATGATCAGGCCGTTGACCAGCACGGTGTTGAAGAACAGCGGGCGCAGCGCCGGGTGAGTCAGGATGTACCGCCATCCCTCGAGCAGGTCGCCGGCTCGCGGGCGCGATGCACCGCTTCGCGCGGGGCTCGGCTCCGTGGCGCCGATCGCGTGGATCCCGGCCGCCGACAGCAGGTAGCTGACCGCATCGGCAGCCACGGTCGTCACCGGCCCGAACAGCCCGATCGCCAGCCCGCCGAGCGGTGGTCCGAGCGCGGTGGCGGTCCAGGTCGTGGACTCGAACCGCGCGTTCGCGACGAGTAAGTCCTCCGGCCGTACGATGGTCTTCAGGAAGGCGCCGCCGGCGGCCTTGAACGCGATGTTGGCTGCGGCGACAATGACCGACACGACCAGGAGTTGGGCGAAACTGAGCCGGCCGAACGCGAACGCGGCGGGGACGCTCATCAGCGCCAGGAACCGGGTCAGGTCCATCGCCACCATTACCGGCTGCTTGCGGCGGAACTCGACCCACGGGCCGAGCGGTACCGCCAACGCCGCCCCCACCGCCAGTCCGGCCGCGGCCAGCACCGACACCTCGGCCGGCCCGGCGTGTAGCACGAGGATCGCGATGAGGGAGAAGGCGTCGAACGCAAACCACGTACCGAACGTGCTGACCGCCGACGCCGCCCAAAGCCACCCGAACTGCCGCCCCAGCGACCGCATAGCCGCCATGCCCATCACACCCTGATACTTCGGTCATCGGTCATTGCTCGATGAAATAATACCGCAAAGTTCTTTAAAAATCGATTATGGCTTGAGGAATATTTTTCTTCGCAGGATTGGGCATACTTTGAACTTCCAATATGTGCCTCCAATCTCTGGGTCGACAGGGGGTGGCGGCTCCTTCGGCAGCAACCGGGTCAACGTTTCCGGCACCTTGCGCCGGCAGCGCCATTTGGCCACCGGGCCCGGGTCTGGTGCGGGCGGGTTCGCCAAGTCAGCCGCACGCGGACCGGAGGCTGTACAAAGGCGGCCGTCGGTCCCGGGAAACAGTTTCAGACCGGATTTCCCGGCTTTCGAGCACGATTTCCCGGGTGTTGGACAATGAGGCCGATGCGGCCCCCTCGTTTGTGGTAGAATTTGCTTGGCCGGCTTTCTGGCCGGCGATCTATCATGGATTCCGGAAGGGGGAATTATAATGAGGAAGCGGTTGGCGATCACGGTATTGTCCCTGGTGATGGTCTTTTCCTTCGGGAGTCCGGGGGCGCGGGCCGCCTCCGGCGGTAGCGCGGGTGCTGCCGCCACGGTCACCTCCGGCGGCGGGAGCGGAAACAGTGCGCAGGTGCCGGCGCCCGGCGCCATCACTTCGGCCGAGGCCATCGCCGCGGTCACCAAGTACTTTACGCCGCCGAAAGGAGCCACCGTCAACGCCGAATATGTGGCCAACCAGTTCGTTGGCGGCAACCAGCACCCGACCTGGATGGTCAACTGGTTCGTCCCGTTCTCCGTTCCGGCGGGGGGAGGGGAAGCGGAGGGCATGTTCGCCGGGGTGGACGCCATGACCGGCCGCATCCTAAATTTCAACCGGCAACACGGTGCGGGGACTCCGTCGCCGGGCCCGTCCGGGAAAACCTACACCTACCAGGAGGCGCTGGCCGAGGCCCGGCAGGTGATGGGCGAGTTGGCGCCCGAAGCCGCGGGGCACGTCCGGCTGGAGACCGGCTCCAACTCTTCCAGCCCCTTTTTCGGCTTGTACCAGACCGGGGACTACCGGTTCGATTTCGTACGGCTGGAAAACGGGTTGCCGGTGTGGGGGGGCAGGGTGCCCCAGGGCGTCGACATCGCCGTGAACGTCAACACCGGCGAAGTGGACAGTTATTCCTTCAACTGGCAGACGGACGTCGGTTTCCCGTCACCTACCCCGGTTTTGGACGTTACCAGGGCGACCTACGACTGGTGGGGTGCGGGTGGCCTGGAACTGGCCTACGACTATTCGCTGCCGGCCGCGATGGTTTCCGGTCCCGGCGGGCCGAACGAGGTCCGGCTGGCCTACGTTATGAAGGCCGGGGGACTTTACGTGGATGCGGATAGCGGCGGGATAATCGACTCCTCGGGAGCGCCTTACCAGGCCGGCTCAAGTGACGCCATTCCCGCCGCCACTGTAGCCCGGTCTTCCCCGCCGCCGGGGGGACTCCCCGACAGCGCGGCGGCCGTGGCCTGGGCCCAGAAGATACTGCCCATCCACGACGGTTATAAGCTGGCCACCGTGGGTCAGGGCCAGATGACCGGCCCCGACGGGCAGACCTTGCCGCAATGGAACCTTTCCTGGCAGAGCGGGGAGCAAGGCCCCGGGGTGAACGCCACGTTCAGCGACAGCGGCCGGTTGCTCAATTACGGCGTCTTTTCTTCAGGGTCTCCGGCGTCCGGAACGGCCGCCGCGGAAAAACTCGCCGTATCCAGGGCCCAGGCCCTGCAAAAGGCCGTTGACTTCGTGACCGGGGCGGCCGGGATCGACCTCTCCGCCGGCTACCGGTTGGAGAACCAGCCCGCGTACATGGACTTTGCCGGCGACCAGGGCTACGGTTTTTCCTTCACTCCTACCTCCAACGGCATTCCCTTCAATGAGGGCGGCATGTACGTGAGGGTGAGTTCCGCTACCGGGCAGGTGCTCAGTTTCGGCGCAACTCCGTTTTTAGCGCCGGCCAAGCTGCCATCCGCGCAGGGACTCATCGGGATGGACAAGGCGCGCGCCCTTTTCAGCCAAAATGTCACCCTGCAGCTGGGTTACCTAATTCCCGCCCCGGCCCCCGGTTCCCAAACCGCCGGCTCCGCCGTCCTGGTCTACGGCGTGCCGTCGCGCTTCGCCGGGGCGGTTATCGACGCCGTGAGCGGGGAAATGACAGACCGCATGGGCAACAACCTTTTGATATCCGGTGCTCCCTCCGACGTGGCGGGAAGCTGGGCGGCCGGCAGCATCGAACAGGCGCTGCAAAGGCATCTTATGTCGGTGGACGCCCAAGGACTTTTTCGCCCGCAGAATCCGGTCACCCGGGGCGAGGCGGTGGAAATGCTGCTGAGGGCGGCGAGCGGCTATTCCTTCATATCTTTCCCGTCCCCCGGCCCGGCGGACTTCGCGGACGTTCCCGTGGGCAGCGCCTATTATCCGGCGGTGGAGGAGGCATATCACCTGGGCCTGGTGGCCAAGGCCGCCGCTTTCCGCCCGGATGACCCGGTGACCAGGGAGGAGTTCGCGGTCATGGCCGTGCGGGCGTTGAAGTACGACGCCATCGGGCGCATGACCCTGGCCATTCCCCTGCCGTATAAGGACGCCGCCGCGGTGAACCGTCTCGATGCCAACTACGTGGCCGTGGCGACGGGCCTGGGTCTCTTCCGCGCCGGCGGTGACTTCCGGCCCCTGGATCCCCTGACCCGCGCCGAGGCGGCCACCGTGCTGGTGCGGTTGCCGTCGCCCCGGTAGGGGACGTCGGCGGAGTCCCGTCCGGCCGGTACCAGTCGGGGACCATGATCGAGGGGCGGCATCGCTGCGGCGGTGCCGCCCCCGCCGGCCGGGAAGAAGCTCCGCCGCGACCGTGGGGAACTGGTCGCCATCGAGCCGGCGGCCCAAAACCACGCCGTCATGATATCCACCCAGGCTGGAGCGGCCCTGCTAGTGCCAGACCTCGACGAAGCGCTCGGGCGGCTGCCAGGAGGGGGTCCGGGCGCTTTGGCGGGCCACGGCGACGATCGTGTCGACCAGCCCCCGGGGAGTGATGCCGGGCGTACCGCTGTTGATGCGGAAGATGGTGTCCGGGCTGGTGGTGGGTAGCACGGCGCGGCCGATCTTGGCCGTGTACAGATAGCGGTAACCGGCCTGGTGCAACACCTGGATGAAATCGGGCGTGTAGTCGCCGAAGGGATAGCAAAGGCTGTCGACGTCCGGTTCGCCGAGTTGGGTCTGTAACACCTGGCGGGCCCTGGTCACGTCGGCTCCGACGCGGGAGCGGTACTGATCCAGGGTCTCGGTTTGTCCGGTGGCCGGGTTCCAGACGCGGCCCACGGAGGCGGCGGAAGTGGCGTTCGGTCCCACCGCCACGGCCTGGTGCAGGTCGTAGGTCTGGGACTGGATCGAAACAAGGCCGCTGTGGTACATCTCCCGGACCTGGTCCCAGGTCAGGCTCTGGAAGATGCCGTGCCGGTAGGGCGGGTCGAGCCAGCTGACGATGACGAACAGGGTGGCCGGGTCGTGGTACTGCTTCAGCAAGGGATAGGCGGTGCGGTAGAAGCTTTCGTAGCCGTTGTCGAAGGTGATCAGGACGGCGTTGGGCGGGACGGTTCCCCTGTGGTCGAGGAAATCGGCCAGTTGCCGGTCGGTGACGGGGTGGAAGTTGTCCTTCTGGAAAAGCGCCAGTTCTCCGGCGAAGGTCTGCGGCGTGATGACGTCACCCGGCTTTTTGGCGGCACTGATATCGTGGTACATCAGGACCACGACCTCGTTCGTGTAGTAGATCGGTCCCTGGTCGACGGAAGCCGCCGGCACGGTGGTCTGAACGGGGGCCGGGGCCGCGGCCTTCGTTCCCGGGTGACGGACGGTGAGGCGGTAGGCGGCCCAGCCGAACACGGCGGCCACCAGGAGGGTCACAAGGATCAGGAGGGCGGCTTTACCCAGCCGCCGCCAGGGCGAGGTGCTGCCCGTCACGTCAATTCGCTCTCTTTCCGGGTATCCCCGGTGTTTGACTATATTACAGCCGGGCGGGAAAAGCAAGCCCCGAGGCCGGGAAGTGGGCGCGCCTGACCATGACCACGGGTATGGTGATCAAGAGGGCCATCCGATCGTGCCGGCTCTCCAGGTTCACCTCGAGGTTTTCCTCGTCGATGACCAGGTAACGGGAAACAACCTGCCTTATGTCCTCCTTGAGCGCATCCACCATGCGGGGCGAAAGGCTGGCCCGGTCCAGCGTCAGGATCAGCCGCAAGCGTTCCCGCGATTCCTCGGATGCTCTGCGTCCGGCCCACGCGGGGCGCGAAGCCATACCCAAGACCATCCCTCCCGGTCCGAAAACTTCGGATCCCTGAAACCGGTTTTAGCGCTTGGAAAAAGAAAGCGGCCCAGATATTTCTTTGTCGGTATTTTAGGACTGCTTGGCGCTGTTTGTCAAGATATTCTGTGGAGCCTCCCCGCCCTGAAGGGCGGAGCTTCCGCCCTCTGCTGCGAGGCACCTCCGCCTTTTGAGGGGCTGGAGGTGGACCTTATGGCTTCATGGTAGTTTAGTTACGCCGCTTGGTCCTTGCTCGCCCTTTGCAGGAGAAGCTCCAGGACCTTCTGTCGGCGCACATCATGGTTCCAACAGTATTTTTTGGCAATTTCGCGCAGTTCTTCATCAGAAAAACGTTTTCTGATGTTCTTGGCGGCGTTTATGTCGGCGTCCTCCTCATGGCCGCAACGCTTGCATTTGAAGATCTTGCCGTTCCGGTTCGTCGGATCGACATGACCGCACTCGGAACATTCCTGACTCGAATATTCCGGAACAACATACTCAACACCGCCGTACAACCATTCCAGATCCTCTTTCAGATGGTCCTGAAGTTCGCCGCGCGCCCATGTTGACAACTCGAAACGGCCCCGGGAAGAGCGTTTCGCCCCCTGGGCGCTCATCTCCGTCAGGTCCTCCATGACGATCATGGTATTGGACATATCGGCAAGGTCCTTGATCAGAAGGTTGACGGCACGGCCAATCTCCGTCGAAACCGTTGCCTTGATGCGCCGCCGAAGTTCGCTCCAACGATGATCTGACAAATGCCGGAGATACTCGTTTATCTTCCGGAGAAGGCATTCACGTTCCCGAGGATCATCGCAGGAATCCAGCCGCTTTTCGGCCTTGAGTTTCAATGCCCTGATCTTGTTCCGGGTTTGCTGCAGCCGCAGATACTTGTCCCAGTCCTTCTTCACCAACTCGTTGAAACTTTTGCCGTAGGTCTTTCCGTTGGAAAGACTGATCGGCGTCGCCATGCCGACATCGCAGCCAAGCACCTCCGCCGGCTCGGAATTGATCCGCTTCTCCTTCTCCACGGGAATCGAAATATGGATGTGTCTTTCTCGCACAACGAGAAGCGCCTTTCGCCGGTTGGTGTTGTTCCAGCCCGGAAACAACTCCTCAAGGACCGCTTTCTTTCTCCCGATCAGCATGAACGGAATCTTCACTCTCTCGTACGCCGCCGTCCCGGACACGCTCACCCATAGGTTGAAATCCACTGTGTCCTCAGCTGCAGCTATCGAGAACACCCGGTAATCCAGGAGGATTGTCCCTCCTCTGAATCGTGGCCTGTTCCACTGCCACCGGATGTCACGAAAGGCATGGAACATGCGCACAGGAATGCTCCACCGCTCCATGTGGCTCAATGTATCGTAGGCTGCGGCCACACGCCGAAGATACTCATTGTCCGATTCGACCCAGCGGGCAACGACGTCCTCCATCCGAAAATCGCCGGATATGAACCTGGCAAACAGTTTATAGTTTCTTGCCATGGCCGCGTAAACAAGTTTATACTCCAACGATAGACCGGCAGCCTTCCAAATATCGGATGCCAGCCTGTCCTGCACCAGCAAATAATTGCTCCGTAAAATGTCCAGCATTCGGTTGCCCGCTATTTGAATATAGGCCGCCAACATTTCGTGGAGATGCTCTCCTCCTGCATGGTGGTTGTCGCCCCGCCAGCCAGGATCTTCTCCACCATGTCGAGACGCCAGTACCACTTATCTATCCACTCGTTCACTGCCTGGGCATGCAAGCGGACAATATCGTATAGTTCATCGAGTTTGCTCTTATTGACAACCGCCTTAGGAGTTCCTATTACCACACTTTTATACTGTTCATTGTCGGCCTGCTGCTTGCGCTTGACCTTTTGTACTCGCTTTTTTTGATTTTGGACGGCGTCTCATGTCCCTGTTCCTCCACGTAACGTTTTAGAGTCTCCAGGCTCACCTGGCCAGTGGATGCGAGAAAATAACTCGGACTCCAGAAATGATCACCCCATAAATCCTTCCGCAGTTCCGGAAATTCCTTACGCAGGAGCCTCGATGACACTCCTTTTAAGTTATTCACGAAAGCGGACACCTGAATCTGAGGTTTGCTGGCGAACAGAATGTGAATGTGATCCCGGTCGGCCTCTTGCTCGATAATCTCAATCCCAAAGCTGTCGGCTATCCTCGATACAATCTCCTTCAGCCGCGACGCTACCGGCCCAACCAGCACCCCCTTGCGGTATTTCACGCAAAATACCAGGTGGAACTGTATCGAGTAGACACCGCGTGCGCGCCCTTGTCATACCTGTATTTCATGGGAGTATTATACCACTGAAACATACCACTTGCAAATGTTTCTTCGAAACAATTCGCCTCCTCCGTATGGCCCTTTCGGGGCATGCGCCTTAAAGTGCCAATATATGTAATATAAGGACTGAGAATGCCGGGTCGCGCTGCCGCCGGCCGCACCGGGGCCAGGAAAGAAACAGATGTCCACGAACGGTTGTCCGAGACTTTGCTCCCCCGCCCGGCGCGGCCTTGTCGGAGCTTCCCCGGTCACCTCTTCTCCTCCTCCGGCAGGTGCAAGGGTGGGCCGGGCGTCCCCGGCCCGGCGACCGGGGCAGCGTGAATAAAAGAATGGCAGGCGGGGAAAATATTGGCCTGGAGGGCGTTGCCCTCCGGACGGGAAAAAATGCAAGGGGCTACGGGAGGGGGAGCAAGACGGTGAGAACCGGGAACAGTTTTGTGTAAGGGGTTTATTTGTCCATTTGCATTTGTCTGACGGCTCCGTTATTATATTCTGTGTTAGCACTCGCCTGGGCTGAGTGCTAACAGGAAAGATAAAAAACTACCAGTACTAAGGAGGGGTTTATGTGATCAGACCGTTGGGGGAAAGAGTGGTCGTCAAGGCTCTACCCAGCGAAGAAATCACCAAGGGGGGTATCGTACTCCCCGACACCGCCAAGGAGAAGCCGCAGGAAGGCGAAGTCATCGCCGTCGGTCCGGGCCGTCTCCTGGACAGCGGGCAGCGGGTGTCCATCGACCTCAAACCGGGGGACAGGGTGCTGTTCTCCAAATACTCCGGGAACGAAGTCAAGATCGACAACGTGGAGTACCTGATCATGCGCGAGTCGGATATCCTCGGCGTGGTCGAGTAACCAGCCCGGTTATTCCGTATACTAAGGAGGTAAACATACTTGGCCGGTAAGGAAATCGTATTCAGCGAAGACGCCCGGCGGGCCCTGGAACGGGGTGTCAACGCCCTGGCCGACGCGGTCCGCATCACCCTGGGACCCAAGGGACGCAACGTGGTCCTGGAGAAGAAGTTCGGCTCACCCATGATTACCAACGACGGTGTGACCATCGCCAGGGAGATCGAACTTTCGGACCCCAACGAGAACATGGGTGCACAGCTGGTGAAGGAGGTCGCCACCAAGACCAACGACGTGGCCGGTGACGGCACCACCACCGCCTGCATCCTGGCCCAGGCCATCGTGCGCGAGGGCATGAAGAACGTGGCCGCCGGCGCCAATCCCATGATTCTCAAGCGGGGGATCGAGAAAGCGGTCGAAAAGACGGTCGACGAGATCAAGAAGTTCTCCAAGCCCGTCGAGAGCAAGTCGGCCATCGCCCAGGTGGCGTCCATCTCCGCCAACGACGATACCATCGGCAACCTGATTTCGGACGCCATGGAGAAGGTCGGCAAGGACGGCGTCATCACCGTGGAGGAGTCCAAGGGCATCACCACCAACCTGGAAGTGGTGGAGGGCATGAACTTCGACCGCGGTTACATTTCTCCGTACATGATCACCGACACCGACAAGATGGAGGCAACCCTGAACGATCCGTACGTCCTGATTACGGACAAGAAGATCTCGGCCGTGGCCGACCTGCTGCCCATTCTGGAGAAAGTGGTCCAAAGCGGCAAGCCCCTGCTGATCATCGCCGAGGACGTCGAGGGCGAGGCGCTGGCGACCCTGGTGCTGAACAAGTTGAGAGGGACGTTCACCTGCGCCGCGGTCAAGGCTCCCGGCTTCGGTGACCGGCGCAAGGCCATGCTGGAGGATATCGCCATTCTGACCGGTGGTACGGTCATTACCGAGGATCTCGGCCTCAAGCTCGACAAGGCCACCATGGACCTCCTGGGCAAGGCCAACAAGGTCCGGATCAAGAAGGAAGAGACCATCATCGTGGGCGGCGCCGGCAACACCGACAACATCACCAAGCGCGTCGCCCAGATCAAGAAACAGATCGAGGACACCACCTCCGATTTCGACCGGGAGAAGCTCCAGGAGCGGCTGGCCAAGCTGGCCGGCGGGGTGGCCGTCATCCAGGTGGGCGCGGCCACCGAGACCGAAATGAAGGAGAAGAAGCTGCGCATCGAGGATGCCCTGAACGCTACGCGGGCGGCCGTGGAAGAGGGAATCGTCCCCGGCGGCGGCGTGGCCTACATCAACTCGGCCTCGGCCCTCGATCACATCGACGTTTCCGGCGACGAGAAGACTGGTGTCAGCATCGTGCGCCGGGCCCTGGAGGAACCGATCCGTCAGATCGCCAACAACGCCGGTCTCGAAGGATCCGTCATCGTGGAGAAGGCCCGTACGGCGGCGACCGGTACCGGCTTCAACGCCCTGAGCGGTGAATTTGTCAACATGATCGACGCCGGTATCGTGGACCCGGCCAAGGTAGCCCGCACGGCGCTGCAAAATGCCGCTTCCATCGCGGCCATGATTCTGACCACCGAGACCCTGGTGGCGGAAAAGCCGGAAAAGGAAAAGGATATGCCCGGCATGGGCGGCGGCATGGGCGGTATGGGCGGCATGGGCATGTAATCGGATCCAGCCGGGGGCCCCTTGGGGCCCCTTTTCGTTATCCGTCGACGCGGGTCCGGAGTTCTCCGGGCCCGCTTTGCTTGCACCATAAGGCCGCGATTTGGTAAGATAAAGAGGGATGTTTCGACTGGAAATGGGAGCGTTTATGGTGCCGCGAAAAACCTGGAACGAAAAACTTCACCCGGAAAGCGGCCTGCCCAAGGTGGTACGTACCACTGGAAGCAAAAGGCTGAGGAAACTTGGGCTGAATACCATGGTCGTTCCCGCCCCCGCCGAGGTCGACGAGATCATGCGGGGGGTGGGGGAAGGCAAGCTCATTACGACCGATACCATCAGGAGGATATTGGCGGACATACATGGAACCGCCACGGCCTGTCCGCTCACCACCGGGCTTTTCACCATCATAGCGGCGTTTGCCTCGGAAGAAAGAGCCCAGGAAGGCAAAGGAGATCCCACTCCGTATTGGCGGACCCTCAAAGCGGGCGGCGAACTGAATGACAGGTATCCCGGCGGCGTCGAGAACCAGAAGGCACTTTTGGAAGCGGAAGGACACCGGGTCGTGCGGCGGGGAAAGAGATGGCTGGTGGAGAACCACGAGGATGCCCTGGTGAGCGGTCCGGGCCTCGCTCCCAGGGCGAACAAGAAGGTGGTTCCACATGGACGAAGCTGAAAGGTTGAAAATGGCCGGTTATGCCCTGGCTTTGCGGGAAAGGAGCCGCCGGGACCGGCGGGCCCTGGACGCCCGGCGGAGGGAAGCGCAGGCTCTGGCCCATCGCCTGGGCCGGGTGCTGCGGGACAGATTCGGAGCCGCAGAGGTGTTTCTTTTCGGTTCCACGGCTACGGGAAAGCACTACCGCTTCGACTCGGACATCGACCTGGCGGTTACAGGAATCCCGGCGGAGCGGGAAATCCGGGTTTGTTCGGAAATCAGCCTTTTGGCCGGGCCCGGCTTCGGGGTGGATCTGCTTTTCATGGAGAGTGCCGCGCCGATTTTCAGGGACCGGGTCCGGGAGGAGGGCAGATTTCTTGGCCAAAGAGAATGAATATCTGGCCCTTTCCCAGGAAATTGGTTTCATTGAACAGGTAGCGGAACAGTTCGTTGATAATTGTCTCATTACCAGTAAGAGAACAAAGCGAAAAATGGATCAGGAGTCACTGGCCTGGCTGGCGTTGAATGCCCTACGGTTTTACATCGCCATTGAGGATATCTTTGCGCGGGTAGCAAAAGTGGTTGATGAGACCGTGCCTTCCGGCCGGGATTCCCACATTCCCCTTTTGCGCCAGATGGCTGTGGAAATGCCGGGCAAACGCCCCGCCATCATTTCTTCGACCACGTTCTCCTATCTGAATGACCTGAGATCGTTTCGCCACCGTATGATCCATGCTTATCAGGATCCCCTGGAGTGGGATAAGATGTCGGGGGTCATTCAGATGATGCCTGCCTGTTTCAATGCTCTTGGGACGGAGTTGCAAGTTTTTCGCAAGTTTCTGCAAGGAGTGGCGGAGATCGCTCAAAAGGATGGAGAGGGGTTGTAGCAGCAAATGATTTTGCCAATCAGTAATATGTATAGGCATTGACCGGCGGACAATATTCTGATATAATTAACTATCATGGAAAAGATGTTCAGTGCAGGAGAGGCGGCCAAACGACTGGGAGTGCATCTTACCACTAT
>Ga0078972_1002129_pt1 | contig 67964 bp, 68 predicted proteins | sample YelNatPaOPGAMG01_FD_67568 | JGI IMG/M metagenome (GOLD analysis project Ga0078972, IMG submission 67568) | Hot spring thermophilic microbial communities from Obsidian Pool, Yellowstone National Park, USA - OP-RAMG-01 (SPADES assembly) (version 2) | ecosystem: Environmental > Aquatic > Thermal...
GAGAAGAAAGTTCTACCTTTACTTAAAAGAATCAGAATTTAGGTTCAACAATCGAGGTCAAAATCTCACCGAATTATTAACTAAAGTCCTCAAGAAGGCTAAAATCTTCTAGGCAAGACCCTAAATTTATTGTTTCAGTGTCCGACAACCCCAGATCCCTCAAAAGACACAACCAGTACTGAGTTTCGTTCGCGCTCTTTAACGAGATTTCGTTGAACTTTTTGAATTCCAAACGGGAACTGACTGCTCTTGCTTCAACAAAATTGGCTCCAATAGAGGTGGCAGAACTTATTAACTGGTCGGAAATTACCTAGCATGATCTTTTGTTCGGAAGCTTGTCCGCTAAGACTATAATATCCAAGCTAAACCTGTAACATCTGCGCTTTAAATCTACCTGGAATTTTGGGCCACAGTTTTGCATTTTGACTTATGACTTTTGACTTGTCCTATACATAGGATATACGTTCGTTCACCTATTGTCAAAGCCCGCGATTCCTAAGGGAATCGCGGGCTTACAAAAGTTATCCACAGGCGATAAAACTCCGATACCGATGAACACCTTTACTTAGTATTAAGCAGGAACTTCACCAGCGCTACTATCCCCTCCCACACACTCCTTAATATAGGTATGGACCCGGGTAGCAGCACTACCAGCACTATCAGAAAAATAAAGTCCTTCTTAATGACTTTAAAAACCGCGTAGGCAAGGAGTACGGCCAGGACAATAGAAATGACGGGCCGCGTCGTAGGCGGAAAATTGGCGAGGAACTCCAAATAAAGGCTTTGTATTTGTTGCATGATAACATTGACAAAAATGACAAAATTGAACAAAATTGACAAAAATTATACTGCAGGAAACTGGAAATTGATGAAACAATGAAATATCGGAACGCTACCCTAATTTCACAATTTTTTAATTTCTCAGTTTCTTAATTTCCTGATCTCAATTTCGTCATTTTTGTCATTTTATTAATTTTCGTCATTAATCTCGTTTTTTCTTTCTGTTCGCTAGGTCATCGATTATTACCAAATGATCATAGTCAAAGATGTCCCTGATGAATTTATCGAAAGTATTGCGCCGCTGCAGGAATTCATCGGGCGTCATTATGCTGTAGTTTATCTCCTGCCCCATTAGCTTTTCCGCGGCTTTCAGGAAATTCGCCAGCTTATTCAGGTTAATCTTGCCCACTAGCAATATATCCACGGGCAAATTAGCGTGCCCGCAAAAGATGCCGCTCAAAAACGCGGCCCGTACGTCGCCTAGCTTCTTTAAGGCCGATACTAACTCGTCCTGATAGGCCGGCCCTTCCTTCTGCCAATATTTCTTTATCTCCCCAAGCAGTTTGTATCGCTTGTTCAAAATATAGTATTTTTTGCCTTTCTTGGCGAAGCTCTTGAGTATCCCTTCCGCCGCCAGTTTATTCAACGCGTGTGACGCTTTCAAGTGCGGGATATTCAGCCTTCTTGACACTTCCAGCACGGAAAAACTTCTCGCCGGGGCCGCCAAAAGGAACCCTAACACCAAAGAATCGTTCTTGGAATCTATAATATCTTGAAGCATTTTCTCCCCACGATTACTAATTTCCTTTCCATTATAACATATTTTGATTTTGGCAAAAAATGGGGTATAATTAAGCAAACGGGTTATTCCTTTTTACGTCGATAGCCACCCGCTTAAGCGGATTAAGGACACCAAATATAGATGGAAGAGCTAGAAAGCCAGATCGCCAAGATTCAGCTTGGCAACTTCAAACACACCAATAACTACGTTTACGTGACCGCGGAAAAAGCCGCGGGCAGCGACGCGGAGCTTTACGTTGTTTGCGAATTACCTCTATTTAATCCGGCTGCCATAGAGCCATGCGAACAGATAAGCCTGGCTATTGCTTCTACCCTAAAACGCTCCTACCGCCGCCAGGCCACGCAGGGCAGTTTTGAGAACGCCATCGCCTCAATAAATGAGGAACTGGGTAAGCTCGCTTCCCTGGGCCAGACGCATTGGGTGGACCGGCTCAACTGCATCATCTGCGTCAAGAACGGCAAAGAGCTGGAGATTGCCACCTGCGGCAAGGTCGCGGCTTACCTGTTCCGCAACAGGGAGTTCACAGACATCTCCTGCTCGCCGCCGGTCAGCCATCCGCTTAAGACCTTTGATAATTACGCCGCGGGCAAGGTTAGGCTGGACGATATTTTAATACTGTCCACGACTCAATTGTTCAATTACCTGTCAATGGACCGGATGCGCAATATTTTGACGTCCAGCGATTTTTTGACCGCCACCCAGACCATAATAGAAATACTCAAGGAGAATGCCGGCCCCGAGGTCGCGTTCGGCACTTTGCTTAACCTACAGGTCCCGCCCGGGCAAGCCACGGACGAAGAGATAGACTTGGAAAATTACGTGGTGCAGCAGCCTGCGGGTGGACAGAGTTTTCTTGTTAAATCGTGGTCATACGTCAAACTGATATTCACGGCCAAAAGCGCTAAGCGCACACCTAAGGCCGACCTGCCCAAAGTCTCCTTCGGACAGAATCTGAAGAACTTCGGTAACACAACCAAAAATCTGGCCGGCAGGACAAAAGGCCTGCTTAACCTGTTTGCGCGCGGCGCCACGGCCTTGCACCAAGGTTTCCGCGGCCTGGATTTGGGCAATTTCCGCAAATTCTCCTTACAAAAAAAATTTTTCTTCATCTCCGCGTTTATTTTGCTTTTGGCCGTGGTGATAAATGTCTTCGTCGCTATCAAATTTCGGCAGAACCGCGCCACTCAGCAGGACATTAGCAGCAGGCTCAAAGAGGCTCAAGCCCTTTTGGTGGACGCGCAAACTTCACTGCTTTATGACGATCGTGATTCGCTCATCGGATACCTTACGGACGCCAAAGCTAAGATCCCTGCAGCGAATAAATTGAGCGACGACAATCAGCAACTGTTCGACCAGGTAACCGCCCAAATCAGGGATTTAGAACAAAAAGTTGGCAAAATAACCGAGGTCCAGGCAACGAATCTGGGCGGATTGGGAGAGGCGAGTCGGATATTTAACCTGCCCGACGCGGTTGCGACGCAAATTAACGGACAACTAGTCAGCTTTGACAAGGCCAGCGGCAGGCTGGAAGACGGCATACTAAAAATTTCCGGCAATATCTTTGATGCCGCAGTCACAGGCAAGAATCAAGCCGTGGTCTATAACGGCGAAGCGCTTTTAGTATGGGATTTCAAGGCAGGCAAGACCGGCGCGGCATTTTTGCAGAGTGTGCCTTCCAGCAATGATTTCGGCGGGATGTCTTACTATCCTACAAACAGCCGCGTGTATGTCTTAGACAGAAAGAACGGCAAAATCGTGAATTATTTAGTTTCGGGCGATTCTTTAAGCCAACCCAAAGTATCTATACAAGGTTACGACCTAAACGAAGGCAAAGACCTGGCCATAGACGGGAGTATCTATGTCCTGACTAACAGCGGTGTCAGCAAATACCAAGCTGGCAAACCAATGAATTTTAAACAGCCGTTTTTGACCGCGCCATTCTCGGGCAACGGCAAAATCTACACGGAAAAGGATTGGAAATATCTTTATATATTGGATGCGGGCAACAAGCGCGTCATAATGACGGACAAGGACGGCAATATAATAGGCACGTTTGTGTCCAAGGATTTCACTGACCTCAAAGATTTTGCGGTGGACGAAAGCAACAAGACCATTTACCTGCTCAACGGCACAAGTCTGCTTAAGTTCACGTATTGATATTAATGATAACACAAAACCCCCGGAAAGGGGGTTTTTAGTTGACCTCGTGGAATACTAATAATGACCAATTATTGATTGATGACCTATAACTTGTGGTCCAAAATTTGGGATCCGGTTAGTTGTTATAAATTATCAATTATAAGTTATCCGATAGGAACTCCTCCACTATCCGTTCCGTTTCCTCAAGATCCCCGGCTTCCATAAGTTTCGCGCGCAGTTCGTGCGCGCCGTCAAACCCCGAGGCATAGGCCTTAAAGTGTTTGCGCATCACCATAAAATGCTTTTGTCCGGCAAAAGTATCACAAAACAGGCGGGCGTGTTCCAACATCACGCGTAGTCGCTCTTTTGCGCCGTGCTGACAAGTCTTGGGATTGAACACCCACGGATCCCCGAACGCGCCGCGGCCTATCATTATCCCGTCAACGCCAGTCTCTTTGACGCGCTCAAGCCCTTCTTCGTATGACCTTACATCCCCATTGCCGACAATAAGAGTTTTTCCTTCCTTATCCCTATTCCCTTGTACCTTATCCCTCAACCGTACCGCCCCGGCTACCCTGTCCCAATGTGCTGGAACCTTGGACATCTCTTTTTTCGTGCGGCCGTGCAAAATCAAAACTGCCGGCTCTGTCTCCAGTACCGTCGCCACCCACTCTTCCATCTCCTCGGGCTTGCTGTAACCGATGCGAGTCTTTACGGACACGGGGATATTTCCCGCTCCTTCTTTAGTGGCGATGATAATTTCCCTCGCCAGGTCAGGCTGACGAATGAGCGCGGCACACGCGCCAATGGCTATCTCCTTGGCTTGCGGGCAGCCCATATTTATGTCTATGCCGTCAAACCCGAGCTTTTTTATGAATTTCGCGGCGTCGTGAAATTTTTTCGGGTCCGTACCCCACAGCTGGGCGACTATGGGCCGCTGTATTTCGGAATATTTCAGGTCTATAAGTAATTTCTTTTGCCCTTCGGGATGGAGCAGTCCGTCTACGTTGACGAATTCGGTAAACAGGACAAAATTGTTCCTGCTTGGTGCCTGGGATTTAGAATTTGAAATTTCCCCGCTATAGCGAGCGATAATTTCGCGGAACGCGAAATCCGTGACCTCTTCCATAGGAGCGAGGCAAAAAAATGGTTTCTTGAGTTGTTGCCAAAAATTTCCCATACACGATATTATGCCATTTTATCGTTGATTAAACAAGGGTATGGGGATAAAAAATCAGCCTTGACAGACGAAGTATTAACGGATATCCTTGTCTTGGTTTCCGGCATAAAATCTTCAGGCAAGAGGAACAGATGAACGTTACGATAATCTGGATCACCGCCATTGCGGCGATATTGTTGGTCGTTTGCTGGCTTTTCCGGCAGGCGCACCGAATCATCAGGCACGAAAGAGTCCGCTGGCGATACACTAGAAAAGCAGTCTGGAAGCGAGACCAGTTGATAAAGATATCGAACGGCGTGATCGATCCTGTCGACATCATTGTTGCAGGGCTGTACTGGGAGACAACACTAGCAATGGCGCTCGCTGGTACTCTGGACAGCGACGACGCCATGGACGAACTAAGGGCGATCACCCTAAAGGCCGCCGTCATTGCAGGCAAAAAACAGTTGGAGATGGTCCGTGAGTCGTACACGGAACGACTTAATGGGCTTGGCTTGATTTGCCTGCTTAATCTCCTGCTGGCTAAGGAGCTTGGCTGCATCGACCTGGATCTGGAAAGAGCGATACCGGAAGCGATATCGTTCGCGCAACCGGTACGGGCCTGACGCCCGCGCAACCTCTCATGGGGCCTGCTTTACGCCGGCCCCTTCACCTTATATACCAAAACCGCCCCGAGTCCATTGGGGCGGTTTTCCTACAAACTACAAATTATAAACTACAAACTTACCTTGGAGAGACCCTTCGTCGTCCCGACTTTGTCGGGACTCCTCAGGGTAACTTTAAAATAACAATGCTATGTTATTTCAAAGTCACCTTGGCGCCAGCCTCTTCCAATTTCTTCTTTAGGGCTTCGGCGTCGGCCTTGCTGACGTTCTCCTTGACCGGTTTCGGGGCGCCGTCAACCAGGTCCTTGGCTTCTTTTAAGCCCACGCCGGTGACTTCGCGCACCACTTTGATGACATTGATCTTGTTCGCGCCGGCTTCAGTCAGTTCAACCGTGAACTCGGTCTTCTCTTCTGCTGGAGCGCCGCCGTTACCGCCGGCAGCGGGCATCGCGCCCATCATTACCGGCGCGGCCGCGGAAACGCCAAACTTATCTTCCAATACCTTGACCAATTCGGAAAGCTCCAATACGGAAAGCTTTTCTATTTGTTCCACTAAAGTCTTGAACTTCTCGGGAACTTCGACGGTTTTTTGTTCGTCTGCCATATATTTGATACCTTTCTATAAAATAAGATTTAATGATACTTATTACTATCCGCTGATCCGTTATTGATACTACGCTGATCCATTGCTGATATCTATCAGTGTATGTTCAATGTGCTGATCAGCGTCCATTCAACGGTTATGCTTTCTGGGACATCGCGTTGAGCACGTTCACCAACCCGCGGAGGTTACCGGCTAAGACATTTACGAATCCGGAAACCGGAGCGTTAATGGTGCGGACCACCATGCCGCGCAACTGATCTTTGGACGGCAGGTCGGCCAGTGCCAGGACTTGCGCCTTGCTGACCACGTTCTTGTCCACGATCCCTTCCAAAACGTCTATGGTCTTGATGTCCCTGGCCATGGTCTTGACCATCCTCGCGGGGACTGTCTCGTCCTCCTCGGAGATGGACATTATGACCGGGGTCTTGTAATCGCTGATCTGCGCCTGCAGTCCGGCTTCGGCCAGGGCTTTCTTTATTAAGGAAATCTTATAGACCTTGGAAAAGACCTTTTCCTTGCGCAGGGCTTTGCGAAATTTGTCCATATCCTTCACGGTCGTGCCGCGATATTCGGACAAAACCACGCCCTTGGCGGACTTGAGCTTATTGACCAATTCCTGCAGATCCTGCTCTTTTTGTGATTTGGATTTAGCCATGATTTTCTCGGTCATTCCCGCGTACGCGGGAATCTTACTGATCGTAGTTAAGATTCCGCATTAGGTTTGTCTGCCCAAAGAGGCAGATGCGGAATGACACAATTCGACCTTTGACGTTAAATATCCTTTTTGGTAAAAAAATAACTCGGATAATACCGAGTGAATTCCTGTATGCTAAAAAGCTATTAGCTTAAAGCTAGTTCTTTCCTCGGTGGGCTTGCTCCTTTGGGAGATTAAGGCCGAAAACCGGCCGCCAACTGTCTTTGGATATTTAACTGTAAAAGGATTATAGCATAGGCCATTTTTCCTGTCAATCTTGCAAAAACCCGTGAAATACGATAATATGTGACGCTTGAGGGGAGGACACGATGGAAAAGACGATCGGGACTTTTGTGCCCGCGATCATTTTGTTGGCCTTGTCTGGCGCGCTTCTGGCAGTCAGCTTGTATGCCAACAGGCTATGGGAAAAGGAGAAGCGACTCCCTGTCCCAAGACAGAAGAAAAACAGCGCGGGACTCATCTACGAGATCTCGCCGCACCCATATATGTACTTACGGAACTCCTGCCGATTTGGTTTTGCTGTTTTTCTTGTCGCGGCAATATTATTTGCAGTTGTCCGCTCGGCCTGAATACCGCCCGCCGCCCTCTGTGGTTCACACGAGGGCGGCATTACCTTTTATATAGACACTCGCGATCAGCGTCGCGAGTTTTTTATACCTTATAAAGAACGACTAAATTGTTGATTTTTATGTTCACCCAGGCACCATCAGATGATACCTGGGTGTTGCCATTCTTCTGGTTGCAACATTTCCTGTCATTCCGAACGTTAGTGAGGAATCCCTAATACGATGATTATCGATAAAATAATATTTAAGAGATTCCTCGCTCGAAATGACAACTAGAAAGAGATGGCTTCGTCGTCGCTTACGCTCCTCCTCGCGATGACAAATAAGATTATCCCTGTTTCCAGTTTTGAGCTAAAAGTTGCAGTTTTGATTTTTGAATTATTAATTTTGACTTTGCTTTCTGCCTACAGGTCTACCGAAGGTAGGTTTAATCTTTAATCTCAAATCTTTAATCCATAGCCCGACAAGCCGCGTTTATTCCCTCCCCATCACCATCTTTGGCACATACGATATCACTGCCGCGACCTCGCGCGCGTAATAAAAGGCGAGCTCCTGCGGCTGATAATAGAATGGGCTGGGGGAATGCCAATAAACCGTCTTGAACCCCGCCCTTTTGGCGACCATGACCGCGCGCGCCAAATGAAATCCGTCGCTTACTATTATCACGCTTTTCGCGTCAGGAATAAGCCCTTTGGAATTATTGATGTTCTCATAGGTCGTGTGCGAATTCTGTTCTAATATCATCGGCGGAACGTGGTCTTTACTATTGGCCGTAATGACCTTTTGCATATATTGCGCTTCGGAGATGTCCTCGTCCGATATCCGGCCGCCGGATAGCACCAGCTTGTCCGCCTTGCCTTCCTCGTATAACCGCAGGCCTTCCAAGCTGCGGTTATAAAGCGCTGGAGTGTTAATGGCCGCGCCAAGGATAATGATTGCGTCGGCCTTTTCTATTTTTGGCTGATAAAAACTAAATGTCGCCACGATTAAAAAATCCAGACCGAGTGCCAGCACCACAGCTAAGATCGCATACGAAATTATTCTGGTCGTCTTTTTCATTTATTTCCGGAAAGCGCGCAAAAAAATATCACCTTTTCATTTTATCACAAAAAGGAGAAATACTCACAATTTTTTATCTTGATTATGATACTTTTTAACTTAATCGGTCGTTATTTTTAATGATTACACCAGTTACGACCGTCCAGCAAAAGCCGTTTATATCCCCGTATTCAAGCGTTTTACAAAATAAAAATCAGTAAGTAAAGGGAAAAAAATGCGTCACAATAGCAAACAACAATTACCTGCTCTCCCCTTCTTAAATAAGACGTTTTCGAAGTCAAGATGGCTTAAGGCAGGATTAACAGCTGGTTTAATCATTAAAAATTAAGGGAGGTCGATCCCTTGAACCTAAAATTAACCAAGTCCCAAAAAGGGACAAAGAAAGGAAAGCTATGAAAAAATTTGTAGCGGGAATAAGCATTGCCATGCTCGCATTCGTATTCACGGGCGTGGCATCTGCCGCGACCATCACCAACGTAAACGATGAGTCCAGTGCGCACACTCTGGCGCAGTGGTTGCTGAACCTAGTCTCCACCAACAGCAATACCGCTGTCATCACTAACAGCGTATCGGCCACTGCCAACAGCGGCGGCAACGCCGTGACCTCGGCCGATGATCAGACCGGCACCAGCATCACCACCGGCGATTCCAGTTCCGCTGTCCTGGTGGACAATACTGCCAACGCCAACTACACCACGGCTGACATCGAGTCGGGCGGCGGCGGCACGGATACCATAGACCAGGTCAACGATGATTCCACCGTGACCGCGGAAAGCCATGACCAGGCCACTGAGACCGAGACCAACACCAACCTGGTGACGGTGAACAACGAGCTAAGCGCCACTGCTAATACCGGCGGCAACATCGTGACCTCCGGCGACGGTCTTGACGGCACCACCGTCTCCTCCGGCGTCACTGATTCCGCGTCCGGCTTGGCAAATCTGTTCAACATCAACGTGAGGAACATCATCCGCACCATCCGGGCGGCGATGTGATCGGCAAACTATCCTATCCGGCTCTCCAAAACATAAAAAGCCGGGTTTGGACGGCCCGGAAAAGGCCCAAAAGGGCCTTTTCCGGGCCGCAAGCCGACATTTTACATATTTTATTTCCCTTTACTCTTTTTTTAAACGATAGGCAAATCAACAAGTTATCATTAATATCCGGAAAATTTTTTTTGCCGGATAACAAACCATAATCTATGAAGAAAAGCATAATTTCTCCATTCTTTAGGAGATTTGCGATTATTTCCCTGACCGCGCTGTCTTTAAGCGTCTGGGCTTATCCGGCAATGGCCGAGATGCCAAATATCCCCGACACCCCTGATCTTAAGGGGACGATCGCCGACGAAAACGACGCCTCTTCGGACGACGGACAAGGGACGCTCCAGAACGACCTGGACGAGACCGAACAGATCGACACCTCTACCATAACTACCGTATTCTCCCTGCCTTCCGTGACCAGCGCCAGCACCACAATTATTGATATAGAGCAGGGCGAAAATTACGAGCAGGGCGAAAGCAGTACGACCGACACCTCTATATTATTTGAAGATGACGAAGATACGGCGACGTCAGGCGAAGATTCCATGTTGGATGATTCCCAAGATCAGAATGGTGAGAAAAATCCGGACCTGCTGATACTGTCCGACGAGCCAGATGACGCCACCTCCACTCCCGAAGCCAGCGACGCGTCATCCACTTCCGAAAGCGTAATAAACATAGACGTTGACAACAACAACGGCGCCATCATAGACAACGAGGCCACGGCCAGCTCCACCACGGGCGAAAACAACATCGTCTCACAAGAAGACATTGAAGATACTTATATTGAGACCGGGAACATCAATGTCTACGCCAATGTGCTCAACGTGGTCAATACCAACCTCTACAATTCCAAAATAACCGAACTAGTCCAGAACTTTGACGGCTTGTCCGCGGACTTATTTTTAAACGACCCGGGCGCGTCTTCGGCCGAATTGTCCCAGGACCTCGTGACCAGGATATGTACTGACGTGGAATGCAAGAGCTTGAGTTCCTTTACCCTAACCAACGACAACCTATCCGCCGTGGCCAATGACGTGGATGTTTCGGGCGACTCGGGCAATAACAGCCTTACCGCGGGTGATGACGTGAAGGATTCCATAATAAAGACCGGCGACGTCAATGCCGTGGTCAACGTGCTCAATATAGTCAACACCAACCTGGTCAATTCCCGCTGGACCTTTGCTTCCATAAACATCTTCGGCGACTGGCAGGGCGACCTGGTGCTACCGTCCGAACTCTATTTCACCGATTATATGACTATCGGCGCGGCCGACGGCGCGGCCGTTGATCTAGCGACCGTAAAAAAGGTCGTGCTGGACGTGCAAAATTCCAACGATGCCGCACTGATCAATGACGTAAGCGTCACCGCGAACACAGGAAACAATTCCCTGGACGCAGTTGAAAACGAGGACGGCACGGGCGGCGATATCCATGACAGCGCCGTGGAGACCGGGCAGTCCGAGACCGCGGCCAACGTGCATAACGTGGCCAACATAAACCTTATCAATACCCGCTGGTATCTGAATCTGGTCAATACTTTAGGCAATTGGTCGGGAGAGATATATAATTTACCCGACCAGGTCCTAATGTCACCCACTCCGGGAGGGCTTTCGTTCTTCTCCGCAACGGCTGGCGATGATGCGGGGCTTTACCAGGCCTTTACCAACGCCATCGCAAGTATGGAAGACGCTACCACGACCGCAACCTCCACTACGGAAACTGACGTCGATGTCAATAACGACAATCTCGCGGGCATAATCAATGATGTGAATGTCTCAGCTGAAACCGGCGACAATTCCGTTACTGCCTCCGACATCAAGCGTACTAAAATATTGACTGGCAACGCGCGCGCCTTGGCGAATATAATTAACTTTGCCAACACCAATCTCATCGGTTCCGACCTGCAGGTTGGATTGGTCAACGTGTTCGGAGACTGGATCGGTGATATAATTTTCGGATTCCCCGACCTTACGGCAAATATTGCCTTACCTGCTGGAAATTTCCCGCGCGAACAGGGCCGAACTGTGGATTTTGAGCTGGATTATTCCAACCTCGGCCAGTCTTCCATGTCCGGCAGCGCTTTAGAATGGCAATACGACCCCGATGTTTTTGCCTTTGTCGGCACGAGCTCCACTTTCCCCTATTTCCAGCCACAACCGGGCGTAGTGAGATTCGACCTCGGCAAAATATCACCTTCGGGTTCGGGCAAGATAAATGTCGCGGCCAGCACGGTTTCAAGCCTTGCGGAAGGCTCAGCCAGCACAATCTATGCCAGAATATATGGTCTTGGACCCGAGACCAATATGGACAATAATGAATCACTCCTAGAAATCTTTGCTACGACCACGGTCGCGAGCGCAAATAATAATGGCAATTCAGACGGCAATGGAAGCGGTGATAATAACGGCGGGGGCGGCTCAGGCGGAGGTGGCGGGGGTGGAAGTTCAGGCGGCGGTTCCTACTCATCCGCTAATTTGCTGCGCATCTATAAATCCAATACCGCATCGGGTCCGGTCAAAGCCGGGGACACTATTTCCTTCACCATCATCGTTGACAACGACGGGACCAATACTATCCACAACATTGTGGTTTATGACACGCTGCGCGGACCAAACAACCAAATAATATCTGTAAGGCAATTCTCCTTGGACAATATGGCGCCCATGGAAGAAGCAGTTATAAATTACGACCTGCAGATAACCGACGCGGTCGCGGACGGGACTTATACTAATTCCGCTTATGCCGAAGGGCTCAACGACAGCTTGGCGGCCGTAAGGACGCAAAGCACGGCTTTAAGTTCCTTTACGGTCGGGCTAGGCGGGTCATCGGGACCTTCGGGCGGAAATGACGGCCTTAATACCGGCACGTCAACCCCCGCGGCTTTAATAGAAGGGATAGCATCCAGCACCGCTGCCGCAATAGACTCTCCTGGCTTTACCAAGCCGCCGACAATAGGCAACACAACAGGATCAATAACGAACAGGCAGGGGTTGGCAGCGGAACCTCCCCAACCGTTCGTGCTCGGCGCTGACACCGCGGAAGCGGCGCCGCTAAGCATTTCGCCGGACTGGATCGTGGCGGAAGAATCCGCGTCCAAGCCGTCCAGTTTCTACCACTGGCTGAACATTTTCCTTATCTGCCTGCTAGCGGCGTTCGGCTACGCCACCGCGAATTTGATAAAAAGGTCCAAGAAAAATTACTCCTTGAGCGATGACGTTCCCATTCCGCAGGAAAAACCCGAGCCGGAACCGGAACTGGACGAACCAATTTTTAAGGCCAAAAGGACAGTGACGAAGAGAGCGTCTATGCGCTTGCGCAAGAAACTGGACTTATAGGGACGGATATACGCGGACTCTAACGGACAGATAACGAACAATACAGATCACCCCGTAGGGAACGGTTTAAACCGTTCCCTACCTTATTTTCCTCTTTCCTATGAACGAGCGTATAAAAAAATTTTTACCCTTAGCCGCGATCACTTTACTCCTGGCTGGGTGGGTTGCCTTGCTTTATCTTGTCGGGTCGCGTAAGATAGTGGGCTATTTGGGTGTGCGCAACAGCTACCTCCTCGCTTTTATTCTGGCCGTACTTGGCGGCGTCTCCAGCTTCACTGCCGCGCCATTCTACTCAACCATAATCACCCTGGCCGCGGGCGGCGTCAATATCCCCATACTATCACTCATCGCCGGAACCGGCCTGGCCGTCAGTGACAGCTTTTTCTTTCTGTTCGGCAAAAAAGGCCGGCAGGCCCTTTCCTTAAAAACAAAAAGCCACCTTGATCGGCTGTCGGACTGGCTGGACAGCAAGTCGCGCTGGCTTATGCCCGCCATTATCTACTTTTATTCGGGCCTCACTCCCCTACCCAACGACGTATTGATGATTGCCGTTTCCTTGTCCGGGATAAGCTATTGGAAATTGATTGTCCCTTTGCTGCTGGGAGACATCACCGCTGTTTTGTTTACGTCGTACCTCACCCGCGCGGGAATGAAATTCTTTTAGCTGACAATCTCCGCGCGACCAGCCGTCAGTAATACGGGCACGTGATAATACCCGTAATTACCGATGATATTAAATAAGGTAAAAAATATCTTCAAGAAACCAAAGCCCAAGCCGGGCAAGGCTGTTTTTGATACGGCCGTATTATATGAACGCGGCGACCGGCCGGTGATGGAGGACTTTTACGTATTGCTGCAACTTGCCCCCAAAAAACTTTACGGCGGGGTCTATGACGGCCATGGCGGCACTTTGGCCGCGGAATACGCGTGCGGCATGTTGTGCAGAAAATTTTTGGGACTGATGAACGAGGGTCACGGGGCGGAATATGCGTTCTTGGAAAGTTATAAGGAAATTGACGACGAAATATTGGACCCGCTGGTCGGCACCACGGCTGTGGATTTTTTCCTGGACAATAGGACCCTGCATTACGCGCACGCGGGCGACAGCCGGCTGATGACGGTCAAGGACAATAGTTTCCTGCAGCTGACCTTTGACCACCGCGTGTTCGACCCCAAAGAGGCCGCGCGCGTGCGCGCCACGGACGCGGCAATAGACGGCTCGTACGTGGTCAAGGGGAATTATGCCATAGAGCCCACGCGCACGCTCGGGGACCGGTATTTCAAAACAGCCGGAATAATAGCGGATCCGGTCGTGGGAGTTTACAATCTCAGTTGGGACGACAAGTGGCTGGTGGCGGCCACGGACGGGCTGTTCGATTACGTGACGGATGATGCCGTTGCCGAGATAGTCTCTTCCAGCGCGACCGCGCAAGAGGCCTGCGACAAGCTCAAGCGGGACGTGCTGACCAAGACTTTGCATAACGACAACGTGACCGCGGTGGTGGTGAGGTTAGATTTTAGGGATTAGGGATAAGGGAATAGGGATAAGAGATTCTTCCTCTTAGGATAAGAGGGGGGTTAGGGGGTGATATTAAAGAGCGGCTAACACGTAAAAGTCAGCGTATTAGCCGTTCCTTTTTGGGCAAAGGCGGATCACCCTTTAAGGCAACCCGCCTCGGAAGCAATTTCCTGTGGATGTTTTCCATCCACGGCTTCTCTGACGAAAATTCCGCTTTTTACTTATACAATGAAAAGAGGGCGACCTTGGCCGCCCTCTGGTTCGCTTACGCCGTTTTGCCCGGCTGTTCGACCGGAATAAGTCGGACAGCGTGACACTCCTCGCAGGCCATGGGCGATTGGAACGCCTTTATCTTTGATATTATATTATCAATCGCCATGGCCTGTGGACTGTCAGGATGGAAGACCCAGGAAGGATCAACCAAGTCTCCCCCGCAAGTGCACTTTCGCAGTAGCGGTTCGGCAACACCGACCATACATTCACCTCCTCCATGTTCTGGGTATTGTTTACCGAAATATAGCATAAAAGCCTATTTAAACAAAACCTAATACCAAAATGAACGCCTCAACCATGGTTAAGGTGTTCGCAGCGGCCATTCGATGGACTTTCAAGCCAAATAAAACTTATTTTCCGGTGCCGACAGCCGCTCTATTCCGCCATCTTCCAGCACCCTTTCGAACGTAGCCTTGCCTTGTTCGTCTCTTTTTAGAGTGTATTCGATCTTCTCGCCATCTTGGGTATATTTATAAACCTTTGTCCCCGATGCTGTCGTCTCATCGGCAACCCTCTCCCCTATATTTTCCCTGCCTGATTCGGTGTTCATATTTTCTATCTTAATGTGTCTAATATTCTCAATTTTCCTTATTATACCACAAACCCGCCAACCTTCGGTTGGCGGGTTTTGATTTACACGCGGGATGAATGTCGCAACTAAACGATTAAGCCTTTTGCCGCTTATCCGTTGATTATGATGAGATAATTAAACAGCGGATAATTTATGCCAAGAAAGACAAGCACGAGAGCCAAGGCAAGGTTAGCTTGGAACAGGACCAAGTCCACCGCCAGGAGAACTGTGGCCAGGGGGCGGGCGAAGGTGCGCGGGGTAGCGAGACGGGCGGGAAGAAGGACAGCAAGAAGAAGCAGCAGTAGATAAAACGAGATATATGCTGGTGGGCGGTACCGCTTGGGTCCGCCTTCCGTGTTTTGCTTGTCTTTTGCCGCTTAATAAACGTCCCAACAAGGCACAAAAGACTTGCCTAACAAAGAAAAATATGCTAAAATACTTTTTACGAGCATAGATATAAAAATACGGTTCCGCCGCTAAAGCTTGGCGGACAAAGCCGCTTTCTCGGCAAACGCTGAAAAGCAGAATACAAAAATAAAATTTTTTTGACGATTGGGGTGTAGCCAAGTGGTAAGGCACAGCGCTCTGGACGCTGCATGCGTAGGTTCGAATCCTACCACCCCAGCCAATAATTCTGGTTCCTACAGACCTACCAACCCTGAATCAGAATCCCAATCTAGTGGAAAGAATAAAGAAATAGCAGCGTAGACTTTTTCGAGTTTGCGCTGCTATTTTTTGCCTAAACTATTTTATCCAATGTTTATCTTAGTTCTAGTCCTACTTTGTTCTAAAGATGCTTCGTAAGGTTCTATTGCTTAAAATATTCAATGGTATTAAAATTGGCTTATGAACGCTTATTTGGAACAATTTATAAAAGAAAAATTCTCTAAACCTGGCAAGGCATTAGATTTAGGCGCAGGAAAATTTTTTGATGTTGCTTGTCTGAAAAAGCTTGGCTGGCAGGCTTTTGGCGTTGATCTTGCAACTGGAACTGATTTGGAAAAACCTTATCTTTCATCCAAAAAACCATTTAATTTGGTTTACTCTAATTATGTAATACATAAATTAAAAAATCCTGAGCAACTGATAAAAACGGCTTATCAAAATTTAAAAAACAATGGTTGGGTATTTATCCATGCATTCGATAAAAGCGATAAAAACAGTACTTCCAAAATAAGCAAAAAACAACTATGTACTGGCCTTGCCAAAACAGGCTTTGTTGATATACAATGCAAACTCTTCAATTTTTACGATAATGATCCCGGTCATAAGCATTGGCATAAAATACTGCAAGCTTCTGGGCGCAAACCATAATTTTTAAATAGTAATTTTCTCCAAAGCAAATCAGACAAGCCTTATTGTCTGATTGGCCTTGGAGAAATCCGAGGGCCTAACATTGGTTAGGTTAAACGTTTGGTGCACAAAAACACCAGATTATTTTCAACAACTTGGAGGACATATGAGGACCAACGCCTCAAACCTTTCCAAGTCGCCGAAGCCGACTGCCCCCAAGACGACCAAGCCCGTGATTCGGGCTCGCATCGGCAAGGGCAGTTGCGCCATCTGCGACTAGACGGGACGCTTTGGCGTTCGCCGATCAGGGTTCGCCGACTAGGAGGCCGTATTGTCGCATACGGCCTCACTTCATATCCGAGGGAAAAATATGGAATGTACAGAGGAAATCCAAGGATTGTGGATCGAAACCGATCGTGCAATTTACGAAGTTATTTTCGGCCAGATCCAAGTTGAGATCACAGGCGTATGCAATATGCAGTGTGAACACTGCCGTGACGCCGACGATCTCAAACGCGATATGCCGATACCGCAGATTCTCAAGATCATCGGCTTCGGCCGGCGATACAGCCCGAACTACAAAGAAATCATGCTGTCCGGCGGGGAGCCGCTGGCGCACCGCCAGTTTGACGAAGTTCTGTCAGCAGTTCGCGAGAATGGCGGCGACTTTGTTACGCTGACTACCAACGGTTCACTGCTTCAGCAGCGGCACCTGGATTTGTTCGCCAAGCTTAAGTTCAAACGGCTCATACTTTCGGTCAGTCTTGACAATCTCGACGCGACCGGACATGACGCTTTTCGTCACTATCCCGGCGCCTACGAAAAAGCGCTTAACGCAATTCGAATGATCACCGAAGCCAAACTGCCTAACGTCACCGCTTCGGTTCGAGTGACCCTACGTCCCGAGCTTATCGGACAAATGCCGGCCATGGCCGACTTTGCTTACAAGCTCGGCTGCAACCGCATCAGCTTTTCCGCTATTCATCCAGCAGGCCGCGCTTTGGCTATGCCGGCCCTATGGATGGACCGCGAACAGAAACGCTCGTTCATCGAGGAAATCTATCGGCTCAAGACCCAGTATCCGGAGAATTTTCAGATCAGTACCAATGATCCGCTCAAGTGCCTGGTCCGGGGTTTCTCCGATGTCGGCCAAGAGGGCGAAATCGTGTTTGACGGTTGCCCGGCGGCGGCCGTGACCTTCAACGTTTTTGCCAACGGCGACATGACGCCCTGTGCGCTCATGAATTTGCCCATCATGAACGTGTTCCCGCTGACAATCGATGAAATCGTCGAGCGCTATCAGCAAAGCGAGATCGTCAAGAACATGCTGGATATGAGCCTGAAGGGCAAATGCGGCACATGCGACAGAAAGTACCAGTGCGGCGGTTGCCGCGCCCGCGCTTTAGGCCGGTCTGGCGATTATCTCGCGGAGGATCCTGACTGTTGGTTATGACGGAAACCGGATTAACCTGATGTCCACGTGACACTTGGTTAATCCGGTTTCTTTAATTTTATCAATATACTGAATAATTTATCCCATATTTGAGACAAGTTTGGTTCTAGACCTACCAAGGTTCGAATCCTACCACCCCAGCCACCAGAAAAAATTTATTTGCGGGGACGCAAACCGCTCCCTTAGCAAGTCCAGGATGAGGTTCTCGACCACCTTTAATATTAATATAGCGGTCGATCTGCCGAAGGCAGAGAATCCTACCACCCCAGCCAAAAAATTTAATCCGCCCAATTGGGCGGGTTTGTGTTATTATTACCTTGTCCATTTTTTGTAAAATATCGCAGAATATTATATATGAACAAAATAAAACTGCACGGTCAATGGTTAGTTAAAGCTCCTTTAAATGACGTGTTCAGGATAGTGACCGACTTTGAAAAATTTCCGGAGCGTTTTCCGAAGGTCGCGGAATCTATACATATAAAAAAACAAGAAGGAAATTGCTTGGAGATGGACGCGACCGTAAGGTCATTCGGTAAAAGCTTTCAGGTAAAAATGAAGACCCGGATCCTTCCAGGGAAAGGCTTTATTTCGGACAACGACAGCTTTGAGTTCGGGACTTCCGGACACGAAGAGCTGCTGCTTTCCGAACATCCGGAAGGGACTTTAATAGACTACACCTACCAAGTCGCCATCCAAAAAAAAATGGCTGCGCATAGTCGCTGTGCCGCTGCTGCGATGGTATTCAATGAAATACTGGAAAAAAGCGGTAATCGACCGGCTCAAGAAGATCCTGGAAAAATACTGATAGTATTTATGGGATTAAAAATAACGGCTAACACGTAAAAATCAAAGTTTTACCCAGGCACTATCAGATAGTGCCTGGGTTTATCCGTTCTTTTTGGCTCCTTGTAAAGCAAGGCACTACTACGGTCAAAGGTCAAATGTTTTCTTCCCTACTAGCTACTTGCTACCAGCTCACGGTATCGACCTGGAAATATTCGTTGGGCCGAATTGCAGGCCAGGACCGCCGGAATTGTCGGAAACGATCTTGTCAGTGACAATTTTTTCGGACACCACGGTCGTGGTCGGTTCTTCCGGAGGCTTATACGGATCATAAGCAGTGGGAACGGCATATTCGGCAAATACCTCCTTGATCGGATCAACAGTATTGGGAGTTGCTAATTTACCCGAACTTGCGCTGACCAGCACGTTTTTTATCCCATCCGGTTTATTGAACGCCACTACCGGCTTATCCTTTAACGCCGCCGCCATAAAGCTGTGCCAAATGGGCGCGGCCACGAACACCCCGTCCGCCATATCACCCATCGGACTGCTGTCGTTATTCCCCGCCCACACTCCAACCACTAACTGCGGCGTAAACCCCATGGTCCAGGCGTCCCGAAAATCCTGGCTAGTCCCCGTCTTGGCCGCGACGGGCCGGCCGGAAAAATACAGCGGCGAGCGGCTGCCAAAAATGAAGCTTCGGGCATTGTTATCACTAAGCACGTCAACCAATTCATATACGGCTTCAGGATTCAACACCTGGACTGCCTGTGGGGTCGTATTGTCTTCCATCACCTTCCCGGTCTTGTCCATTATCTTTATTATGCCTGTAACAGGCACCCGCCTCCCCTCGTTGGCGAACACAGCGTAAGCCGCGGTGTGGTCGAGTAGTCTGACTTCGCAGGCGCCCAAAGTCAAAGACAAACCGCAGCCGCTCAAGGGAGTGGTTATGCCAAGGCTCCGGGCGGTATCTATGACATTCTGCACGCCGACCATGGACAGGGTCTTTACCGCGGCAATATTCAGACTGCCGGCTAGCGCTCTTCTCATACTAAGCAAGCCATGCGAGCGGCCGTCAAAATTTCGCGGGATATAAGGCGCAATACCTGGTGGGCTAAAATTCTGCTGGATGTCCGCGACTATGGACGCGGGCGCGAAACCAAACCCTGGAGAGAATGCGGTCACGTAAGTATAGGGTTTAAAGCTGCTGCCAGGCTGCCTGGCCATTAAAGCGACATTAACCTTGGGATCGAACTGGCAATTCTTTCCCGGAACGCACCCCGCTGGTTCGGGCTGCCCGAAGTAATCTTTGCCGCCCACCATTGCCAGTACTTGCCCGGTCTTGGGATCTATGGCGACCAGGCTCGCGTTATGCACGCCATATCGCTTGGTGTTTGCTTTTACCCCGTCCTGTACAGCCTTCTCTGCCAGACCTTGCAGCTCGGAGTCAAGCGAGGTGAAGACCGAGAACCCCCGTTCCTGCAAAGCCTTAAGCCCGTATTTTTGTATCAGGCCCTGCTTAATCCATTCCACGAAATAGGGTGCGGATATAGCGGTTTTGACCGGCGAAAAATTCACCTGCTCGCTCTTGGCCTGCGACAGTTGTCCGTCCGATATATATCCCTGCTGCCGCATCACGTCCAAAATATAGTGCTGTCGTTGCTTTAATTCGCCGAAATTCGGTCCCAAAGGGTTGTAATAAGAAGTGGCGCGGGGCAAAGCGGCCAAATACGCGCTCTCTGCCAAATCTAGGTCTTTTGCGGATTTACCGAAATAGCTTTGACTGGCCGCTTCCACGCCATAAGCATTGCGCCCATAAGGGACGACGTTCAGATACAGCCCCAAAATTTCGTCTTTCGATGAATTCCTTTCCAGATGTTGGGCTAATATCATCTCCTTGAACTTACGGTAGAACGACTTGTTGCGGTTCAGATATACATTCTTAATGACCTGCTGGGTGATGGTGCTGCCGCCCTGGACAATGGCGCCGGCCTTGTAGTTCTTCCAGGCCGCGCGGAGCACGGCGGAAAACGATATGGCGCCGTGATTATAGAAATCCTTGTCCTCGGCAGCCACGGTCGCTTGCCGCATATACGGGGAAATATCACTAAGACCCACGGGAGTGCGCTTTGCCTCGCCATATATCTCATATAGCAGTTTTCCATCGCGGTCCAAAATTTTTGTGGAAACCGGAGGGATACTTTCTATTTCCGCAGTAGGCGGCAAGGAAAACAACGAATAATAAGCGAAAATTGGCGCGCACAACAAAAATACGGATCCAAAAAAAATTAGCATCAGCACCTTCGCCCATCGCCGCCAAAATGAAACCGGTCTGTGCCTCCGATTCTTTTCTTTTACACGCTTATCCATGGCATCTGCTTTCTATATATAGCTGTTTTGACGGAAAAATCAGGTTTTGACTTACAGGCGGACAAAATTTGGTTGCCCCGCCCCCTCTTTTCCTTGAGGAGAAGATATAACGAGCGTTAGCGAAAGATAGGTGAGGTGGCCTAAAGTGTATGCCAAAAGTTACTGATAATACTCGAGCGCTTCCGTTTCCCCCTACAAGGCTATCTTATTGTTTGCTATAATTACGGTAACAAAAGCTTACTTAAAACCAAAATGTTTAAAATGCTCAAACGTTTGTTCTATTTGGTACTGATACTGGTGGCTGTATTTTTGTATTGGTTCCTGCCCAAATACTCGTTCGTCCACAAGAACCCGGGCTACTGCACGAACCTGACCAAGTATCTGTACTACTGCGGGAACAACGCGGGACTGGACACGTTCTTCAATATAACAAAATAACAATTAAACAATTTAACATGGAGGACGGGAACTACTTCCAGGAACTGAAGATCAAGATGGATAAGTATGTCCACCTTGTCTATCGGGTAACGAAGAGCTTTCCGAAAGAAGAGCTTTATGGGACTGTTTCCCAATTAAGAAGAGCGACACTTTCGGTCGTCTTAAATTACATTGAAGGTTTCGCGCGCGCCGCAAACCGGCTGTCAAGCTGAATTTTTGGGAGATATCTCACGGCTCGTTAAAGGAATCAAAATACATCCTGCATTTCTCTTGTGTGGAAGGATATTTGAATAAAGACAGTACCAGGAAGCTTTGGCTTTGGCCGAAGAGATAGGTGCTATGCTATGGCGCGCCCTTGACTCCCTGCAAAAAAATGAGTCATAGACATTTTTAGCTGTCCCCTGTCCCTTTGTTTAATTGTTATGTTGTTAAATTGTTTAATTGCCTCCTTGACAATTACTCTGCCTATTACGTATAATAAAACCAAATTCCACCCTTAGAAACAAAACATATGAAAAATTGGTCAATACAATCTAAAAGTTTCTTTATCCTTTTTGCCATTGCAGTAATCGGCAGTCTAATAAATATGTTCCTACTACAAGGACTGTTGAGTAAGCGGGTGGCTAACCCCGATTCCTTGCCGGGAGATTATCAGGTCACCAATTATTCGAATCACGACATCATTCCGGTCGCGGAAGCGTCCGAACCCGCGGCAGACACTACGAACTGGCCAACCTATACCAACGAAAAGCTCGGTTTGAGTTTCAAATACGCGCCTGACTGGAAAATAAAAGAACCAATCACTAAAAATGGTTGGCAAATAATCACTATAGATCCAGGCAAGAAATTTTATAACATCCACATCTATGCCAGCGACCAGGGATTCTTCGGCATGGACAGTCTTCCGATGAGGCAGGAAAACATCAACGGCAAATTCGCCGTAAATGTCTCTGATATGCTTTACGGAATTCAAAACGGACAAAGCTATTTCACTTTTGATATGGGTTACTCGGTCAGCTTAAAGCCGATGTTCAAAGGCATGGTACAGTCAGTCAGCTTTACGCGGTAGGATGCTGGCGGCTGGACGCGACCACTATTCCCCAAAATCCCAAAATGAGACTGCCGACCAGATACCGGGACGGCACGTCAAAGCTTGAATTGAATGCCAAGCCAAAAAAGCCGAGGGTAAACAATATGCTCCCTACGACAATGGAGTATGTTTTTTGATTGGAGAGTTTGATCATAAAGCGCGTTAAGGCTGGAGGGAATTTAAGATTTTGAATATAAGATGTAAGATATGGGTTGTTTGCGGTAGGGTGCAGATGGGATTAAAGATTTAAGGTTATAGATTTAAGATTAAATCTATCTTCGGTAGGCCTGTAGGCAGAAAGCAAACTCAAAACTCATAAGTCAAAAGTCAAAACTGTAATCCGCCGGCTGGCGGAAAAACTTTAAACTGGAAACAGGAAATGGCAGAGAGTAACACCCTCCTCTCTTATAAGGAGAGGATCCGCCAACTGGCGAAGGAGGTGAGGTGGATAAGGATAATCTCCATCCCCTCATCTGTCTTCTCCGCCAAAGGCGGATCAGACATCTTCTCTTCGGGGAGAAGAGGGTCATACAAATATAGATCTCTGTTTGCTTTGACTTTTTCCGCGGATTCTTTATAATTATAGAGGAAATTACCGGTTATTTCAATAGCCGGAAATAATTAAAAGGTAAAATTTCGATATGAACGAAAACGCATGGTTGATATACCCCCTCGTGGCCAGCCTGATAGCGCTCGCGTATGGGGTGTTTTTGATTATCCGTATCCTAAAGAAGCCCGAAGGCGAAGGCAAGATGCTTGACATCGCTTCCGCCATCCAAGCTGGAGCCAAGGCTTACCTGTCGCGGCAATACAAGACAGTCGGTTTGGTGGCTGTGGCCATTTTGGTGATAATGTATATTTCCAATTTCTCCCTTAACACCATGCTGGCGTTCGTGATCGGCGCGGTCCTTTCCGCCACGGCCGGATTCATTGGTATGAACATTTCCGTGCGCGCCAACGTCCGCACCGCGCAGGCGGCCAAGAGCGGCCTAAAGAACGCTCTTGCTTTGGCGTTCCAGGGCGGGTCCGTGACTGGCTTGTTCGTCGCGGGCTTGGGACTGCTGGCCGTGACTGGATTCTATATCATCACCAAAGACCTGGCCGCGCTGGCTGGCTTAGGTTTTGGCGCTTCATTAATATCCGTCTTCGCCCGTTTGGGCGGCGGTATCTTCACCAAGGGCGCTGACGTGGGCACGGACATGGTCGGAAAAGTGGAAGCCGGCATCCCCGAGGATGATCCGCGCAATCCGGGCGTTATCGCGGACAATGTGGGCGACAACGTGGGCGACTGCGCGGGTATGGCCGCTGACCTGTTCGAGACCTACGCGGTTTCCGCCATTGCCGTTATTTTACTCGGCAATTTCGTTTTTCCCCATTACACAAATGCCATAATCTATCCCCTGCTCATCGGCGGCGTCTCCATAATCGCCACCATTGTCGGCACCTGGTTCGTTCGCATAGGCAAGTCCAGCAACATAATGAACGCGCTGTATAAGAGCCTAGCTGTCACGGGCGTGCTTTCCGCCGTCGCTTTTTATCCTTTGACCGCAAAGATAATGAGCGGTAACGGCCTTTATTCCGTCAGCAACCTGTTTGTTTCCGCTTTGCTCGGCCTGGCCGTGACCGCGGCGGTCGTAGTCATCACGGAATACTATACTGCCAAGAATCATAGTCCGGTAAAAAGCATTGCTGAATCGTCCACCACCGGACATGGCACGAACATCATCGCCGGATTGGCTGTTGGCATGCAGTCAACCGCCTTGCCCGTAATAGTAATTGTCGCGGCCATTTTGGTCGCGTTTAAACTCGCCGGGCTTTACGGCATTGCCCTTTCTGTTATGTCCATGCTTTCCCTGACCGGTATTATAGTGGCGATTGACGCTTATGGGCCCATCACCGATAACGCAGGCGGCATCGCGGAAATGGCTGAACTGGATGAGTCCGTCCGTAAAGTAACTGACCCCCTGGATGCCGTTGGAAACACCACAAAAGCCGTTACTAAGGGCTATGCCATTGCCTCGGCTGGATTGGCCGCTTTGGTGCTTTTCGCCGCTTATACGCAGGATTTAGAGCGCATACGGGGCATAAAGGCCGTATTCGACCTTTCCAACCCCAAAGTATTGGTCGGATTGCTCATCGGCGGCCTATTGCCGTACCTGTTTAGCAGTATCGCGATGCGCGCCGTAGGGAAAGCGGCAAAAGCCGTCGTGGAAGAAGTGCGCCGCCAGTTCAGGGAAATAAAAGGAATAATGGAAGGAGATGCCAAGCCCGATTACTCCCGCGCCGTTGACATAGTCACCAAGGCCGCTTTGCGCGAAATGATAATCCCGGCCCTGTTGCCGGTCGCGGTGCCGATAATCATCGGCTTATGGCTTGGCGCGGCCGCTTTGGGTGGTTTACTGGTCGGAACCATAGTGACCGGATTGTTTGTCGGAATTTCGATGACAACGGGCGGCGCGGCCTGGGATAACGCCAAAAAATACATTGAGGAAGGCCAGTTCGGCGGCAAGGGCAGTGAAGCGCACAAGGCCGCGGTTACCGGCGACACAGTCGGCGACCCGTACAAGGACACTGCCGGACCAGCAATAAACCCAATGATAAAGATAATCAACATCGTCGCGTTGCTTCTGGTAAAATTCCTGAAACCTTAAACTCGAAAGAGTCGCCTGGACCAGCCGACCCCTAAAATATATGATAGAAAAAAGATACTCGTTGGATCAGCCAAGCGGAGAACCGACACCGGAAAGCGCCAAACAAGGCGAACAATATCAGAAACTACTGTTGTCCGCGTTGAAACAGCATTTACTGTTCCGGATAAATCCCGCTTACAACCAGGCAATGAGCCAAAGGCATTCCAAAGAAGTCGAACAAGAAGTGCTCGAGGGATCGGACGATGATTTCAGGAAGATTCATCAGATGGTGAGTGGTATCCGCACCATAAAAGATTTTAAGGCTTTTTTGGAACTCTTTAACCAAAAAAGGTTGGGACTAAAGAAAGATTACGAGCCGATCGGACCGGAGTTCCTGCAAGAAAAAACCCAGGAATTCGAAACTAAAACCTATCCCGCTTATCTAGAAATGTCACCCAAAATTGCTGGTATGGCGAAAAAAGGTTTTCTCGACAGATTCTGGAAACGCAGCGGCGAAAACAACTGATATTTTTGCGTATTGCCAATTTCAAAAGCCCAGTCTTGCTCCTGGGCTTTTGTTTTATGATACTCACTCATAAATTTGTATCAAGATAACAACAATTGTGGTAATTTTGATACATTTTCTCAAATAACGAACATACAAATCAACGGCTCAAACGCCATTTGAGCCGTTAAAAACCACAAAACCTATTCCAGGACCATTGTCCGGAGCAGCTCTTTTTTGGCCTGTTCTTTGTCGGAAAACCGCACAATGCGGATATCACCGCCCCACTGCTTGGCCAAGTGCTTATAGAACTCTTCAAAAGCCGCGATATATTCTTTCGGCATATCAACCAAGTCCTTGATATATTCCAGCCGCTTTTCGCTCAAAGGCACGGCAAGGATCTTATTGTCGTTTTGCTCGCGGTCTACGACCTCCAACATCCCGACTGCCCGGCAGGGCACCACTGTCCCGCGCGACAAGGAATGGGTGCTTAAGACATACGCGTCCAGGTTATTGCCGTCATCCGCCAAGGTTTGGGCCACGTATCCATAATTGAACGGGAATTTAGCCTCGTCGTAAAGCACGTTGGAAAGCTTAAATGCCTCCATATCATGATCATACGCGTATTTTTTCTGGCCGCCGGTCGGCACTTCTACTATCACGTTAAACGCGGCCGTCTCCCCAAACGGCACGGTAGCAAGCGACATATTTATCTACTCCTTTTCACATTATTAATGACGTATCAGGACCATAAAAAAATTCCCGGGACAAGCGAGGGAAAATCATTATTCTTTGGTATTAGTATAACAAACCTCCAATTTTGTTTCAACTCTTGAAAGGCATTTTTGTCATTTTTTAATTTTTGTCATTACCCTATTATTCCCCCTCCCAAACACGTCTTGCCCCGATACAATACCAAACTCTGGCCGCTGGCAACTGCCTTCTGCGGCTTTTTGAAAGTAATATGATAGTGATTCTTGTCTATTTTCGCGATTGACAATGGGACCAGGTCGCCTTGGTGGCGGTATCTGCCGGTTAGCTTGTAGCTGGTAGCTTGTAGGATGTAGGATGGAACCAACCAATTCACGCTGTGGATCTGGACTTCTTTTGTCCGCAGGTTCTTGTCTTCCGGGTCGTTCGTCACGTAAAGCGTGTTCGTACTTAGGTCCTTTTTCGTAACGTAATACGGGCCTGTTGCCCCGACCTTAATGCCTTGCCTTTGGCCGATAGTGAAATTATGCAGGCCCTGGTGCTCCCCTACTTTCTGTCCATGCTGATCAATTATATCGCCCGGCTTAGGCTTGAGTTTCTGATTCAAGAATTCCTGCAGACGGATCTTGCCAACGAAACACAACCCCATGCTTTCCTTCTTTTCCGCGTTGGGCAGCTTGAGTTTGCGCGCGAGCGCGCGGACCTTTTCTTTCTTCATCCCGCCGACGGGGAACATCAGGTGCGGCAACTGCTCAGGCCGGATATTGTAAATAAAATAGGTCTGGTCCTTAAACTCATCAGCGCTCCTTAACAGCGTATAGCGCAGAGAGCTTGGCGTAGAGGCTTTACCCCTCAACCCTCCACCCTTAGCGCTTAGCCCTATCTTTGCATAATGCCCCGTCGCCAAATAATTAAACCCATGCTTCATTGCCCAATCGTACAGCAACTTGAACTTTATCTCCTTATTACACATCACGTCCGGATTAGGCGTGCGTCCGGCCGCGTATTCCTTGAAAAAATAATTCATCACCCTTTTTTGGTATTCCTTTTCAAAATCCAAGGTGTGAAGCGGGATACGCAAAAAAGCAGCCACGCGCAAAGCGTCCTGGCGGTCCGCCAGCCATGGGCATTCGTTCTTCACCAGTCCTTTGGTGGATGACCAGTTCTTCATGAACGCGGCCTCCACTTCGTAACCATGCTTTATGAGCAGATACGCCGAAACCGCGGAATCTATTCCGCCCGAAAGCGCAATCAAAACCCTAGGTTTCTTCTCTCTTATCCTTGAGGAGAAGAGAGGGAGACGAGGTGTCTTTGAATCCAATTTTTTTGCGTCCATCTTTCTCATAACCTGCTAATTTTATCAGATTTCCACATAAAAATCCACTACTGTAATAGTAGTTTTAAGTCCGTGTATTTTTATCTTTCTACTGCTATCTCACGAACACCAGCACTAAAGCGCCAGCGATCACTAAAGCGCCGCCCATTATGCCGCCCAAGGTCGGCTTTTCACCGAGAAAGACGAACGCGAGAATTATAGCCAGAGCGACCGACAGCTTGTCTATCGGCGCAACCTTGCTGACCTCGCCGAGCTGCAGCGCGCGATAATAAAACAGCCAGGACAGTCCCGTGGCAATGGCGGACAAAATGACGAATATCCAGGTATGCCTGGACCAGCCTTTCAGCTGCGGGGCAGTTCCTTCAATAAGCACTATTCCCCAAGCAAAAAAGACGATTATCGCGGTCCTTATTGCGACCGCTAGGTTACTGTTTATTCCCTTGATGCCTATCTTGCCGAAGATCGCCACTAGAGCGGCAAACACGGCGGATAGGATGGCGTATACGGCCCAGGTCATAGAATTAACTTAAAACGCAAAAGTCAAAACTTAGGACTGCAAGTCAAAACCCAAAAACTAAAAAGACAGTTAATACTTTTGAGCTGAAGTTTTGGCTTTTGAATTATGACTTTTGACTTTATTTTATATACAGCGGCTCAACCTGGTTTTTTATGCTATCCATGTTTCCCAACTGCAGCGGTTTGCCGTTGAAGTACAAAGTCGGCGTCCCTCCCACTTTCAGCCCCATGGCTTCGGAGTAATCGGCCTGGATCTTGTCCTTACCATCCTGGTTCTTCATATCAGTCCTGAATTTCTCAATATCTGGAACACCGGCCTGCTGGGCGATCTGCGCAAACTTATCTGTCAGCGCGACGCCGGACAGATTAACCCATTGGTCCTGCTCGGAATACAGCACATGGTACATCTCCCAGAATTTTCCCTGCGCCCCCGCCGCTTCCGCGGCAAGCGCCGCCGCTAAGCCATTAGTGTGGTATGGTAATGGGAAATGCCTGAACACTAGCTTCGTGTCCTGCAACGAAGCAGGTATCTGTTCCGCGATGGGGGCAAAGGAGGCGCAAGCCGGACATTCAAAATCCTCGTAAATTATCATAGTGTTCTTGGCATCAGAATTGCCTAAAACATAATCCCCTGCCCCAATGGGCCGCGGTTCGCTGATGTTCTGGGTTTCGGTATCGCTTAACCCGTTTGAACCGTTATTTTGATCGTGGGGAGAAAGGCTGAACAAAAAATAGCCCAACCCCAAGGCAAGAATCACCACTAAAATAACTGTTATCGCTTTTTTCATGGAGAGGATTTAATTATAGGGGTAGAACTTCTCCCTGATTATATCATAAATCCCGGCGCGTAGCACGGGATTTATGATAGTATTTTAGCGCTTGAAAATGTCAAAATCCGACCCGGCATCGTTAGAGTCACAATCAATAACAAGGGACAAGACACTATTCCCGCATCATTCCGCCGAACTGCGACTGCAGCATCTTCTTGTGATGTTTGAACAAGTCTTCCAAAGCCGCGCGCACGTGGCGGGCCACTTCGCTCTTGTCTCCGGCAATGTCCGGCGAGACTTCCACGCTCTTGACGTTTTGGTTGCCATCAGTGACTATCTTAATCTTTCCGCCCGAAGATTCGCCCGTCACTGTCTGTTGCGCCAGCACGAATTCCAACTGCTTAGCCTGCTTGCGCATCTCGTTGATATCTTTCAGCTTGTCGAACAATCCCATATTATGCTCCTTTGTTTTGGATGTTCAGTTTTCCCTCGTAAAGGGACCGGACCACCCAGATTAATTTCAGATTACGGCTGCGCCTTCTCTTCCTTCCGCGGTGCGACCCCGGCCCACAATCGCCCGGACAGTTCCCCGAACACCATTAGGAAGATTATCGCAGTGATTATCCAACCGGCTATAGGTACCAGGCGCAATAAAGACCACACCACAACACCGATAATTATGGCCTGCCAGTAGATAACTTCCACCGGCTTGACCAGGAATCGCAAAATCAGGTAACCCAAAGCCACAGCAGCCACTATCAGCGACACGGCAATAAGCAGAATATAAGCCAGCATCAGCAAGACGGCAAGATAATATCCGACAAAGGTCAAAAGCAAAAGGAATGCGATAATAGGAACGATTATCAAAGTGATGATCCCTATCCCCAGATTCTTCCAGGGGAAACGGAACGTACGCTCGGCCGTGCTGAGCACAAAACCGCGAAACAGCCAGGACAGGACCAGGGCGGCGATTATCCAGGCAAACAGGCGGACAAAGAACGCTGCGGTGATTATGCCCCCCAGATGCCTCTTCTCCGGCTGGTATTTTATATATTCAAGATTATTGACCTTCGCGCCAGATTGAACTACGGCTTCCTGCGGTCCTTTGTAAGTCACCCTGCCCGTCACTTCCGCATTCGGTCCAAACACCAGCCGTTTTGCGGTAATGCTCATATTCCCGTCGATACGGCTGTTTATGACCACACTGCCTCCGGCTATCCTGACCGAACCGCTCACGGGGGCGTTCAGGGTCAAGTTCCCGGCCGCAACCAGGAGGTCTCCTCCTATACTGGACTTATCAGTGACAGTAATTATCCCCCCGGCAACGGCTAAGTCATTGTTTATGGGGGCATTGATGGTGATATTGCCTCCGGCCAGTCTGGCGTTATCGCCGACGTTCCCGTTAAGATAAATGGTACCGCCGCCGACCAGCGCATCCTGTGTTACCTCGCCGTTCACCGTGACCATTCCACCTCCCGCGGTCAGATCGCCGTTGACCTTGCCGCTAAGCGAAACGTTCGCTCCAGCGGTATACAGGTCGTTATATGCCTGATTACTACCAATATTGACATCCGAACCTCCCTTTTCGGGAATGACAATATCCGCCGCTTTTACCGTAAACCCAACCATAGCGGCACAAAACAAAACTGCAAGAAACAGCTTTTTTTTCATAATTTTCTCGTTAATATCGCCTTAATTATAGCATAACAGTCGTCCATTTTCCTAAGACGCCCAGATTTGAAAGAAATTTCCCTGTTTGCCATGCTTTTCGAAAAACTATGTGGTCACGCGCCAGCGCATGCGTTATATGCCCTGACCTCGGAGTTATACTGGTCAATAATCTGCTTGAGCATGTCCAGCTTGTTGTTGTAGAGCTTGACCAGGTCATTATATTCCTTCACTCTCTGATTGTAGTCCTCAATCTCTTTCCTGGTTTTGGGATCAGCCGCTTCCAATTCAGCCTTCAGGTCAGTAATCTGCGATTCCAAGCTCTTCAACTCAGATTCGTAGCCAGATATTTGGCTTTTAAGCGAGTAATTTACAGCGGGACAAGCGGACGAAGGCTTGCCAAACTCCTGAACCGCGAGCCATATGGCCCGGCCTTCGAACTGCCCTTTGCCCACGGCCACGCCGATCTCGGAAAAATCGGGATTCAAGATATTCGCGCGATGCCCAGGACTATCCATCCAGGCCTGCACCAGTGCCGCATCATCCTTAAAATTCCCCAAGGCCAGATTTTCCCCGACTGTGATGTATTCGTAACCGACTTGCGTCGCCAAATCGCCCGGACCTTTTCCGTCAGGCGAAATGTGCTCAAAATACTGATTTTGGAACATATCCCGCAGCTTTTTCTGCGCAGCCTGGTCAAGCAGACTATTCTCTTTCAAGGACGAACGGCCATTCTCGAACCGCTGAGCGTTCGTCTCCTTAATTACTCCCAATACGGTCAGATACGCGTCCGGCTCGTTTTGAGTGCCGCGTAGCGGCTCGGGCGCCACGACCTGTTTTTGGATATCCTGCACGGCCGCGTTCTGCGACAGTGATCGCGCGATATCGTCCAGCTGCAGCCGGTACGAAGGATGCTTCTGCCAATACCAAAAGCCACCGGCCAATAAAAGTAAAATAAAGATTAAAACGATTTTCCACCTCATATATTTACTTTCTGTTTATCGTTCCTTATTTTGCCGTTCCTGTTGGCAAAAGTCTATGTCAAAATGTTACTATAACCGACGGCCGTCAGGGAAAGTAACACCCTATCTCGCGGTACCACCTCTCCTGAACGTCCAATATCCTTATGTTCATAAAAAGCGGCCACTTAAAAACCGCAACATCATCCATCTGTTATCGTTGTGCCTACCTCTTCCCTTCCCACTCCGCGAAGAACTCAGAAAGATAATTTTCCATAAACCTATGGCGGCGCGCAGCCATCTTTTTCGCGCTCTTGGTGTTCATCTTATCCTTGAGCAGCAGCAGCTTTTCGTAAAAATGCTGGATACCGACCGTGTGGCGGACTTGATAGTCCTTGGCGGACCTAAACGTGCGCGACTTAGTTCCAGGGACATAGAATGGCGCGTTGCGAAAGCCGGTATAGACCATGGCGCGGGTGATACCGATGGCACCGATGGCATCTAATCTGTCGGCATCCTGCACTACCTTCCCTTCCAACGACAATTCCTGTGTCGATACAACATTTTTGCTGAAAGATATGTGAGTGACTACATACACGATGTGCGCCTTATCTTTTTCGGCGACGCCCATCTTCATGAGCCATGAACAGACCTTCTCTTCCTGGCGGTCTTTCCTGTCCGGCTCAAGTTTATAATCGCCGAGGTCGTGCAACAAGGCAGCCATCTCCACCACAAACATATCGGCACGCTCGGCCTTGCCGATTTTTTTTACCAACTGCCAAACGCGAAAAATATGCCACCAGTCATGGCCGCTAGTCTCGTCGGAAAACTCGCGCTTAATATATTCAGCGGTCTTTTTAATGATCTGTCGTTTTGTCATTTTTGGTCATCGAAATGCTGTTTATGGCATTACCGACATTCCTGTTATTCACGGCCGTGAAAAACAGGAATAGATTGTTAGTTATTTCAATCCCGGTTGTCTGCTCCCACTGCCTGCGAGATATTAGTGAACCCGTCGCGCTTGAGCAGCCTCACCAATCCTAGATTGATATCGCTTATGGCCTGCGGACCTTCGTAGATCATGCCTGTGATAAGCTGAATCAAAGACGCGCCCAGGCGGATCTTTTTGTACGCATCTTCGGCCGTGAACACCCCGCCACAGCCGATGATAACAAACTCGCCTTTGGTTTTTTTATAAATATACGCAATGAGGTCGTCAGAAAGCTGCTGCACAACCTTGCCTGACATTCCACCCTTGTCCGGAAATCCCGAATCCTTGATGCACGGATTAGACCGATCCTTGGTCAAGTTGGTACAGACGAAACCCATTATCTTATGGCGGCGCGCTACCGCTATCAAATCATCCACTTCATCAAAAGACAGGTCAGAAGGCATTTTGATGAATACCGGCTTTTGCGAAGGGATTGCGCGGATCGCGGTCAACAGCTTTTCTAACCGCTCCGGATCCGTGAACGGTTCCCCGCCGAAAGCGTTTGGACAGCTGATGTTCACCGTAAAATAATCCCCCACTCCCGCGTCCACGAAAGCCTTGTAAGCCTTAACATAATCCCTGATGCCATTATCGTCCTCCACGGTCTCTTCGCTGTTGGTCTTGGCAATGCTTATCCCCAATGGATACTTAAAATCGCGTCCCTTAAGCCGCTGCGACACTTCTTCGCAACCGCGACTTTTCAGCCCAAAATAAACCAGCAGACTCTTGGACTTCTTCAACCGCCACAAACGCGGCTTCGGGTTGCCTTGGCACGGATTGCCCGTGACCGAGCCGATCTCCTCAAAGCCAAAACCCATATAAGGCAGCACGTCGGTGAGCAGTCCATCCTTGTCGAAACCCGCGGCCAGGCCGATCGGGTTATAGAATTTTATCCCCGCAACTGTCTGTCCCAAGATCTCTGGATTGCGATAATCAAAAAACAGGCGGACTACGGCTTTGGTCAAGAAATTTACCCCCCAAAACCTCCCACAAAGCAAAGCCATGTCATGCATGGTTTCCGGATCTATCAGGAAAAACACGCGCTTAAACAGGCCTTTGTATGCCATCCTGATGACAAAATTCCTTAAGCCTACGAAAAAGTACTTCATTTAGATATTACCTTCCGTCATTTTATAGTCTTCTGGCAGGCGCTATTCACGCACTTGACCGTGTATTCGCCGCTTTTAATGCTGGTGGAGCAGGAAGGCGCGGGACCGCATTGCCCTAAGGCAGGACAAACCTCTCTCTGCCTTTGCTCGAACCATTGCTTGTTGGCCGCAATCCAGTTGGCCTTGGAATAATCCGCAATTTGGCATTTGCCCGCGTCGCAGCAGGCAAAATTGAGATCCTTGTCTATAAGCACGCAATCACTATCCGTTTGGCACATGGTCCTGACCGCGAATACCGCGCACTGCCCGTTGTCGCAATAAAAGTTCTTGCCGCAGTCAGCGTCGCTTGAGCAGCGGTTCTCCACGATTACGTCCGCAAAAACCTTGCCTTCCGGGGTCGTGCATTGCCGCGGGTAGCTTCCGGTTACGGGATAACCGGCCGCCACGCATTCCTCAAAACTGCTTACGCCAGGTTGCGGCTGCGTCCTGTCACGAGACAACCAGATCAAGGCCGCGACGAACGCCGCGAATCCTAAAAATATCGCGACCAGAACTTTAGACGGCTTCATGTTTCACTTCTTTAAGTATAGCTCTCTTGGATTTCATAAAAAAGTATCCAACCACGCCGAAGGTCACGAGCGGTGAAAGCCAGGCCGGGATATGCGCGCCAAAACTGTCCAAAAGCATTATCATCCCGAGGAACAAAATGGAATACATCGCGCCGTTCTTTAGGTAGATGAATTTTTTTATCCGCTCTATGTTACCGACCGTGACCTGCCGGACCACCAAGGCACCAAGGCTGTTGCCGATGAGAATGAGCGGCACGGACAAAGTGAAGGCGAACGCGCCAAGCACGCCATCTATGGAAAACGTGGTGTCAATGACCTCCAGATACAGTATTTTGCTGATGTCGGACAGGCCCGTACTGCTGGAGAGCAGTTTCTTTTCGCTGAGTTCCGCGTTCTGCTTGAATCCGTGGGTAATGAAAAAGGCGGTGGAGCCAATAACTGCGGCAAAAGCCATCATTGGGTTGATCCTTAACGCTTGCCAGACTATTCCGGCGAGCAGCACCGAAACTACGGCATAGAACCACACGCCCTGGGCATGGAAGAACTTTTCACCGATGAGGCCATAATTTTTGGTTTCCAAAAACAGCCAGTGGAAGAACAGGAATATAAGGAACACGCCGCCGGCAATGAGCAACAGCGGAGCCGAGGTCTCCACGGCTTCCAGCACGTGCGGGTTGCTGGAAAAGGCTGCGGTCACGGCCTGCCAAGGCCCAAGGCCCGGCGTGGCCAGCCATACTATCAGCCACGGCAGCAGTCCGCGCACCACGAACACGGCAAAAAGCAGGCCCCACAGCAAAAACCAGCGGCGGGCCTTGGGCCGCATCGTGGAAAGCACTTCCGCGTTTATAATGGCGTTATCTATGCTGCTGATAATCTCAAACAGACAAAGGCCCGCGACAATCAGTAGGAGGGAAAAAATATTCATTATTTAAAACAATATTTAAATTGAACGATTTAATAATTGTCTCCCTGCGGAGATCCCTAAAGGGGGAAATGGTTAGTTAACCCAGGAATCTTTCAATTTGCAATCTTTTAATTAGGATCCTTTGGATATCCACAGTTTCAAATTTTACCTTCCCCTTAACCTTACCCCCAACTCGGGGTTGTCCGTGATTATCCCCGCAATCTGCGGGTGGTTAAGCAAAACTTTCATTTCCTTCTCGTCATTCACGGTCCAGACATATATCAGCTGCTTATGGTGCGGGAAAAATCTAGACAATTTCGGCTGCCAAAGTTTACAGTTTATCACCAAAAAATCCGCTTTAGCCGCCATCCTCAATGCCATCAACTTGAGGATTTTGAACTGATCGCTCGGCCTGGCGCCAACTATCAACCCCGTCATAACCTCATGATCTAGCCTCTTGACCTTCTTGATCACTGAACTGAAGAACGAGCTGATGAAAAAATTCCTATATTTGAAATACCTCAAGACCGTGTCCAGTACTTCCGGTTCAAACCCTCTTTCTTTAACCTCTATGTCCAATTTGATCTTCCCCGAAGTTAGCCGCAACACCTCTTCCAGCGTGGGCACCCGAGGATTGATGCTGAGTAACTGACGGTAAGTCAAGTCCCCGACCTTCTTCTTTCCGACCTTCGGGTCATGGATGACTATTAGCCTTTTGTCCCTGGTCCGACGGACATCCAATTCTATCATATCCGCCTTGGCCTCTATGGCCTTCTCAAAAGCCTCTAACGTGTTTTCCGGCGCCTGTGCCGATGCTCCCCGATGCGCGATTATCAGTTTTTTCATCAGATTTCTTTCTTTATGAATCTCCCATACTCCAGTGCATGGGAGATTTGGCTATAGGATGATTATTTGTTTATCGACTAGTTCCTTAAAGAACAGGTCCAGCGCTTCACCGCTTATCCGCCTTATCTCTTCCGCGGCAAACCACTTGCGTTCCAGATGATCGTCGTCCAGTTTTGGCTCGCCGTCCATTTCTCCGACATATTTCAGCCTGACCACGTGCCGTCCCGGCACGCGCAATATGTCCTGCGCCGCCACTAACCATGGTTCAACTGTCAAATCCAGACAAACCTCTTTCTTGATCTCGCGCTTCAGGTTTTCGAACAGCGTCGCACCCGGCTCAATCCTGCCTCCGACAATGTCCCATTTTGGACCGACACTAGGATACTTCTTTGGATTCCGCCGCACCAGCAGATGCTTCCCTTCGCTGTTTTTGAGCAAGGCTTCACCCTAACCTGCAAAACCGTATCCTGTCCATTTATAAACTTTTATCTCCAAACAAAACTTTCATACTACGTAGTATGAAAGTTTTGTGTTATTTGAGGTTTTTAATAAGATCGGCTAAGTTTTTGCGGCTTATGGATTTTTCTTTGCCCTGTTTAAGGTCCTTGACCTTAAACAGTCCTGACTTTACCTCCTCTTCGCCAACCACAACGACGAACGGCACGCCCTGCCTATCTGCGGTCTTGACCTGGGCCGAGACTTTCCGGTCCGTCAGGTCCACGGCCACGTTCAAGCCTTTTGCCCGCAGCTCCGCTCCCAGCTTGTTGGCTTCGTCCAAATACCCTTCCAAATGCCCCACGAACACCTCAACCGTGGGTTGAGGCGTTGGCAAAAGCCCGTGCGTATTCAGAAAATCGCGCACCGTGACGTCACCCATGCCGAATCCCGCGCCCGGCACCTTTTCCACGCCGAAAATTCCGACCAGGTCGTCGTATCGCCCGCCGCCGAACAGGGCGCGGTTGTTGACCGGACTGGTGTCATAGATCTCAAAGATTATTCCCGTGTAGTAATCAAAGCCCCGCATCAGGGTCGGATCGTAAACAACGTTGGTGATGTTAAGTGCCTTGAGCTTGGCCATCAGTTCGTCCAGTTCCTTGGCACCTTCGCTGTGCGGCACCTTCTCGCCAAGCTCATCCAGGCTCTTTACGTACAGCACGTCGGTCAAAAGCCGTGTCTTATCCGCGATAAGCGAGGTCATGGCCGCAATGAATTCCGTGTCCTTCATCTTGTGCATCCGATCTATCAGTTTGGACACGCGGTAGGCATGGTCGTCGTCCAATCCCAGATATTCCTTAAGCAGATGATTGGTCAGCTTGCGGCTGTTGACGCGGATCTCAAAGCTTTCGTCGGTGGCGCCGAACACCTTCATTATGCTGTAGCCCACGTTGATTACCTCTACGTCCGCGTCCACGGATTCTACGCCGAAAATGTCTACATTCAACTGCCAATGCTCGCGCAAACGGCCGCGCTGGGGCCGTTCATATCGAAAAAGATTGGGCATGGAAAACCAGCGCAAAGGAAAAATAAGTTCATTGCGCTTTTGCGCGACCATGCGCGCCACAGTCGGGGTCATTTCCGGACGAATAGTCACCTCGCGCCCGCCGCGGTCCGTGAACGAATAGGTCTGCTCGTTGACTATCTCTTCCCCGCTCTTGGCGCGGTACAGGTCGGTCTCTTCCAAAATGGACGCGTCATATTCCACGTACCCGAAACTCTCCGCGACCTTGCGCCACACGGAAAAGATGTAATTCTGCACGGCCTGGTCTTCCGGATAAAAGTCTCGCGTGCCTTTGTAGGGTTCCAGGGATAATTTGGTTTTTTTGATGTTTTCCACTTCTTCTTAAATCTCTCGGCTTAAATCTTTATCTAAATTAAATTATACCAAAAATAAGATTATTTTACCAAATCTAGCGGCAAAATCAATGATTTTACCGTGATTTAATATAGGGGACGGTTTTAAATCGTTCCCTACAAAGTGATGTTGATAACGATCATGCTTTTTTTTCGTTCAGCCCGTCCTTGTCCCACGTCCGTCTGCGGTTCTTTTTCATCTTCTGCCGCGCCTTGCTTTCCAGGTCAAACCGGTGCGCGCGCCCCATCTCCACGAGCGCGGAGGTCAGTTCCACCAGCTTGGTCTTGAAATCTTCCGTCTGTTTATGGCGATAGCTTTCGTACCCTTTGGACAATATCTTATGCAGCAGCGCGACCTGCGCGTGGATGCCCGCGGGCAAAAGCACAACGGGCAACTGGTTGGCATAGATGATGCCAAAAATGCCGGCCAGATGCAGAGTGCGCAGCAGGCTGTCGGCCATTTCCCCGTAGAACCCGTGCTCGCCTTCAAGCTCGTTCTTCAAGAACGCGCCGTAGGCTTCCGATATTTCCGAGTGTATCAGCACGACCTTCTCGGGTACGAGTATCTCTTCCGGCTCGCTGCCCAAACCTTTTTCCTTGGCGATCTCCAGATTTTCGTTCTTGAGGGTTTCCAAGTCCATAAATTTCTCTGAAAATAAATCAGTAAAATATTTCAATACTTCGAAGTATGATGGTTTTTATCTAGCCCTTATCCGCTTTGCCTTAACGCTGGCTGCCTATCCGCTTTATCCTGCTTTGCGCCAAAGAGGTCCAGGCCAGCACGCCGACGGCAAGCAAGACCGCCTGTTTCTCTTCGGCGGTCAGCATATCTTTCTTTGACAGCTCTGTCAGGATTTGGGATGCATGTTTATGCTCCATATCAAGATTCCGATAAATCTTCTTCCATAATACGGGAAGCCTTAACGGAACCTGGAGCGGAATACGGGAATCGAACCCGTGCCTAAACCTTGGGAAGGTCTCGTACTACCATTATACTAATTCCGCAGGTATCCTTATGATACTATTTTTCCCGTAAAATATCAACCTTTCTTTTGACAGGAATATGAGTGGTATGAGAAAATGAAGGAAATGGTTACTGTTCCGTATCCCGAACTACGTTAAAATAATATTTATTGATAGACAAAGTTTAAGGGATTCCTCCCCCTCACTTCGCTCGGGGTCGGAAAGACAAATTATTTTGTTCTCTGTTTTCAGTTATAAGTTTTGAGTTATAGTTTTGCCTTTTGCGTTTTGAATTTTGAGCTTGCTTTCTGTTGAATCTTTACCCTTTCCCGATCGACATCAAAATCTGCGTATGAAACCAACCCCAAGAAAAATTCCCGCCACAATGGCCACCCAGCACCCAGACCACGGCGGCCGGCCGTACTGGCTCAAGGAAAGCTTCATCCCCACGTCCGAAGAGACCAAGGAACTGTTCATGGCGTACGACGACCTCGGCATAGAGGAATACAAGTGGGACTGGGAAGGCAAGCTGGTGGACGAATCCGTCCTGGAACGGCTCTTGGCGGAATATTTCGAATACTTCAAAAAGCATCCCTTGGGCAAGGAAAAGTTCCTGACCTTCCGCCTGCCCAATCCCAAAGTGGAGACCGAGTTCCGCCTCGGCCGCGCTTTGATGGGCATCGCGGCCTCGGCGGGCCTGGCCAAACAGGTCGGCCTGCACTCGCCTCCCCTGTTTGAGGTAATACTGCCCATGACCGAATCCGCCGAAGAGATGATAGCCATCCAGGAAGCGTTCGCCGAAATCGCGCAACTCAAGCACCCGCTCAACCGTTTCGAAAAGGACCTGCTCAGCCACATTGAGATAATCCCCCTCTTTGAGCAGGTGGACACCATCATCAATTCCGTGGACATCTTGGACAAGTATCTCCGGCTGCACAAAAAAATCTTCGGCGCCCGTCCCGAATACCTAAGGCCGTACGTGGCGCGCAGCGACCCCGCCCTGAACTCCGGCATCGTCCCGACCATATTGTCCATAAAAATCGCCTTTTCCCGCTATAAAAAATTCGAGCGCCAGCATCACATTAAATTATATCCGATCATAGGCGTAGGCTCTTTGCCTTTTCGCGGCGGCCTTTACCCTTATCGCCCCGAACGTTTTTACAAAGAATACCGCGGTGTACGCACCGCCATAATCCAAAGCGCGTTCCGTTACGATTTCCCCAAGGCCAAAGTCAAGTCGGCCATAAAATATCTCAACAGCCACCTGCCCAAAGGCGAACCGCGGGAGATATCAGCGGCCGAGGAAGCGAAAATGATAAAAGCCATCCGCCCATTTGAGAACGCGTACAAAAAAACCGTGGAAAAGATAGCGCCGCTCATAAACGATGTATCAAAATACCTGCCCAAACGGCGCGAACGCGTGCAGCACATCGGTTTGTTCGGATACAGCCGCGGCCTGGGCAAAGTGCGGCTGCCGCGCGCCATCAGCTTTACCACGGTATTATATTCTTTGGGCATTCCGCCGGAACTCATCGGCACGGGCCGAGGCCTGGCCGGGGCGCGCAAGGCCGGAAATTTACACCTGATAGAAAAACACTATCAGAACCTTAAACATGACCTGTATTTCGCCGGCAAATTCTTTTACCGCGAAGGGTTGATGGAGCTGGCAAAAAAACGCGCGGGCTGGAAAGACATCCTAAAAGACGTGGAAGAGATAGAAAAGTATTTGGGCGAGCCGCTGCACTACAAATACCTCAATGAGCAGGAGCACCAGCTGATATCAGCCAAGATCCATAAGCAACTGAAGTCGGGCCGCGGACTAACCTACCTGATAGAACAGAGTGCGGTACTTAGAAGGAGTATGGGTTAGGGATATTGACAAAAATGACAAAATTTTAAAAATTGACAAAATACCCTCACCTCTTTAAGAAACCAAGATAAAATTGAACAAAAATTTTAGAAACAAAAACTCCCTGCAAAATGCAAGGGGGTTTTTATCATATCACTATATTTTTATCCCCAATGCCAGCGCGGCTTGGGCAAGGGCGGCGATGGTCTTGGAATCGTCCAACTCGCTGGATCGTATCATCTTCCGAATATCCGAAAAAGAGAACGCTTTCATTTCCTCTATCCCTTCGTCGCGCGCTTTATCTTTCCCCGTTTGCGTAAGGCCGCGGGCAATAAAAGTATGCCCCATCTCTCTAGCCACGCCGCTCCAGATCTGGAAACTCCCCGCCTTCTTCCATTTGCGCGCCTTATACCCAGTCTCTTCCCACAACTCGCGCTTGGCCGCGGCCGAAGGTTCCTGCCCGTCGCTGCCACCGCCCGGGACTTCCCAAGAAATTTTCGCGGTCGGATAGCGATACAGCCTGACCAAAACGACCTCTTTTTTCGCAGTCAAGGCCACAATGTACACCGAATCCTTGCTCTCTATGGCGTAATATTTCTTCTTTTTGCCGCCCGGCTTTACGATGTCGTCCTCTTTGACGCGGAAATAGGGATTCTTGTGCGCGATGCGCGATCTGGTCTTTTTCCAGGCATGATGCTTGTCGGTCATGATGTCAGTTTAGCATATAAAAAGAAAACCGGGGAGAAACGCAGGTCTCCCCGGGCGGCACAAAGTCCGACTAGTATTGCTCAGCGTAACTGTCCTTCCTTCCCGTAAGGGTGAAGACGGAAAGCTTTCCCCTCAACAAGGAGAACCGGAGCCGGAGCAGTTCGACGGTGCAAAGATTGCCGTTGACCGTCCATCCCTCGTGCTCCTGCGTGGTAGCCGTCCTGAGCAGGACGGCTTTCCGGCAACCGGACAGGTCCTTGGGATCCACGGGATCCTTCGGCCGATCGCGCCGCAGGACGATGACATCAAACCTGTTCCTCCCCCGGCAGCTATCGGTCCGGCTGTAGCCGTGGGGATAAATGCGCTTCCACCCCAAAAAAGCGATGCCGGAAAAATCAAAACCGGAAGGGAGCGGGTCACCGTCCGAAACCACATGATCGATACATCCGCGCTGCGGACTGTTGTTACAGCTCATGAATCCTCCTGCGCAACTAGAATATCAGCGTATGTTTCCGAAGATGACCGCGACGAGTCGTAGCCATCAGCCGAAAACTTTTTTCCCTCCTCTCCTGGCAAGGAGAGAATGTCCCGATTTTAATCGGGACAGGTGAGGTCGAAACGATGATTATCAATAATGCCTGGTTTCCCCTCATCTGTCACCCTTGGGGTGACATCTTCTCCCTCAAGGGGAGAAGAGGAATAATCACAGATACCGCTCACTGGGCCGGCAAAACAAAAAAAGCCCCTTTGCAAGGGCTCTTCCGCGTCCGCGAAAAATCAACCCTTGCTTCCAAGGCGCTTCTTCATCCCCATCTTCTTGTAGCTCGCGTATGTCATACCTTTCAATCTTATCGCCAAATGGCTGTTTTGTCAACCAGTCCGCAAAACTGTTATAATTGATGCGCTAAAATCCAATCTATTAATCTTTCAACTATTTATGGACATCCTCGTTGTGGGTTCCGTAGCGTTCGATACCATAGAGACCCCGTTCGGCAAAATTGATGACGCCTTAGGCGGCAGCGCCACCTATTTCTCCTTAGGCGCTTCCCATTTCTCTAAGGCCGGCATTGTCGCGGTCGTGGGCCAAGATTTCACCGAAGACCACCGCAAGATCCTTCAAGATAAAAAAGTGGATCTTTCCGGCCTGGAGCAATTGCCCGGGAAGTCATTCCGCTGGGGTGGCAGATACGGATTCGACATGAACACGCGCGAAACACTGTTCACGCACCTTAACGTCTTTGAAAACTTCAAACCCAAACTTTTGCCGCATCATTTAGACAAGGAATTCGTCTTTCTGGGCAACATCCATCCGTCGCTCCAGACGCGGGTATTAAAACAGATAAAAAAGCCAAAACTCATCGGCCTGGACACCACAAATATGTGGATAGAACAGACCCGCGGCCAGCTGCTGGATGTGCTGAAGCTGGTGGATGTGTTCATAATAAACGACGCGGAAAGTCGCGAGCTTTCCGGCGAGCACAACCTGCTCAAAGCCGCCAAAAAGATCTTGGAGATGATGCAAAAGGCCAGCCCCACCCTAGTGATAAAGCAGGGCGAACATGGCCTGCTGATGTTCGGGCAGGGACAATACTTTAATTTGCCTGGGTATCCTTTGGAAGACGTGCTCGACCCAACAGGTGCGGGCGATACGTTCGCCGGTGGTTTTATGGGTTATTTAGCGAAGTGTGGCGACCTGTCCTGGGACAATTTCAAAAAAGCCGCGGTGTTCGGCTCCGTTACTGCCTCGTTCTGCGTGGAAAAAATGGGCACGCAAAGGCTTCAGGAAATAAGTCTTGATGACATAAAGAAGCGTTACGCGGAATTCCAGAAATTGACGCACTTCGAGTAGCTACAGTTACTGACAGCTGATAGCAGGTAGCAAGATAAATACAATATTGTTCGAGCGAGCGTAGCGAGTCGAGAACCGATCGAAATACGCTTCTCGACTCCGCGCTTCGCGCTCCGCTCGAAGAATAAAAAATTATATATGACTACGAAAAGAGCAACCCATAGGTTGCTCTTTTTTTGTAGTTATCCGTAATGCGTTATATCCGTAGTTTGTGTAGTGTCATTGCCAGTCTATAGTCAGGCTGCTGACCCCGCCGCGCAGGGTTATGTCCACTTTCTTTTCCGCTTGGTTGTAGTTATCCGACTCGTAAGTATTCTTGTCCGTTTGCTTAAAGTCAGTGAAGTTCCTGGAAGACAACCCCGACTGCACCGTGACTTTCGCGCCGACTGTTCGGGGCAGATGGATCTTGACCGAGCTCGCCCCCGCGTCCAAGTTTATGGCGCTGCTGACCTTATCGCCTATGGTCAGATCCGCGCTGGACGCGCCGATATGCCCGTCGAATTCCGTAACTTTAATATCGCTCAAGTCCGCGTGCAGTTTGGCAACGCCGGAATCCACGGATAGCTTCAGCGGCACGTCCGAGTTCAAATACACATTCAGATCGTTGATATGACCACCGAATCCCGCCCAAGACCCATTGGTCTTTATTTCCACGCTCTGCGTATTGCCTTTCAGGCTGCTATTGGTATCCAGGGTGGCGAAATCCGAATCCAGTTCACCCCAAACCAGGCTTTCGCCGCCTTTGCCGATATTAATCTGCCCCGCGCCCGAGCGTATGGAAATGTCCGCTTGTTTCGTGCTTGCGTCTCGGGAAATATCATACTCCTGCAATTGCCTAGTCTCGCTGTCCCGCAGGCTTATCCCTTGCCAGGAACCGAAACCTGCCAAACCCGACACATTGAACGCATAAGCCCCCACCAAGGCCAGGACCGCGAGCAATATCACTACGGAGATCAATCCGGCCACAAAGCCGCCGCGCGACAAAATGGACAACCCGATCAGAATGATAATCACTGGCCAGATGTTGGCGAAAAATATACCAACATTAAAACTAGCCCAGCCCAGGGAATTGGCCAGCAACAAAAATCCGACGAAGATGATAGTAATACCCCAAAAGAAGCGGGGAAAAAATGAACCGCGACCGTGATAATGGTGGTGATGTATTTCTTTTACCGTCTCTTTGGACTGCTCCTGGCGCTTTTCCGTTTCCGGAGTGTTGTTGTCCTTATCTATTTCCGTATTATCTCCTTCTGGCGATTATCAACACGCCAAAAAATATGAGCAACAACGGCCAGAACAGATCCCAACGGAACCAGTGGATGGGAAGGATGCGGCTAAACAGGATCAAAAAGCCAATAATGACGATTATTGTGCCCAAAAAGATGCGGACGTCATTACCGCTCCTGTTTGCCTCATTCTTTATTCCCTGGGCAAGGTCTTGGGCGTTCTGCCGGACATTTTCGGAGAATCCCTGCCCCCAAGGACGATTGGCATCGTGCGGTTGTCCCGCCTGCGGTTCGTTCGGCACGACCAGGGCCAGGATTATGTAAATCAAGATGCCCGAGCCGCCGCCAAGCACGAGCAGCAGAAAGACAATGCGGAAGATTATGGGGTCAATGCCGAAATGATCGCCAAGGCCGCCGCACACGCCGGCAATGACCCGGTCGGTCCGGCTGCGATAAAGCCTCTTGGTTTGAGTATTGTTGTCCATAATTGATATTTAATGATTGTGTGTATTATACCAAAGATTGCGGAAAAAATCTTTCCCTTGGTTAAGACGAAAAATGAATGATTCAAATGAGGTTATCCCTGTCCCCAGTTATAAGTTTTTCCGCCAACTGGCGGATTGCAGTTTTGCCTTTTGACTTTTGCGTTTTGAGTTCTTGTTCCCTGTTAAATCTTTATCTACTACTTCCTCCCAAAATCATCCTCTAACCTCGTATTATCACCCTCGTCAAAATGCCCGGTGGATACCTCTATGAATATCAGATCCAGGTCCTGGCCTTCGTTTATCATCCGGTGCTTGGTCCCCACGGGAATATCCACGCTCTCGCCCGCCTTCACTTCCCGCTCCTTACCGTCCAAAATGACCCGGCCTTTTCCCTGCACCACTATCCAATGCTCGTTTCGGAACTTATGCGATTGGTAAGACAAGCGGGACAGCGGCTTGACTGTTATCTTCTTGACCATCACGTCCTGGCCGCTTTCGTCCTGCACGGGAAAACCGCTTAGTATCTCAAAACACCCCCAGGGACGCTGTTCAATGTAATGTCCATTCATAAGATTCGATTAATCACTATCAATAGACGAAACAATTGCCGTTCTATTATATTTTTATCAGGCTTTTTAGCCGTTCTTCAATAACCTCGCGCGGGACGGGGAAAGCGTAGGCAGGCTGGGTTACAATAGCTTCCAGCAAAAATTCCTTGCCAATGACGCAGACGTTATTTACAGGATTAAGCCCAAAGTGCATCCCGTACCCGCGGCTGAACACCAGCAAGGGTTTTACGAATACGTCCTTGCCCGTTTCCGTCTTCAAAAAATTCTTGAGCCTCATTGCCTCGCCGAACGCCTGCTTAAGCACGTTTTTTTCCGGGAATATCCGGCCGCTCAAGGTCAGCTCAAACCCATTGTAACCAATTACGCCTTTATGGCTTTTGACCTCAATGCTGAAGATGCCAGTGGGGCCAACAACGGCAAAATCTATGTTGCCGTACTGGCCTGGGATATTCAAATCCTGGAACACAGTAAAGATATCCGGCAAGCCTTCCAATTCGCGCCTTATGTCCAGTTCGCCGCCCCGGCCGCGGTAGAACTTTCCGGACTTTCTCTTGAAAATCCTGATGAACGGATTGAGTATCGTTATAAGGACTATGATAAGAATCAAGGCGCCGACCGCGGTCACGAACGGATTCGAGAATCTCATTACCAACCAGATCAACACCAAGGGCAGCACGACCAAACCCGCGGCCAAAAAATAATACTTAGCGTCATTCTTCAGCAGATACCGACTATTTTTTCCGTAAATCCGGGCCATATTTCAATCGAAAATTTCGGAAAGCGGCCTCTCGTGATTCCTGAGCAGTAAACGTTTTTCATACCAGGCCAAATTTAATGCCACTACTGCCAGCATAAGCAAAGACCCTAAAACAGTCAGGGTCGACATGCGGAAAACGAGAGACAAGATCATAAACCCCGACGCCAGAACAATATACGCGCACAACGGAACAAAATATACCTTTTTGGAAACGCCGACTAGGCGGCGAGGGTGATAAAATTCAAATATTCGAAACAAGGCGGTGATGATGATAGTGACCATGAACCATCCCGCAAAATTCCGCAGAGGGATACCCAAATACGATCCGTGTTCCAGCCAAGACCAAGAACCGAGCTTAACCTGCAAGGGATCCATGAACAGATCTATGGCCGTAACCGTTACGCCATCCATAAAGACCGCCCAGGCCAGCAACCACCAGTCGCTATTGCGTATGCTTGGCTTACCCCAGCCTGACCAATAAAGGAATGAAGTAGTTATGGAATAACCGATATATGTAAAAACGGCCCAATATAAAGTGACGAGGATCGGGACACCAAGCACCGCCGGAATGTCCATATGATATACGTACCGGCCGAATATTCCTGTGTGGACGCCCAAGACCTCAAAACCAAAACCGATCAGCGCGGATAGCGCCAAGAAGCCAAGGCCGCGCCACGCGCCCAAAGTCCACATTGCATGGAAGATTATCAGAAGCAAAGGCAAAATTCCGGCCAGTAATTTGAGCGGCATGCTGCCGGCAATACCCAGGTTCAAGGCGATCACGACCAAACAAGCCAGGACGATGAGTGTATCGAACCCTAAAAGTCCCCATAGATCCTTTTCTTTTTCTTTCCGGTCCATTTGTTTAAATCCCCCGCGCCGTATACTAGCGTACTAGTACGCTAGTATACGTATCCCGGCAAGGCGGGAACACCTCAACCGCGGTTGAGGTGTTCCGAGGATAATAAAAATAAGCCATTTCTATGGCTTTATTCTAGCACCCCTGCCAAATATTTACCAGATTTAACAGAATAAATTTTTTTGCTGTTTTGACTATAACAAATTATGCTCCTTTAGGCTGTAACAGCCAGTTTTGGTGACGATGACGTGATCCAGCACGTCTATTCCCAAGATCTTGCCCGCGTCCACCAGGCGCTTAGTGACCGCCAAATCCTCTTCCGACGGCTCCAGGCTTCCCGAAGGATGGTTATGCGCCACAAGGACGCTGGCACAGCAGTTCTGCACCGCTTTCTCGAACACCTCGCGCGGATGCACCAGGTTGGCGTTAAGCGTGCCGACAGACACCACGTCGCGCAAAGTTTCCTGGTTCTGGGTATCCAAATAGAATACCACAAAATGCTCTTTTTTGTTGTCGCGGATATCCTTAAGCTGCTCCCAGACCTTTTGCGGGGATATGATCAAAGCCGCTTGCTTGTCCTTGAGCTTCCTCCGCCCCAGTTCGAAACACGCCACGATCTCGCAGGCCTTGCTCAAACCCAGGCCGTGTACTTTTCTCAATTCCTCCACGCTCGTGTTGGCTAAAGCGCCGTGCGGAAACTTCTGCAATATCTTCTTGCCCAATTCCACCACATTTACTCCCCTGCTCCCCGTGCGCAGCAGGATAGCCAAAAGCTCGGAATCCAACAGCTTGCCAGGCCCGTATTTTATCAATTTTTCCCTCGGCCGCTCACAGGAAGGCAGCTCCTTGATTTTCATATTTTGTTTCTTGGGTTTACTTAGACCACCTAATCTCCCGAAAAGTCGGGACCTTCTCCTCAAAGAAAAGAGGGTTTGTAAAATTTATTTATACAATCATATTACCATAAATAAGCGTAAAAACCAAAAACATCCTTGACGGGAGAGCAAAAATGTATTAGAATATACTTTCTTATTTTAAATCATCATTGAGGATTGGAGGATGTACTAATGCGCCAAAAAGGCGCGTCAGACGACGCGCTTCTCAAGGAGTATTTGTCCGAAGAGGACTTGGATTGGCTCAGACGCCAGGAAATGGAAGCAGCGCGGCGGAATGATATTCATAACGCCAATGCTAACGCCAGATCCTAGCCGCCAAAAGCAGCACTTACCCGTTGGTTTGTCCGCGGGTTTTCTTTTTGTCCAAAAAATATTCCTTCAGCCATAGGCCCTTAAAAAGCGGAATTGTGAGCGTGGACAATACGAACGCAAGCGAGGGAACAATGGCGTTTATTAGCGGGTTCGGCAGGCCGGCGACCACGAAGAACAAGGCCACGACAATATAGGTCAGAATGACTATTAGGACCTTGCGGGCCGCACTGGTCTCCCACGCCTTGTCCGCCTCCACCCGCGCGTTGCGCTCTTTGATGAGTTTTATCTCTTCCTTAAGCTGATGCAATTCGTCCATAGATTTCCTTTAAAAGAAAAACCGAATTATTGCCCTTCTTTATCTTCGGTGGCGACCGCCGGCCGTTTGCTTTCAGGCTCCGGTTGCTGCGCCTCCCCCGACGGCCTGTCGAATTTCGACGGCCTCTCCGGCGGCCTCTGGGAACTGAGCCTTAGGTCTTCCAACTCCCTTTGCTTGGTGAAAAAATCCAAGTTCGTAAACGGCTCGCCTTTTTCGCCGGCCTTTTCAGCATCTTTCAACGCTTTTCTCACTTCCGCCGCCCGTCTTTCCAGGTCCGCGTCCTCCATATGGTATTTTTCTAGCTCTTTTAGTGGCATAAATAAATATGATTATTTATTGTATTTACTTAGTTTTTCAATATTTCTTTCGAACTGGCTGATCTTCCTTTCCAGCATAATCTGTAATTGTTCAACGGTATCGGTATCTTTTATTTCCAAATACTTTCCAATTATCCTCATAGCCTGGCTGAGATCGCCGGGAGTATCGGGACCTAAGGCCCGAATATCGGCGACGGTCGCTTTCCGAAAATCTTTTTTCAACTCTTCCGAAACCAATATCTCTTCAGGATTTTTAATGCATGTATTGAGGATTCTGCCCGCTATTTCCATCAATAATATCCCCTCACCGTATCTTCTTCTTAATTTTTTGGCATCCGACTTAGATAAACTAGCTTCAAAAGCCCCTGGCTGTGCCTTGTCTTTGCTTTTTTCTCCCCGCAACACACCTTTCCTCAGACGGCCATCTTCGTCCAAATCCCTTTCCAGATCCACCCGGTGTTTCTTCGCGGGACCCTCTTCCCGCAACTCCGGCGATTTCGAGATGTCCGAAGGCTTAGGGATATGAATAGGCTCGTCAGCATTTTCCAGTATCGCCAACTCCTTGAAGAAAGCGTTTCCTGGCAATGGCTGCGCTTTAATTTTAGGACGGCTGGATCTTTCTTGCGCCAAACGGCGGATGTTCCAGGCATTACGCAAAAGTTCCTGGAGATGAAAGGTAGATTTTGGGTTGGTATTAAGCCTCTTGGCCCAGACGACCAGCTGGTCGTCGGTCGCTTGGGCAAAAAAGTCATTTTCAAATTCGGAAAAGGGTTGGTGCCCGATGATCTCCTGGGCCGCATCCGCAAAAGCCTCGAGTTTCCGCTCCTTTTCTTCCCGTTCCTTTTGTAGGTTTTGTTCTTGGTTTCCGCCTTGTTCAGGATTCATATCGAAATATTAAATGATAGTCCCCTTTCCCCTATTTTAGCTATTTTATGCGGGAATGGCAACAATGACAAAGGAACGTGTAAACTTAACAGTCAATTTTATTCTGTAATAAATTAAAAAAGCCAAGGTTGAATGATTTAAAAAATTCTAACGCATAATTTTAGGAAAAAAGAAAGGCTACCATTAAGGACATTGATATTCGCAATAATATAAAGTTTCTTTTAAGAAAAAACACTAATACTGAAAAACGAGACTTATTAACCTGTTTTCAAAGTAAAAACAAAGTAACCACACTAACGTGACTACTTTGTTTCACCTTGTCTCAACTCGAGTAATTCGAACTATCCACGGTATCAATTCGATTATCAAATAAGCAAACAAAGCGTAAATGATAATCGCAAACATGGTAGAGAATTCTACTACTATATCCGGCTTAATAACTCGAATCGGAAATGTGCCTCGAAACGGTTTAAGCAACGGAGTGCTGAAATTGTAAATGAACGGGACAAACGGCGCATTGGGATTTTCAGCAAACAATCGTAAGACAAATCGTAAGCCTAGAAATATCTCGACCACCCAGAGAAACAGATCAATAAAGCCCATCAAAATTATTGGAAGTCTTCGTGTTCTACATCTTTACTCCTTTCCTAGAACCCTAATAATTCTTTAACAAAAATTGCGGTAACTCGATTCGGTATTGCTTCTTTGCAAAACCGTAACAGTATGTTAATTTGCTGTGCATACTGAACCTGCCCATTGCGTGTTGGCCTTTAAGCGATAAGACATACTTTTTAATTCTTTTTTTACCTTCAGTTTTGTCCTTTACGATTTTTTGTGCTCCAATACTCCCAGGCAACCTAGCAGCGCCTAAAGCATAACCCGGAAATTGACTACCGCTCATAGAAGCAACTCATACCTTGCCGTCTTTAAATTACCGTATAACACTCCCAATTGCGTAATCCGGCGAACACCGAGCTTCCTCATCTAGCGCCCTTGTTTCTCGCTTCATGCTTATTAGTTTACTTCTCCCAAATCGTATTTGCCAGATTCGTTAAACTTTTTGTTCAATCCCAAAATTTCCAAGGTAATTAAGGACATAGTCATTACCTCGGATCATTCTGGAATCGCTTCCAAAACCTCGCGCTTAGCTTCTTATCAGGAGTTTGCGCAATCGCTTCAATACCGTTTTGTTTAAAAGCATTAACAGTTTCGGAAATAATGTAACCGTCCAAAACTTTAGTGGATCTTTGAGCTTTTGGCTTAACTTTTTCTTGTATGCAATATCTTCCAGTAACGTTCCTGCGTCCTTATCCTCTTTTAAAGGTCATTTAATTACTGAACTAATTTTGGACTTAATAACATTTACTGGAATAGCAAAACTAATATTATTAGACCCTACAACTGTTGCCACATTTACACCAATCACATTTCCATTCAGATCAACCAGTGGTCCACCGGAATTGCCGGGGTTTATTGCTGCGTCAGTTTGGATCACTCCTTTTAATGTTTCCGTATTACCGCCGTCGCCTCCTGCGGTTACTGTTCTATCTAACCCTGAAATTATTCCAACCGATACTGAGTTGTTATACTCACCTAAGGCATTGCCAACTGCAATAACCCTTTGGCCAAGCTTTAGACTTCCCGAATCACCAAAATTTACCGTGGGGTAATTGCTTCCATCAATTTTCACAACTGCTAAGTCTTGGCTGGAATCCCGATATACAACCGTCGCTGGCAACTGCTTGCCATTGGATAGCAGGACGGTATAAGAAGCATTGGTGTCGTCTACCACATGGCGGTTAGTGACAATGTAACCATTGTTTGAGACGATGAAACCAGTTCCTGCTCCAACTTTTTGCCTTACCGTTCCATTCTGGCGATACACCGGAATCCTCATTCCAAAGTCCTGAAAGAAGGGATCGTCACCAAATGGATTTTCGTAGACCACTTCCAGTTTTGGCACATCTTTTGAGATTACAATAGATACCACTGCTGGAGTTATTTTAGCAACAGCTGATGTAAGTAAATCGTCTTCTGAGGCTTGACGGACTTGTTGCCGTCTATCAATTTCTGACTGAGTCAATGCCGAAGGCTTACCGGTTGTCTCTGAGGATTCTGTGATTTTTTGCTGCAACTGATCCTGTAATCCTGATATCTGTCTTTGCAGAGCCAACACCTTTTTATCAACTTGCTTTTCACCGATGGTAAAACTAGCTGCGCTTGAACCGACAGCCAGAATCGCTAGACCTATTAAACTGGCGATTACTTTTCTGCTCATATTTTATACTCCTTTCTTAGCCCGATTAACTGGCCGTTTCTCTTTCATGGGCAGGGTCTCCCGTTTTTTGTATTCAACTTTATTATTTTTCATATCAACCGTAACGGTGTCTCCTTCAAGTATCTTTCCGGATAGCATTTCTTTAGCAAGACCCGTTACTATTTCATTTTGGATTTTGCGTTTTAGCTCCCGGGCTCCAAATTCAGGAACAAACCCAATCTCTGCCAAATGATCAATTACAGAATCGCTAAACTCCAGTTCTACGCCTTGGCCACGGGCAGTTTTCTTTACCCGTTCTAGCTGCAATTTTACAATTAACTTAATCTGCTCGCGAGTTAATGAATGGAACACAATTATTTCATCAATACGATTTAAGAATTCCGGCTTAAACTGCATACGCAAAACATCGACTAGTTCAGCTTTTAATTCTTCGTAAGTTTTGGCTTTTTTAGCAGTTAAGTTATCCTGAATGATTTTGGAACCCAGGTTACTGGTAGCAATAATCAATGTATTCGTGAAATCAACCACTCGACCCTTACCGTCAGTTAGCCTACCGTCATCAAATACCTGCAACAATATATTATCTACGTCCTGATGAGCCTTTTCTATCTCATCAAGCAAAATAACCTGATACGGACGCCTTCTGACTGCTTCTGTTAATTGTCCACCTTCTTCATAGCCCACATAGCCTGGCGGCGAACCAATGAGACGAGAAACGCTATGGCGTTCCATATATTCAGACATATCAATACGAACCATTGCGTCCTCATCACCAAACACCACCCAGGCTAAAGCTTTAGCAAGCTCAGTTTTACCGACACCGGTAGGACCAAGAAACATTAGTGTTGCGATAGGCCGTCTTTGGGCAGAAAGTCCAGCTCTACTACGACGGATAGCATCGGAAACCGCGGTGATCGCTTCCTCTTGACCAATCACTCGCTCATGCAGTTTTTCTTCCATGTGCAAAAGTTTTTCTTTTTCTTCTTGGGTCAATTCTTGCACCGGGACGCCAGTGATTTTTGACACCACTTGAGCAATATGTTGCCGATTAACCTCAGCAGTAGTAACACCTTTTTCTTTGCGCCATGCAGTTTCTTTATTAGATCGTTCATTCTCTAATTTTACAATTTGGCCTTCTTGCTCTTTTGCTTTATCATATTGCTTGTGGCTTAAGGCATATTCGCGCTCTCTCTTTAAGCGGTCAATTTCTACATCTATTTTTTTAACTTTTTCTGGTCTGGAAGTTAAACCAATGCGAACCCTGCTTGCTGCTTGGTCAATCAAATCAATAGCCTTATCCGGCAAAAAGCGATTGGTGATATACCGATCAGATAATTCACTTGCTGCAATAATAGCTTCATCAAGAATCTTTACTTTGTGGTGAGCCTCATACCGGTCACGCAAACCTCGCAAAATTTCAATTGTTTGAGGAACTGTTGGTTCGTTAACGAATACCGGTTGAAACCTGCGCTCGAGCGCCGCGTCTTTTTCTATATGCTTCTGGTATTCGTTTAAGGTTGTGGCGCCGATTAAATGCATTTCACCCCGGGCAAGGTGTGGTTTGATTACTTGCGATACGTCAAGACCGCCTTCCTCGCCACTACCGCCAGCTTTCATAATGGTATGCAATTCATCCACAAAGATAATTAAATCTTCTTTGTTAGCAATAATTTCATCCAGAACGGCTTTAATTCTTTCCTCAAATTCACCACGATATTTGGAGCCAGCAACAAGTGAGTTTATATTCAGCTCAACAACTCGTTTGCCCTGCAACACTTCCGGCACATCTTCATTCAAGATTCTTTGTGCCAAACCTTCAACGATAGCCGTTTTACCAACTCCCGGTTCACCAATTAGTACCGGATTATTCTTAGTACGACGAGAGAGAATTTCAATTGTGGTCTCAATTTCATCAGCACGGCCGATGACTGGATCTAACCGACCCTCTTTGGCCATTTTCGTGAGATCTCTTGAATACTTATCGAGCTGCGGTGTTGTGCTTTGAGCTTCTACTCGGCCTTCAGCTGCGCCTTTGCCCACGACTTTTACAATTTTTTGTCTTAAACTCTCCGAGGTTAACCCATATTTCCTGAGCAGATCGCCCGCCATACCGTCTGCTTCCTCAACAAGCCCTACAAGTAAGTGTTCCGGTCCAATATAGCTATGGCCCAATTCTTGGCTGACCCTAAAGGCAAGTTCCATGACATTTTTGATACGAGGAGAAATGGCTAGCTCTACTGTTTCTCCTTTTTTAGTTTCAGTCGTTCCTTGCGGCGCATTGGCTTCAATGTAATTTTTTACGTCCGTTTCATTAATTCTAAAATGTTTGAATATTTCTTTAACCACGTCATTGGAAGCGAGTGCGTACAACAAATGCTCTGTATCAAGTTCATTTCTTTTAAATTTTATTGCAGATTGCCCAGCTTCCTGAATAAGTTCCTTGGTGTTTGCAGACAAATACTGATCAATGTCTATACTTTCACGATGTCGTGGAATGGGATAACCTAAATGAGATGAAAACTCATCAAAGCCTGGTGTCCCATCAAAATCCGAAAAGAAGTTATCAAACGGGCTTCCGCCAAATATTCTCTCTAATGGAGAACGGAATTGTTGGTCGCGAACCAGCTTTTGGTAATCGTAATTGCACACATTTAAAATTTCCTGTCTGCCATTTCGTAAAACAGTGACTTGCATGCTTGCCGGTCTTCGTTTGCAAATTTCACATAATTCTCTTGCCATATTTTCTACCTCTCAAATCACCACACAACAAAATAAGCTACTTATCAATAAGAAAAAGTAACCCATTTTCACCTACAACCCAAGCCAGGAAGCAACAAGACGAACTAACTAATGAACAAGAACTAACACGCTAACAGCTTGAGGCCTCAAGTAAACGAACTTACAAACTTACACTTACATTCTACTTCAATAACATGCCTGACTTTACTCCCTGACCTGGGTTGCCAATCCTTTTAAAGGATTGGAGTTAGCCAGCTTACTTAGGAAGTTAATAAAGGTTACAGCTTCTCGATACAAAGCCTTCAAAATACGAAGCTATTTTGAAAATTTTACGCCTGAAGCTGCGCACACCACCTTATTAACCTCATTCCAGTGATCTGGAATGTTTAGACTCTCTGCAATCTGCAGACAATCTTTCTTTTGATTAAATATTTAAGTGTTTAAAACTACTTTTCTTTCGCCGAAAACCGGCTCTAAGTTTTATTTAGCCGTAAAACTTCCCAGCGGAGGAATTTCTGGACCGAAGGAACCGCTATCCTCATATAAATCCACCACCTTTCGGAAATATTGGATTTTACAAGGATAGAAGAGTGGTCGCTTAAAGCTTCCACCGCTATCCACATATATAAACGTATTACCTTTTAAAAAGTGTCAAACTAAAATAGCCCGTGATTACGGGCTATTTTAGCGCCTACTCAACTTTTACAGTAATCTTTTTTGGCTGGGCTTCTGGGACCTTATCAAAGGTCACTTTCATAACTCCATTTTTGCAAGTTGCTTGAGGTTCTTTGCTCATGTCAATCTCACCGGGCACGGCCATTCTGTAAGAGAACGAAGAGGAAGCCCGGCGGTAGAATTTGCGGTCTTTGTCTTGCTTGCTCTGTTCCTGCTCACCACGGATCCATAACACGCCTTTGTCGTAGGTAACCTCCACTTTGTCTGGATCAATGCCCGGAACCGCTGCTTCTACATACACGTGCTTATCGTCTTCGGAAACAGAAAGGCCGGACGACCAGTTAGATCCGCTGTCATTGAACAAATTCAACCAGCGATCCTCGTCAAAATCCAAATCAAAAATAGATGGAATTCTTAAATTATTAAAGAAGCCCCATGGAACTAAATCTCGTGCCATAATTAAACACCTCTTTCTCAAGCGCTTAAACCCTATTAAAAAGGTGCAAACGCTTATATCCTATCAATTCGACCTTTAATTTTTCAATTAATTAAACACGGAGGAAACAAAAAGGTGTCATAAATAAAGATAAAGCCCACCAGATTTGGCGGGCTTTATCCCAAGCAAGCTCTAGGTAGCTTTCTGATCTTTGTTGTCAGAAGTGGTGCTATTTTGAGCTTGGTTATTAGTATTAGTATCTGCCATATTACATCACTCCTTTCTTTAGGAAATTAATAATATAGGAAAGCAGCTGCTTGCAATATATTAAACAATCATACAAATAAAAGGTGCCAAATTATTTTAAAACCTTTGCTACCAATCCGTTCGCCATAAAATTCTGTTTCAATTACCCTATTTATGACTACTCTCAAAATATGAATCATGCCCTTGCTTTCTTTAGCAATGATAGTTTCCTTGGGCAAGATAATTTACTGCTGGTTAATGTCTAAATCAAGCAATCTCATTCTGCTTTGTAAGTTAGACACGGCAAGCTCCATGTACTCCTCTGATTCAAGATCTAGATACAGCGATCTACGTCCACAGAAGCCCAAACCATAAGTCTAATCTTTCGAGGATGCTTTAGCAGACCTCTGCCAAAATTCCTTTCCGGCTATAAAGCTGGCGCTAACATCTGCTGCAGATTTATTTGAAAATTCTTTCCAAGCCAGTAAATGCCAAAAATAAGCACGGGCATAATGCTTATGGTTGTATAGCAATTCAGCCTGCAAGGAGAGCCACCGCATTGTTGTACACCTTGGTGTAAATTATTATTAAAATCTTCTTTAGAAAGTCTTATAGTAGTCATTTAAAAATTTTGGTTTCATATAAGATCTTGGCTGGTCCCTAAACTCTACCATGTCTTTGATGTAAGGGTGTTCAGCTAATTTCTTACGGGTTCTGGAAAGCAATAGTTTAACCGCATTTTCGGTTTTGCCCATGACCCGGGCAATTTCTTTAATTGGCATTTCTTTTTGGTAGCGCATTAATATTGCGTCTCTTTCTATAGTGGAAAGCCCATGGACTGCTTTCCAAAGTTTTTCAGCTTCTATCTTTCTGTCTACAGTATTAGTAATTTCGACCGGCACATCGCCAATCTCCTCCAAAGGAATAAGTTTACGAGAGCGGTAATAATTCACCAATAAATTGTGCGCAATTGTCATTAAATATACCAGATAGGAATAGCCTCTGATACGAAATTTGGGCAAATGCCGAAAAGCCCTCGCAAAGGTTTCCTGCATGAGATCTTCGGCGATGTCTTTCTGATGGCCGGTCCGATACCAAAAGTAGTTGTAAATTTTATCGGCGTACTTTAGGTACAGCTCCTGAAAGACCTGGGGGTTAAGCTTTGCCCTGTAAACTATATCAATATCTTTTTGCTGCATAAACTCGTCATAGGATTTTTATCAATTGGGTTGACCAAAACAGTATGAATAAAAACCACTAGACTCTCGTATAATTCAGCCAATTCTAAATCATTTCATATAGTTTGCTAAACATAATTACAATGAGTGAAATGTTAATAACAAACTCCCAAATTAGAGCGATGTATTATTCAAAACATAAATGTTATGAGTCAATAGAACGACTTTGTGGAGCTTTAAACCAACGAAGTCGTGCTAGCTGTTAATGGCTGGGGTGGATGGATTCGAACCATCGAATGGCGCCTCCAAAGGGCGCTGCCTTACCACTTGGCTACACCCCAATGAGTAAAACCTAAATCCTAAAAACTAAACGCCAAACTTTCAGGACAGCTTATATATTATAAGATATTCGCCCCAAAAAGAAAAGACCCGCAAAGACAAAGGTGTTAATCGAATGATAATCTTGGACAAGCGGGACGTCAGATACATTAGACACTAGTAACTACAAAATTATGGGCCATTATTATGGTTTTATGTATGGCACGGGAGCGAATATTGCCATGATAATCTTATGGATACTTTTGATAGTGGCGGTCATTTGGATAATAGCGGAAATGGGCCGGCGCGGCCGCTATTACCACGACAGCCGCGATTATTACGACCGGTACGGCGAACATGGCCGCGGCAGGCATTACGCGGATGACGCCTTACGCGTATAAAGCGAACGCTACGCCAAGGGAGAAATAACCAAAGAGGAGTATGTACAAAAGAAGAAGGATATACTAGGATAATTCAAAAATCAAAATTGAAACTTAAAATTCAAAACTGGGAACAGGGATACCCTTTACTGTCATTCCCGCGATACCATATGACTTGGACAAAGCTCAAGCCAAGGCAGTTAAAACGGAGATCTTAACACAAATGTAAGATTTCGGATATCTCGATAGATCGAGGTTCCGGAATGCAAACAAATGTAGGAGCAAATATAATCCGGCCCTACAGGGATTCAGTTCCCCAAGGGGCATCCTTGCTCTAAGCAAGGATGCCCCTTGATTTTCAGACCTGAAAAAAGAATCTAATTAAACCGGAAGGTTTCGGCGATGGGAGAAAAAATGATTGAACCTGAAATGTAATACAGGTTGCTGCCTTTCATTACCGCAATGCCGACCCCACCGTTCTCGTATTCATACCTTATGGCAGGCAAGCCAGCGAACTCCGTGCGGAAATATCCGGTCACTTCGGGACTGCCCTGCATCTGCCTTTCCACCGCGTCCAGACTCACGCCGCCCAACCCCGGATACCGCTGCATCGCGCCCAGCAATTCCCCGCTTTGCGCGTCATACAGCGACAAATCGTATTCCGTCGCTTGTTTCGCGACCACTTCCCTGCCCGAGGACATGGTGAAGGAAAATCCCCATTCAGTATTAATATATTCTTTCGGCGTGGCCGGCTGCCGCGCTTCTTTGTTAGCGTCCCCTCTCGGAAAAATAACCTCCGGCGTAGTGGTGGAAGACGAGTTTTCCGCTGGGTTGGTCTGTTCCCCTTTCACTTCCCCGCCCATAACGCCCGGACCTGATACCTGGTCCCCTTGCGCCGTAGTCGGCGCGGCAGTAATTGGTTCATGCCCAGCTGACTGCTCGGCTTTCTGGTATTTATGTTTTGCTGCCGCGTAACCGGCAGCGGCTGCCGCTGCCGCGAGCAATAGCGACAAGAGCAGCGCGCGGTACTTGAACTTGCGGATCTTTTCTTCGTGCGCGGCCACGACATCGGCATGCGAAGCAGCAGACCGTCCAGTCTCCACGTCCTTGCTGCCAGGCAAAGCAAAAGAGGAAATAAATCCCAAAAGCACCAACATCGCCCCATAACCTAAAGTGGTCTTATTCGCCGCGGTTGTTTCATTCTTGATGATATTGGATAATTCGTCTTTCACGCCCTGCGGCAGGTTACCCTCGAATGCCGACGCGCTGCCGAACTCTATCTGCGACGCATGGCTGGAAAGCGATTGTGAGATCTGCTGTTTGGCCGCAGCCGGGATCACATTACTCTGCTCGATCCCGTTGCCTAAATTAGAAGTTAAAGTGGAGATCATTATCGCGCCTAACACGGCGGAACCCAAAGTGGCGCCGACCTGGCGCATGGTGTTGTTGACCCCCGACGCCTCCCCGGCCTCTTCCACGGACACGGCCGAAAGCGTAATGTTGGACACTTGCGCCATTATCATCCCAAGACCAAGCCCAAACAAAATAAATCCGGGAGCCAATGAAAGCTGGGTCGCGTCAGGCCGCAGGGAATACCGCAGCACTAAAAAGGCGGCCACATTCACCAATAACCCAAGCTGTACCAACCGCTTGGGCGACATGAGCCGCACCAGAAAAGCGGACAGCGGCGCAACCAGAAGCGACGTTATGGACATCGGGATCATAAACAGTCCGGTGTGGAACGCGTCCAGGCCTTTAACGCCCTGCAAGAATATAGGAATGGAAAATATCAACCCGGCCTGGCCTAAAGCTAAAATAGCGGTGGTGATGGCGCCCGCGGTGAACTGCTTGTTCTTGAACAAGGTCAACGAGACCAGCGGCGTCTTGCCCGTACGGTCCATATGCCGCTCCCACAAAAGGAATAAGGAAAAGATGATGAGGCCTATAGCCACGAATACAGGCACGACTGACATTTGCCCTAAATTTACGGCATGGCCCGCGATCGCGAACACCTCTTTCGCCTTGAACCAGCCATAGGTTTCAGCTTTGATGAAGCCATAGACAATAGAAAGCAGTCCTAAAGAAGAAAGTACCACGCCGATCCAGTCCATTTTTGGTTTTTCTTCGCGGTCGCGCGATTCGCTGATGATGATGGAACCAATGAGCAATATAATGGCGACGAACACGTTGACACGGAACGCCCAGCGCCAGGAATAATTGGTGGTCAGCCACCCGCCCAAGATGGGCCCGATGGCCGCGGCCGCGCCTGCTATACCTCCCCACACTCCAAACGCGACGGCGCGGTCGCGGCCCTTATAGTTGGCCACCAGCAAAGAGGCCGTGGCCGGCATCATCAAAACCGCGCCAATGCCTTCTATCACCGCTTCGCCGCCGATCATCATTGTCACGGACTTGCTGATTGACGCAATGAATGAACCGAGCGCAAAAATGGCCGCGCCGACCATAAACATTTTCTTGCGGCCAAACAAATCGCCTACTCTTCCGCCTGTGATGGTGAACGCGGCCAATATCAATGAATAAGCGGTGACGACCCACTGGATGCCTAAAATGTCAGTATGCAGGTCAGTGATGATAGTGCGCAGAGACACGTTTAAGATGGTAGTGTCAATGATGATTATCATCAAGGCCAGGCTCAGGACAATAAGCGGCGCCCATTTGCGGAAGCCGCGAGGACCTGAGACAGCCGCGTCTTTCGGATTATTGCCGATTTTGCTGTCGCTAGGTACTAAGGAAGTTTCAAATTGCATAGCGTATATTAAAACGTTGAAGATCACTTAAAGTTATTTGCCCTTGCTTTGCCCCAAGATGTCGCGAATGGACCGCAGGCGCGACGCCAGGTTGGTAGCGAACTTCTCCAGGTGCGACAGCTTGGCTAGCACGACCATATCTTCGCCCATGCTAAAAACCAGCAGCTTTTCGCCCTGCTTTAGACCCATCTGCTCGCGGGCCTCGGACGGGATTACCACCTGGCCCCGCTCCCCGACAGTGGTGGAGCCGAAGAATTTTTCCGTGTGTTTATGGTTGTTCATATAAATATGATTAGTATGAATTATCATATACTATTTTACCTCGCTTGTCAATACTCTTCCTTGCCCGCTTGAGCAAGCGGGATTAAAGATTATTTTTCTTGGGCCGTCCTATAATACGTATGCCAGATCTGGCTAGTAGCCTGTAGGAATTAGCTTGTAGCAAATGCAATTGCTACTGTCTACTAGCTACCAGCTACAGGCTATTTAATAATTATTAATTATTAATCACACCCATGGCCGAACAGGAGATCCACAACGTGAACATAAAGATCTCGGGCGCCGAGGACACGGGCAGCCAGGTTAAGATCCGCGACCAAAACCAGCGGATCTATTCGTTCTTTAAGACCAAAAAGGACGGCGGCGAGACCGAAGCCTACAGGAGTTACCGACAGTTTAAGGTCGGCGACACGGCTTTGGTAACGTTCAAGGAAGTGCCTTACAAGAATGGGACCATAAAGAATGTGATGATGTTCAAGCCGGCTACGGGCGAACCGGATCAGGCCGCGGTCACGCCCCAGGCGCAATGGCGCGCCCGCGGGCAAGGGCAGCCGGGACGCGAATATTGGGAACAGCGCGAGGCCAAGCGGCAGTCCAGCATTTTGATGCAGGTGGCGTTCAAGGCCGCGGTCGCCATCCAGGCGGCAAAGATAAATGCGGGCGAAAAAGAAGACCGCGACTGGCTGTATAACACGACTTTGGAATATTACGACTGGCTGGAGGAACGGATAGAAGAGCCGGACGGAGGCAATACTCCCCCGCCGCCTTTCCCAGAGGCCCGCGGACGGCAGGAAAACGAGGATGAAATAATTTTCTAGATTTTTGATAAAAAGGATGCATGGGGCATCCTTTTTGGTTTAACAATTAATGCTATGGCTTCTACCAAACGCAAATCCGCCGGCTGGCGGATTTGCGTTTTGAATTTTGAGTTGTTATTCACGGTTTCGCCCCCTGAATTGTTTCCCTCGCTTCATCAAGCAATCTTACCACTTCCTCATCACTCAACTGCGGAAAATCCTCATACCACTCCCCCACGGCTATAAAGTCTTCGGGCTCGTACAGGCAGACCAGCTCGTCCACCAGGCTCTTGAGCGCGGCTGACGATTCCTTAGCGCATACCGGTACGGCAAAGACCAATTTCGCGGGCTTGGCCAGGCGCAAGGATTCTATGGCTGCCCGCGCGGTCACGCCAGTTGCCAGCCCGTCGTCCACCAGGATCACAACCCGTCCACTAACCTGCGGATTATGCCTATTGCCGCGGAACAGCCGGATGCGCCGCTCCATTTCCGCGCTCTCCTTGGCCACAAGGTCTTCCATCTCCTCTTGTTTTATTCCTAGCAAAGGGATCTCTTTCTGGTTGAGCAGCATTATTCCCCCTTCGGCAATGGCGCCGATGCCAAATTCTGGGTTCCCGGGCGCACCGAGCTTTCGCGCCACCAGTACATCCAACAAAGCGCCTAATTTTTTTGCGACTTCAAACCCTATTGCCACGCCACCGCGAGGCAAAGCCAAAACTATAGGCTGCTGCGGCCCGTATCGCGCAAGCCGTTCGGCCAACTGCTGTCCCGCGTCCGCGCGGTCAAAAAAAAGTTTTCTTGGCGTCATAAATCTCATTTTATCCTGGCATAGCGGCCCATTAATTCCGCTTCCCCGATAATATGCCCGGCCATGGCCGCTTCCATTTCCTTGCGGGACGAGCCTTCAGGAAGGTTCAGCCGAATGTCCAAGGCATAGAGCTTGAAAAAATACCGATGCTCGCCCGACGGCGGACAAGGACCAATGTAGCCGTCCTGCCCCGCGCTGTTCCTGCCCTTGGTGATCCCCGGCAAAACAGCATTCTCATTCAGTTCAGCCGTGTCCAGTTCCATATCCCAAAGCAACCAATGCGTAAATGTGCCTTTAGGCGCGTCGGGGTCATCCATTATCAGCGCCAAAGTGACCGTGCCTTCAGGCGTATCCTCAAATACCAACGGTGGATTGACATTATCCCCATCGCAGGTATATTTGACCGGAATAATCTGGTTATTGCCGAACGCTTTACTCGTTATTTTCATATCTATCTCCTTGTGGCTAAACATCTTTTAGATTAATGACGGATAAGTCTCGGTTTTTTTAATTTCCAATAAATATAAAAAATTATCACGGACCAAAGCCGTTACATAAAGAATCGGACGGAAAACGCTTCTTTTTCCGGTGAAATGATGATAAAATGGATAGGGAGGGCTTATTTTGAACCGATGAACCGCAAAAACAAAAATTTCATTATAGGATTCACTCTGATAGAACTGCTAGTGGTCATTGCCATAATCGGCATTTTGGCGAGCATAGTACTAGTCGCCACAGGCTCGGCGCGGATCAAGGCGCGTGATGCCAAACGAAAGACTGATTTGGCACAGGTCGGGCAGATGCTTTACGCTGGTTCTTGTTACGCGCCGAACGCTGGCGCGGGTGACTACGACTTGGCGGACTTAATGGGAGAGCTCAAGACCAAATATCCTCAGTACGCTAAATATTCCTTTTTGCTGCCCAAAGACCCCAAGACAGGCAGCGATACGCAGACCAATTATCGTTACATCTTTTCCGCTGACGGGCATTGCGCCATTTACGCGAACTTTGAAAACAAGGACGAACCTATAACCCTAACAGGCGTGACCGTGCCTACCCCTGGCGCGGGCGCGGGGACATTCCGCGCCGCCACAGCAGGCCCGAATGGCACGGATATTTTTTATCAGGTAGGAAAATAGACAAACACGATCAACTAATAGCCTGTAGGAAGTAGCTTGTAGCGAACGCGATTGCTTTTTGACTACTAGCTACCTGCTATCAGCTGCTAGCTAGTATCAACTATAAGATAACACAAGGAGACAACCATGGAAACCGCATTGCAAGTCAACAATCTGGTTAAGCGATACAAGGAGTCCGAGGCAGTGAAGGGAATTTCCTTTTCCGTGCCCGAGAACGTAGTCTTCGCGCTCATCGGACCGAACGGCGCGGGCAAGTCCACCACTTTAAGGATTGTGGCGACCATCTTGACGCCGACCTCGGGCACCGTGAAGGTCTTCGGCCTGGACGTACAGAAAGATTCCCAGGAGGTCAGGAAGATAATAAGTTATTTACCCGAAGAGGCCGGCGCCTACAAAAACCTTACCGGACGAGAGTATTTAGATTTTATGGCCGGCCTATATACCAGCGACAGCCAGAAACAGAGACAATGCGTGGACTTCGCTTGCGAAATAACCGGCCTTAAAGACCGACTTAAAGACAAGGTCAAGACCTACAGCAAAGGGATGACGCGCAAGCTTTTGCTCGCCCGCGCCGTAATGACCAAGCCCCGCCTGGCTATTTTGGATGAGCCGACCTCAGGATTAGATATAATCAACGCTATTGAAATCCGTAAGATGGTCCGCGACCTGTCGCGCCAAGGCATGTCCGTGCTGCTTTCTTCCCACAATATGCTGGAGATAGAATTCCTCTCCGACCAGGTTGGCATAATCAACAAGGGAGTGCTGGTGGAATGCGGCACCGCCCCGGAATTGAAGACGAAATACGGCGGGAGCAACCTGGAAGAAGTGTTCATGAAGCTGGCCGTGGGACCGAAAGGGTGAGTTCTGCATGCTGACGGAAGACCGCGGTAGGAATATAAGATCTAGGATATAAGATGTAAAATATGGGTTGCTCGCGTTAGGGAGGGGCTGATGAGATTTAAGATTAAAGTTGAAAGATTAAACCTACCTTCGGTAGGTCTGTAGGCAGAAAGCAAACTCAAAACTCATAAGTCAAAAGGCAAAACTGCAACTCAAAATTCAAAACCTGGAACAGGAACAGCCGCATTTGTCATTCCGAACGCTAGTGAGGAATCCCTTATATGATGATCATCAACAAGACAATGTTTAAGGGATTCCTCGCTCGTCAGACTCTCTCGCCTGCCTGCCGCAGGCAGGGAATGACAACATTCAATAATTTTCGGCCTTTTAATAAATTTAACCTTAAGCAATATGAAAAAATTCCTCATTTTGGTGAAAAAAGAAGTCAAGGAACTTTTGACCTTACAGACCCTGGCCCCGCTTCTGGCGGTCGTGGTGGTCTTTATGTTCCTGGGCAAGGCCGTTGGCAAAGAATCGGCCAAAAACGAAGGGAAACAAACCATTGCCTTAGTCGACCTGGACCGATCTGGATCTTCCGCGCTGGCAAAACAGGCTTTGGAAAGTAGATTTTCCCTGGACATATATTCCACCGACGACGCGCAACAGGCAGTTAAACAAGCCCAAGACAAGGGCGACAAAGTAGTTGTGGTCATCCCCCAGGGTTTTGGGCATGGACTGGATCAAAAGCAGCCGCAAAAACTCGAAGTCTACACGGTGATGAACAATTTCTCCTTTCTTGGAGCCAAGTCTGGCCAGCAGGCCGCCCTGGCGGTCCAGACAGTGAACGAAGCCTTAAGCAACCAATTTGTCGCGGCCCAGACCAACAGCGCTGACCCCGCGTTCCTCAAAAACCCCATTGTGAACGACGACTATGTGCGCGTTGGCCAGAAGCAGGCGCAGACAAGCCCGACCGCCATTTCCAGCTTCATCTCCCAGCAGACCACGTTCATCCCCATAGTGCTCTTTATGGTCATAATCTTTGCTTCGCAGATGATAACAGCTTCCATGGCCGCGGAAAAAGAAAATAAAACCTTAGAGACATTGCTGTCCGCGCCTATCAGCCGGCAATCCATCATCGCCGCCAAGCTGGTTGGCGCCAGCCTGGTCGCGCTTGTCACTGCCGGCGTTTACCTTATTGGCATGCGCTACTACATAAACGGAATGACCGCGGGCCTGGGCGGCGCTTCGGCCCAGACAACCATTGTCAGCGACGCCGTCAAGAACGCTGCGGTCCAGCTCGGCCTGGTTTTGAGCTTCATTGACTACGTGATGCTTGGCCTATCCCTGTTCTTCGGCATCTTAGCTGCTTTATCCATCTCCATCATTTTAAGCTCCTTTGCCGAGGACACCAAGTCCGCCCAAAGCATGATCGCTCCGCTGATGATGCTCATCCTTATCCCTTATTTCTTTACGATGTTCCTGGACATAGGCACGCTTTCGCCCATAATGAAATGGCTCATTTATGCCATCCCGTTCACGCATCCGTTCCTGGCCGCTCCTAACCTGATGCTCGGCAACAGGCTGGACGTGCTTTGGGGCATCCTGTATATGGCCGGATTCTTCGCCGTGTTTGTGTTCATCGCCAGCAAGATATTCGCTTCGGACAAAATATTGACCATGCGTCTTAAATTCGGAAAAAAAGGGATACTACTTAACCGCTAAGGATGATAAATTTTAAGTTGTTCCATTCCAGGAGAAGGACCGTCTCTTTAATAGTTAAAAGGGACGGTTCTTTGGTCGTGCGCGCGCCGAAAAGGCTCGGCAAGGAAGAGATAACTAAGATCATCAATAAGAAAAAAGAATGGATAGAGAAAAGCGTGCGCAAGATGAAGGCCTTGACGCCGGCAATAAAAGAGTTCAGGAACGGGGAAATTTTCCTATATCTCGGTAAAGGATATCCGTTACGACTGATTAATAACGGACGGGTGAAGCTGAAGTTCGATGGCGAGGCTTTTTATCTTTTTTGCGGCAAGGCCGGCCAAGGCAAAAAAATATTTACGCAATGGTATGTTAAACAGGCCCAGGAAGTGATATTCCCGCGCGCTAGGCATTTCGCGGAGATTATGGGGGTGAAATACCGCAGAATATCCATAACCTCTGCGAATACCCGCTGGGGCTCTTGCGGCAGCCACGGTACCATAAACTTTTCCTGGCGGCTCGTGCTTGCCCCACCTGATATAATCGATTCCGTGATCGTGCACGAGCTGGCCCATTTACTCTATCACGATCATTCAAAAAAATTCTGGGGCAAGGTCCACGAATTTTACCCCGACTACAAACAGGCCCGGGAATGGCTGAACAAAAATGGACACAAGCTGCAGATTTAGGGATAAGGGAATAGGGATAATAAGGGGATAGGGCAAAAAGAACGGCTAAATCGTTGATTTTTACGATTTAACCGTTCCTATAATGAAAGCGTACCACACGAATGTATGGTACGCTTTTCCTGTGAGAGTCATCGTTTGAAGCCGTTAGGTCCGCTCTTTGGCGGGACCTGTAATAGAACCTATGGTCTCACGGGATCTTTTAGGTGCGGATGACCTAGTTGCGGCATTTACGGCCGCCGATCACCCTTGGGAACCTGCATTAAGGATACCAAAAGTGGGACGGAATGGCTACTCACGCCTTTCTCTCTTTCTCTCTTTTGTTCCTAAAACCAAATAACAAGCGAAAACCGATAATATATGCATACTATTGGCATAGACATAGGCAAGGAAACCTTCCATGCCGCTTTTGATGACCAGACAGTGGCCGTCTTTGATAACACTAGATCCGGGGTCAGGCAGCTCTTAAGGCGGCTGAAGCAGCAGGATTACCCCGCTTCCGGCACTCAAATCGGAGCGGAAGCGACCGGAGCCTACCACCTGCTGTCCTGCCGCATACTCAAAGAGGCCGGTTTCTCCGTGAAGATCCTCAATCCCTTATTGGCCCACCGAATAATCTCGGGCAGCAGTTTGCGCCAGGTCAAGACCGACCGCCATGACGCTTTAGCCATCCGCCAGGCCCTGCTGGCAGGTTTTGGCGACGAATTCATCGACACTTCGGA